>WBZO01001076.1_pt1 | contig 47277 bp, 41 predicted proteins | sample 5204261 | NCBI WGS metagenome assembly WBZO01 (sample SAMN12412400, study PRJNA552823) | activated sludge metagenome | isolation source: activated sludge from anammox sidestream of wastewater treatment plant... | place: USA: North Carolina | collected 2017-09
CGGCGGTCAGCGTCGTCGGAACCTGCCAGCGAATCGGTGTGGGCATGCGCCCATCAGATCACACGCCGATCGAAGAGTCGATCCCCACCGTCGCGGCCACCCACGCTTACGTGATCAGCTCTCTAGAGCCTACCGCCCAGAGCCTATAGCCGTTGAGGACAGGAGAGTCGGGAAAGTCGGGAGGGACTGGAAAGTCGGGAAAGGCTGACGAAAAGAGCCGGCCAGGTGTTGAACCGTGCCGGCTCTCAGCGTGAGATCGCCCAATCCTAAAATCGTCCAATCGCTAAATCGTCAAATTCTGCCATCACTCCGAATAGGGGCACGCGACGAGGCGGTCCTTGCGCATTTCGAGCGGCACAGGCTCGGCGCAGGCCTCGCGCGCAATCGGGCAGCGCGTGCGGAACGGACAGCCGGAGGGCTTGTTCATCGGCGAGGGGATGTCGCCAGCCATCCGCGCCTGCCGCAGCCTCCGCGCGTGCGGGTCTGGCCGCGGCGCCGAAGCGAGCAGCGCGCGCGAGTACGGGTGCAGCGGCGTCTGGTAGATCGTCTCGGCGTCCCCCATCTCGACGATCTTCCCGAGATACATGACCGCGATGCGGTTCGAAATGTGCCGCACGACCGAGAGGTCGTGCGCGATGAACAGGTAGGAGAGGCCGAACTCCTCCTGCAGATCCTGCATCAGGTTGATCACCTGCGCCTGCACCGACACGTCGAGCGCGCTGACCGGCTCGTCGGCGATCACGAGCTTGGGGTTCGTGGCGAGCGCGCGCGCGATGCCGATGCGCTGCCGCTGTCCTCCGGAGAACTCGTGCGGATACCGGCTGCCCTGTTCTGCGGAGAGCCCGACCTTCTCGAGCAGCCAGGCGACCCGCTCGGCCTGCTCCCGCGTCGACGTCCGGCTGAAGCCGGACGCCACGTCGGAACTGCCAACGCCGTGCGCCGCACCGCTACTGCTGCCGAAGCCGGACGCGACGTCCGTGCCGGTTTCGCCTGCAGATGTGGAAGCCGGCTTCAGCCGGCCTTTCCACCCGTGGATCGCCAGCGGCTCGGCGACGATCTGGTTCACCGTCTTGCGCGGGTTCAGCGACGCATACGGATCCTGGAACACCATCTGGATGTCGGACCGATACGGCCGCATCCCTCGACGGCTCAACGTCGCCAGATCGACGATGCCGCCGGCGTGGTGGTACAGGATCTCGCCCGAGACCTCGACGCCGTAGGCGAGCGCCGTGAGGATGTTGACGATCGCGCGCCCGACGGTCGTCTTCCCGCAGCCCGATTCGCCGACCAGCCCGAGCGTCTCGCCCCGTCCGATCACGAACGACACATCGTCGACGGCCCGGACTTCGCCGACGCGGCGCAGCAGCACGCCGCCGGTGACCGGAAAGCGGACCGTCAGGTGCCGCACGTCGAGGATGATGTCCTGCGGAACCTGCATGTCAGCGTGGGTAGAGATGGCAGCGGACGAAGTGGTCCGGCTCGATCTCGACGAGCGGCGGTTCGATCGTCGGACATGGCTCGAAGCGATACGGGCAGCGCGTGACGAACTTGCAGCCCACCGGCATCTCGAGAATGCTCGGGACCGTCCCCGGAATCACCGTGAGACGACGCGCGCGGGCCCCTTCGACGCGCGGGATCGATCCGAGCAGCCCCTGCGTATACGGGTGCAGCGGTTTCTCGAACAGCCGCGTGACCGGCGCGATCTCCTGGATCTTGCCGCCGTACATCACGGCGACGCGGTCGCACGTCTCGGCGACGACCGCCAGGTTGTGCGTGATGAGCAGGATCGAGGCGCCCGCGCGGCGCTCCTTGAGCTGCAGCATCAGATCGAGGATCTGCGCCTGGATCGTCACGTCGAGCGCCGTCGTCGGCTCGTCGGCGATGAGGAGGTCCGGATTGAGGGCGAGCGCCATCGCGATCATCACGCGCTGGCGCATGCCGCCCGACAGGTGATGCGGGTACTGCGTCATGCGGCGCGCCGCGTCCGGGATCCCCACTTCGGTGAGGATCTCGACCGCGCGCCGATGCGCGCCGTCTTTCGATACCGGCTCGTGCTGCAGGATCACCTCGGTGACCTGCATCCCGATCGTGAAGACCGGGTTGAGCGAGGTCATCGGCTCCTGGAAGATCATGCTGATCTCGCTGCCGCGGATCTTCCGGATCGCCTCCCACGAGAGCGTCAGCAGATTGCGCCCCTTGAACAGGATCTCGCCCTCGACGATGCGCCCTGGCGGGCTCGGGACGAGTCGCAGGACGCTCAACGCGGTGACGCTCTTGCCCGATCCCGACTCGCCCACGAGGCCGAGCACCTCGCCCGGCCGGATGTCGAGATCGACGCCGTCGACAGCTTTGGCGACCCCCGCTTCCGTGTCGAAGTAGGTGCGGAGTCCGCGGATGGAGAGCAGCGGCGGCGCTGCGGCGGGTACCTCGGTCATCGCAGCCGTGAGTACTCCCGCGGGTCGAACGCCTCGCGCACCGCTTCGCCGATGAACACGACGAGCAGCAGGGTAAGGAACAGCACGCCGAGCGGGTAGAAGACCAGCCACCACTTGGTGAGGTTCTCCATCCCCTGGCCGATCAGCTCGCCCCAGCTCGGCGTCGGCGCCGGGAGGCCGAAGCCGAGGAAGTCGAGCGCGACGAGCGAGCCGATGTTGGCGACGATCACGAACGGCGCGAACGAGACGACCGGCGTCAGCGCGTTCGGCAGGATGTGCCGGAAGATGATGCCGGTATCCGAAACGCCGGCGGTCATCGCCGCGCCGACGTAGTCCTTCACCTTCTCGCGGTAGAACTCGCCGCGGACGTAGTAGGTGATCCCGATCCAGTTGAAGGCCGCGAGGATGACGACGAGCAGCCAGAACGAGGGCTGCATCAACTGGTACCGGCCCGGCGCGTAGACCGGAACGATGACGGAGCTGATCAGGATGATCGTGTACAGAAACGGCAGCGACGACCAGATCTCGATGCCGCGTTGTCCCAGGATGTCGAGTTTGCCGCCGAAGTACCCGAGCATGGCGCCGATGGCGATCCCGAGACCTTCGCCTGCGATCGTGACGAGTACCGCGAACGTCATCGAAATGTTGAAGCCGTACGCGAGGCGCACCAGCACGTCGCGCCCGCGATCGTCGGTCCCCATCAGGTGCTCGAGCGACGGAGGATTCGGCGGAGGGGCGGAGTTGTCCAGCAATGCCTCGTTTGGGCCGTAGGGATAGAGCGGCATCAGCACCCAGTTGCCGGCGCCCTCGGTCTGAAACTTCTGCCGCAGATCGCGATAGTCGGGTTCGCCAATCGCCTCGAGGCCGAACTCACGCGCGCCGTGGAAGGCCACAATCGGAAAGTAATAGCGGCCCTCGTACTTCACCACCAGCGCCTTGCCGTTGGAGATGAGTGGCAGCGCGAACGAGAGCAGGTAGGCCGACGTGATCAGGAGAAAGGAATAGTATCCGCGCTTCAGCCGACGGAACTTGCGGATGCGCTTGCTGAGGATCGACTCCGACCGGTTCATTGAAAGCGGATACGCGGGTCGACCAGCGCGTAGATGATGTCGGACAGGATGTTGCCGATCAGCATGAGGACGCTGCTGATCACGAGGATGCCGAGCGCCACCGGGTAGTCGCGCTGCAGGATGGCGGTGTACCCGAGATAGCCCATCCCGTCGATGTTGAAGACGCGCTCGATGAGGAACGATCCGGCGAGGATCAGGCTGATCGCGTGGCCGAAGCCGGTGACGAGCGGAATCAGCGAGTTGCGCAGCGCGTGGACGAAGATCACCCGCCGCTCGCTGAGCCCCTTGGCGAACGCCGTGCGGACGTAGTCCTGGCCGAGGTTTTCCATCAGCGAGTTCTTCGTCAGGATCGTCTCGGTCGCGAACGCGCCGACCATGTAGCAGAAGACCGGCAGCGCCATGTAGTGGATCTGTCCGGTGATCTTCCCCCAGAGGCTGAGGTATTCCCAGTTATCGGGCCTGAAGCCGCCGAGCGGGAAGAGGCTCCAGAAGCTTCCGCCGCCAAACAGGACGAGGAGAGCGGTGCCGAGCGCCCAGCCGGGGACCGCGTAGCCGAGAAACACGATGACGCTGCTGAAGAAGTCGAAGCGCGATCCGTGGCGTACTGCCTTGATCACACCCAACGGCACGCATACCAGGTAACTCAGGATAAAGCCGGTGAGCCCGAGGAAGATCGAGATCGGAAAACGTGACTTGATCACGTCCCATACCGGGTCCTGGTAGATGTAGGAGGTGCCCAGATCGAGCCGCACGACATTCCACAGCCAGTGGACGTAGCGGATGTGCACCGGCTGGTCGAAGCCGTAGAACTTCCTCATCTGCTCGATGGCTTCCGGCGAGATCTCGGTGCCGAAGGTGCCGAGTCCGGCCCCGCCCTGGCCCGCGGCCGCCATCTTGTAGGCCATGATCTGGCGCTCGATCGGTCCGCCGGGCACGAAGTGCATCAGCACGAACGAGATCGCCGTGATGCCGATGAACGTCGGAACGACCAGCAGCAGGCGCCGGATGAAGTAGGTCGTCAAGGCTTGGTTCGGCCCGAGGTTTCGACCGTGGCGCCTTCCTTGTTCTCGACGCGCTCGAATTCGAGCCAGTACTTGTCCTCGGCAGGGCCGACGTCGAGCTTCTTCGACGGATCCCGCATGGCCTCGGCAAGCGCCGACTCCTTCGCTGGATCGATCCACCAGAGGCTCACCGGGTCGCGGTAGTCTCCAATGCGGGTGATGATGCCCTTGGGCTGACCGAACTTGTTCCAGTACACCATCCGCGTGAACGGCGCTGACCATTGGAGGAGGTACGGATACTCACCCATCACGATCCCGTCGAGCTCCTGCAGCAGGGCCACGCGCTTGGCCAGATCGAACTCGCCTTCATAGGCCTTGAGAATCTGATCGACGCGTGCGTTCTTGAAGCCGGTGACGTTGTTCGAGGCCTTCTGGTCAGCGAGCTTCGAGTCGAAGAACTGGTTGGGGAACGGGAACGGGCTGCCGCCGCCATAGGCGATCTGGAACATGCTGAATGTCTGGTCGTCGAGCATCTTGAACCCGGTCTCCGGCGTCACGTACCGCAGGTTGAGGGTGATGCCCACCTTGCGCAGGTCATCCTGCCAGACCGTGAAGTACCTCTCGCTGGCCCGATCGTAATAGAGCACTTCGAACGCCAACGGTGTTCCGTTCTTCACCAGCTGCCCCTGCGCGTTGTGGTCCTTCCATCCCGCCTCGTTGAGCAGCTGCAGCGCACGCTGCGGGTCGTACTTCATCGGGTCGTTCTTCGTGTTCTCGTAGATCGAGTGCGGAAAGACCGAGTTCATCGGCACGTACTGGTTGTAGGCCAGCTTCTCGATCATCAGGTCGCGGTTGAACAGCAGTCCCACCGCCTTGCGCACCCGCACATCGTCGAGCGGTGGCCGGCGCATGTTGAACGCGATGCCGCTGAGGCTCTGCGGCTCGTGATTCCAGACCTTGCGTTTCTGCAGTACGCCGCGTTGGATGCGATCGAAGTCGAGCTCCTCGGCCCACATCTGTGCGCGGTTGACCATGAAGTAGTCGAGATCGCCTTTCTTCACCATCTCGAATTCGAGATTGCGGTCGCGCACGACGACCTCGCGAATCTCGTCGAAGTTGCCTGTGCCGATATTGCGCCGGTACTTCTCGGCCCAGTAGTCGTTTCTGCGGCGGATGCGAACCTGCTTGCCCTTCTCGAGATCGGCCGACGTGACGACGTAGGGCCCGCTGCCCGGCAGCATCTTGTCGTTCCACTCGCGGACGTATTGTTCGCCGGTGAGACCCTGCAGCGACTTTGCCGGATAGATCGGCATGCTCGAGAAAATCAGCAGCGACATCCACGACGGCTCCTTCGCCTTGACGTGGACGATGTACTTGCTCTCGGCAACCGGCTGCTCGAACTTGTTGAACTCGGCGTTGCGGAACGGATCCTGAACCGTCTTGTCGACGTTCAGCTTCCACGTCGCGATCACATCGTCCGCCGTGACCGGTGAACCGTCGTTGAAGCGGGCGTTGGGGTCGAGGCGGAAGCGATAGGTGAGCTTGTCCGGGGAGACCTGCCAGTGCGTCGCCAGCACCGGGATGTAGGCGAGGGTGACCGGGTCGTTGCCAAGCAGGGTCTCGTACGCGAGGCTGCTCAGCGTCTGGTTCCAGACCGAGATGTTCGGACCGATGTAGCGGAGGGTCGCCGGGTAGTCCGGCATGCCTTCGCGGAACACGCCGCCCTTCACCGCGCGCGGTTCGCCAATCAGATCGAAATCGGTGTTGGTTTCCCACCCTTCGCCGGTGAATCCCTTGCCGCCCTGTTCGGCCGGCACCGACGGATCTGCCCCCGCGTCGGGGTTCACGAATACCGGGTAGGCGTTCTTGTCGGTCGACACCGGCGCGCTTGGCTGTGACGCCGAGGTGCTGCTCGATGCCTGTTGCGGCTCGGAGCCGCCGCCGCACGCCGACGCGATGCAGGCGAGAACGAGCGTCAGGAGGCCGGAAAGAGGTCGTCTCACGGAATCGTCCTTCTTGGAGCGAGTATGAAAGCCGCCGATTCGCTGATCTTACGGCATCGCGCGGCCGTGGCGCGAAGAGGGAGCGGGAACGTTTGCCCCGCCGCTACGTACGCTGGCGTCCCCGCCGGGCGAGCGTCACGTCCGGCTAAAGCCGGACGCCACGAAACGAGCCGTCGACGCTGGACGCGGGGGCGAGCGGTCGTGTCGTTGGCGAGCCGTAGAGCGCGGCGACACGCGCGTCAGTCGGGAAAACGCCCCGCAGCCGCACGGTCCGCGCCGCAGGACGGACGTTCCGTCCGAGGCGCGAGCACCGCGATCCGGGGCGAGGAGCGTTTTCCCGCCGCGCGGCAGCGGCGCAGCCGGCGGCACGGCCGCTCGCGATCGGAGTGGTCCAACTGCTACACGTTCGTTCGGCTGAACCACCTTCGCCGAGGCTCCGGCGGTCCGCCTGTTCGGCGGGTCTGAAGACCCGCCGCTACGTACGCTGGCGTCCAGCCAGGCGAGCGTCACGTCCGGCTAAAGCCGGACGCCACGACTGTGCGGCAGCGGCGCAGTCGGCGCCACGACCGAGCAGTTGACGCCGACACTACGAGCGGGCGGTCGTGTCGTTGGCGAGCCGTAGAGCGTGGCGACACACGCGTCAGTCGGGAAAACGCCCCGCAGCCGCACGGTCCGCGCCGCAGGACGGACGTTCCGTCCGAGGCGCAAGACCCTGAGCCGGGGGCGAGGAGCGTTTTCCCGCCGCGCGGCAGCGGTGCAGCCGGCGGCACGACCGCTCGCGATCGGGGTGGTCCAGCTGCTACGCGTTTCGTCCGGCTGAAGCCGGACGCCACGACCGCTCGCGATCGAGGCGTCTCAGTTCGTCGCGGTCGCCTCCGCCACGACCGCGTGCTTCTGCACGCCGATGCCTTCGATCGTGCACTGCGCCGTATCGCCCGCGCGCATCCACCGCGGCTCCGCCCGCTCGATGTTCGTGCCGGCTGGGCTGCCGCCGGAGATGATGTCGCCCGGGTTCAGCGTCAGGATGTTCGACGCGTAGTGCAGCAGCTCGTAGACGTTGTGGTCCATGCGGCTCGTGTTCGAGTCCTGCATCACCTCGTCGTTCAGCGTGAAGGTGTGGCGGATGTTCATCGGGTCCTTCACGAACTCCTTCGGCACGATGAACGGGCCGAGCGGACCGAAGGTGTCGTGGTTCTTGCCGACCAGCCAGTCGGAGCCGCCCATCTTCCGGTCGCCCCGTCCGCCGCGGTCCGACACGTCGATCTGGATCGTGTAGCCGAAGATGTGATCCGCCGCCCTGTCGATCGGCACGTACTTCGCCGGCTTGCCGATGACGACGTCGAACTCGCATTCGAAGTCGATGTTGGTGCGGCCGCGCGGCATGACGATCGGATCGCCGGCGCCGATGACGACCGTCGGCGACTTGATGAACAGGTACGGGTTGTCTCGACGGTCGCCCGGCTGCCGTTCCCAGATGCCGGGCGCGGTGACCGCCTGCGACGGCGGCTCGGGCGCCGCGCCCGCCCGCTGCTGCTGTGCGGCAATGCCCTGCGTGTGCTCGCTGTAGTTGCCGCCGGCGTTCAGGATGAGCGACGGCCGCACCGGCGGCAGCGCCTTCACCGACTCGACCGCGTACGCAAACGACGGCGCCGTGCCGCCTGCCGACACCGCACGCGCGAGCGCGGCGAGCCGATCCTTCCAGCCGCTGTCGTACTTCGTGATGAGCTCCTTCATGTCGGCGGGCGCCGTCAGCTTCGCCGCCGCGCTGTTGCTGCTCTCGAACGCCGCGTTGGCCTGCACGATGTCGACGACCTGCGTGTCGCGCAGGACGAGCCCCATGAACGCCTGCCCGTTACGTTCGAACGTCCCCAGCTTGTACGGCACGTCGGCGCCGCCCACCGCCGCCAGCGTGCCGCCGCCCTGTGCCGTCGTCGGCGTCTCGCCGCACGCGCTCATCGCCGCCGCCGCGACCAGCGCCACCACTCCGCCCAGCAGGAACCGCGCAGTCATTGGCCACCTCACAGAAGTCAGGAAGAAGTCACGAGGTCGTACGCGTCAAAGTCGAACCGTGTTCGGCTCGCGCCATTTTACGGAAAATTGATGCGCCGATCATGGCGGCAGGACGAACGGTATCATCGGGGCTGGCGCACATGGACCGGCATTTCGACCTGATGACGGCGGCGGGGCCGGAGGACTACCGTGCGGCGCGCGAGCTGTTCGAGGCGTACGCGGCAGGCCTCGGAGTCGACCTCCGTTTCCAGAACTTCGCGGCCGAGCTGGAGCGATTGCCGGAGATGTACGGGGCGCCGGCCGGCCGGCTGATCCTCGCCAGGACGGAAAGCGAGTACGTCGGCTGTGTCGGCGTGCGGGCGCTGAAGAGCGACCGCCTGGCGTGCGAGATGAAACGGCTGTACGTCCGTCCCGCGGCCCGCGGGACGGGACTCGGCCGCGCGCTCGCGAGCGCGGCGATCGACGCGGGCCGCGATCTCGGCTACTCCCGCATGGTGCTCGACACCCTGCAGCGGATGGCCGAAGCGCTCCATCTATACCGGGACCTTGGCTTCCGCGACGTGCCGGCGTATTACGCCAACCCGAACCCTGACGTCTGCTACCTGGAGCGCGCGCTGTGATCGATCCGGCGATCGTCGAAGGGCTGAACTGGTCCTGGATCCTGGTCGGCCTGACGCTGCCGATGCTCGGGGCGCTGCTGCTCGCGTGGCCGATCTGGCTGACCGGTCAGCCGATTCTCGGCAACATCGCCGGGACGCTGGTGCTCTTCGGATCGGCGGTCGCGCTGATCATGCGCGAGCACGCGGAGCTCGATCGCGTGGTGCAGGCGTGCATCGAGCAGGGAACGACCTGCTGGCCGCAGCCGACCGCCTTCACGCGCTTTGCCGTCTACGCGTTCATCGCGCTCGCGCAGGTCATCCTGCTCTTCACGCTCAGCGTCGGCGTGGAGCATCGTCAGCGGCGGAAGCGGTACTCGGCCGAGTGGCGATGAGATGAAGGACTTCAGCGTCAGCGTCCGGATCGATGCGCCGCCCGAGCGCGTCTGGGAGGTGATGAGCGACATCGAGCGCTGGCACGAGTGGACGCCGAGCATCCGCGGCATCCACCGGACCAACAGCGGTCCGTTCCGGATCGGCGCGCGCGCCCGCGTGCATCAGCCGAAGCTGCCGCCGGCCGACTGGGTCGTGACGTCGCTGCACGAAGGCCACAGCTTCGAATGGGAGAGCCGCGCGCCCGGCGTCCGCATGCTGGCGAGCCACACGATCGAGCCCAACGGTGACGGCACGCGCGTGACGCTCTCCATGCGGTATCTCGGACCGATTGGCAACATCATCGGCCGTCTGGCGGCCGGCATCACGCGGCGTTACATCGCGCTCGAAGCGGAAGGGCTGAAACGGCGCGCCGAGGCTCACGTCGCCGGCACGTGATCGCCGGACGCTCCCGGCGCGAACACGACGATGTCCGAGGCGAGGGTGACGCGCATCCGCTCGAGCCGGATCGCGCGCGCGGCCGCGGAGGCGCGCGCGCCGCGATAGGTCCCTCTCAGCAGCTGCAGCAGCATGTCGCGCGACAGCTCCCGCTGCTCCCGCACCGTCGATCGCTCGACGACCGTGAAGCACGTGTCGTGTTCCGCGATCAGCGCCGCCGCACGGTCGCGTTCGACGCCTGAACCCTGGACCGCTTCGCGCAGCTCCACGAGATCGTCCGCGGCCGGCACCGCCGCGATCAGGAAGCTGTCGCCGTGCAGGACGCGACGGCACTCGGACGGGTTGCGACGCCCGTGAATCGAGAGGACGACGTCGACGCTGGCGTCCGGCATCGGAAGGCGTCGATCGGCATTCGCGACGACCCAGGTGACGCGAGGATATCGGCGCGCCGCGTGCGTCGCCGCCGCGGTCGACAGATCGATGCCGATGCCGGCGATCCGGCCATCATCGGAGAGGACGCCGAGCAGTTCTCCCGAGCCCGATCCGAGATCGACGACGACAGCCGAATCGCCATGGAGTCGCGAACGGACCAGCGCCGCGATCGCGTCGATCGCCGCGCGTCCGACGCCGCTGGCGATCAGGCTGGCGCGCGCCTGCACCGCGTCGGCGGAGTCACCGGCATCCGGCGACCGCCGATCCTGCGGCTGCAGCAGGTTCACGTACCCGCTGCGCGCGATGTCGAACGTGTGTCCGCGCGGACAGACATAGGTCCTGCCGGTGTGCTGCAGCGGCAGCCAGCACCCGCGCACAGGACATTGAAACTGAAAAGTCAAAAACTCAAAACTGAAAACTCAAAACTGAAACTCAGCACTCTGCGCTCTGCACTCTGCACTCAGCACCCTGCACCCAGCACCCTGTTTACCGCTTCTGATAGACCGCCGTCTTTCCGCTCTTGTCGAAGCTGACGATCGTGTACGGGTCCTTCTGGCCGCTTGGGACCTCCATGCCGGGGGACCCGACCGGCATGCCGGGCACGGCAATGCCGGCGATGGCCGGCTTCTCCTTGAGCATCTTCTGCACCGCGTCGGCAGGTACGTGGCCTTCGACGACGTAGCCGTTGACGAGGCCGGTGTGGCAGGAGGCGGCCGACGCGGGAACGCCATGCTCGCGCTTGACCTTGTCCACGTCGTCGACGTCGATCGCCTTGACGTCGAAGCCGTTGGCTTTCATGTGCTCGATCCACTTCGAGCAGCAGCCGCAGGTCGGCGACTTGTAGACGGTCATCTGCGGTTTCGTGCCCTGCGCCGCCACCCAGATGGTGCCGGCCCACGCGATCGCGGCGGCGACGAGGAAGAGCAGCGCTGGGCGCCGGGCGTTGAACAGGTGCGTAGTCATGAGGACCTCTCGAAAAAAGCGAGCTGATACGGTCTATAAGGAATGTGTCTGATTCGAGTGTAGCCCACGAGGCGCGCGCGGCGACGGGAGGGGAACGCGCGTTCGGGCTGGCGATCGCGGCGTGAAAACTCGTCGGCGGCCATTGTGCTACATTGCCTTGCCAGTCATTCTCACCTCAAGGAGAGATGCATGAAACGCTTCGTGTTTGCGGTCGCGGGAGTGTTCGTCGCGGCGAGCTCGGCCATCGCGCAGCCTCCACCGGCAGGTCAGCAGCTGACGCTGACGGCGAGCCTGAATCGCGCCTATAACTCCGTCAAGCAGAACCTGACGGAGGAAGCCGCCAAGATGTCCGATGCGGACTACTCCTTCAAGCCAGGTCCCGCCGCCGAGCTCCGGACCTTCGGCCAGCTGTTCGGCCACGTGGCCAACTCGCAGTTCGGCTCCTGCGCCGCGGCGCTCGGCCAGCCGAATCCGAACCAGGGGCACAACCTGGAGACGGAGCTGAAGACGAAAGCCGAGTTCCAGAAGGCGCTCGCCGATTCGTTCGCGCTCTGCGACAAGGCGTTCGCCGCGCTGACGGATCAGAACGCCACCGAGATGGTGAAGCAGGGGCAGGGCGAGATCGCCCGCGGCGGACTGCTCGCCAACGTCGTCGCCCACAGCAACGAGATGTACGGGACCGGTGCGGTCTACATGCGCGCCAAGGGGCTCGTGCCGCCGTCGACCGAGCGCGCGACCGCGGGTCGCGGCGCGATGCCGCGGTAACTGCGTATCCGTCGAATGTAGCCGCCGATCTTCAGGCCGGTTTCATCAGCGGACCTGACGGTCCGCGGCTACAGGCGATACCGCCAGCACCAGCAGCAGCCCGAACAGGAGGATCAGCAGTTCGGCCCAGATCTCGAGACGGGCGCCGCGAACGAGGTCGACGAGCGCCCAGGCCGCCGAGTACGTCCCGTACGCGAACATCCCCAGGCTCGCGATCGTCAGCACCCATTCAATCTTTATACAGCCGCCCATGCCTGCCTGCCGCTGCTGCGGCACAATGACGTGGTGCCTTCTCCGTCACGTCTCCGGTATATCGAAGCCGATCCTCCGGCGGCGGACGCCACGGCCGCGCATACGCCGCCACCGGTGATCGTGCTGCTGCACGCCTTCCCGCTGAGCGCCCGCATGTGGGAGCCGCAGCACCTGCTGGCCTCGCACGGCTGGCGTGTGGTGATGCCGCACTTCCGCGGTTTCGACTGCGCGACGCCGGACGGTCAGGCGGCAGCGTCGATCGACGACTACGCCGCCGACGTCGCCGATCTGATCGAGACGCTCGGCGTCGAGCGCGCCGTGATTGGCGGCCTCTCGATGGGCGGCTATGTCGCGCTCGCGCTCTATCAGCACGCCCCTCAGCTGTTCCGCGCGCTCGTGCTGGCCGACACCCGCGCGGACGCCGATACGGCTGACGCCCGCACGAACCGTCTTCGTCTCATCGCGCTCGCCGAGACAGGCGGCGCTGCCGCCATCGCCAACGACATGGTGCCGCGCCTGCTCGGCCAGACGACGCTGACGACGCAGCCGGCGCTGGTGGATCGCGTGCGAGGGCTCGCGACCGCGCACCGGACGCCGGCGCTGCAGGCGGCGCTTCGCGCCATGATGACGCGGCGTGACTCGACGTCGATGCTCTCGTCGATCGCGGTGCCGACGCTCGTCGTCGTCGGGGAAGAAGATACGCTGACGCCGGCGCCTGTGGCCGCACGCATGGCGGCCGCGATCCCCGGCGCGCTCTGTGCCGTGATCCCCGGCGCCGGACATCTGTCGAGCCTCGAACAGCCGCACGCGTTCAATGCGGCACTGCTGCGTTTTCTCGATGGTCTATAGTCGTTGAGGACCATGCCTCTGCAAATTTCAACCAGCCGGATCAGGCTCGACTGGCGCCTCCAGCTTCCGGCCGTCATCCTGGCCGTCGCGATGGCGGTCACCGGGACGCGCGCGCAGGACGCCGGAGACGACGCCCGTCGCGCGCGGCTCGATCAGATCCTCGACCTCAACGTTCGCGACGGGTACGTCTACTACCGCGCGCTGAAGAGCGAACGGGCGCGGCTCGATTCGTACGTCGCCTCGCTCGCCAATGTCCGGCTCGACACCGCGTCGCCGCAGGAACAGGTGGCGTTCTGGATCAACGCGTACAACGCGGTGGTCCTGAAGACCGTCGTCGATCATTACCCGATCCCGCAGCGCAGCCGCGAGTATCCGCCCGGAAGCATCCGTCAGATCCCAGGTGCGTTCGAACGTGAAACACACCGTCTGGCGGGGCGGACGGTGACGCTCGACCAGATCGAGCAGACCGTGCTGCCGCCCTTTCACGACCCGCGCGTGTACTTCGCGCTCGGCCGCGGCGCCATCGGCGGCGGTCGTTTGAGGAGCGAAGCTTATACGCCCGAACGGCTCGAAGAGCAGCTGGCCGAAGCGGCGGCCGAGTGCGTGAGCCGCGCCCAGTGCGTGCGGTTCGAGCAGGCGGCGAACGCGCTCGAGGTGAGCTCCATTTTCTCCTGGCGCCGCAACGAGTTCGTCGACGCCTATGCGGAGCGGGCGATGAATACCTTCGCCGGCCGCACCCCGGTCGAGCGCGCGGTCCTCGCGTTCATCGAGCCGCGCATGCTGAATGCCGAGCGCGACTTCCTGAAGAAGAACGAGTTCCGGATGGAGTACCTGCCGTTCGACTGGTCTCTGAACGACCTCACCGGCCGCGGCGGACGATAGGACCATGGATCTCGAGCTTCGGGACAAGGTGGCCGTCGTCACCGGCGGCAGCCGGGGGTTGGGACTTGCGAGCGCGACGGCGCTGGCGGCCGAGGGGTGTCGCGTCGCGATCTGCGCGCGCGGCGAGCCGGCGCTGCTCGAGGCGGCCGCGTCGCTGCGGCGGATCGCTGGCGGCGACGATCACGTCCTCCCGGTCGTCGCCGACGTATCATTGGCAGCCGACGTCGAGCGTGTCGTCACCCGAACGGTCGAAACCTTCGGGCGGCTCGACATCCTCGTGAACAACGTCGGTCTCGCGCGAGGTTCGACGATCGTCGACACCAGCGACGTGGAATGGGAAGAAGCGATTGGCCAGACGCTGTTCCCGGCCATCCGCATGTCGAGGCTCGCGGTGCCGCACATGCGCCGGCGCGGCGGCGGCGCGATCGTGATGATCGCCTCGATCTGGGGACGCGAATCGGGCGGCCGCATGACTTATAACGCGGTCAAGGCGGCCGAGATCAGCCTCGCGAAGTCGATGGCGCAGCAGCTCGCGCGCGACAACATCCGCGTCAACAGCGTTGCTCCCGGATCGATCCTCTTCCCGGGTGGCTCGTGGCATCGCCGGCAGCAGGCGGATCCGGAAGGGATCGCCGACTTCGTCATGCGCGAGCTGCCGTTCGGCCGCTTCGGACGTCCCGAAGAGGTCGGAGCGGTCGTCGCGTTCCTCGTCTCGTCGAAGGCGAGCTGGATCAGCGGCGCCAGCGTCACTGTCGACGGCTGCCAGTCACGCTCCCTGATCTGATCGCGCGGCGTCGCCCGATCGCGAAGGGGTCCCGGCTCCGAACAGGCCCGCCGGCGTCTCAGGGCGAGGCGGAAGCTCGTTGTTGTCGCTCGCGGCGCGCTCGGTGAGCTTCGTCAGCGTCGACGGCGCCCACGACGACAGGCTCTGCCACCCGCTGTGTGCTTCGGTCCCAGCCTGCGGTGCCGGCGGCGGAAGCACCATCCCGTTCGCGGCCGCCATGACGAACGCCACCATCTCGGGAACGAGGGCGTTGGCGATGACGGCGAGCTTCGCGGGAAGCGTGATGACGAGCTCGGGATCGCCGTAGCGTGCGGCCTCGATTACCTGTGACGCGGCGCGACCGCCGTCGGTCGACATCACCGGCGTCGAGCCTGCGATGGCAAACCAGGTGAACTCGTCCCGGTGACTGCCTTTGAACCAGGCGTTGAACGGCGAGCCGGTGCGCATCAGCCCCGGGCACACGGTCGTCACGTAGATCCGGTCCTTCGCCAGCTCGCCGCGCAGCGAATCGGACAGCCCGGTCAGCGCGAACTTGCTCGCGCAGTAGGGCGTCAGGTGCGGCACGCCGATCTTTCCGCCAATCGACGAGATGTTGACGATGCGGCCGCCCCCGTGACGCTTCATCGCTGGAAGGGCCGCAAGCGTGGTGTGGAGCGGACCCCAGAAGTGCACCGCCATCGCCTCTTCGAAGTCGGCGTGGTTCATGTGCTCGAGCGGACCGACCTTCATGACGCCGGCGTTGTTCACGACGAGATCGATGCGGCCGTGCAGCTGCAGCGTCTGCTCGACGAGCCGCTCCGCCTCGTCCCGTTTGCCGACGTCGCAGGCGACGACGTGGACGCGTCCGCCGCGCGACTCGAGATCGTGCCGCGCACGCTGCAGTTCGTCCCCGTCGCGCGCGGCGATCGTGACGAGCGCCCCCTCCTCGATCAGCTGCCGCGCGATGAGCAGGCCCAGCCCGCGGGAGCCGCCCGTGATCACGACGACCCGGTCCCTGAAGTCGAGCCGCCTGGCGGCGCGAAGGGCGCGCGAGAGCAGGACGCCGCCGAGCGCCAGCGCGCCGGCCGCCAATGCCGTCTGCTGATTGCGTCTCATGACCGTTCAGAGAGCAACGGGTGGGCCAGATGACTGACGTGGCTCGGCATGCTAGGATTCGAAGAACTTTCGCCGCGCACGGCTCCTGGCTGTGTGCCAGGTCGCCACCTTGTGGGAAATTCCGTGAATGAACTGACCACGACTGCCGACATACGGCGGCGAAAGCCCGGCCGCGAGGGGGCGCTCGACGCCGCGCTCGAACGCCTCATCCCGGGGCGTCTTCCGGATCTCCCCGACAATCCCGACGGCCATGTCACGGCGGTGCGTCGTCTGCCCGCGGTCGCGGCGGAGTTCGCCCCGTTTCCCGACGTCCTCGACGATCGCCTGAAACAGGCGCTTCGTCTGCGGGGCATCGAACAGCCGTACACCCATCAGGCTGAGGCGATCGATCACGCGCTGGCGCGGCGGAACGTCGTCGTCATCACGCCGACGGCGTCGGGCAAGACGCTCTGCTACAACGCGCCGGTGCTCCACTCGATTCTTCAGGATCCGTCGAGCCGTGCGCTGTACCTGTTTCCGACCAAGGCGCTCGCGCAGGATCAGCTGGCCGAAGTGCAGACGCTCTGCGAGCACATCGCGGAAGCGACCGGCGAGCAGATCGGCGTCTACACGTACGACGGCGACACGCCGCAGGACGCGCGTCGCACGATCCGGTCGCGCGCACACCTGGTGTTGAGCAATCCCGACATGGTGCACGCCGGCATCCTTCCGCACCATCCGCGCTGGGCGAAGCTCTTCGAGAACCTGCGATACGTCGTCATCGACGAGCTGCACGCCTACCGCGGTGTATTCGGCAGCCACCTGTGCAACGTGCTGAGACGGATGCGGCGCATCTGCCGGCACTACGGATCGGATCCAACGTTCATCTGCTCGTCGGCGACGATCGCGAACCCGCGGGAGCTGGCGGAACGGCTCACAGAGCAGCCGTTCGAGCTGGTGCAGCGGAGCGGCGCGCCGCGCGGCGAGAAGCTCTTCGTCTTCGTCAACCCGCCGGTCGTGAACCACCAGCTCGGAATCCGCCGCTCGTATCTCGGCGAGACGCGCCGCGTGGCGGCCGAGTTCCTCAAGCGCAACCTGCAGATCATCGTCTTCGCGCAGAGCCGGCTGGCGACCGAGATTCTCACGACCTACCTGAAGGATGACTTCGAGGGGCAGCCGGGAGAACAGGAACGGATCCGCGGGTACCGTGGCGGCTACCTGCCGCTCCGGCGCCGCGAGATCGAGAAAGGCCTTCGCGACGGCGCGGTTCGCGCCGTCGTCTCGACCAGCGCCCTCGAGCTCGGCATCGACATCGGGGCGCTCGACGTCGCCGTGATGGCCGGATATCCAGGTACGATTGCCGCCGCCTGGCAGCGTGCCGGCCGCGCCGGCCGGCGCGCGAGCCGCTCTGCCGCGGTGATGGTGGCGAGCAGCGCGCCGCTCGACCAGTTCATCGTCCGCAACCCGTCGTACTTCTTCGACGCGTCGCCCGAGCGCGCCCTGATCGACCCCAACAACCTGCACATCCTCGTGGACCACGTGAAGTGCGCCGCCTTCGAGCTGCCGTTCACGACGACGGAACAGTTCGGCGCGGTGCTTCCTTCATCCGATCCGGCAGACAGCGCGCACGGCGCGGTGCACGACGTCCAGGAGGTGCTCGCGATTCTCGCCGAGCAGGGGCTCGTGCACCGGACGGGCGGCAGCGGCGATCCCGACGACGAGGCTGAAGGGCAGTGGCACTGGACGAGCGAGTCGTATCCGGCCGATGCGGTCAGCCTGCGGTCGGTGTCGTCGGACAACTTCGTCATCGTCGACACGACGCGCGAGCCGCACGTCATCGGCGAGACCGATTTCACCAGCGGTCCGGCGACGCTGCACGAGAAGGCGATCTACATCGTCGAGGGGACGCTGTTCCAGGTGGAGACGCTCGACTTCGAAGGGCGGAAGGCGTACGTCCGCGAGATCGACTGCGACTACTACACCGATGCGATCACCTACAGCCGCGTGACGATCATCGACACGTTCTCCGAGCCGGCGGTCGCCTCGCACGGCGAGGTGCACGTCGTCTCGCGCGTCGTCGGGTTCAAGAAGATCAAGTTCTACACGAACGAGAACGTCGGCTCGGGGGATCTGGATCTGCCGGAGCAGCAGATGCACACGACGTCGTACTGGCTCACGATCCCGGGGAGCGTGATGGGCGTGCTGCCGTTCGCCGCCGACGATCGCCGCGACGGCATCGTCGGCCTGTCGTTCGCGATGAAGCAGGTGGCGCAGCTGCTGCTGATGTGCGACGCGCACGACATCGGCATCTCCATCGACATGGAGGAGCAGGATCCGCGGATCTTCGTCTACGACAACTACCCCGGGGGCATCGGGTTCAGCGCGCCGCTCCATCGCATGCACGACGAGCTGCTGAACGCGACGCAGCGGTTGATCGTCGAGTGCCCGTGCGAGAGCGGCTGTCCCGGATGCGTCGGGCCGATCGGCAACACGGGGCCGCTCGCGAAGACCGCCGCGCTGCGCATCCTGGACCTTCTGCTCGCCGAGCGTCTGGCGGCATGACGGTCGATCCGGGCAGGCTGCGGGACCGTCTCCGCGCCATCGTCAAGCCATCCGCGGCGCCGTCGCCTGCCACGAGCGACGTTCCCGCTGTCGTGCCCGGCGCACCGGCCGGGCGGACTGCGGCCATCGTGTCGCGCGATCGCGTCGAGGATGTGCTCGGCGGGGAATGGCGATCGTGTGGCGACGCGCGCTCGTTCGTCGTGACGCGGCGGATTGCTCCCGATACCAGGCACGGACATCAGCCGGTCGGTGCGTTCGCACAACGGCTCGCCGCGTCGGGCGGCGGGGCGGCGCTGCTTGCGCCGGACGCCACAGGCGCTCGTGTGGAGCCGGACGCCACAAACGATCGTGTGCCGTTCGTGTTCTTCGACCTCGAGACCACCGGGCTGAGCGGAGGCGCGGGCACGCACGCGTTCCTCGTCGGCTGCGCCTGGTTCGACGACGACGGGGCGTTCGTGGTGGAGCAGCACCTGATGGTCGACTACGCCGTCGAGCGCGGCATGTTGACGATGGTGCAGCAGCGGCTCTCGCGTGCGGGGGCGCTGGTCACATTCAACGGCAAGTCGTTCGACGCCCCGGTCATCGAGACGCGCTATCTGTTCCACCGGCTCACCTCGCCCTGCGGTCAGCTGCCGCACGTCGACGTGCTGCATCCTGCGCGGCGGTTCTGGGGCGGACAGGGCGATGACGGATGCTCGCTCGTCACGCTCGAGCGGCACCTGCTCGGTGCGCGGCGGGTGGGCGACGTGCCCGGGTTCGAGATTCCCGCACGGTATTTCCAGTTCGTGCGAAGCGGAGACGCGCGGCCGCTGGCCGACGTGCTGGAGCACAACCGGCTCGATCTGCTGTCGCTTGCCGGCCTGACGTCACGCCTGCTGGGGATGATCGACGAAGGGCCGGCGTGCACCGCGAACGCGCGGGAGGCGCTGGCGCTGGCGCGCGTGTACGAGCGCAGCGGAGACGAGGATCGGGCGCGGGGGGGGTTCGAGCGGGCGGCGGCACTGGCGCTGGAAGCGATGCGCGAGCGTCGTCGAGGGAGCGTGCCGTCAGACTGGCAGTGGTCGCCGGAGGGGATTCGCGCGGAGGCGCTGCGCGCGCTGGCCGTCGCCGCGCGCCGATGCCGCCGGTTCGACGCGGCGGCCGCGTGCTGGCGCGACGTGCTGGAGGTGCCGGGATGCCCGGCACAGCTCCGCCGCGAGGCGACCGAGGCGCTCGCGATTCATCACGAGCACCGGGTGCGCGATCTCGAGGCGGCGAAGATGTTTGCGCTGAAGAGCCTGGAGGCGGGGTCGAAAGCCGCGTGGGGCGATGCCGTGCGGCACCGCCTCGCGCGCATCGAGCGGAAGATGGTCAGCGCGCGGGCGCCGCTTCCTTCTTTGCCTTTGCCGCTTTCTTCCGGCTCTCCGACGTCTGGGCGCCAAACTTCTTCGTGAAGCGCTCGACGCGGCCTTCGGTATCGATCAGCTTCTGCCGGCCGGTAAAGAACGGATGGCAGGCCGAGCAGATTTCGAGGTGCAGCTCGGGCTTCGTCGACCTGGTCTGCCAGGTGGCGCCGCACGCGCAGTGAGCCTCGACGTCGTAGTACTTGGGGTGAATGCCTTCCTTCACAGCGAACTCCTTGGGCGGACCGGGAAACTCCTAGTATAGCACCGTCAAGGCGATGGGCCATCGGCGCTGAGCCCTGAGCCTAGGCATGATCCACGGACCTGTCCCACCGGTGCAGCCGCAGCGCATCGCGCAGTCGCGGCGGCAGCCGGACCCCATCGCTCGCCTTCATGTTCCGCTCGACGTGTGCCGGCCGGCGCATGCCGGGGATCGTGGTCGACACGGCCGGGTGCTCGAGGATGAAGCGCAGCGCCAGCTCCGGCAGGTCCATGCCGTCCGGGACGAGCGGCTCGAGCTGCTCCACGCGGCGCAGCGTCTCGCGCAGCTGCTCCGGAGTGAAGTAGGTGTTCCGCCAGTCGCCCTCGGGCCAGGTCGAGTCGGGGGTCAAGGTGCCGGTGAGGCTCCCCTCGTCGAACGGGACGCGCGCGATGATCGCGATGCCGTTCGCCTGACAGTACGGGAACAGCTCGTCTTCCGGCGCCTGGTCGAAGATGTTGTAGACGACCTGCACGCTGTCGATGAGGCCGGTCTTCAGCGCGCGTAACACGTTGGCCGGCTCCCAGCGGTTGACGCTGATGCCGAACGCCCGCACGAGCCCTTCCTCCTTCAGCGCACCGATCGCACGCTGCCACTCCTCGTCGTCGGACCACGCGTCGCTCCAGACGTGGAACTGCTGAAGGTCGATGACGTCGGCGTCGAGGTTCTTCAGGCTCTTCTCGGTGTACTCGCGGATGTGATCGGCCGGGTAGGCGTCTCTCGCCGCGTACTCGGCCCTGGCCGGCCAGCGCATGTTCTTCGGCGGGATCTTCGTCGCGATGCGCATCGGCGCGTGCGGATAACGGCGCCGCGCCTCGGCGAGCAGCTGTTCGCTCCTGCCCTGGCCGTACACCCAGGCCGTATCGAAGAAGTTGCAGCCGAGGACGATGGCGCGTCCGAGCGCGGCGAGCGATTCCTCGTCGTCGGAGCCGGTCCAGCCGCCCATGCCCCACATGCCGTAGCCGATCTCGGAGACGTTCCAACCGGTGCGACCGAACGTGCGCTGCTGCATGACCCATCGTAGCAACTCCGGCCGGCGCGCGGGACGGATCGGCGGCCCCACGCGCCGAAGCGCTCGTGGTTCGCGGCCGCGTACGTTGGATTCGGTGTACAGCCCATCTCGAGACGTTCATCACGAGGAACGAAGGTCACGAAGGTCACTTCTCCTGTGCGTTCCAGGGCCCTACAATGGCGCAGCGGAGGCAGACGTGATCACCCACGAAATCATCGGCGACGACATGCAGGCGGTCATCCTCACCCTTGGCGCGGGCGACGAGGTCAGGGCCGAAGCCGGCGCCATGACCTACATGACCGACGGCATCGAGATGGACGCCCGCATGCAGGGCGGGTTTCTCGGCGGCTTGAAGCGCAAGATCCTGGCGGGGGAGAGCTTCTTCCTCACGTTCTTCCGGTGTCGCGTGCCGTCGGCGACCGTCGCCTTCGCCGGGCCGTATCCGGGCAAGATCATCAGGATGCCGCTCCAGAACAGCGCCGTCCTCTGCCAGCGCGACGCGTTCCTCTGCGCCGACGGGCAGATCGACATCAACATCGAGTTCACGAAGCGTCTCGGCGCCGGCTTCTTCGGCGGCGAAGGTTTCATCCTCCAGCGGCTCGAAGGGACGGGCGAAGCGTTCATCCACAGCGGCGGGACGATCATCCTCAAGGAGCTGAAGGCGGGCGAGACGCTGCGCGTCGACACCGGCTGCCTCGTCGCCTTCGATCCGGGCGTCGGCTACGACATCCAGTTCGTCGGCGGCATCAAGACGGCGATCTTCGGCGGCGAAGGGCTGTTCTTCGCGTCGATGACCGGTCCGGGTCGCGTCTGGATCCAGACGCTGCCGTTCTCGCGGCTCGCCGATCGGATCATCGGGGCGCGGCGCGGCGACCGCGAGGAGGTCAAGCGCGACTTCGGCGGCACGCTCGGCGCGCTCGGCGATCTCATCGGCGGCGACCGATAATCGTCCGCCGCCGCTACGTACCGAAGGCACGTCGCCTGGTCTATAGCGCTTTTCAGTTGCGTGTAGCCGCGGACCTTCAGGTCCGCACGGGGCCGACCTAGAGTGAATTCGCGTTCGGTGTAGTACGTAGTGTCCGGCTTTAGCCGGACTTTGCTGCGGCCCGCCTGAAGGCGGGCACACCGAATCGAAAACCGCTCTGAAGGTCGGCAGCTACATACATCTGAAAAGCGCTCTAGCGTTATGGCGCGACGTAGCCGCAGCGGTGCCGCAGGCGGATCGCCACGAGCCCGCGCACGGGGAGCTCGTCACGCGCTTCCTCGAAGTAGCAGGTGCCGGCCGACCACGAATCTACGTCCGGCGATTCCTCCCGGCTCCTGACGATCGTGACCGTCGGCACCGTGTGGTCGCTGAGCCGCCGGACGATGCCGGCGCCGGTCCCGGGATCGCTGGCGAAGAGAAACGTCCGTTCGCTCATCGAGGCGGCGGCGAGCTGGTCGAGCCACCAGAGATCGCTGACGACCGGAACGCCCGGCTCCGCGGTGCGGGCGACGAAGTCGACGATCTGTCCATAGGTCGCCTTCGTGCCGTGCAGCTCCCGATACGCGGCGCGTTGCGTCCAGACGCAGACCAGCAGGGCCGCCACAATCGCGACCCTGGCCGCGCGGCTGCGCGGCAGACCCTGGATCCAGTCGGCCGACAGGATGACGAGCGGCACGTACGCGAAGAGCAGGTATCGCGGCCCCCACTGGCCGCCGCCCGTGTTGGGCGCGAACGCGACGACCAGCAGCAGCGTCAGCCCGAAGAGCAGCCAGAGCGCCCCGCGATCGCGTGCCTCGGACCCGCGCGTCAGCGACAGGAGCGCCATCGCCGTCACCGGCGCCGCGCTCCAGAAGCTTGGCGTCGCAGCCGGGCCGTCGAGCGTCCATCGTCCCGGCGCCAGCCACAGCGTCAGCAGCGAGAGGCGTTCGCTCCACCAGCTGTCTCCGCCCACCAGCTCCGCGTTGGCGCTGACGTGCGCCGGCACGATCGTTCCGAAGTGGACCAGCGTGTACGCGGCCGCCGGCGCCACGGCGAGCATCACGCCGCAGACGGCAACGCCCAGCGAGCGCCACGTCGGACGATGGACCACCGTTCGCGAGGCGACCAACAGCGCGACGACGAAGCAGGCCGCCTCCGTTCGGAGGACCACCGCGGCGCCCATCAACAGCCCGGCGCAGAACGCCGCGGAGGTCGACTGCGGCGCACCCGGTCGCCTGGCTGCAGCCGCCAGCAGCAGCGCGGCGCCGGTGACGCCGAGGGCGACCGCCGGCATGTGCTCCCAGAGCTCCAGGCCGTAGAACAGGAAAGGGGTGCCGAGCGCGGCGATTGACGCGACCGTCGCGGCGCGTCGGCGGCCGTCGAGGATCGTCGCCAGCCATCCGCACGCCAGCAGCGTCACGATGAAGCCGACCGCCGGCAGCACGTACAGCCCGCGAAGGCCGAGCGCCGCCAGCAGCGGCGCCGAGAGCAGCGGGAACGCTTCGGCGGTCAGCGCGTGCGCGTGATCGTCGTGAACGAAGAAGAACGGCTCGACGTGCGGCACCGGATCGCCGGCGATGCGCGGAAGAGGAATGCTGAGCGGGCTGGCCGGGTGCGCCAGCGCGTTGCGCGTGGCGAGGAGCTTCACGCCCTGATCGCCGACGAAGAAGGCGTCAGGGCGGAGCGTGGCCGCGAGCGCGATCACGGCCACGCTGCACGTCAGGATGACCACAGTGAGGCCGCGATGGCGCATCTCGAATCGTCAGAGTCTTATCACGAAGACGCGAAGACCACGGGAACCTCAGGGTATCGTCGTCACTTTCCGGCCGACATCGACGCCAGGAACTCCTGGTTCGTCTTCGTCTTGCCCATCTTCGACAGGAGCAGCTCCATCGCCTCGACCGGCGACAGCGGCGTGAGCACCTTGCGCAGCACCCACACGCGATTGAGGTCCTCCTTCTGCAGCAGGAGCTCCTCCTTGCGCGTGCCGCTCTTCTGGATGTCGATCGACGGGAAGACGCGGCGGTCGGTCAGCTTGCGATCGAGGTGGATCTCGAGGTTGCCGGTGCCCTTGAACTCCTCGAAGATCACTTCGTCCATGCGCGAGCCGGTGTCGACGAGCGCCGTCGCCATGATCGTCAGCGACCCGCCCTCCTCGACGTTGCGCGCCGCGCCGAAGAAGCGCTTCGGCCGCTGCAGCGCGTTGCTGTCCACACCGCCCGACAGCACCTTGCCCGACGGCGGCACGATCGTGTTGTAGGCGCGCGCCAGGCGCGTGATCGAGTCGAGCAGGATGACGACGTCCTTCTTGTGCTCGACGAGACGCTTCGCCTTCTCGATGACCATCTCGGCGACCTGCACGTGGCGCTGGGCCGGCTCGTCGAAGGTCGACGAGATCACCTCGCCGCGCACCGAGCGCTGCATGTCGGTGACCTCCTCGGGCCGCTCGTCGATGAGCAGCACGATCAGGTACACCTCGGGATGGTTCTTCGTGATGCTGTTCGCGATGTTCTGCAGCAGCATCGTCTTGCCGGTGCGCGGCGGCGCGACGATGAGGCCGCGCTGCCCCTTGCCGATCGGCACCATCAGGTCGAGCACGCGGGCCGACAGGTTGTCCCCCTCGGTCTCGAGCTGGATGCGGTTCTGCGGGTAGAGCGGCGTGAGGTTCTCGAAGAAGACCTTCTCGCGCGCGCGCTCGGGCGGCTCGAAGTTGACCGCTTCGACCTTGATGAGCGCGAAGTAGCGCTCGCCGTCCTTGGGCGACCGGATCTGCCCGGACACCGTGTCGCCGGTGTGCAGGTCGAACTTCCGGATCTGCGACGGGGAGACGTAGATGTCGTCCGGGCCCGGCAGGTAGTTGTAGTCGGGGGCGCGAAGGAAGCCGAAGCCGTCGGGCAGCGTCTCGAGCACCCCTTCGGAGAAGATGAGGCCGCTCTTCTCGGCCCGCGCCTTCAGGATCTCGAAGATCAGCTCCTGCTTGCGCATGCCGGTGGCGCCCGGCACCTCGAGCTGCTTGGCGATCTTGGTCAGCGCGCCGACGCTCATGTCCTTGAGCGTCGCCAGGTCGATGCGCTCTATCTTCTCGGGTTTCTCGGCCGGCCGGCCGCCGCGTTCGGCCTCTCCGGTGGCGGCGCCGTTGCCGCGCGCATGCTGCTGGGGTTGCTGCTGGGCAGCGGTGGTTGTGGGCGTCGGCTGTTCGCCAGCCTGTCGATCAGTTTCCACAGTTCGTCCAGTCCTTCGCCGGTGACTGCCGACACGGGCAGCACCGAGTGTTCAAACACGGATTCGAGTTCCCGCAGCGCGCGGATCCGTTGGCCGCGCGGCAGCTTGTCAACCTTGGTTCCGACGATCGAGGCCGGCGCGACCCGCCGCAGCCACTGCCACGCCGCCCGATCGTTCTCCAGCCCTGGATGCCGCGTGTCGACGAGCAGCAGGGCGCTTACGCGGCGGGCAGGAAGGTCTGGAGAGTCGGGAAAGTCGGGAGGGAGCGAACGCGCCCCATCGCCCCGTGTGCGACCGTGCCGATCCTTCCCACCCTCCTGTCCTTCCCGACCCTCCAGACCTTCCCGTCCTTCCAGACCGAAGTACACACTCGTGAGCTCCGCGAACTCGTCCGCGGCTGCGGCGCGTCCGCGCGCGTAGCCGTATCCGGGCAGATCCACGAGGTAGAAGGGCGGCGATGCGCCGCGGGCCACCCGGTACACGTTGAGGAGCCGCGTCTTGCCCGGCGCCGCGCTCGTGCGCGCCAGCTTCTGCCGCGTGAGCGCGTTGATCAGGCTCGACTTCCCGACGTTCGACCGTCCGACGAAGGCGATCTCCGGCAGCCCGTCCCGCGGGAAGTCGCGCGGCCCGGCCGCACTGACGATGAATTCTGCAGTGATTTTCAAGGTCGGGAAGGCCTGGAACGTCTGGAGGGTCGGGAGGGCAGAAGCCCTGTGCCTTCCCGCCCCTCCCGCCTTTCCCGGCCCTCCTGACCTGAAACGTCAGTGCGTAATCCTGTCGTCGACGCCGGCGTCCACCACCGGCTCGGCCTCAGCCTCGGCCGGCAGCCTGCCGGCCAGCGGTTCGGTCAGGGCGATCTTCAGCACTTCATCCATCGTCTGGACCAGGTGGACGGCGAGCGTGTCGAGCACGTTCTTCGGGATGTCGGCCAGGTCCTTCTCGTTGTCCTTGGGCAGGATGATGGTGGTGATGCCGGCGCGATGCGCCGCGAGCACCTTCTCCTTCACGCCGCCGATCGGCAGCACCTTGCCGCGCAGCGTGATCTCGCCGGTCATCGCCACGTCCTTGCGGACAGGGACGCGGGCCAGCGCCGAGACGAGCGCGGTCGCCAGCGTGATGCCGGCCGACGGGCCGTCCTTCGGGATGGCGCCCTCCGGCACGTGCACGTGGATGTCGTTCTTGCGGTTGAACTCCTTCGGCAGGCCGTACTCGTCGGCCTTGGTCCGCACGTAGCTCATGGCCGCCTGCGCCGACTCCTGCATGACGTCGCCCAGCTTGCCGGTGAGCGTCAGCCGTCCGCGGCCGGGCATCAGCGTCGCCTCGGTCACGAGGATCTCGCCGCCGACCTCGGTCCATGCCAGGCCGGTGGCGATGCCGATCTCGTTCGACTCCTCCGCCATCGTGCTGCGGAAGCGCGGCACGCCGAGATGCTGCGTGACCTTCTCGGGCGTGATCTCTTCGTAGAACGACGCCCCTTCGACGACGACCTTGCGCGCGACCTTGCGGCAGATCGACGCGATCTCGCGTTCGAGATTGCGCACGCCGGCTTCGCGCGTGTACCGGTTGATCACGGTCTGCAGCGCGTCGTCGGTGAAGGTGATGTTGTCCTTGGTGAGCCCGGCGCCCTCGATCGCCTTCGGCGCGAGGAACCGCTTGGCGATCTCGATCTTCTCGATCTCGGTGTAGCCGGCGAGCTGCAGCACCTCCATGCGGTCGCGCAGCGCCTGCGGGATCGTGTGCAGGACGTTCGCCGTGCAGATGAACATCACGTGCGACAGGTCGTACTCGACGTCGAGGTAGTGATCCAGGAACGTCCCGTTCTGTTCCGGGTCGAGCACCTCGAGCAGCGCCGCCGACGGATCACCGCGGAAGTCCATCGACATCTTGTCGACTTCGTCGAGCAGGAAGACCGGGTTCATCGTGCCGGCCTTCTTCATCATCTGGATGATCTGGCCCGGGAAGGCGCCGATGTAGGTACGGCGATGGCCGCGGATCTCCGCTTCGTCGCGCACGCCGCCGAGCGACAGCCGGACGAACTTGCGGTTCATCGCGCGCGCGATCGACTTGGCGAGCGACGTCTTGCCGACGCCGGGAGGTCCGGAGAAGGTGAGGATCGTCGCCTTCGGCTTCTTGACCAGCGCGCGCACCGCGAGGAACTCGAGGATGCGCTCCTTGATCTTCTCGAGGCCGTAGTGGTCTTCGTTCAGCACCGACTCGGCGTGCTTCAGGTCGCGGCTCTCGCGCGTCTTCTTGTGCCACGGCACGGCGATGAGCCAGTCGAGGTAGTTGCGCGAGACGGTTGCCTCGGCCGACATCGGGGGCATCGCCTCCAGGCGCTTCAGCTCCTGGATGGCCTTTTCCTCGACGTCCTTCGGCATCTTGGCCTGTTCGATCTTCTTCTTCAGCTCGTCGACCTCGTTGCCCTTCTCGTCCTTGCGGCCCAGTTCCTTCTGGATCGCCTTCATCTTCTCGTTGAGGTAGTACTCCTTCTGCGCCTTCTCCATCTGCTTCTTCACGCGAGACTGGATGCGGCGATCGACCTGGAGCTTGTCCACCTCGATTTCGAGGATGCCGGCGATGCGGTTCAGCCGTTCGAGCGGCGAGATGATCTCGAGCAGGTTCTGCTTCTCGTCGACGCCGACGAGGAGGTGCGCCGAGATCGTGTCGGCGAGCTTGCCCGGATCGTCCACGCGGACGGCGGCGACCATCGCGTCGTAATTCAGGTTGTTCGACAGCTTCACGTACTGCTCGAACAGCGAGACGACGCGGCTCATCGTCCCCTCGACGTCGCCGCCCGCGTCGCGCTGGCGCGCCAGCACCTTCACGACGACGCGGTAGAAGCCCTTGTCTTCCTTCCACTCGATGGCGCGGGCGCGGTCGACCCCCTCGACGAGCACCTTGATGTTGCCGTCGGGGAGCTTCAGGCTCTGGACCACGTTGGCGACGCAGCCCATCGTGTAGATGTCTTCCGGCTGCGGATCGTCGACCGACGCATCGTGCTGCGCGGCGAGGAAGATCCGCTTGTCCTTCATCAGCGCGTGCTCGAGGGCGCGCGTGGAGCTTGGCCGTCCGATGACGAACGGCATCATCATGTGCGGGAAGACGACGACATCCCGCAGCGGGACGATCGGCAGCGTTTCGTAGACTTCGGGGTTTTCCATGGGACTCTTGAGAATGCAGAGCGCAGAATTCAGAGTGCAGAATCCAGCGTGCAGAACTCGCTCAACTCTGCATCCTGAATTCTGAGCTCTGCATTGACGACGGGCGTCAGCCCGCCTTTTCGATGAGCGCGATCGGCTTGTCCTTGGCCAGCACGACTTCGCGGGTGATCGTCACCTCCCGGACCTTCTTCTGGTTCGGGACCTGGTACATCAGGTCGAGCATCAGGTCTTCGATGATCATCCGGAGGCCGCGTGCCCCGATCTTGCGCTCGAGCGCCGACTCGGCAATCGCCTCGAGGGCGTCGTCCGAGAAACGGAGCTTCACGTTTTCGTACTCGAACAGCTTCTGGTACTGACGCGTGATGGCGTTGCGCGGTTGCGTCAGGATCTGCACCAGCGCCGCCTTGTCGAGCTCGTGCAGCGTGCCGATGACCGGCAGGCGGCCGACGAACTCGGGAATGAGGCCGTACTTGATCAGATCCTGCGGCTCGAGCTGCTCGAGCGTCGTGCCGACGTCGCGCGAGGCGATCGACTTCACGTCGGCCTTGAAGCCAAGCGTCTTCTTGCCGACGCGCCGCTCGATCTGCTTGTCGAGCCCGACGAAGGCGCCGCCGCAGATGAACAGGATGTTGGTCGTGTCGACCTGGAAGAACTCCTGGTGTGGATGCTTCCGGCCGCCCTGGGGCGGCACGTTGGCGACCGTGCCCTCGAGGATCTTCAGCAGCGCCTGCTGCACCCCCTCGCCCGAGACGTCGCGCGTAATCGAGGGGTTTTCGTCCTTGCGGCAGATCTTGTCGACCTCGTCGATGTAGATGATCCCCTGCTGCGCCTTCTCGATGTCGCCGCCGGCCGCCTGCAGCAGCTTGAGGATGATGTTCTCGACGTCCTCGCCGACGTAGCCTGCCTCGGTCAGCGTGGTCGCGTCGACGATGGTGAAGGGGACCGACAGGAGCTTGGCGAGCGTCTGCGCGAGCAGCGTCTTGCCGGTGCCGGTCGGGCCGATCAGCAGGATGTTCGACTTCGTCAGCTCGATGTCGTTCCGGCTGCGCGGCTGCTTCTGGATTTCAATCCGCTTGTAGTGGTTGTAGACCGCGACGGCGAGCTTCTTCTTCGTGCGCTCCTGGCCGATGACGTACTCGTCCAGGAACTTCTTGATTTCCTGCGGGGTCGGCAGCGAGGAGCGCGTGCCGCGGTTCTCGAAGCGGTTGTCGTCCGCGATGATGTCGTTGCAGACCTCGACGCACTCGTCGCAGATGAAGACCGTCGGGCCCGCGATGAGCTTGCGGACGTCGTTCTGGTCCTTGTTGCAGAACGAGCACCGCAGAACTTCGGTCTCGCCTTTCTTGGCTACCATTGGGGGCTCCTACGCCCGTTTGCGGATGACATCGTCAATAATACCGTATTCCTTGCCCTGGTCGGCCGTCATGATGTAGTCGCGCTCGGTGTCTTCCTGGATGCGCTTCTCGGACTGGCCGGTGTGGTGCACCAGAATGCCGTTCAGCCGCTCGCGCATGCGCAGGATTTCCCGTGCCGCGATGTCGATGTCGGTCGCCTGCCCCGCCAGCCCCGACATGAGCGGCTGATGGATGACGATGCGGGCGTTCGGCAGCGAGTAGCGCTTCCCCTTGGCGCCGGACGCCAGGAGCACCGCCGCCATCGACGCCGCCTGCCCGATGCAGTAGGTCGCCACGTCCGGCTTGATGAACTGCATCGTGTCGTAGATCGCCAGCCCTGCAGTAATCGACCCGCCCGGACTGTTTATGTAGAGCAGGATGTCTTTATCGGGATCTTCGGCTTCGAGGAACAGCATCTGGGCGATGACGAGGTTCGCGATGTTGTCGTCGATCGGGGTCCCGATGAAGATGATGTTGTCTTTCAGCAGGCGCGAGAAGATGTCGTAGGCGCGCTCGCCGCGGTTCGTCTGCTCGACGACCATCGGGACGAGCTGGGCACGCGGATCGGGAAGCTGATGCAACATAGGCGTTTCGCTGCGAAAACCGTCTGTTGTGTCGGGGAAAAAGGGCGCGAGCGGGAGGTCCTTACTCTCCTGAGATTGTAGCACGCGCCATCACGTAGTCAACGGACTTCTCCCTGCGTAAGCCCGCGTAAATACGGGAGATTCCGCCATCCTTCTCGAGCGCCGCCCGCACCGCCGGGGCCGTCCGCCCGGTGCGCGACGCGTAGCGTTCGATCTCCTGGTCGATCTCGGCCTCGCTGACCGCGATCCCTTCCTTGCGGGCGATCTCGTCGAGCACCAACGCGCTCCCCACCGCTTCTCTCGAGACCTCGCGCTGGCTCTCGCGGAAGGCGCCCCAGTCGATCCCGGCCTGCCGCGGGTCGACGTTCTGCTGCATGAGGCGGCCGGCGAAGTCCTCGAGCCGCCGGTCGAGCTCGCGCTCGAGGAGCGCCGGCGGGATCTCGAAGGGGACGCGCGCGGCCAGCTGCTTCATCAGCTCGGCGCGCATCTCGTGTTCGACGCCGTGCTGCGCTTCGTGTTCCAGATCGGCACGCACCCGCGCCCGCAGCGCCTCGAGATTCTCGAACTCGCCCATGTCCTTCGCGAACTCGTCGTCGAGCTCGGGGAGCGTCCGGCGCTTGATCGCCTTCACCGCCACCGTATAGGTGACCTCGGTGTTGGCGAGCTCCTCGACCGGATGATCCGCCGGGAAGGTGATCGTGAAGGTCTTCGTCGCGCCGACCTCGAGCCCCAGCAGCTGCTCGTCGAACCCAGGGGGATTGGACTTGCCTCCGAGCTCGATGGCGACATCAGGGTGTGTATCGGCTGCACCGCTGCTGTCCTTGCGCTCGATGTCGACCGTCACCACGTCGCCGTCGACGATGCCGCGGCCTTCGACCACGTCGTAGCGGGCCGCGCGCTGGCGCAGCCGCTCGAGCGCTTCGTCCACGGCGCTCTCCTCGACCCTGGCCGATCCGCGCTTCAGCGTGACGGTCGACAGGTCGCCCGGTTCGAACGGCGGCAGGGTGTCGAACGACGCGGTGAAGGTCAGCGCGCGCCCCTGCTCGACGACCACCTCGCGGATGTCGGGGGTGCTCACCGGCTCGAGCCCCTTCTCGCGCAGCGCCTCGTCCAGCCCGCGCGGCACCAGGTCGTGCGCGACGTCGTGCAGGATCTGGTCCTTGAACCGCTGGCGGACGACGCGCGCCGGCACCTTGCCGGGCCTGAAGCCCGGGATGCGCGCCTTGCGCGAGTAGTCGCGGGCGATGCGATCGATCTCCGCATCGACCACTTCGCTGGGGATTTCGACCGAGAGGGTCTTGTGGGTTTCGCTGACGTCGACGAGTTCAGACTTCATAAAAAGTGAAAACTGAAAAGTGAAAACTCAAAAGTGAGTGAAAACTGAAAACTGAAAACTCAAAAGTGGAAACTCAAGAGTGAAGGCGTGACGCTCACAAGCGAACCAGTTTTGAGTTTCAAATTTTGAGTTTGAAGTTTCGATCCTGGTGAACCAGTTTTGAGTTTCAAGTTTTGAGTTTGAAGTTTTGAGTTTGAAGTTTGAGCTGGTGGGAGCGGAGGGACTTGAACCCACACGGACTTCCGCCCACAGGCTCCTAAGACCTGCGCGTCTGCCAGTTTCGCCACGCTCCCGCCGTCCAGACTTTAACTGTCCCCTGCAAGCCCGGTTTCGTCAATCGATTTCTCCAGGGCGCCGGATCGTCAGCGGGCCGAATCGGCAACGTCAATGTTCGTAATGAGATACTCCTCGACCGCTCCCCGGCGTGCCGCGTTGCTGTTGACGGCGCGGCGCGCCGGGACCCGCCGCGCGCGCAGGCCGGCGCCGCGCGCCTCGTCGTTGGCGTCGTAGAGATCGGCAATCGACGAAGCGGTCGAGTTGCTCAGGAGCAGGTGACATCCGCGGCGTGACAGGTCGACGACCATCTGCTGCAGCCGGCGCTGTTCGGCGTCGCCGAAGCCGAACGCGGTGTACGACGTGAAGCGTGCCGTGACGCTGAGCGGCGCGTACGGCGGATCGATGTACAGGAAATCGCCGGCGACAGCGGCGTCGGCCGCTTCGGTGAACGATCCCCAGCGCAGCGTGACGTTGGGCGCCGCGAGCACGTCGGCGACCTGCTGCAGCCGCTCGCGCCGCACGATGCGCGGGCGCTCGTACCGGCCGGCCGGGACGTTGAACGCGCCGGCCGCGTTCACCCGGAACAGGCCGTTGAAGCCGGTGCGGTTCAGGTACATCAGCATCGCCGCCAGCGCCGGCGTGTAGGCGATGCGGCCGTCGGGCGCGCGGCGTGCCGCGCGCTGCGGGTTGAACTCGCGGTCGCGCACGTCGTAGTAGGCCGCCTGCGGGTCGCGGGCGTGCGCCTCGGCGAGACGTTCGAGCTCCTCGGCCACCGCGCCGGGCTGGTCGCGCACCGTCTCGTAGCAGCCGACCAGATCGGGGTTCGAGTCCATCAACAGGACCGGACGGCCCGCCAGCCGTTGCTGATTCCACAGGTCGAAGAAGACCGCCCCGCTGCCGAAGAACGGCTCGATGTAGGCGCCGAACGCCGCAGGGTAGAAGCGGCGCAGCGCCGGCAGCAGCTGGCTCTTGCCGCCGACCCACTTCAGGAGAGGTTGGACTCCGGACGTTCGCATGCGGTGTCTGGTGCCGTTCGCATCGTGCCAGGAGGCACCGACGCGACGGGCAGTCATACATTAGCAGGCGCGCGGCTAGAGCGTTTTTCACAACGGTGCAGTAAGCCGATAGCCGCAGTGGCGGACGTAGTTCTGACATTCTGTGGGTGCGAAGAGGTGCATGGCATCGGCGACGAGCGTTTCGACGTCATCAACGCATCGCGGCTTGAATTTCCGCAGGAAGGCTTTCAGCTTCGCGAAAACCTGTTCGATCGGATTGAGGTCAGGGCTGTACGGCGGTAAGAACCGCAGTGTCGCGCCAGCGCGCTCGATCGCGGCGCGCGCCGCGGGGTGCTTGTGCACCGCCACGTTGTCCAGCACGACCACGTCGCCGGGGCGCAACGTCGGCACGAGGACCTGCTCGATGTAGGCTTCGAAGCTGTCGCTGTCGAGGGGACCATCGAACACCGCCGGCGCCGTGAGGCCGTCGGCCCGCAGCGCGGCGACGACCGTGGTCGTGGTCCAGTGGCGACACGGGGTGTGATCGTGGAGGCGAACACCGCGGGGGCTGCGGCCGTACCGGCGCAGGAGGTCGGTGGTCACCCCGCATTCGTCGATAAACACATACCGCCCCGCCTCACGCACCGCCTGGCGGTCGCGCCACTGTCGCCGTTCGGTCGCGACGTCCGCTCGCCGCTGTTCGTCGGCGTGTACCGTTTTTTTGACCGTTAGCTCCAGCCGGTGGAGTGCCCGCCAGATCGTCGCGAGACTCGCCGACGTCTGGAGGTCCTGGCGTAATTCCTCGAGGGTCGCGTCGGGCGTGGTCGTCACCAACGCTTTGAGTCGTTCCTCGTGACCGGCCAGCACGCGGCCGCGAAATTTCGTCTGCGGCTTCGGGGCGATCGAGCCCGTCTCCCGCTTCCGCTGTTTCAGCGCATCCACCCACGGGACGCTCACGTGATACCGGGCCGCCAACGCCTTCGACGGCACGCCCGCGTCGGCATCTTTGATAACTCGCTCACGCAAATCCATTGAGTACGCCGCCGCCATCGGCACCTCCGCGGGCAGGATTACCATGGTCGCGTACTGAGTACAAGTGAAAAGCGCTCTAACATGACGGTACCGTGCGCTGGCGCCTGATGCTGCTGACCGTTGCGATCGCGCTGTCGATCGTGCCGCTGCCCGCGCCGCTCGTCGAGCGGTACTACTCCGGCATGCTCTACCCGGCGATACAGGCAGTGGCAACGCACGCGTCGAATCTCACCACGATCGCCTGGTTCGACCTCCTGCTCGCGCTCGTCGCCTTCGCGGTCGTCGTGCCGGCGGCCCTCGACCTCGCGCGCGTCGGCCTGCTGAGGACGTCGTTCCGTCTCCTTGCCCGGCTGCTGACGATCGCGGCGGCGCTCGTGGTCGCGTTCATGGTCGTGTGGGGGCTCAACTACCGGCGCGAAACGATGCGCCGCAAGGTGCCGTTCGACGCGGCGAAGGTCACGCCGGAGGGCGCCCTGCAGCTTGCGCGGGAGACGGTGTCGCGCGTCAACGCGATGCACGAGGCGGCCCACGCCGAAGGGTGGACGCCTGCGGGCATCGTCGATCCCGAGTTGGCCCGCGGCTTTGCCGCGGCGTCGGAGCAGCTTCACCTGAATGGCGGCACGGTCCCTGGACGGCCGAAGCGCACGGTGCTCGACCTGTACTTCCGGCGCGCCGGCGTCGCCGGGATGACCGATCCGTTCTTTCTCGAGACGCTGATCGCGAGCGACATCCTGCCGTTCGAGCGTCCGCAGGTCGTGGCGCACGAGTGGGCCCACCTGGCCGGCGTGACCGACGAGGGGGAAGCGAGCTTCGTCGGGTGGCTCGCCTGCCTCCGCGGCGGGGTGCCGCACCAGTACAGCGGGTGGCTGTTCCTCTACGCCGAGGTGATGGCGGCGCTGCCGCGCGACGCGGCACGCGGGATTTCGGCGTTGCTCGGGCCGGGGCCGCGCGCCGACCTGCAGGCGATGCGCGAGCGCTCCCAGCGCGAGGTGAGCCCGCGGCTGTCGAGAGCCGGCTGGCAGGTCTACGACCAGTACCTGCGTGCGAACCGCGTCGAATCGGGCACGCGCAGCTACGGCGAGGTCGTGCAGCTCGTGCTCGGCACGGCGCTGCGCTAGCCGCATCGCCAGGGTCACGTCCGGCTTCAGCCGGACGAACACCCCTCGTAGTGTCCGGCTTCAGCCGGACGAACCGCTCCTCGTCGGGTCCGGCTTCAGCCGGACGAACATCTGTCGTAGTGTCCGGCTTCAGCCGGACGAACCGCGGTCGGGTCCGCCTTCAGCGCGCTCATTCACGAACCGGCGTGGCGCTCGCGAGCGGCGTGTCGCGCGGCTCGCCCTTGTAGAACACGCGCTCCAGGAAGAGCCCTGACGCCGGCGCCGTCAGCTTCGCCGGCAGATCCGATCGCGACTCGAGGAGGCGAAGGGCCGCGGGGGGATCGAGCTCGCCTTTTCCGACGGCGACCAGCACGCCGACCAGCCGCCGCACCATGCGCCAGAGGAAGTGCGACCCTTCGACGGCAATCAGGATCAGCGCGCCGTCGGCGGCGAAGTCGAGCCGTTCCAGCAGCACCCGCGTGGAGCTGTCTTCGTCTCCTCGATCGGCGGCGGCGAAGGCGCCGAAGTCGTGCAGCCCGACGAAGCCCCGCGCCGCCTGCTGCATCGGCTGGAGCTCGAGCGGATCCTTGACCCACCAGACGTACGGCTTGGCGAAGGCAGTGCGGCGCGTCGACACCTGATACAGGTAGCGCCGCGCGACCGCGTCATGCCGCGCGTGAAAGCGGTGCGGCACGACCGCCGCCCGCAGGATGTGAATGTCGGAAGGCAGCTCGTCGTTCAGCCGCCGGCGGATCGTCTCCGGCGGCAGCGGCGTGGCGACGTCGAGGTGCGCGACCTGCGCCAGCGCGTGCACCCCGGCGTCGGTGCGGCCCGACCCGTACAGCTCGAAATCCTTCCGTCCGGTCACCGTCCGCACGGCGCGATCGATCTCGCCCTGCACCGTGCGCGCGTTTCGCTGGATCTGCCAGCCGCTGTACTTCGTACCCGCGTACTCAATCGTGAGCTTGAACCGAGGCAAGGGACCCGTCCGATCGCTGCAGGTTGACAGATCCGCAGCCGATATGATTCTGTAGTACAACCTCGATGCGCACCAGCAGGGACCTCACGCCGCTCACCGACCGGGCCACCGTCCGGACCGGCCTGACGTTCGCCCTGCGCCCGACCACCCTGCTCCTTACCATCGGCAGCCTCCCGCTGCCGCTTCGGGACCAGTGCACCGGGTGATGTAACCAGAGAGACGCATCGACGCGATTTCAAGGGCCATCACCCGATCCGGGTGATGGCCCTTTTTGTTTTTCGAGCAAGGAGCACGACATGAGCAGCAGATACACAGACCCTGACGCCGACGACGCGACCCGCTACCCCGATCGGACCGGCGACCACGAGGAGCCGGGCGACGCCCGTCACCTGGCGTCCGACCCGGACGGCCAGGAGGACGAAGAGGCCGGTTACGGTTACGGCGTGTGAGCGTGGTACGCTCTCACGGCAACATTCAGGGTGCAGAGTGCCGGGTGCAAGATGCAGGGTGCATTCAGGGTGCAGAGTGCCGGGTGCAGGGTGCATTCAGGGTGCAGAGTGCCGGGTGCAGGGTGCATTCAGGGTGCGGGGTGCAAAGTGCAGGGTGCAAAGTGCAGCGTGCGGAATGGCACTTTGCACTCTGCATTCTGCACTCTGAATTCTGCACTTACGAGACGGAGTTCGTGTGAACAGACAAGCGACGGTCAGACCTGCGCGCGTGGCGCTGATGGGATTCGGCACGGTCGGCCAATCGGTCGCCCGCATCCTCTGCAGCGGCGAGATCCCCCACATCCAGCTGACGCACATCTTCAATCGCGATGTCGCCCGTAAGCGGGTCGACTGGGTCCCCGCCTCGGTGACCTGGACCGATTCGGCCGACGACATCCTGCAGTCCGATGTCTCGATCGTGATCGAGGTCGCCGGCGGCATCCATCCGGCGTACGACTGGGTGAAGGGGGCGCTGCAGGCAGGCAAGTCGGTCGTCACCGCGAACAAGCAGCTGATGGCGCACCACGGCGCGGAGCTCCTCGACCTGGCGCGTGCGCGCGGCCTCGAGGTCCGCTTCGAAGCGTCGGTCGCGGGCGGCATCCCGGTTCTGCGCGCGCTCCAGGAAGGGCTCGCGGGCGATCGCCTGGTCGAAGTGCGCGGCATCCTGAACGGCACCTGCGCCTACATCCTGAGCCGCATGGAATCGGAGCCGGTCTCGTTCGCCGAAGCGCTGGCCGAGGCGCAGAAGGCGGGATACGCGGAAGCCGATCCGAGCGAAGACCTCGACGGCGCCGACGCCGCCGCAAAGCTGGCGATCATCGCGGCGGTCGGCCTGCGGCGGCCGGTGCGCGTCGGCGACATCGCGACGAAGTCGATCCGCCCCATCGAATCGGTCGACTTCATGTACGCGCGCGAGCTCGGATGCACCATCCGCCAGATCGCGCGCGCCTCGGCCGAGGACAACGGCGAGGTGTTCGCCGCGGTCCGCCCGGCGCTGGTGCCGATCTCGTCGAACTTCGGGCGCGTCTCCGGCAGCCAGAACCTCGTGACCGTCCGCGGCATCTTCGGCGGCGAGACGTCGTTCTCGGGGTCAGGGGCCGGCGGATCGCCGACGGCGGTCGCCGTCGTCTCCGACGTCCTCTCGGTGGCCTCGCGCGGCTCCCTGCCGCCGGCGCCGGTCGAGCCGACGGCGTACCACAAGGTCCGCGGCGACTTCGTCGCGCCCCACTACGTGCGCTTCACCGTCAACGACAAGCCGGGCATCCTGGCCGCCATCACCAACGCGTACGCGAAGTACGGGATCAACATCGAAGGCGTGCTGCAGCTGCCCAAGTTCCGCCGCGACCGCCTGCCGTTCGTGACGACGCTCGAGGAATGTCCCGAGTCGGTGCTCGATCGCGCGCTCGCCGACGTGGCGAAGAGCGACTACCACGTGCAGCCGCCGCTCTCGCTGCCGATCTTTGCCTGAGATGAACAGGTCGCACATCTACAGCGAGGTGGTCGAAGCCGAAGGCCACCTCATCGACTCGCAGATCCTCAACGTCGTCTTCGATACGGTGGTGAAGCACAACGCGTCGTTCGACGTGTTGAAGTTCGACATCGGCCGCCGCAACGACGAGCCTTCGTCCATCGCGATGCGGATCTCAGCCGAAACCGAAGAAGGGCTGGAGGACGTCCTCGAGGAGCTGGTCGCGCTCGGCTGCCGGCTGGCCGACACGCAGGATGCGCTCACGCGTCCGGCGGAACGGGACGGCTGCGTCGCCGACGACTTCTACTCGACGACGAATCACAAGACGCTCGTCCGCGTCGGCGGCCAGTGGGTCGAGGTCGGCAAGCAGCGCATGGACGCGGTGATCGTCGTCGAGGGGGAAACCGCGACCTGCCGCAAGCTGCGCGACGTCCGCAAGGGCGATCCCGTCATCTGCGGCGTCGGCGGGATCCGCGTCGTGCCCGAGTTCCAGGAGCGCGACCGCCACGGCTTCGCGTTCATGACGAACGAGATCTCCTCGGAGCGCCGCGTCGAGGTCGGCGTCGCGCGCATCGCCTCGATGATGCAGGAGATCAAGGCGACGGGCGGCAGGATCGCCGTCGTCGCCGGCCCTGTCGTCGTCCACACGGGCGGCGGCGCGTACTTCCAGGATCTGATCCGCGGCGGCTACGTGGACGTCCTCCTCGCCGGCAACGCGATTGCCGTCCACGACGTGGAGCAGGCGCTCTTCGGCACGTCGCTCGGCGTCGACCTGAACACCGGCAAGGCGATCGAAGGGGGACATCGCCACCACATGCGCGCGATCAACACCATCGCGCGCGCCGGCAGCCTGAAAGCGGCGGTGGAGCAGGGGGTGCTGACGTCGGGCGTGATGTACGAAGTCATCAAGCACGACGTCGAGTTCGTCCTCGCCGGCAGCATCCGCGACGACGGTCCGCTGCCCGACACGATCATGGATCTGCGCGTTGCGCAGGACCGCTATGCGGAAGCGCTCGAAGGGGTACGGCTCGTCCTCGCCCTGTCGACGATGCTGCACGGCATCGGGGTCGGCAACATGCTGCCGTCGTGGGTGCGGATGGTGTGCGTCGACATCAACCCCGCTGTCGTCACCAAGCTCGCGGACCGCGGGTCGTCGCAGACGATCGGGATCGTGACCGACGTCGGGCTGTTCCTGCACCGCCTCGCGCAGAAGCTGAAGTCGTAGCCCGCGCGTCGATTCCCGGAAAAAGAAGAAGCCCGCCGGACGTGCTGTCCGGCGGGCTCTCATGTGTCCGCCTCGTCCCGAGCCCGGTTCACGCCGGGCCGGCAGGTCGAGCGCGTCAGTTCCCTGCGGGCTTCTGAGCCAGGAACTTGATGGCCTTCAGCTCGTCGGTGTTCGTCGACAGCTCGGTGGTGCCGACCGGCGTGTTCATCTTGGAGAGGATGTACGCCAGGATGTCGGAGTTCTGCTGCCGCGACAGGCTGCCGGGCGCGTTCTGCGGCATGGAGATGCGGATGCGCTCGTAGAGATCGCCGAGCGACAGGTCGTTCCAGTTGGCGGTGAACTCGCCGCCGACCAGTCCGGGAGCCATCTCGCCGCCTGCGAGATCGGGCCCATGACAGCTGGCGCAGTACTGGTTGTAGAGCGGCTCACCGCGCTTCGCCTGAGCTTCCGTATAGACGCCATCCCACTGCGTTTTTTCCTGCGCGGCGACGATGCCACGCCCGCCGAGGGCGCCAAAAGCCAAAGTGCCTGCAAGTGCCAGAATCGCGACTGTGAACTTCATGTGACCTCACCCGTTAGGGCCAAGAGACAGCAAACAGTTGCCCCTATCTTAGCAGGTTCCCCATGGTGATCATGTTGCGGTGTGTGGCCCAGCTCAGGCGGAGATGCGAGGGAGGAACAAGCGAAGGTGTAAAGGCGCAAAGGGAAAAAGGTGTAAAGGGCAAACCGCCCTTTACACCTTTCGACCTTTACGCCTTCAGACCGTGCAGCGTCAGTTGCCGGTACGCGGCAGCTCGCTCTGCGGGAGCGCGTAGGCGATGTACTCGCCGGTGTAGTTGCCGCCGCTGACGGCGACGATGATGTACTGGCGGCCGTCGATCTGGTAGGTCATCGGCGAACCGCTGATCGCGGCCGGCATCAGGACGGCGCCGATCTCGTGACCGTCCTTCTTGTCATACGCGCGCAGCATGGCGCCACGGGCGCGTCCGGGCGGCGCGGTGATCTGCGGATCGCCCGCCACCACCATCGTCTTGGTGACCATCACGCCGACGCTCGAACCCTGGCCGGTCTTCGGGATGTCCATGCCGCGCAGCAGCGGGTGGTTGCGCACGTTGTCGGGCGTGTCGCCGTGCGGCACCTGGAAGAGCAGCTTGCCGTTGTTATTCAAATCGATTGCGGCGATGACGCCGTACGGCGGCTTGACGATCGGCAGCCCTTCGAGCCCTTCGACCAGCGCCTGCCGGCCGGTCGCGCCCGAGCGGCCCGCGAGCGGGTTCGGTGCTGCGGCAGCCGCGGGGCGCGGACTCTCGGTCCGGAGACCGTAGTTCGGCTCAGCCTCCCAGCGCGGCTTGCGCGGGTTCTGCGCGTTGAACCGGTCGGCCCGCACCTGCTCGAACTCCTCTTCCTCGTACTTGCCGATCGCGACGTTGGTGTTCATCGCCTGCGTGTAGAAGATCGCCGTCTCCGGGTCGAAGCCCGAGCCGGGCCAGTTCACGCCGCCGTTGGTGTTGCCGATGTTGATCGATCCGAGACGCGGATCGTTCGGACCCAGTGGCGGAACGTAGGGCGACTGCTCCCAGCGGAACTTCTTCAGGTTCTCGAGCGCCTTCGCGCGCAGCTGCGGCGTGAAGTCGATCAGATCGTTCTCCGACACGAACGTCCGCGAGTAGGGCGGCGGGTTGGTCGGAATCGGCTGCGTCGGCGAGGTCTTCTCGGTCGGCATGTTGGTCTGCGGCACCGCCACCTCGGGGATCGGCCAGATCGGCTGTCCCGTGATGCGGTCGAAGACGTAGAGCCAGCCCTGCTTGCTCGGCTGCGCCAGCAGCTTGCGCGGCTGCCCGTTGATGTTGGCGTCGATCAGCAGCGAGGCCGACGAGTTGTCGTGGTCCCACAGGCCATGGTGGATCTGCTGGAAGTGCCACTTGCGCTGGCCGGTCTTCAGATCGACCGCGACGATCGACTCGGCGAACAGGTTGTTGCCCGGGCGGTTGCCGCCGTACTCGTCGATGGTCGGCGTCTCGACCGGCAGGTACGCCATGCCGTTGCCGCCGGCCGTCGGGTCGACCGAGATCTGGGTCCAGACGCCGACGTTGCCGGTCCACTCCCACGAGCCGTTTTCCCAGGTGTCGTTGCCGAACTCGCCAGGACCGGGGATCGTGTTGAAGCGCCAGATCTGCTTGCCGGTCTTCACGTCGAAGGCGCGGACCAGGCCCTTGGCGTTGGTCGCGTAGCGGTAGCCGAGCCCCTCGAACATCGACGAGCCGACGATGATCGTGTCGTTGACCACGGTGGGCGTCGAGTGGAGGCCGATTTCCCCCTTTTCGAGGTCGATCTGCTTGTCCTTGCCGATGATGACGCCAACCTTCAGGTCGAGCACCCCCTTGGTGCCGAAGGTCTGGATCGGCTGGCCGGTCTTGGCGTTCAGCGAGACGAGCTGGTAGCCGGTGGTGACGTAGAAGATGCGTTCGTCACCGCGGCCGTCGGTCCAGTAGGAAAGTCCACGGCCCGAGAGCTGACGCGGCGCCCAGCGGGTCGCGCGTTCCCCCTCGTCCATGGCATACATCCACTTCATCTCGCCGGTGCGGGCGTTGAGGGCGACCACGGCGCGGCGCGTGCCGGCCGTTGCGTAGACGGTGCCCTTGACCATCAGCGGCGTGCCTTCGAGCTTGTTCTCAGGGCGCGGACCCAGGTTGTCGGTCTTGAAGCGCCAGGCGACCTCGAGCTTGCTGAAGTTGCTGGCGCCAATCTGATCGAGCGGCGAGTACTTGCTGCCGCTCAGGTCGGCGGTGTACATCGGCCACTCGCCGTTCTTCGTGCTCGGTTGTCCCGTGTTCTGACCTTGCATCCGGGGGGCGAACGTGGCGATGCCTACCGCGAGCAGGGCGATCGCCGGCACGAGACGTGCCGCTTTACGCTTCATGGAAAACTCCATCCAAAAGAGAACCGGTCGGGTATGTAAGGGGATTATAGGCTTGGGCTGGGCCAGTGCAACACTGAGAGTTCGCGTTCGGGCGTTCGCGGGCGCAGGAAGGGCGGGTAGGGCAGGTGGGGCGGGAGGGTCTGGTCCGACCCCTGGTCAGTGCGTCAGCGCGTAGAGGACGATGTTCACGCCGATCGCGTAGCCGCGCGGAGAGAAGGCGTCGAAATAGGCTCGCGGCTCTTCGCTCTCGCGTTCCCACGTGTCGGAGATGTCGGTGTTGTGCGTCATGACGACCATCAGGCGTCCGCGCTCGTCCTCGATCCCCTTGAAATAGACCTCCGCGCTGTCGATGCCGCGCTCGGAGGTCTGGCCGCCGGTGCCAACCCAGAAGTTGATCGCCGGCACTTGCGGGATCTCCCGCACGTCGTACAGCGTGTGCGCGATCGGGTGCGTCATCGGGATGTCGCGAATCGGGTAGCGCCCTGACGGCAGCACGCGCGCGATCTGCTCGGTCCACATCTCCCACGCGGCCGATCCCCACGCATCGTCCACCCAGAGCATGCCGCCTTTCAGCAGGTAGGCGCGCAGCTGGTCGACTTCGCCCGGCGAGAAGTACGCCGCGCCGTGATTCACCAGGAACAGCATCGGGCAGCGGAAGAGGAGCGGATCCTCCAGCCTGATGACCACATGGTGGGGCCGGCGATCGGGGTCGAACTTGACGTCGACCTTGGTCAGCTCCGCGAGGCGGACCGAGAAGTTGTGGTCGGCTCCGGGGTAATCGGTCGACCAGCCGCCGCCTCGTCCGCGCCCGCGAAAGAAGGCCCGGCAGTACATGAAGCGGCCGTCGAAGTCCTCGACGGTGGGGAATCGCGGCTGCATGAAGGAGCCGCGTCCGCCGCCGACCCAGATCTGCTGCGCCGCCGCCACGGACGCGGCCACGAGAACCGCGCCCGCCGAACCGATGAGCCAGCGCCGAGCACGCCACACGAGAACGCGTGACACGTCGGGATTGTAATGGAAGTGTGAGTAGAAGGGGGCAGGTGGGGCGGGAAAGCCAGGAGGGGCGGGAGGGTCAGGAGGGCCAGGAGGGTCGGGAGGGTCAGGAGGGTCGGGAAAGTCAGGAAAGCCAGGAATTGAAAAAGGGCTCGCCCGGAAGATCCGAGCGAGCCCTCAGTGTGACAGCCTTGAGCCCTGAGCCTTGAGCCCTGAGCCCTGAGCCCTGAGCCCTGAGCCCTGAGCCCTGAGCCCTGAGCCCTGAGCCCTGAGCCCTGAGCCCTGAGCCCTGAGCCCTAAGCCCCGAGCGTCAGTTCCCCGTGCGCGGCAGCTCTGATTGCGGGAGCGCGTAGGCGATGTACTCGCCGGTGTAGTTGCCGCCGCTGACGCCGACGATGATGTACTGGCGGCCGTCGACCATGTAGGTCATCGGCGAACCGGTGATCCCGGCCGGCATCAGCACCTCGCCGACCTGCGTGCCGTTCTTCTTGTCGTAGGCGCGCAGCATGGCGCCGCGGGCGCGTCCGGGGGGCGCGGTGATCTGCGGATCGCCGGCGACGGCGACCGTCTTGGTCACCATGATGCCGACGCTGGCGCCCTGGCCGGTCTTCGGGATGTCCATGCCGCGCAGCAGCGGGTGGTTGCGCACGTTGTCGGGCGTGTCGCCGTGCGGCACCTGGAAGAGGAGCTTGCCGCCCGCGTTGAGATCGATCGCGGCAATCACGCCGTACGGCGGCTTGACGATCGTCAGGCCGTCGAGCCCTTCAGCCAGCGCCTGGCGGCCGGTGACCGCCGGGCTGGCGGCTGGAGCAGCCGGTGCCGTGCTGGGCGGCGGAGCCGCGCCGGGCTGGTTCGTGCCGTACCGGCCGTAGTCAGGGTCGGCCTCCCAACGCGGCTTGCGCGGGTTCTGCGCGTTGAACCGGTCGGCCCGCACCTCCTCGAACTCCTCCTCGAAGTACTTCCCGATCGAGACGTTCGTGTTGTTGGCCTGCGTGTAGAAGATCGCGGTCTCGGGGTCGAAGCCCGAGCCGGGCCAGTTGACGCCGCCGCCGGTGTTGCCGATGTTGATCGACCCGAGGCGCGGATCGTTCGGGCCGAGCGGCGGCACGAACGGCGCCTGCTCCCAGCGGAACTTCTTCAGGTTCTCGAGCGCCCTCGCGCGCAGTTGCGGCGTGAAGTCGATCAGGTCGTTCTCGCCGATGAACGTCCGCGAGTAGGGCGGCGGGTTGGTCGGGATCGGCTGCGTCGGCGAGGTCTTCTCGGTCGGCATGTTGGTCTGCGGCACCGCTACCTCGGGGATCGGCCAGATCGGCTGCCCGGTGATGCGGTCGAAGACGTAGAGCCAGCCCTGTTTGGTCGGCTGCGCGATCAGCTTGCGCGGCTGCCCGTCGATGTTGGCGTCGATCAGCAGCGAGGCCGACGAGTTGTCGTGGTCCCACAGGCCGTGATGCACCTGCTGGAAGTGCCACTTGCGCTGGCCGGTCTTCAGATCGACCGCGACGATCGATTCGGCGAACAGGTTGTTGCCCGGGCGGTTGCCGCCGTACTCGTCGATGGTCGGCGTCTCGACCGGCAGGTACGCCATGCCGTTGCCGCCGGCGGTCGGGTCGACCGAGATCTGCGTCCAGACGCCGACGTTGCCGGTCCACTCCCACGAGCCGTTTTCCCAGGTGTCGTTGCCGAACTCGCCGGGGCCGGGGATCGTGTTGAAGCGCCAGATCTGCCTGCCGGTCTTCACGTCGAACGCCCGGACCAGGCCCTTGGCGTTGGTCGCGTAGCGGTAGCCGAGCCCCTCGAACATCGACGAGCCGACGATGATGGTGTCGTTGACGACGGTGGGCGTCGAGTGGAGGCCGATCTCACCCTTCTCGAGATCCAGCTGCTTGTCCTTGCCGATGATGACGCCGACCTTCAGGTCGAGGACGCCGCCGGTCCCGAAGGTCGGGATCGGCTGGCCGGTCTTGGCATTGAGCGAGACTAGGCGATAACCGGTGGTGACGTAGAAGATCCGTTCGTCGCCGCGGCCGTCGGTCCAGTAGGAAAGCCCACGGCCCGAGAGCTGACGCGGCGCCCAGCGGGTCGCGCGCTCCCCCTCGTCCATGGCATACATCCACTTCATCTCGCCGGTGCGGGCGTTGAGCGCCACGACAGCCCGGCGCGTGCCGGCCGTTGCGTAGACGGTGCCCTTGACCATGATCGGCGTGCCTTCGAGCTTGTTCTCGGGGCGCGGACCCAGGTTGTCGGTCTTGAAGCGCCAGGCGACCTCGAGCTTGCTGAAGTTGCTGGCGTTGATCTGATCGAGCGGCGAGTACTTGCTGCCGCTCAAGTCGGCGGTGTACATCGGCCACTCGCCGTTCTTCGTGCTCGGTTGCCCCGTGTTCTGCCCCTGGACGCGTGGCGTGTAGCTCGCCACGCCAATCGCCAGCAGGGCGAGCGCGGGCACGAGACGTGCCGCATGGTGCTTCATGGAACACTCCCCTCGGAAAGAGACGCCAACCGGAATGCGGGGGATTATACAGGCGAGAGGGGCGGGAAAGACGGGAAAGCCGGGAAAGTCAGGAGGGGCGGGAAAGTCAGGAGGGCGGGAGGGTCAGGAAGGTCAGGAGGGTCAGGAGGGACGGGAAAGTCAGGAGGGACGGGAATTGAAAAAGGGCTCGCCCGGAAGATCCGAGCGAGCCCTCAGTGTGACAGCCCTAAGCCCTAAGCCCTAAGCCCTAAGCCCTAAGCCCTGAGCCCAGCGAGCGTCAGTTCCCGCTACGCGGCAATTCGCTCTGCGGGAGCGCGTAGGCGATGTACTCGCCGGTGTAGTTGCCGCCGCTGACGGCGACGATGATGTACTGGCGGCCGTCGATCTGGTAGGTCATCGGCGAACCGCTGATCGCGGCCGGCATCAGGACGGCGCCGATCTCGTGACCGTCCTTCTTGTCATACGCGCGCAGCATCGCGCCACGGGCGCGTCCGGGGGGCGCGGTGATCTGCGAGTCGCCCGCCACGACCATCGTCTTCGTGACCATGATGCCGACGCTGGCGCCCTGGCCGGTCTTCGGGATGTTCATGCCGCGCAGCAGCGGGTGGTTGCGCACGTTGTCGGGCGTGTCGCCGTGCGGAACGGAGAAGATGAGCTTCCCGTTCTGGTTCAGGTCGATGCCGACGATGACGCCGTATGGCGGCTTGACGATCGGCAGACCATCGAGCCCCTGGCCGAGCGCCTGACGGCCGCTGTTGCCCGGGAACGCAGCAGGAGCCGCGCCTCCACGACCCGCCGGCGCCGGCGGCGGCGCCGCGGCACCCGGCTGGTTCGTGCCGCGCAGACCGTAGTTCGGCTCGGCCTCCCAACGCGGCTTGCGCGGGTTCTGCGCGTTGAACCGGTCGGCCCGCACCTGCTCGAACTCCTCTTCCTCGTACTTGCCGACGGTGACGTTGGTGTTGCTCGCCATCGTGTAGAAGGTCGCGGTCTCGGGGTCGAAGCCCGAGCCGGGCCAGTTCACGCCGCCCGCGGTGTTGCCGATGTTGATCGACCCGAGGCGCGGATCGTTCGGACCCAGTGGCGGAACGTACGGCGACTGCTCCCAGCGGAACTTCTTCAGGTTGTCCAGCGCCTGCTGATGCAGCTGCGGCGTGAAGTCGATCAGGTCGTCAGGCCGGATGTAGGTCAGCGAGTAGGGCGGCGGGTTGGTCGGGATCGGCTGCGTCGGCGAGGTCTTCTCGGTCGGCATGTTGGTCTGCGGCACCGCCACTTCGGGGATCGGCCAGATCGGCTGCCCGGTGATGCGGTCGAAGACGTAGAGCCAGCCCTGTTTGCTCGGCTGCGCGATCAGCTTGCGCGGCTGCCCGTCGATATTCGCGTCGATCAACAGCGAGGCCGACGAGTTGTCGTGGTCCCACAGGCCGTGATGCACCTGCTGGAAGTGCCACTTGCGCTGGCCGGTCTTCAGATCGACCGCGACGATCGATTCGGCGAACAGGTTGTTGCCCGGGCGG
>WBZO01001077.1_pt1 | contig 47264 bp, 39 predicted proteins | sample 5204261 | NCBI WGS metagenome assembly WBZO01 (sample SAMN12412400, study PRJNA552823) | activated sludge metagenome | isolation source: activated sludge from anammox sidestream of wastewater treatment plant... | place: USA: North Carolina | collected 2017-09
TGATAACATTACATATACGAAGGAATATCTTGATAAATATGCAAATGTATCATATCAGGTAGATTGCAGCAACATTGCATCTGGAAATTATTTTCTGCGATTGGTAACTTCAGTAGAAGGCGAAGCTGAATATCATCTTGGCAATGTTCAGAACAGCGGTGAAGAATTGAGCAAGCATAATTACCAGCGTATAAATTTCAACGGAACAGAACTTCCTGAATCATATTCACTTGAACAAAACTACCCGAATCCATTTAATCCAAATACGGTAATCAGTTATCAGTTGCCGGTAAATGGTTTTGTAACGTTAAAAGTATATGACATTCTTGGTTCAGAAGTAACAACACTTGTAAATGAAGAAAAGACAGCCGGCAGATATGAAATAAACTACAACGCATCATCACTTGCGAGTGGGGTTTATTTATACAAGCTTCAAGTAAATGATTTTATTAATGTGAAGAAGATGATACTGTTGAAGTGAATATTTCCATTTCTTTCATAAAGCCGGAATTGAACTTCCGGCTTTTTTATTTTCTTCCATACAATTCAATTCATTAAATTTCCATTGTAAAAATTTATCTCAACTTATTGAACGAAACTATTTTAAATATTTATCTAGTAATAAACGACGGACAAGTTGTTGAATTCCGTGCAGCGGCGTATGAAATGGAAGGCGGAGACGACAGGAAAATTAATTTCCTTAAAAGCAAAGTAAGAGAAGATTTTGAAAAAGCATACAAATTCGATGCACCGATGGATAAAAAAGGAAAATTTATGAGCTACAACCGCTTCCATAAATTTGAAAAACGCGGAATGCACTTTCAGTTGTTTGAAGAAATATTTTCTAGCTTTAAAGTTGCAGAACATCCGCTTATTTGTGTTACACCGGTTGTGGATGGAAAGATTTATAGCAGTTAGGTTAGTGTCATTCCGGAGACTCCGCTTTAGCGGAGGCGTCCGGAATCTTATGTCGAAATATTAAAATCAGATTCTGGACAAGCCAGAATGACAATTAAATAAATTTCATTTATAAGATTATGAAAATATTATCCACCAAAATATTTTTTATAACAGTAATTCTTTTCACAATTATAGGAAGTAAATTGTACGTATCAGACAAAACAAAAACACCTCTCAGTTCAATTCAAAAAAAACAAAAAGAACTCGATAAATTTTATTCTGACCTGCCTGACCGGCAGGCAGGAAAAAGACTTGGTTCATTTGTTGAGAATGGAAAAACATATTTCAGATTGTTTACTCCAAATGCAGAAAAAGTTTCTCTGCTCACTTTCGAAAAACCTGAGCAGACAAAAGGAAAAGAATTCCAAATGATGAGAGATGAAAATGGTGTGTGGGAAACTTCTCTTGATGGAGAGCTTTACGGATTATTTTATGGTTTCAAAGTTTGTCATCCCGGAACTCCGTGTATTGAAGATATTGTTTGTGTTGATCCGTATGCAAAAGCTGTTGCAACTTTTCAAACTTATTTCAGCCCGAGAAGAGCAATTGTTGTTAAAGAAGGAAATTACCTTTGGGAAGGTGATGAATGGATTCAAAGAGATTGGAGAGATTTAATAATTTATGAAATGCACATTCGTGATATGACAGAACATCCTTCCTCAGGTGTAACGGAAAGAGGAACGTATAAAGGATTAGTTGAGAAAGGAAAGGTCGGCGGAATCGATTACATAAAAAATCTTGGCGTAAATACAGTCGAACTTTTACCTTCTCATGAATTTGCCAACATCGAAATTCCATTTAAAGATTCTCTCAATGGAAAATTTAATAACTGGAATCCCTACGAAAGAAATCACTGGGGATATATGACAGCAGCATTCTTCGCACCGGAAAGTTATTACAGTGAAAATGTCCGCGAACTAGAATGGGAAAAATGGAGTGGTGGAGATGCGAAAGCAGTTAATGATTTTAAAGATATGGTGAAAGCATTTCACAAAGAGGGAATTGCTGTCATAATGGATGTGGTTTATAATCACATTTCAGAATATGAAATTGGAAATCTGAAACAAATTGACAAAGATTATTATTTCAGACTTGATGAGAAAGGAAATTACATTCAGCAAAGCGGCTGTGGAAATGATTTGAGAACCGAAGCACCCATGGTAAGAAGAATGATAGTCGAAAGTATTCTATACTGGATGAAAGAATATCACATTGACGGATTCCGTTTTGATCTTGGGAAATTAATTGATTGGGAAACAATAGAAGAAATAATTTTTGAAGCAAAAAAAATAAATCCGTATGTAGTTTTTGTTTGTGAACCATGGGGTGGTGGATATGATCCTGCAGGATTTTCAGTTCGCGGCTGGGGCGCGTGGAATGATCAGATTCGAAATGGAATTAAAGGTGAAAATCCTTTTGACGGACACGGCTGGATTTTTGGAAAATGGTACGGTAACAACAATCCTAACAGAATAAAAAGTTATGTGAATGGAACTCTCACAAAAGATACGCTGGGATTATTTCAAAAACCTGAACACTCAGTAAATTATCTTGAATCTCACGATGGATATTCTCTCGGTGATTTTATTCGACTTGGACTTGGCGATGTGAGGAGAGATGAAATAATTAAAGATCTTGATAAGAAAATTAAACTCACTCCACATCAATTGAAGTTGAATAAACTTGCAGCGTTATTTCTGTTCACTTCAAGAGGAATAACGATGATCAGCGAAGGGCAGGAGTTTGCGAGAAGTAAAGTGATACCGTTTAATGAATCCGAACAAGATCCACAAAAAGGAATGATTGACCACAATAGTTACGATAAAGACAATGAAACGAACTACATCAACTACAATCACGTAAAAATTAATCAGGAGCTTTTTAACTACTACAAAGGATTGATTGGGATAAGAAAGAAGTTTGAAACTTTCAGAAGAGCTGATTATAATAATATTCATTTTATAAATGTAAAAGAAAATCCTTTCGCATTTGGTTATTCAACAGATTATGCGGATGAACATTTTCTCGTCCTGTTCAATGCTAACACAAAATTACAACATGAATTTATCCTGCCGGAAGGTGAGTGGCAAGTTTTTGCTGATGAAAATCAGGCAGGTGTTCAACCAATGAGAACTGTTCAGCAAAAAGTGACAATAAATTATTCAAGCGGAATGATTCTTAAGAAAGAATAATGAGAAAAATATTTTTAACTATATCCATTCTTATTCTTGTATTTAATTATCAGATTTTTCCGCAGCAGTTTTCAGAAGGTTCACCGGAATGGCTGATAGACATGTTTTTTAACAAAGACAGTTTCCCTGAAAAAACAAATTATTTTTTCGGTGAGATGGTTGAGGAATCGGATCAGAAAACAATCGGTGAAGAATTAAACGGAAAGGGTGGTATTTTATTTCATCAGTTAATCGCAACGAACAGTAATTGTGTCTTTGCAGTTGAAGTTCAATCGGAAAATAAAACGATTGATTTTTATGCTTATCTTGTTAAGATGGAAAGCAATTGGAAACTCATGGCAATTCGGAGATTTTTATTACCTGAATTTATTTACACTGTTCGTGATTCACTTCAAAAAATTCAAAACTTACCAGCGAATGATTCAGCATTTTTACTTTCTCTGCAACTCTTTACAAAGTCTGATCGTGAGTTGAGAAATTATCTTTCTGTGAATCAACAAAAATTTCAGGAGTTGATTTCACTATTTGCAAATAATGAAAAAGACAAAGCAGATATTGCTTTAGCTGAAGTTGGCTGTACCGCTATCTATAATGATAAAAAATATCCGGGATGTACGTTCATTCAAATATTACAATTTAAAAATATGGAAGCTGGATTTATTCATGCTGCTGATTCAGCTTTTTTGCCGGCAATTTCACTTGATGAATTTATCTATATCGAAGAAGTAGTTCCGGAATGGTTTGTGTTTCGGGTTATGTGAGGATAACTGATTCTAACGATTTCTTTTTCGTAAAGATTTTTCGATAGCAGTTTTAAGGCTTATCAGATTGACAGGTTTGTTAAAAATATATTCCACACCGAGTTCGGTATATTCCTGAATTTCTGCACGATCAATTTCACCGGAAAGAATAATTATAGGTATAGTTTCTTTTAGATTATTCTTTATTAGTTCATGAACCAATGCCAGCCCACCCATTATCGGCATTTTGTGTTCCGTAATTACAAGCGCCGGTGGAGATTGAATAATGCGGTCGAGTGCTTCTTTACCATTTGAAACAATATTAATAGCATAATCAGTTGTGATGTTTATGAGAACTTTTGAGTAGAACATACGTTCTCTTGTATTCGGATCAACAAGAAGAATTTTCGTTGATGCAACAGGAATTGTAAAAATAAATTCAGTTCCTCTGCCAAATTCACTTTTGACTTCTATTGAACCACCGTGCTTATCAATAATATCCTTTACAAGCGAAAGTCCAAGCCCGCTTCCTTTTTCCCCGGCAGTTCCCTCAGATGTAAATTTCGTATCTATGCTGAAAAGTTTATCCAGGTTGTTTGCCTTTATTCCGATACCGGTATCTTTCACTGAAAAAGTGATAAACCTTGATGTTGCAGACGTATTTACTGATACCATAATCCTGTCACCAAGTTTTGTAAACTTCACAGCATTAGAAAAAAGATTATTAAAAACCTGAAGGATTAGATTTTTATCTCCGAAAATATGAAGCGCGGGATCAACAAGATTTTCTATCTCAACGCCTTTTTTAAGTGCAGTGCCAGATACTGTACTTATTGAGCTCTCAATTATTTCTCTTGCATTAAGTTTTTCAGGTTCAAATTTTATTCTGCCTGTTTGAAGTCTTGTCCAATCGAGCATTGAGTTTACCAGCGCAAGCATTGATTTTGAAGAATCTTGTATATATGAGATGTATTGCTGTCGTTCAACATCTGAAAGAGATTCATCCTCAAGAAGTAAATCAGTGAAACCAAGTATTGAGCTGAAAGGTGCACGCAAATCGTGAGAAATTATAGATAAAAATCTATCTTTAGCATCATTAAGTTTTTTAAGATTTGCAGCCGATTGCTTTAGTTCTTCCTCGGCTTTTTTATTAAATGTAATATCACTTACCAATCCATAAATTTTTTGGATCTGTCCATTTTCATTACGAGTGAAATTAATTTTGTTTCTTACCCAAACGATATTTCCTGATTTATTAATTATTCTTAGCTCGAATTCTCCAGCAGATTGTTTTTCGCTTTTCCAGAGGAATGCTAATCTTTTCTTCATATCCGTGAAGTCATCCGGATGAACTATCTTTAAAAAGAGCCTGTGGTCACTTAAAAAGTCAGCCTGTGAGTAACCCGTTATTTTTTCAATTGCTGATGAAAAATATGTAGGCATCATTTTACCTTCATAAAGTTCAAAGGTATAGAGTAAGTCATCAATGTTTTCGGCAATATTTCTGAATTTCTGTTCAGAATCTTTTACAGCTTCCTGCATCCGTTTACGTTCACTAATATCTTCGGCGACAAAAATAAGATAAGGTTTTTCTACGTGCTCAAGTTTGAAAGAATAGAATTCTGCATAGAAAGAAGACCCATCTTTTTTCCTGGCAAGAAATTCAATTCTATTTTTTGATATTAATGATTCTCGTATTGATTTTTGAAAATCGAGAACGTGCGGAATACTCTCTTCCGTAACCAGCTCGAGAATATTTCTGTATTCAAGTTCCTTTCCGCTATCATAACCAAAAATCTTTGCAAAGGAATCATTCGCCGTTGTGATAACTTCGTCAAGTTCAATAGCCATTCCATCATTTGAAGAACTGAACAACGATTTGTATATATCATCATCCATCGGCTTCAGTTCATAAAGCGCTTTATCAAGGTAACAATTTACAGTAAATAATTTTTCATCAATTACTTCAGCAGCTTCCAGTATTAATAGGAAATCACTCAAACTCTGATTAGGTTTTTTGAACTTTACAGGGAGTGATTTTTTTGTGCCATATTCCAGAACAGAAATTTCTTTTTTTATTGCGGTGATGTTTTCATCAGCAAGGAAAGTGAAAAAATTGCTGAAGAGGATTTCATTTTTCTTAAGTCCGATTAATGAAGCGAATGCTGAATTAACTGAAATTATTGAACCTTCAATACCAATCCTGCACATTGGTTGTGAAATTTCTCTTATTGGTTCTTGTTCTTGATGGTTTTTCCATGTCTGTCGAACGACCGCTGTATCAAGCTTAATTCTGCTGCAAAGCACAATTGCTGCGGCGTTAACATCCTGACCGCGATAGAAATTCAGTTTAACCGGAAATCTTTCAAAACTTTCTTTTAAAAGAAAAGTAATTATCTCACAAGTATTATCCTCGTTCAATTGTTGAATAACATAGAGTAATTCATCTTTGTTCATTGCAGGGAACAAATCATTAAAAGAGAGATTAGACTCAGTTCTTTTTCTGCCACTGATATTTTCAAATTGTTTATCCCAATCGAAAATAGTTCCATCACCATTGATTAAAAAGATACCGCTTTCTTTTCTCCGGGAAATTTCCTGGTAATATTCAAGTTTGCGCAATTTTTCAACCATTGCATCAATCTCCTCTGGAGGAAGAGGACTCTCTTTGAAGATCAGATAAAGAATCTGAACAAAACCATTTTCCCCGATTACAGGTTCTATAGTACAGTCATAACGTTTTTTATTATTATTGCTGCCAAATTCAAGTTTGATAAATTGTGCTCTGCCAAATTGGGCTGCAGTATTAAATGAATCAGTTATTTTTTGCTGATGTTGCAGATTGAAAATCTCTTTTATATTTCTGCCTGTAATTTCTCTTCTTGAAAGATTCGCCTGTTGAATCTCTTTTCCTGAGGAATATTTTATATCACCTCTCGCATCGGTTACAATAAGAAACATCTCTTCCTTATCAATAGAATCTGTAGGCAGTTTCAATTGCGATGTATCAGCATTTTCAGGTAAGAACTCTAGGTTTTCAATAATTAACATCCCGCCTATTATGCTATCATCTTCAAAAATGGGTGAGCCTTTAGCTATCAATGAAATAAGTCTTCCATCATTAGCTTTGATATGTTTGATTTCTTTTTCGAATGGCTTTCCTTTAACCGCTGCTTTAAGATCTTCAATGATATTTATCGGAGGGAAAATATTATACTTGAAAATATTTATGTTCAAGAGTGAAGTGTTGAATTGATGTAGCAGACCCATCTTATGGAAATTCTGATTAATAAACTCCACTCTTCCATGAGAAGAGAATGTAAGAATCCCCAGCGGAATCTGGTCTATGAGTATTTCCGTACTCTGTTGCAAAAAAAATTGCCCACACTAAATAGTTTGAAAAGCAGATTTAACGTGCATTTACAGCAATTATAGTGCTAATCGGTAAAAATTTTTTCATAATTTTTTTGTTTAAAAATCACTTTGCTAACTAAATTCGATTTTAATAAAACATTCGTGAAAGTCCTTCAAAAAAACAAAATAATTATAACTTTAAGCGAAATGATTCATCATCAAAAAAGATTTTACTTGCTTGTTGATAACAATGTTTGTCGTCTCAGAATGATATGTTTTATTATGTTAACGTAGCAAAATAAGAAAGAATTCAGGTAGTCAAACCCAGAATTGTCAGAGACATAAATTAGAAAAATTTCCTTAAATTTTAGTTAGAAATATTAATAATTCCGTGTGTTGTGTTAAATAAATTTTTCCAAACAATCGGCAGGAGATCATTAGCTTTTCTTGAAGAGACCGGGCAGATATTCCTGATGCTTTTTGGAATTATTAAGAGTTTAAAAAGTCTTCATCGCACAAGAAAAGAAGTGATGTTTCAGATGCAGCACATCGGCGTAGATTCATTACCGTTAGTTGTAATCATTGCAACATTCACCGGTGCAGTTGCTGCGTGGCAAGCTGCGTATCAATTAAAAGGAATAGCTCCGCTCTCGCTTTTGGGCGGAACTACAAGCCGAGCCATTATCACTGAGTTAGGTCCGGTTTTAACGGGAATTGTTATTGCAGGAAGAGTCGGTGCATCCATAGCCGCAGAACTTGGAACTATGAAAGTTACAGAGCAAATAGATGCACTTGAAATTATGGCAATTGATCCGGTAAGATATTTAGCAATGCCAAGATTCCTCGCCGCAATTTTAATGATGCCCGTGCTGGTTATATTTGCAAACACAATTGCAGTTGCCGGTGCGTATGTTGTTTCCGATTATTTTTTGCAAGTTCCCTATGGTGTATTCTTTGGTTCAGTGCGACAATTTTTTGAATTTTCTGACCTTACGGGAGGTCTGATTAAAACAGTTGTATTTGGCGGTGTTACTTCACTGCTCGGTTGCCATATAGGATTTAAAACTTCCGGCGGTGCTGAAGGTGTTGGTCTTTCAACAATCCGATCATTTGTGCTTTCTGCGGCACTTATTTTAATACTTGATTACTTTTTGTGGACATTGCTTTTTTAAGTGAATATTCATTAAATATTTTAATGTGATGTTTGTCAATTTGGAGTTTAAATTCTCAACAAAATTGAGTACCATTAATTATCAATTAAGAAAATTCTGGAGTAAACAATGGAACCAATTCAATTCAATTTAAAAGAAAGAAAATACAAAGTTAACCTTCCTGAATCTCTTGGTTTCGGCAAAATTTTTACCGACCACATGTTTGAAATGGATTATAATGAAAAGAATGGTTGGCATAATCCAATTATACGACCAGTTGACGAATTACCAGTTCATCCGGCGTCAATGTTTATTCATTATGGTCAGGCTGTATTTGAAGGATTAAAAGCATTCAAACAGGATTCTGGTGATATAGTAATTTTTAGACCTGATAAACATTTTGAAAGATTAAATAATTCTTCAAGACGAATTTGTATCCCTGAGATTGATATCAACTTTGCAATTGAAGCGCTTAAAGAATTAATCAATGTCGATAAAGATTGGATTCCGATAAAGCATGGTGAAGCACTTTATATCAGACCTTTCATTTTTGGTTCTGATCCCTTTCTTGGTGTTAAGCCTGCAAAAGAATATAAATTTATTCTGTTGTTATCACCTGTTGGCGCATATTATCCCGAAGGATTTAAACCCGTAAAAATTTTAGTAACAGATGAATATGTGAGAGCAGCACCTAAGGGATTAGGTGAATGTAAAACGCCAGCTAATTATGCTGCAAGTCTTCTTGCTGGTCAGGAAGCTATTAAACGAGGATTCACTCAGGTCTTGTGGCTTGATGGAGTTTACCAGAAATACATCGAAGAAGTCGGAACGATGAACATCTTTATAAATTTTAAAGATGAAGTTGTAACACCAAAACTTAATGGAACAATCCTGCCAGGAGTTACCAGAAGATCAGTTATTGACATTCTGAAAGAATGGAAGATGAATATTGTTGAAAGAGAAATTTCAATTGATGAAGTAGTTGAAGCTTATGATACAGGTAAACTACTTGGTCTTTTTGGAACAGGAACAGCAGCTATAATTTCATCGGTTGGCTGGTTAACTTACAAAAACAAACAAATGGTTTTCAATAATGGAAAACCGGGCGAATTGGATCTGAAACTTTTTAATGAGCTCACCTCAATTCATTATGGAGAGAAGAAAGATGTTCACGGTTGGTTGATGCCAGTTGAACAAAAAGAAGTTGTTTTCTCGTAAAATCAATTATTGGGCAGAATGAAATGATTCTTCTGCCCAACTACTAAGCGATCCCCACCTCTGGTTCAATAATTTTATAAAAAGTACTTGACAAGTGGTCAAATGTGCACTATATTTGCAGTGAACAATTGAGCACTATAATGAAAAATAAATTAACAGACAGGCAAGAAGAAATACTAACTTTTATCCGACAATTCACTAATGAAGCCGGGTATCCTCCGACACTCAGGGAAATCGCCAGAAATTTTCAGATCTCTTCAACGTTTGGAGTAAAGAGACACCTTGATGCTTTGGTAAAGAAAGGGTTCATTAACATTGAAAGCAATGCAAGCAGGGGAATCTCTTTTATCAAAAAGAATGTTGATGAAACGGGGGAACTGACAGCAAGAGATGAAAATATTTTTATAAAAATTCCAATTCTCGGTCGTGTCGCAGCAGGACTTCCCATTAATGCTGTGGAAAATTTAGAGGGTTCATTAGTTGTAGATCCATCTTTTCTTAAAAAAGTTGAAGATGCGTTTGCACTTCGTGTAAAAGGAGACAGCATGATAAATGCTGGTATTAATGACAGGGATTTAGTTATTGTCTCACCAAAGGAACAGGCGAAGAATGGTGATATAGTAGTTGCCATGTTAAATGATGAGACTACAGTAAAGAAATTCGAATATATAAATAATAAAATCAGATTGATCGCAGAAAACAACTCCTACAAACCAATTGATGTAAAAACCACAGATGAATTCAGACTAATTGGGAAAGTAAAAGGTGTTGTGCGATGGTTAAATTAACAGGAGTCAAAATGAAGACAGATATTTTCATTCAAGCAATTAAAAACAGATATAATCTTCAATTTCTTTATGGTTTGGAAGAATTCAATATTGAGCCATACTACATTTCAAAGAATACTTTTGGAAGAAAAATAATTTATGGTCGGATCAAAAATACAAATGAGGTTCGCAAATTTGAATATAATAGAATTGCAAATATTCGAATTGTAAACTCATTCAGATTTTCACCGGTTATTCCATTAAACTCTTTTGCTTCCTAAGGAGATAAAAATTCATGAACACTTCAGAAAAAAAAGCAATTGATCTTCTGGTAAATGAATTCTGGCGACTTGGTTATTTTACTTTGAGCAGAAGACTTGGTACCTATCTTCCCGAACCATCAAATATTGGCAGATTCTCTGTTGATGTAATTGGAAGACTTAAAGAAAAGTATGCAATTGGAATTACTCTCACCAAAGAAGATATTTTCAATTCTGATTTAATTGAAAAGATCAACTATCTTGCTTCCAGAAAAAGTAAAGCAACTGATAAATCGATACTATTATTAATCGGCGTGCCAGATGAATACTTTAAACAAGTAAAAGAAATTTTATCCTATGTTGATGACAAGATTATAAAAAATATAAAGCTTACGAGAATCGTTGAGCATGAAGAAATTAATAAACGAAATTATAAATTGAAGCAAGAACCGATTTTCTCCTGAGATTAAATTTCCCACTATGATTATTGCCTTTCTTCCCACCTATGCAATCCTAATATTCTGAACACTGGATTTTAATTTAGTGTGTATTATTCATTTTCCTTGATTTATTAGCGAACCCGCTATAATTTTACAGGCTTCATCAATTAAATAAATTTAAGATTGGCAAGAAAAACATCACAATCTGATAAATCCCTTCAGGAGGAACTGAAGAGAAGCGGTGAAATACCTACCCATATTGCAATAATTATGGATGGAAATGGAAGATGGGCTAAAAAACGTGGATTACCACGTGTTGCCGGGCATCGAAAAGGTGTAGAGACTGTAAGAGAAATTGTAGAAGTTTGTGCTGAGATAGGAGTACAATATCTGACACTTTACACATTCTCAACAGAAAACTGGAAAAGACCCAAGGATGAGGTCTCAACATTAATGAGACTTTTACTTAAAAGTCTTAAGGATAGACTCGATGAGCTTAATAAAAATAATATAAAACTAACCTGTATTGGAAACATTGAATCTCTTCCGGACGTCGTACAGCAGCAGCTTTTTAAAGATATTGAAAGAACCAAAAATAATAAGCGAATGACATTAAATCTTGCTCTGAGCTATAGTGGTCGATGGGAACTTTTGGAAGCTGTAAAAAATATTTCAAAAAAAATTGCGGAAGGTAAAATTTCTGCTGATACTATTTCTGAAAAAACTATTTCTGATCACTTGACAACTAAAAACATACCCGATCCCGATCTTCTAATCAGAACGAGTGGAGAATTTAGAGTAAGTAATTTTCTGCTCTGGCAAATAGCTTATTCAGAATTTGTGATCCTTGATGTTTATTGGCCGGATTTTTCCAGGGAACATCTTTACAATGCTATCAGGCAATACCAAAAACGAGAGCGCAGATTTGGTAAAGTAAGCGAACAAATTATTAGCTCATCAAACGAATTACATAACAAGGATTAAACTTTTGTTGTTATATAGATCGCTAATAATTTTCTTTGTCATTTTTCTATCGATAAATTCATTCCCACAGGGAACTCAAAAGAGTTATAAAATTTTAGGTATATCTGTTGAAGGCAACAAATCTGCAGATGCTACAACGATAATTGCAAACAGCGGATTAAAAGTTGGAAGTGAGATTCAAGTACCCGGTGATCAAACTTTGAGTGCAATCAGACAACTCTGGACACTAAATATTTTTTCAGATATTCAAATTCTGATTGAAAGAGAAATTTCCGAAGGTGTTTTTCTTCTCATTAAAGTTGAAGAATATCCCCGCCTTGAAAAAGTTGTAATTGAAGGTAATGATGAAATAGATACAGAAGACATCGAGAGCAAAGTAACTTTTCTTCGAGGAACTGTAATTTCTCCGCAGTCCATCGCAAAACTAAAATTAAGAATAAAAGATCTTTATGCTGAGGAAGGATTTTTAAACGCTGAAATAAAAGATGACATTTTTGAGTTTGTCACTGCTGATACAGTTGATGATGAAATTACAGTTTACTGGAGGAATAAAAAAGATTTCTCAGATGAGTACAACTTCACCTATGAAAGCAGCGATCTGATTTACTCTAACCTTATCGAAAGAATTAAAGACAGAGTATTATTAAAATTAACCATAAATGAAGGTAACGAGGTAGTCGTACGGGAAATTGATTTTAGCGGCAATACTGTATTCGATAGTGATGAACTTGCAGGAGAAATGGAAGAAACATCTATAGCAAAATGGTGGAAGTTCTGGTCGAGTGCTCAATTCAAACCTAAAGAATTTGAAAAAGATAAACAACTTGTAGTAGATTTTTATAAGAAGAATGGTTATCGTGATGCAGAAATCCTGAGCGATTCGCTCGATTATTTTAATGACAATAAAGACTTAAAAATTCTTATCAATGTATATGAGGGACCTCAGTACATGATTAGAAATATTACGTGGGAAGGTAACACGGTCTATCCGGATTATGTACTAAATGAAAGACTCGATTTTGCAAAAGGTGATGTCTATGATTATGAAAAGTTCCAGCAAAATCTACGTGGAAACGAAGCGCAAACAGATATTTCTGCATTATATCTTGATAATGGTTACCTTACATTCAATGCACAGGCAGAAGAAAAAAGAGTAAGCACTGATTCAATTGATATTCATATTCGTGTTGAAGAACGAAATCAGTTCAGAGTTTCACGTGTTGAAATCGAAGGTAATACAAAAACGAAGGATAAAGTTATAAGAAGAGAACTTTATACTATTCCGGGAGATTATTTTAACCGCGCTTTTTTATTCAGAAGTGTTCAGCAGCTTGCCAATCTTCAATACTTCAGTGCGGAAAAATTATATGGTCCCGGAGGAATCGATACCAGGCTTGAAAGTGACAGCACAGTTGCGGTCGTTTTCAACGTGGAGGAGAAATCAAGTGATTACCTTAATGCATCAGTTGGGTATAGCGGTGCATTCGGCTTCAGCGGATCAATTGGAGTTACACTGACAAATTTTTCCATCACAGAACCTTTCTCACTTGGCGGTGGTCAGATTTTAAACTTCAATTGGCAGTTTGGCTTTGGTAATATCTACAGAACCTTTACGGTCGGTTTCACTGAACCGTGGATGTTCGACACTCCGACCTCTGCTGGTGTTGATGTATTCGATACACGTCAGCAGTATGTTTACGATTTGCGTCAGACAGGTGCTACTTTAAGAGTTGGCAGAAGATTAAAATGGCCTGACGATTTCTTTTATGTCCAGGGAAGATTCAGATACCAATATAACAATGTCATCGAAGGACAACAATATTACCAGGAAGGAGTAACGCATCAATATACTCTTGGTGCAACATTTAGCAGAAGAAATATTGATAATCCAATCTTCCCTTCACAGGGATCCTCTTATACTCTTGATTTGGAAATTTCCGGTGGACCATTTTTACCTGGTGATGTCGATTATCATAAAAACACTTTCAAAGCTGAATGGTACAAACGTCTGTTCAATACTAACAGACTGGTATTTTATACGGTTGCTGATTTTGGTTACATTGATGAAATCGTAAAAGGAACACCGATCCAGCCATTTGAATTTTTTTATATGGGTGGTAATGGTTTAGTAATTTCAACTGTATCGCTGAGAGGATATCCTGATAGAAGTGTCGGTCCGAGAAATGTTTTCGGACAAGTGATTGGCGGAAGAGTTTTTGATAAGATTGGAGCCGAACTTCGTTTTGCCGTAACACTTGAACCTATTCCGTTGTACTTGCTTACTTTTGCGGAAGCGGGAAATGTTTTTGAAAGTTTTGATAAAACAGATATTTTTGATATGAGGAGATCTGCAGGTGTGGGGGCTAGAATTTTAATCAATCCTATCGGTTTAATCGGCTTCGATTTTGGTTATGGTTTTGATCGTAAAATTGTTGATGGCAGAGACCCAGAATGGCTCTTCCATTTTCAGTTTGGTAAAGGATTTTAGTTTAACTCAATTTAAAATAACATAAGGAAACAAACTGTGAGAAATTTTCTTTTAATTGTATTCGTGCTTTTCAGCGCTTCTGTTTTTGCGCAAAATAATCAGAAAATTGGTTATGTGGATTCTCAGGTAATACTAACTCAACTTCCGGAAGCAATTAAAGCACAAAGTGATCTTGATGCATTAACAAAAATTTGGTCTGATCAGCTTGATTCGATGACGCTCGGATATCAACAATTACTCACTGACTATCAGAAGCAAGCAGCTACTATGACCGACGAGCAGAAGTTATCTAAACAACAGGAACTTATCGCAATGGAACAAAATATTCTTGGTTTCAGAAATAAGAAATTCGGTCAGCCAAACGGAGAAATTTACCTTAAGCAGGAAGAAATTTTTGAACCCGTTAAAAGAAAAATATATGCTGGAATTGAACAGGTTGCAAAGAGTGAAGGTATGCAGTTTGTGTTTGATAAAAGCGGAGATATCGTTCTTTTGTACGCTGATGCTGCATTCGACATTACCTTTAAGGTTCTTGACAACCTTAAAAGGGGCAAATAATTTCATTTATTTTAATAACCAGGTTCTTTCTTTTTGTGGAAGAACCTGTAATTAAAAATTTTAACTCCACGGAGTCACTATGAAATTGATTCTCTTCTCATTGTTTTTATTCTTACCATTTTACTCATTCGTAAGCCTTGCTCAATTAAAAATCGGATATGTTGATTCTGATACGATCATGGATAATTATCCGGATATACAGGATGCACGACAACAGCTTGATGCTCTTGTGCAGGAGTGGCAAACTGAAGTAAGAAAAATGGAATCCGACCTCAAAGTAAAGCAGGATGATTACGAAAAAAGAAAACTGATAATGACTGAACAAACAAGCTCGGAAGCTTTAGCAGAAATTACCAAACTGCAAAAAGAAATTTCTGATTACCGTGATAAAAAATTCGGAGCGAACGGAGAACTCTTCCAAAAACAAAATGATGTGATGAAACCAATTCAGAATAAAATATTCACCATCATTCAGCAAATTGCATCAGAAGAAAATCTGGATTTTGTTTTTGACAGAAGTGGGGATATCCTTTTCCTTTTTGCAAAACCTGAGTATGACCTGACAGCAAAAGTTATTGAAAGATTAAAACTTGAGTAAAAATATCAACATCAAACTTTCGGAAATTGCTAAACTAATCAATGGTAAAATTATTGGCAATCCAGACTTACGTATCAATTCTCTCGCACGAATTGATGAAGCAGGCAAAGAAGACCTGACATTTTTATATCTTCCTGCGTTTGAAAAATTTCTGTCAACCACAAATGCTGCGGCAATTATCGTTAAAAAAGATTTCGACAAAATCCGTAATGATATTACATACATTGAAGTGGATGCACCTGAGAAAGCTTTCGCTGCTGTTCTATTAAAATTCTTTGCACCAGTTTTTGAACTTAACGGTATTGATAAAAGTGCTTTTATCCATGAAACAACATCACTTGGTGAAAACGTAGCCATCGGCAGAAATGTTGTAATTGGAACAAACTGCAAACTGGGGAATAACGTAAAAGTTTTTCATAATTCAGTTATCCTTAATAATGTTGAAATTGGTGATGATACTTTAATCTTTCAGAATGTAAGCATCAGGGAAGATTGTGTAATTGGAAAGAAGGTGATCATTCACGCCGGGGCTGTAATTGGATCGGATGGTTTTGGATATCAGAAAGATGAAAATAACACTTATACAAAGGTTCCTCAAATCGGTAATGTAATTTTGGAGGATGATGTTGAAATTGGTGCTAACACAACTATCGACAGAGCTGCGCTTGGAAGTACAATTATCAGAAAAGGAGTGAAGATTGATAACCTTGTGCAAATCGCGCACAATGTTACTATTGGAAATAACACCGTGATGTCAGCACAAAGCGGAGTTTCGGGAAGCGTAAAAATTGGAAGCAATGTTATTGTTGCAGGTCAGGTGGGAATTGCAGGTCATCTTGAAATCACAGACAACGTCATACTGATGGCACAGTCAGGTGTACCTAAAACTATTTCTAAACCAGGACTATATTTTGGTTATCCGGCAAAAGAAGCAAAGAAGGCTAAAATACTTGAAGCACATTACAGAAATTTTCCTGAATATGCAGAACGAATTAAAAAATTAGAAGAAGAAATCAAACATCTTAAAGAACTTCTTCTACCAAAAGATTCGTGATCTGATTGGGCGTTGAACGTTAGCTTTTATTGGAATTCATGCCCTATCTTACTAATTTTCACATCAATTAATACATTCAAATCGTAAACAAATCGGATTTTCAATGTTAGAGCAGCAAAGAACTATTATCAAACCTGTAACTATAACAGGAATCGGGCTTCATACCGGAACAGAATGTAAACTTACCTTTAAACCAGCACCCGAAAATCACGGAATTAAATTTGTCAGAACTGATCTTGGAGGAAGACCGGAAATCCCTGCAATTGCTGAAAATGTTGTTGATGTATCCAGAGGAACAACTATCGGAATTGGTGAGGCAAAAGTTCACACAGTCGAACACGTATTAGCAGCAATTATGGGTTTGCAAATTGATAATATTATAATAGAAGTTGAAGGGATTGAACCACCGGTTGGTGATGGTAGTTCACTTCCTTTTGTTGAAGTTTTACAAAGTGCAGGTTTTGAACAGCAGGAAGCACCAAAAGATTATCTGGTAATTGATCAAACAATTATGCATCACGAAGATGACAGACAGGTTGATATTGTTGCTTTACCTCTTGATGATTATCGAGTTACTGTTATGGTAGATTATCAGAATGCTGCTTTGGGAAGTCAGCACACTGGTTTATTTGATTTTGAAAAAGAATTTGCGACAGAGTTTGCACCAGCAAGAACTTTTTGTTTTCTTAGTGAAGTTGAAGCACTTGCAGATCAGGGATTGATTAAAGGTGGAGATATTGATAATGCCGTAGTGATTGTTGATAACAAACTAAACGAAAAACAGCTTTCAGAATTAGGAAAAAAAATTGGTGTGAAAAATAATTTTGTGTTAGGTGAAAACGGAATTCTTAATAATAAACAATTACGTTTTAAAAATGAACCTGTCAGACATAAATTGCTTGACCTGATTGGAGATCTTGCACTTATCGGTGCACCACTTAAAGCACAGATACTTGCTGCACGTCCCGGACACAAAGCTAATGTTGAATTTGCAAAACAGGTCAGAAAACTTTATCAGCAGAAGAAACTTGTAAAGAAATTTCAGGTTGTAAAGAAAGAAGGTATCGTATTCGATGCAAATGCAATTGAACGAATACTGCCGCACAGATATCCATTCCTTCTTGTTGACAAAATCATTCAGCTTGAAGTAGATAAAAAAGTGATCGGGGTCAAATCAGTAACTACAAATGAACCTTTCTTCCCCGGACATTTTCCCGGTAATCCAATAATGCCAGGTGTTTTAATAATTGAAGCTATGGCTCAAACAGGAGGAATTCTCTTGCTTGGCTCTATTCAAAATCCTGAAAATCATCTGGTCTTATTTATGCAAATTAATAATGCAAAGTTCAGAAAACCTGTTGTTCCGGGTGATCAGTTGTTCATGGAAGTCGAGCTTGTTCAGAAAAAAAGTAAAGTTATTCTAATGAGAGGGAAAGCTTATGTTAATGAGGTTCTTGTTGCTGAAGCTGATTTTATGGCTGGTGTTGTGGACAAACCAAAGACTAATAATCTTTCAGTATAAATATGAAAAATATCCATCCTACTGCAATTGTTGATCCCAGATCTAAATTGGGAAATAATTTATCTGTTGGTCCATACGCAATTATCGAAGCCGATGTTGAAATCGGAGATGATTGTTCGGTTGGTCCTCATGCCGTTATCTATAATGGTGCAAGAATTGGTAATCGTGTTAAGATCTTTCAAGGTGCTTCTATTGCAAATTTGCCACAGGACTTAAAATTTTCTGGTGAACCAACTCTTTTTAATGTTGGTGACAATACAGTTATAAGAGAATTTGCGACACTTCACAGAGGTACCAAGGAAACAGGTAAATCCCAGGTTGGAAAAAATTGTTTGTTGATGGCTTATGCTCATGTTGCACACGATTGTGTTGTAGGAGATAATTGTATTATTGCAAATGCAGTTCAGATTGGCGGTCATGCTCAAATAGATGATTGGGTAATTATCGGTGGATCAACACCTGTTCATCAATTTTCACTCATCGGTGAGCATTCCATGGTGGCTGGTGGAATACGTATTACACAGGATGTTCCACCATTTATATTGACTGCACATTTCCCTGCAGATTATGCTGGATTGAATGTAATTGGATTGAGAAGAAGAGGCTTTAAACCAGAAGATATTCAGATTCTAAAGGATGCTTATGGACATATCTACAGCAAGTCACTTAATGTTTCGCAGGCAGTTGAAGTAATAAAAGAAAAATATGGGGATAATATTTATGTGCAAAAAATTATAAATTTTCTGAGCAAAAGTAAAAGAGGAATTGTTGGGAAATGACCTGGCAATTCATAAACACACTTACAAATACAGGTTCCTTTAATATGGAATTTGATTTAGAACTTGTCAGGAATTTTTCGGGGATACCTGTGTTAAGAGTTTACCAATGGGAACCATCCTGCATTTCACTCGGTGCTAACCAGGATATCAGTTCCATAAATCAAAAAAAAATATCCGATGATGGTTTTGATTTTGTAAAGAGACCGACTGGTGGAAGAGCAATTCTTCATTCTGAAGAACTAACATATTCAGTTGTTTATCCTGTTTCAGATGATAAAACGCCAAAACATCTTTATCGTGAAATTAATCTTGCACTGAGGAAAGGTTTAATTCATTATAATGCTGAACTAGAAAAAATTGAGCTCGAACATTTACAACCTCATTTCCCGTCTATTTACAAAGATTCAAAAAGTGCACTTTGCTTTGCTGTATCCGCAATGAATGAACTTAATTATCTTGGGAAAAAAATTGTTGGAAGTGCGCAGCGCAAAATTGGCAGCGTAATACTTCAACACGGATCAATTTTATGTGGTAATTTCCACAAACGGATAATTAATTATCTGACTCTTCCAGCAAATAAAATAGAAGAAATAAGTTTGGAAATTGAACAGACAACTACTGAATTGGAAACGATACTTGGTGAAGAGACACACTATCAGAATTTAGCTTTGTCGATTAAAAATGGATTTGAAAATCACTTTAATATTACATTCGTAGAAAAAATATTTACTGAAAGCATTTCACAGGTAAATTAATGTCAGCAGAAAAAGAAATTAAAAAAGTTACTACGAAAGCTCTCGAAATTTTAAAGAAGAAGAAACTCAGGATTACCGCGCTTACTGCTTACGATTTTATTACGGCAAAAATTCTTGACGAAGCAGGAATTGATATTATTCTTGTGGGCGATTCTTTAAGTAATGTTTTCCAGGGCAATGAAACCACGCTGCCGGTTACGATGGACGAAATGATCTATCACACTAAAGCTGTAACTAAAGGAGTCAATCGTGCAATGGTGGTTGTTGATATGCCTTTTATGTCCTATCAGCTTGGTGCTGATGATGGTTTCAGGAATGCAGGGAGAATTTTAAAAGAAACTCATGCTGCGGCAGTTAAACTCGAAGGTGGAAAACGTGTTGCAGAAACCGTTCGAAAAATAACTGAGAATGGAATACCTGTGATGGGACATATTGGTTTAACACCGCAAAGCATTCACCAATTCGGAAGTTATAAAGAACGTGGCACCACCAAAAAAGAAGCCGACGAAATTTTTCAAGATGCAAAGATTCTGGAAGATGCTGGTGCGTTCGCGGTGGTTCTTGAAAAAATTCCCGCATCACTCGCAAAAAAAATCACATCCTCGTTATCGATTCCTACAATCGGAATTGGTGCTGGAAAATATTGTGACGGACAAATTCTCGTTACTCCAGATATGCTTGCATTAAATGTTGATTTTCATCCAAGATTTGTCAGACATTATTCAAATCTGGCTGAAGAAATGAATAAAGCAGTAACCGAATATATTTCAGATGTAAAAAAAGGCAGCTTCCCGTCGGTAGATGAAAGTTATTAGTTCGAATATGGATTTCCTTATTAGAGCATTCCAAAATAAAACTTCAGTATTTATTTGTGTAATTATCCTTTTCTTTTTTGTATCGCTTGAAATTTTTTCACAGGTGCAGTCAGAAGTTTTTCTTAAAGGTGCTGCAATTACAGATATCGCTGAAGAAGAAGGATATCTCTGGGTTTCAACTTACGGGCAGGGAATCTATCGTTACGCAATTGCGGAAAGCAAGTGGACCAACTTTTCAACTAAAAGCGGAAATCTGAGTGATGATCTTTTCTATGCAATAGAGGTGAGTCAGAATTTTGTCTGGGCTGCTTCAGTGGAAGGCTTGTTCACTTTTACTAAAAAAGCAAATCGTTGGGATAAAAGAAAATTTGCTCAAGGTGGTGAATTCGGAAACTGGATTCGTTCTCTCAAATTTGATCCATCGCAGAATGTTTTATGGATTGGAAGGTTCCGAAACATTACAAGGTTTGATCTTAAAACCAGAAGCTATGAGGACATTAATCGGATACAGGGGAATGATCAAAAATCAAATACCATAAAATCAATTGAACTGGACGGAGACAGCCTGATCTGGTTCGGAACAGAATCGGGTGTTCACATCTTCAATAAAAAAAAGAAATACTCTGATCTAAAGGCATGGAGATATTTTTCTAACAAAGACAAAGCTTTTAAAGAAGAAGGTAAAACAGTTTCGGTTTCAAAAATTCTCTTTGAAGGAAAAAATATCTGGTTTGGAACCGATGAGTTTATCACCGCTGAAGAACCTGATTTTAATCTTGGCGGGATTTATATCTATGACAGAAAAATTAATTGGGACAGGATTTACAAACGTGATGGACTCGGTGGTAACGGAATTTATTCGCTTTGCAGAATTGGTAATTACATCTGGGCGGGTGTTTATGAATTTGACAAACAAAAAAAAGTTGAATACGGAAAAGGACTTTTTATCATAAACAGAATTACACGACAGGTTATACCTGTTGATCTGAATGAATTGAACATCACATCATCATCTATTTTATCTTTTCATTTTGACGGAACTTATCTCTGGATAGGAACCGGCGAAGGTTTGGTAAGACTAAAAATTGATAATAGACTTGCTGTTTGGCCCAAAACCAAATAAATCCCCATCAATATTGAACCAATAAATTCTGGTATAAATTTATCCCAGTATTTCTTTCAACAGTTGGTTTACTCTGACAATTTAATTTCTTAAGTTTAAAGTAATCAGGGAAAAAATTAAGGATGCATTATGAAAATTATATGCAAATTCTTACTGGCACTTTGGGTTTATCTGCCTGTCTTCGCACAAATAACGGAAATATCAAAACTTCCCGTTCAGGACAATTCACAATCAATTAATGAATCAGCTCTGGTCTGGCTTACAGAAAATGAAATGATCATTTTCTTTGTAAACGAAACGCAGGATACAATTTTCTCAACAAGAAGCACTAACCGGGGTGCTGCTTGGCAGGTACCTGAAATTGTTCAGGATATAAATCTATTATCATTCCAAGATGCCATTTACCTCACTACACTTCAAACCTCATCAGGGAGAATATTGCTTGTTTGGAGTATTAGAAGTGAAACAATGAAATTAATATATTCTGATGATAAAGGTTTGACATGGTCATCTCCAATAGATATTTTAGGTGGGGGCTACCCATTATTTCAAAAAAACTCTTCTTATCTTAATCTTACACTGTGGACTAACAATGAAATATGTCTGAGTTTTTACAGTCCTCAAGACGGCAGTTATTATAAATTAAGTTTTGACGATGGATTGACTTGGAGTACAGATGCATTTGAATTCCCAAGACCACCTCAATTCAGGTCATTGGATCTTACAATCATTTCTATTAGCTCAGATACTTTGATAGGTATATACGAAAAAGCAATTAACGAGTTCAATGGTATCTTTTACAGATTGAGTACAGACCATGGACTCAGCTGGTCTGATCCTTTTGTTATTGCTGATGAGGTTTATCATGAAACAAGACCAAAAGTTTCAATATTAGATAATGGAAACATTATGGTTGTTTATCAGAGAGACAAAGTTAAAGTTGCAACTAACTACGGCGAAAAGGATATTTACTTCAAAGTGAGCAGTGATAATGGAATCTCATGGTCTGAGGAAAATAAATTTACGAAGTATATTGGCGAGGATAACTCACACAGCGTTTCAACACTTAACAATAAAACATTTATTTCGTTTGCTACTGAAAGATATTCAGAAATTGTTCCTGCAGAATATCATTATAATTTAGCGTATGGTGTTATCCAAGAGTCTCAAGATAAATTTACACCACCAAAAGTTTATTACGCATATGCACCACCTGAACTGAAAGATTTAGTGAATGAAACTTTTGTTTATCAACTTACTGTTATTGATGACGAAGCAGTTAAGTCAGTAGAAGTAATGTTAGAAGATTCAGTTTATATCGGAGAGGCTTTTGATGATGGGCTGCACAATGATGGAGCAGCAAATGATTCTGTCTTTGCAAACACTTTTCCATTGCTTAACCCCAGATATATTTATGGATATAATTTCAATGTAAATAAAATTGAACTGCCAATGAACAATGCCGGACTTCTGGCTGATATTATGATAAGGTATGGTATTGAAGCAACGGTGATTCCATCTGATTATGGAGAAAATAAGTCAGCTTACAAAAACGATATTTCATTTAGCGGAACAAGTTCATTAGGAAAGTATGACGATGTAGGTTTTCTCTTCTCATCTGGTTTCTTTCTATCGGGCTATACTAATGGATCTAAGTGGGCTAACGCCGTAGCATCAGCATCTCTGGTAGAAGATTATTTAGCTGGAACAGTTGGTTCTGATCCGGAAGACCCGCTTTTTGGAATTTATGTTGTTAAAAGAGATGATATACCTTTTAGTTTGTCCTGGCAGGACTGGCAAAATGCGGTTTCACTGGGTGCAGAATTTTATGACGGGGATGCAGATGGTGTCTATAATCCTATTGATAAAAATTTTAATGGGACCTGGGATTTGAATGAGGATATGCCGCCATTGATTGGAGATGTAATTGCATGGTGTGTTTATAATGATGGACTTCCGGCAAATCAACGCAGATGGCAATCAGAACCACAAGGAATAGAAATAAGGCAAACGCTTTTTGCAGTAAATGATCCGGCATTAGAGAATGTTATTTTCATTAAATACAATATTCTGAATACGGGTTCGGCAGCTCAATTGATGGATTCAGTTTATTTCGGAATTTGGGAAGATGGTGATGTTGGTGATGCAACTGATGACATGGTTGGCTGCGACACTTTGCTTCAATCTGGTTTCTATTATTCAAATGTACCTGACTGGGAGTATGGTGAAAATCCGCCATCGTTTTTTACTACGCTTTTACAGGGACCAATAATCAAAACAAATAATCCGGCAGATACAGCTTATAATTTTTATGGAGAATTAATAGGAAGAGAAAATTCTGTTGAAGCTAAAAATCTTAATATAACTTCGAGCATCTTTCACTTAGGAGGTGTCGTAGTGGCAGGTGATCCTAATGATGCAAATGAGGCAAGAAATTATTTGGAAGGAAAAACCCGTGTCGGAAATTATCCTAATCCCTGTACATTCCCATTTTGCCAGGTAAGGGGAGGAGTAGATTGTCAGCAGGTCAATCCGTACTTTTGGGCATCTGGAGACCCAATCACGGATGTTGGCTGGATTGATACGCAAAATAGAGACCATAGAAATTTAGTAAGTACCGGTCCATTCAAATTAGAAAAAGATAACCCACAGGAAATAATTATTGCTTATGTAATTGGCAGAGGAACTGATCCGCTTAACTCAATAACTGTTGCAAGAGAAAATGTTCAGCGAGCAATTGAAGAATATGAAAGCAACTTTGCAACTATGACTTACACACCACCACCTGCAACAAATCCGGTTACGAGTTATGTGCTTTATCAGAATTATCCAAATCCATTCAACCCAAATACGACAATAAGATACGAACTCCCGCAGGATGGGCAAGTTACAATAGAAATATTTGATATACTTGGTCAAAAAGTTAAAACAATATTAAACGAATTTAAGAAAGCTGACAGGTACGAAGTAACTTTCAGTTCAACAGGACTGGCAAGCGGAGTTTACATTTATCAATTGAGAGTGAATGATTTCATCACAAGTAAAAAAATGATTGTGTTGAGATAAAAGTAATCAATAAATATTATTAAGAATGGAGGAAGAAATGAAAACAACGATTTTCAAAAAAGAAATTCTTTTCTGGTTCTTCCTGATTTTCCTGATTGGCTATTCAGGAACTTTCAGCCAGAATGTTGGTTCAGCAACATACATACAGGTAAATGATATTTATCTGCCATTCAACAACAAAGGAATTATAGCAGATGTGAATGTTCCACCGCTTGGCTCGACAGGTCAATTTGCAGGCGGCACTTTTTTATTTTCTTCTGGTTTTTGGCTGAGTGGTTACTCAAATGATTCTCTCTGGGCTAATGGAGTCGCATCTGCTTCACTTGTAGAAGATTATGTTGCAGGAACAGTTGGAATGAACCCAAACGACCCTAAAGCATCGATCTATAAATTAACCTCATCTGATATTCCATTCGGACAAAGTTGGCAGGATTGGATTGATGCTGTTGATCTTGGCGCAGATTTTTATGATGGGAACGAAGATGGTATTTACAATCCTGTTGACCTCAACGGAAACAACCAGTGGGATCCTGATGAGGACAAGCCTGATTTAATTTTGGATGAAACATATTGGTGTGTTTTCAACGATGGACTTCCTGCAAACCAGAGAAGATGGGAAGAAGAACCTTTTGGTATTGAGATAAAACAAACAATTTTTGCTGAAGCTTCTTCAGGTGCAACTAATAATCTAGTATTTGTCAGATATAGAATTAAAAATACCGGGGCGGTTGCAGATACATTAAAAGAAGTTTATTTCAGTATGCAGGCTGATGCAGATGTCGGAGATCCAACTGACGATCTTTATGGATGTGATACTACCAGACAAGCAACTTACTATTACAATAATTCGATCGATCAGGTTTATGGTAATCAGGTCCCTTCATTTATGATGGATATGTTGACTGGACCTGTAGCTTATATTCCTGGTGAAACTTTTATTGATATGAACGGAAATAATATTTATGAAAATGGAGTGGATACTCCTTTAGATACAGCAGTTAATTATCTCGGACCAATTGGTATCACAATTTATCCTGGGGCAAAAAATTTAATTTTAAACTCGGCAGTTTGTCAATTTGGTGGTGACCCTGTTGTAAGAGAACCTGCAAACATTACTGAAGTGCGAAACTATATCTTCGGATTAACCGCAACCGGAACAATTGTAAATCCTTGTACGTTTGCGTATGGGCAGGTAGTTGGAATTCCCTGTAATCAGGTAAACCCATATTTCTGGTTTTCAGGTGATCCGGTTGCAAACATAGGATGGATTTCAACTGATGAGCGTGATGTTCGTGGGAATGGAACAACAGGTCCATTCATTTTAGTGACAAATCAAGAAGTCGAGATACTAATTGCGTACGAAGTGGACAACAGCATAACACCGCTTGGCGGAATAACTGCAGTAAGATCAATCTCAGATGAAGTACAAACTTTTTATGAAAATAATTTTGGTTACCCAATTGTTTCTGTTGATGATGAGCAAGAAATAGTTTCTGAATTCAGGCTTGAACAAAACTATCCAAATCCATTTAATCCAAACACAAAAATAAAATTTACTATCCCAAATGTCATTGCGATCCGGCAATTGCCGGAGAAGCAATCTCAGTTAGTTACTTTGAAAATTTACGATATTCTCGGTAACGAAATTGCAACTTTGGTTAATGACGAACTTTCACCGGGAGAGTATGAAGTTGAATTTAATACATCATCCATCAAACATCTTCCATCTTCCGGAATTTATTTTTATACTTTGAAAGCTGGTGATTTCGTTCAGACGAAGAAAATGATTCTACTCAAATAAAAATCATTTTTAATAATATCCATTAATATAAATGGAGGAAGAAATGAAAATAATATTTGCAATTTTATTTATAGGATATGCAATAAATGTTTATTCACAGGGGAATGGTCATCCTTTGACATATGATGATTTTGACACTTTGGACGTGAACAATATTCAGTTGGTAACTTCGAATGTTGGAAACTGTGATGGAGCTAAATGGTTGGAGCTTGCGCCTAATAATCAGCAAGGTTATGGCGACTGGATCATTTTTGATCATGGTCCCTGGTTGGTTGGTAAAGTCAATGGTGAACCTATACTTTCAATCATTCAATGGTGGAAAGCATGGAACTACTCACCAGGTCCTATTATTAATGGTCAGGCTGCAATGCTTATTCACCCTGAGGATTCATTAAAATACAGAACTTATAAAATAACTCAAGGTGATGATGATACTAATCCTGATTATGCTGAATGGCCTGTTGAATATGGTGCGCCTGTAAAACCAAATGGAGATCCCTTAATCAAAGGATATCAGACTATTTGGAGTGCATATAATTCTTTCGATACTACTGCAACAATTTTCAGTGGTCTTTGGAATGGACCTTTGACAAGCTATCCGGTTGAAATTCATCAGACAGTTTTCGCAAAAAATGGTTTTGAAAGTGATTCGGTAGATATTTTATCTAATGTTGTTTTTCTAGAATGGGAGATAATTAATAAGAGTAACTCAGTAATAGACTCGGCTTATTTTGGTTTTTGGTCAGATATTGATTTTAATGGAGCAGTTGACAACAATCCTGGAGTTGACACTTTAAGGCAAATAGGATACTGCTGGAATGACCAAGAAAATATTTGGGACTCACTTTATCCGGCAGTGGGATATGTGCTATTGTTCGGTCCTGCTGTTGACTCACCTGGGAATACAGCAACTTTTAAGGGAAGAAATTTACCTGATCATAAAAATCTTCAGTTGAATGCGTTTCGAGGTATTGGTGATGATTCAATTTGGAATATGCCTCTGATAGCTCCGGTTCGTTCAATGCTCGAATCGCAATATGTAGCAAATGGGCTTCAAGCAGATGGAAATCTGATTATAAATCCAATTACTAATCTTCAAACGACTTTTCCGTTTTCAGGTGATCCCGTAACTGGAGAAGGATGGATATATAATCTTGTTACTTCAGGCGGTGCAGGTTTTGTTTTTTTCTCCGGACCGTTTACAATTTCACCAAATGATACACAGTGGTCGATGATTGCTGTTGTTCCCGGATTAGGAACGGATCGGCTTAACAGTATAACGAAGATGAGAAGAAAAGCAGAAATACTACATTCTTTACCCTATGATAGTCTTGCATTCGGTACTTTAAGTTATCCAATTACAGATGTTGAATATGAGGGAACATCTATACCAATGGAATTTAAACTCGAACAAAACTATCCTAACCCATTCAACCCAAGCACTAAAATAAGTTGGCAGTCGCCGATAGGTAGTTGGCAAACTTTAATAGTGTTTGATATTCTCGGACGGGAAATAGCAACGCTTGTTAATGAATATAGACCAGCAGGTAATTATGAAGTTGAGTTCAATGGTCATTCTGACGAAGGTCAGAATCTTCCAAGTGGTGTGTATTTTTATCAGCTAAGGATTCAAGGTCCTGAAACAAGTTCAGGACAAGGAATAATCCAGACTAAGAAAATGATTCTACTCAAATAAATTACCTCATTTCAAAATAAATCATTTCAAAGCTCCGCAATTCGGGGCTTTATAACCTCTCTATTTATACTTATTTTAATTTTCAAATTTTATAATAATCAGGAATAAAATGGTAGATATTTCTAATAAACGACTTGATGAATTAAAGAAAGGTTTCGATGGAAAAAGAATTGCAGTTATTGGTGATATGATGCTGGATGGTTATTTCTGGGGAGATGTTAAAAGAATTTCCCCTGAAGCTCCGGTCCCTGTGCTTGACGTTGAAGATGAGTTTTTTCGCTTTGGCGGTGCAGCAAATGTCGCTTTGAATGTTTTAACTCTCGGAGGAATTCCTGTCCCGGTTGGTGTAATTGGTAATGATACTTACGGTAATATTTTTTCTTCGTTACTTAAAGAAAAGAAAATTAATTCGGATGGAATTATAATTGATAGTGATAGACCAACAACTACAAAAACCAGGGTAATCGCGAACAATCAGCATGTAGTCAGGATTGATAAAGAAAGTAAAGTAAATATTAGTAATCATATTGAATCAAAGATTCTATACTTTCTCGAAAGTGTTCTCAGCAGTATTGACGGAATAATACTTCAGGATTACAATAAGGGAGTTTTAACTCCATCACTCATCTCAAAAATTATTTCAATCGCAAACAAAAAAAATATACTCATCACAGTTGATCCTAAATTCGATAATTTTTTTGAATATAAAAACGTCACTGTAATAAAACCAAACAGAAAAGAAACTGAGACCATTCTTGGAATCAGAATTAAGGATGATAAAGATATTTCATCCGCCGGAAGAAATCTTTTGCAAAAACTGAATTCGGAGTACGTGCTTCTCACACTTGGCGAAGGTGGAATTGCAGTTTTTGAAAAAGGCGGCAATGAAAGAAGAATGCCGACAAAAGCCAGAAAGGTTGCTGATGTTTCGGGTGCAGGTGATACCGTAATATCAACTCTTACTATTGGTCTTACTTCGGGTGCAAATATTTATGAAGCATGTTTCCTTGCTAATTATGCTGCGGGAATTGTGTGTGGTGAAGCCGGAATTGTCCCGATCGAAAAAGAAACTCTTTTTCAAACTGTACTAAAAGATAACTTATGAGTTCAGCAACTTCCCTGACTGAAATAAAAAAGATAAGATCAAAACTTAAAACCGAAGGACAAAAAATTGTTTTTACTAACGGAGTTTTTGATTTAGTTCATGCGGGTCATGTCGATTATCTCTCCAAAGCAAAAAAACTTGGCGATGTTCTTATCGTTGGCTTGAATTCTGATGATTCTGTTAAAAGAATTAAGGGCGATAGAAGACCTATTCTCAAGCAGGAAGAGAGAGCGTTTATTATCTCCAATCTCAAACCGGTTGATTATGTAGTTCTGTTTGACGATGACACACCGGAAAAATTAATTTCTGAAATAATTCCTGATATACTTGTTAAAGGTGCAGACTGGTCAATTGAAAAAATAATAGGCAAAGATATTGTTGAAAGAAATGGAGGCAAGGTGATGAACATCAAATTTGTCAATGATCAGTCAACTTCCAAAATAATTGATCTTATTGTTAAAAGATTTTCGAACTAATAAATATGCTTTTTCGCAGGAAGTCAGATGTTAAAAGACCGCTTTTCAGGAAAATAGTTAATTATTTTCTTGGCGCAGGTATCGGTCTTTTATTAATTCTGCTTGTTGCTTTTGGTTACACTCAAACATCTTCATTTCGTAATTGGCTTAAAGAAGTTATTGTTGAACAGGTCAACTCATCTACGAATGGAAAGTTATACATCGGAAATATTGATGGAACTATTTTCACTACATTAATTTTATCTAACACCTCATACACACTAGAGCAGGATACACTTTTTTCAGCAAAAAAAATTGAATTGAAAGTAAGTCCGTTAAGAGTTCTTCTGAAAACTATCTACTTACGAAAACTCGAAATCGAAAACGCTGATATCTCATTGCTGAAAAATGAGAATGGTGAGTTAAATATTTCCAGAATTACCTCTCCTGCTGAAGAAAAAGTTGAAGAAATCGAAGACTCACTCTCCACTTCGCAGCCATTTAGCTGGAAGATTGATGTAGCTGAACTTAATCTTATCAATGTGAACTTTAAGCATCAGACAATTGCCAATAAGAATAGTACTAACTTGTACTTGCAGCCAGATATGGATGATTTAAGGCTTCAAAATATTAATCTTTCACTCTCAGCATCTGCTGATATGATTGAAAATGAATACCAGGTTCTCATTTCTGAATTTAGTGTAATTCCAAACTTAATTGGTTTCAAGCTGCTTAATCTTTCCGGCAATTTTATTCTCCTCGATGATATGGCAGGAGTAACAGATCTTAAAATCATTACCGAACGATCGTACGTTTCTCTCAACGCTGCAATATCTGATTTTCATCTCTTTAATGGTGAAGAACTGGATCTTGAAAAGTCACCGGTTAAAATTGAAATGAGTGCGATGGATTTTAACTTTGATGATTTGACAAACTTCATTGATGGAACTGATATTCTTAAAGGAAGTCTGGAAACGCATGTAAATGCGCAGGGTACGTTTGATGAACTTGAATTAAAAAATCTTGAAGTAAAATTTAACGAAACCAGTCTCAATGCTTCGGGCTATCTTCAAAATATTCTTGGTGGAGAGAATATGTTGATAGACATGAAATTCAGGGATTCATTTGTCAATCAAGATGATATAACCAACTTGTTACCTACTATCGGAATACCTACTTACAAAGATTACGGCGTACTTCGGTTTGATTCTCTGGCTTTTGTTGGGAAGCCGCTTGATTTCACTGCTAATATGCTTTTAAAGACAGATAAAGGCGGCGTAAGTGGATTAGTAAAGATGAACTTAACAGGTGAGGAAATAGAATATGATTATCAAATCAAAACAACTGATCTAAATCTTATGCCGGTTGCAGGAATAAATACAAGTTTGAATTTAGTCGGCAATTTAAAAGGCAAAGGTTTTTCACCTGAAAATCTTGAAACCTCAATACACATTCAGGCAGGTACTTCAAATATCGAAAATATTTTTTTCAGGGATTTCAATATTAATGTGGATGGTTCAGGTGGTTTAATTAATACTGATATCTCCTTTTCTTCTGCCAAAACCAGAGGAAGTTTTGATGCTCATTTTAATTTTACTGACACCACAACATCGAAATATAATTTTGACTTGGTTCTGAAGGGTTTTAATCTTGATGATTTTGTGAAGCAAAGCGGAATTAATACGGAGTTGAATATCTCGCTGAAAGGTGATGGTGAAAATTTTGATCAGGACAGGTTGAACTTATTTGCTGTGTTGGAAATTGACAGCTCGCATCTTGATAACATCGTAATAGATAGCACTACATTGATAGCTGATATTAGAAGCGGACAAGAAGACAGAGTCATAAACATTATATCTGATTTAGCAGATCTTACAATTACAGGTGAGTTTACCTTGACTGAAGCAATCGATGTTATCTCAGATGAAATACAACTCATCTCGAATTCGATTCAGAAAAAAATGGAAAAAATTCAACCACCTGATTTCAGAGATGTGACTCATGAAACTGCATTGAACACCGTTTCAGAAAATTCAGATTTATATCTTCCGGAAAAAAGATTAAATATTCAGTATTTACTCGAACTGAAGTCATTCGAATTACTTTCACTTTTCTTGGGAAATGCTGAAATTGAAGTTGATGGCGAAATTTCAGGGAAACTTGCTTCGAGCGGGGATACAACAATTCTTACACTTGATACTAAAATTGATCAGATGAAATACTGGGATGGGCAGGAACTTTATTACTTGTCGGATTTTGAATTTACTACTGAAGTCAATAGTCAATTATATGCTGATTCTTTTGATGGGTTCACTGCTGACCTAAATTTATCTGCAAAAAGAATTTTTACTGGCAGCGAAATAACAGATTTGAAACTGGATATTAATTTTATTGATAACGATGCTCAGGTTGATCTTAATGTCACTTATGATACGGATTTTACAATTGATTTAAATGGAGGACTTTCAGTTAAAGATGGATTTGTGGAAGTTAACTTTGAAAAGTTTCGTGCTAGTTACATTGACTTTAACCTCACTAATAGCGGAGACATAAAATTTAATTACTCAAATGATAACTTCAGTTTTGATGCATTCAGACTTGTTCATAATAGCGGAAACCTTGATTTGAATGGTGTTCTGTCACTCGAAGGCAATGAAGATTTAACACTGAAACTCAGTACTTTTAAGATGAATGACTTGAGTAAAAATCTTCTTGGTCTTGGTAAGGATAAATCTATTGATGGTGAACTTAATCTTGACTTCCGATTGACTGGGACTGCGAAGAATCCTGTCATGAATCTTGAATATTCGGTTGATTCACTTAAAGTTCAAAATTATAATTTCGGCTCGTTAAATTGTAATGCATCTTATGCCTCAAAGTTATTTGGATTTGATTTAAGTTTTCTCGGATCGAATAATCTTTTGCAGAAAAAAAGTCTGGGCATTGAAGGCTCTCTACCAGTTGATCTTTCATTCTTTGCAGAAAATAGAAATACCGGCGATGATTATTTTGATGTAAAACTTTTTGCTGACAATTTCGATCTGAGTTTTGTTGGAAGCTTTCTGCCCGGAATAAAAAATATGAAAGGAATGTTGAACGGAAATGTTCGTTTCTTCGGTCCTTACGAAAATATTTTAAATGAAGGTGAGCTGACAATAAATAATTCATCCTTCTTGCTTGAAGCAGTAAATCTGACTTACCTGCTCGATGGCAAAATTAATTTTAACGAGAATAAAATATTCCTGACAAATCTGAATTTATCTAATGACAGTAAAGTGAAAAATGGCGGAACCATCAGGGCTGCAGGTGAAATCGCTTATCATAATTTTGCAATCGACAGTATTACTATTCGGGCTGCAGGTGAATTAAAATTACTTGATCAACGATCGAAAGCTGCAAATCCTTCTCTTTATGGTGATATTGCTATTAGAACCCGTAACGAAATAATTTTCAAATCGAACAGTGATCGCAATTATCTGAATATTGACCTGATCCTGAAAGAAGATGCAAACATAACTTACTCACCGACTCAAACAGCTTTTTCAAATGAGAACGATAAATTCACGTATATTTTATCTTCACCGGTCGAGGAGGATATGATTCAGAAAGAGATTGATAGTCTTATTCACGTTGCTGAGCAGAAGAAAGCAGAACTTCAGTCGGAATCTGAAATACCATTTGACTTTGATTTTAAACTGGAAGTTGAAAATGAAGCAAAAGTTGAATATGTGTTATCAAAAGAGTTTAAACAGAAATTGACCGCATATCTTGGTGGAAAAGTTGAATATTCGGAAATTAATAATCAACCGGTTACGAGTGGCGAATTAATCTTACTCGATGGTTCTAAATTAGATTTTATAAAAACCTTTCAGGCGAACGGCAACATCAGGTTTCTGGATGAGATTGATAATCCGTACGTCGATGTAACAGCAACTTATGAAAGTTTTTACAGCCCTGATACTGTTCGGACAGGTACAAATGAATGGGATGTTAGAATAATAATCAAACTGGAAGGACCCGCAAAAAATTTAACAGCAAATTTTCTGCAGGATGAAAATAATATTGCAGTTTATAAAAGCCGAAGAAATGCCAATCAATTTGAACTTGATGCAACAAAAACATTTTCGGATGCGATGACCTTCATCATATTAAATAAATTTCCTGAAGACGCATCAATGCAGGAATCTAACTTTGCAGCTTCAACTTTAACTTCACTTGCCGGCTCCATTCTTGGTGGTGTGTTGAATGAAAAATTTGGAGATGTGGTTAGAAGTGTAAATGTTCAGCAGGTTGGTACTGAAACTCAATTCAGTTTAATTGGCAAAGTTGCTGATTTCAGATATGAGATTGGCGGTACATCACAAGTCTTTCAGGATTTGAGCCGAGCAAACGTGAAAATTGAACATCCGCTCTTCTTCCAGAATTTTATCATCAGATTCGATAGAAGAGAACCGCCTTATCAATCATCAACCTACAGTGAAATGATAAATGAACTTGGGTTGAAATATAGTTTTGTGTTTTAATGAAAAATCAAATCAAGTCCTTCTTTAAAGAAAATCCCACTCGTTCCTTTAAATCTAAAGAAATTGCTAAACGATTAAAGATAAAAGATGATCGAACATATCTTTTGCTGAAAAATGAATTGCATAAGCTTGAAGCAGAATTATTTCTTTCAAGAAATGGCAAACGATATAAAATTTATTCATTACCTGATACAAATAAATTGATCGGGTATTTCAATTTAAATGAAGGCGGCTATGGTTTTGTTACTCCAAAAAATTCTAAGACTGGTGATATCTTCATTGCCGCACGTAATATTAACAATGCTTTTCATGGCGATAAAGTAGAGGTTGTCGTCTTTGCAAAACAAAAAGGAAAAAATCTTGAGGGGCAGATAACTAAAGTCATCGAGCGGAAAAGAAAAGAAATAGTTGGTCAGTTAAAGAAAAGCAAATCATTTTATTTCGTCACACCGGACGATCCAAAGATCCATCGTGATATTTATGTAGATGAAAAGAGTTTAAAGGAATCTAAAACGGGAGACAAAGTTGCGGTGGGAAATATTTCATGGGAAGATAGAATGCTTAATCCTGTCGGTAAGATCGTTGAAATTATTGGCAGAGAAGGAACACTTCAGACAGAGGTTACTTCAATTGCCCGCGAGTTTGGGATACCTTTTCTTTTTAAAGAGAAATCTTTGAAAGAAGCTGAAAGCATTTCCCTTGACATAAGCGATTATGAATTAGGAAAACGGATTGATTTCAGAGATAAAAATGTTTTTACAATTGATCCGGTAGATGCAAAAGATTTTGATGATGCACTTTCAATTGAAAAACTGGAGAATGGTAATTACAGAGTTGGTGTTCATATTGCGGATGTGGGTCATTACGTGAAACAAGGGACTTCGATTGATAAAGAAGCATCCGAAAGAGGTAACAGTGTTTACTTTGTGGGTAAAGCTATTCCAATGCTGCCGGAAAAGTTGTCAAATAATCTTTGCTCACTCGTACCGAACGAAGATAGACTGACGTTCTCAGTTATATTTGAAATGACACCAAAAGCCGTTATCATCAAGAATCAGATTGCAAAGACAATTATAAACAGCAAACGAAGATTTACTTATGAAGAAGCCCAGAATATTATTGAATCCGGATCAGGTGATTATTCCAATGAAATAAATCTATCGAACGAATTAGCTAAAAAACTTCGGGCTCAAAGAATGAAAGCCGGCAGTTTCGAATTTTTTACGCCTGAAGTACAATTCAAACTTGATCAAAAAGGTTTTCCAGTTGAAGTTCTAAAAAAAGAAATTAAAGAAAGCAATATGCTCATTGAAGAGTTTATGCTGCTTGCAAATAAAACTATTGCAGAAAGAATTTTCTCTAAAGGTAATATTTCTTTTGTTTACAGAGTGCACGATTATCCCGATGAAGAAAAAATTACGGAGTTTGCAAGATTTGTAAAATCGCTTGGTTATGTTTTCAATCCAAAAGGAGGAAAAGCAGCCGGTCAATTTAATCAGTTGATGAAGCAAGTTAGAGGAACAGAAGAAGAGGGTGTTATAAATGAGCTCGCTGTTCGTTCAATGGCGAAAGCAATTTATTCAACAAAAAATATTGGACATTACGGATTAGGATTTAGCAATTACACTCATTTTACTTCACCGATTAGACGTTATGCAGACTTATTGGTTCACCGTATTTTAGATAAAACTTTGATTTCAAAAACCGGAAGGAATTATTCTCTTGACCAGTTGAATAAAATTTGTGAACATATTTCAGCAACAGAAAGAACCGCAATGGAAGCTGAGCGCAGATCAGTTAAGTTAAAGCAGATTCAATTCCTTCACGATAAGCTTGGTGAAGATTTCCATGCTGTAATTTCAGGTGTAGCAAATTATGGGATTTTCGTTGAATTAGTTGATATTTTAGCTGAAGGGTTGATAAGAGTAAAAGATTTAGAGGGAGATTTTTATGTTTTGGATGAAAAGAAATATTCATTAATTGGCAGACGAACAAAAAAAGCATTTCGGCTTGGTGATAAAATAACGGTCAAGCTGGTTCGTGTGGATTTAGAAAATCTTGAGCTTGATTTTATTACCGTGAATGATCAAATAAATTAATGTTAAAACAGATTTTTAAAATATTTGCCATAGTGTTCATTATTCAGGTGGCACTGTTTGCGCAGTTTGGTAAAAATAAAGTACAATTTAAATATTTTGACTGGTATTTTATCCAGACAAAACACTTTGATATTTACTTCAATAATAAAGGCGAGACTCTCGCTGAATTTACTGCACACGCTTCAGAAGATGCATTAGCTAAAATTCTGAACAGTTTTAACTATTCTGTAAACAGTAGAATAACAATTATCGTTTATAACTCGCAAAATGACTTTCAGGAAACAAACGTTACTGATTCATATCTTAGCGAAGGAATCGAAGGTTTCACTGAATTATTCAAGAACAGAGTTGTTGTCCAGTTCCACGGTTCATATAAACAATTCAGACATCTGATTCATCATGAACTGGTTCACGCAGTAATCAATGATATGTTTTATGGTGGATCACTTCAAAACATAATTTCAAATAATATCACCGTACAGATTCCATTATGGTTTAACGAAGGAATGGCTGAATACCAGGCTCTTGGCTGGGATGAAGATACTGATATGTTTATCAGAGATGCTGCAATAAATGAATATCTTCCGGATGTTCAGAATTTATCTGGTTATTTTGCGTATCGTGGCGGACAGGCGGTTTTTTATTACATCGCAAAGAGATATGGTAAAGAAAAAATTGGTGAAATAATTAATGCGATGAGAAGCCTGGGTAATGTTGATGCAGCATTTAAACAAACAATAGGACTCAACATTAAAGAATTTAATGAAAGATGGAAGAAAGATATTAAGCGTGTTTACTGGCCCGATATTGAGATAACTCAGGACCCTGATGAATTTGCAAAAAGGCTTACCGATCCGGATGGAGATGAAAGTTTTTATAATACCAGTCCTGCAATCTCACCACAAGGTAATAAGATTGCTTTCATAACCAATCGCGATTTCTTTTTTAGTCTGTACATCATGGATGCAAATACCGGCGAAATAATCACGAAGCTGGCGGAAGGAAATCAATCACCAAATTTTGAAGAACTGAACATTCTTACTCCTGGTTTAACCTGGTCACCTGATGGTTCAAAGATTGCGATTGCAGCATTAAGTCATGGTTATGATATCATATATATTTTTGATGTTGAAGAAGATGATTATTACACTTTACCGATCAAGATGGATGGTGTTCAGAGTGTTACCTGGTCCCGGGATGGAAAACAACTCGCATTTATCGGGCAGAACTCCAGGCAGACTGATATTTATACTTATGATTTCAATACAAAGGAAATCAAAAATCTGACAGATGATATTTTTACTGATAAAGACCCCAACTGGTCTCATGATGGAAAAACAATTTATTTCTCTTCAGATAGAAATGGGTATGAAAATATTGAGGATGTACCAGCTGGATTTAAAATTTACAATTACGACTTTTCACAACTGGAAATCTATGCGCTTGATGTTGAAACTAAATCAATAAAAAGAATCACTGATTTGCCTGCCAGCAATGAAACTTCACCAATTGTGAGCCCCGATGGAAGTCAGATACTTTTTATTTCAGACTTAAATGGGATAAATAATATTTACAAGAAGAATCTTGTTTTCGCTTCAACAGATAATTACGTTAATGATATAAAAGATATTAAACCAATTCCGGTTACAAATTCGCAGTCAGGTTTGTATCAGCTATCTGCATCTGAAGATGGGAAAAAACTTGCATTTTCATCTCTGTATAAATCTTCATTCAATATATTTTTATTGAACAACCCTTTTGAATCAGAACTTGATGTTAATGAATTACCATTAACAAAATACAGACAGGGAAAATTGAATCTCGATGCACCTCCATTGGAATTATTGAAAGAGGAGAATGAATCGTCAAAAGACAGCACAGATTTTAATCCCTCAAAATTTTTTGCAGGTAATGATTCTACAAAAAAATACGGTGATTCTATCACGGTTGATTTTGGTAATTATGTTTTCGGAACAGAGCAAGTTGCAGTATCAAATGAAGAAAAATCTGATACACTTGGTTTAATTGATAACCTTGATGAAAGAGGTAACTTCAAAATAAATAAGTATAAAATAAATTTTGCACCTGATCTCGTTTATGCAAACGCAGGTTACAGTACTCTTTATGGACTTATTGGTACTACTGTAATTTCTTTTAGTGATGTACTCGGAAATCATCGTCTGATTGGAGTTACAGGTTTACAAATTGACTTAAAGAACAGTGACTATGGTTTAGCATATTACTATCTTGCGAAAAGAATACACTGGGGAATTGAAGGTTACCATACAGCCAGATTTGTTCGTTTATTAAGATTGGATCCGAGAGGATTTTTCACGTCGAATTTATTTCGTTACAGAAACTTTGGTGTCTCTGGTTCAGCAAGTTTTCCACTAAATAGATTTTATAGATTTGACTTCGGAATTAGTGTATTAAATGTCACTGGTGAAAATCTTGACAATATTTTAGAACCTACTGAAAATGTTACCTTTACTGTCCCGCAAGTTAGTTTTGTTCATGATAATGTTCTCTGGGGTTACACAGCACCAATTCAGGGAACACGCTACCGATTTGATGTATTTGGAAACCTTGGTGCTACTGACCCAGGCAAAAGCTTTTACTCAATAATTGGTGATCTACGTACGTATTTAAGATTTTTTTATGATCATTCACTTGCATTGAGACTTTCGGGTGGATATTCAGGTGGTGAAAATCCTCAAAGATTTTTTATTGGTGGAACTGAAAATTGGATAAACAGAACTTTTGCAACAACTGAAGTCCCGATTCAATCAGCTTCTGATTTTGCATTCCTTACCGCAGTACTGCCATTAAGAGGTTACAATTATTCAGAACGGATTGGTACAAGATACTTGCTCGCAAATATGGAATTAAGATTTCCACTTATCAGATACTTACTAACCGGAGGTATTCCTCTGTTATTTAACAATATCATTGGTGTGGCTTTTATTGATGCAGGAACTACATGGTATGATAACAGTAAAATAAAACTTTTTAGCAGAAACACTGCCGGCAGTATTATTACAGATGATTTGCTTGTAGGTACTGGTGTGGGAGCGAGAGTTTATTTCCTCTACTTTTTACTTCGATTTGATGTCGCGTGGGCGTATAATATTGAAGGATTCTCAAGTCCTAAATTTTATTTTTCTTTGGGTGCTGATTTTTGACATCAGCTTCAAAGAGATAATCATGTCCTGGATTACTTCAAAATAAATGATTAATTATCCTTTTTTTCAGTTCCTGATTTCTTCTCAGTGTCAGATGATTTATCTGAAGGTTTACTGCTGCTATTAGAAGAATTTCTCTTATAATCAGTTTGATAAAAACCACTTCCTTTGAAAATTGTGCCAGCTCCTGTTCCAATTATTCTCTTTACACGCCCTTTGCATTTTGGACATTCAGTTATAGGATCGGCTGACATTGGCTGAAAATATTCGAAAGTATAACCGCAGTTTGTACATTTATAGTCGTATGTTGGCATAACGAAATCTGATTATTACAAAATAAATTTAATAAGTAAGCGAATTTAATTTTTTTTCTCTAAATTTGATTAGCAATCTTTAAAGTGGATTCAAGATAATGCTGAATTTTATAAAATCATCCTCAAAACAAAAAGGTAAATTCCTTCTTTTAATCTTATTCCTTGTATTGATGTATAGTTTAGGTGGTTGCCTGAATTATTATCAGGAAGTAACTCTCTATCCTGATGGTTCTGGCAAAATGCATATTGACTACTGGATGAAATTTATGAATGAAGAAAGCGAAAAAGTTGTGCAAAATCTTGGAATTTTTAATCCTGACTCCATTCGTTCAGGCTTCAGTTCAGCTTATAGCTCTGTGGATAATGTTCTTGTCAATAAAGATAGTACTGATTCAACAACTCATGCGTTAATCGATATTAGTTTTAACCATATTGATTCGTTAAATAAAACCAAAGTTTTCAGTGAATACAATTTTTCATTCCAGGAAAAAGGTAAAGATCAAATTATTTTTAGCCAGTTTATTCCACCCATTGCAACTGGATTCGGAATTGATGCAAGCACATTCAATGTAGAATACAAGTATAAAATTTCAGGAGATATTCTTTCGCATAATGCTCAGGAGGTTTCTGGGAAAACCTTAATCTGGCGGTATAAACTCTCTGACATTGGCAGCGGAAAAACCATAAATGTTGTTTTTCAGCCATACAAACTGAAAGAAACACCTACCTGGATTTACATTCTATCAGGGATTGTATTACTCGTAGTTCTTTTCTTTTTATTGAAAAAAAGAAAAAGTTGAGCTCTTTTGCTTTAAAACAGCGGGAGTGAACTTCAATATTTTATTGACATAACAATAGGCTTTCCATATATTTGTCCTCTATTTTTTGAAAGAAACTCCAAGAACTTATGGCAACGAACGATTATATGATATTTGCGGGTGCGTCTAATTCTCCTCTCGCAAAAAAAATTGCTTCCAGAGTTGGAAAACCGCTCGGATTAATCGAATTAAAAAGATTTAGCGACGGAGAAATATGGGTTAAATTTGGAGAGAACATCAGAGGATTAGATATATTTTTAATACAATCAACCAATCCTCCGGCTGATAACTTGATGGAGCTGCTCATTATGATCGATGCAGCAAAACGTGCTTCAGCAAAAAATATTACAGCTGTGATTCCTTATTTTGGATATGCAAGACAAGACAGAAAAGATCAACCAAGAGTTGCAATTACAGCAAAATTAATAGCTAACCTGTTGACAGTTGCTGGCGCTGATCGTATTATCACGATGGATTTACATGCAGCACAAATTCAAGGTTATTTTGATATTCCGTTTGATCACTTATATGGTTCTTCAGTATTCAAAGATAGAATAGAAGTTTATAAGAAAAATCTTGTAGTTGTTTCTCCGGATGTAGGCGGAATTAAAATGGCACGAGCTTATGCTAAGTTGCTTGATTGTGGATTGGTTGTTATTGATAAAAGAAGACCGAAGCAGAATTTTGCAGAAGTGATGAACATTATTGGAGACGTTGATGGGAAAGATATTTTGATAGTTGATGATCTTATAGATACTGCAGGTACTTTCGTTGGGGCAATTGATGCTTTGAAGGAAAAAGGTGCACTGAATATTTATGGAGCAATAACGCACCCAGTGCTTTCAGGTCAGGCTTTGGAAAGAATAAATGATTCCAAAGTGGCCAAACTTTTTGTTTCTGACACAATTAGTATAGAAGGAATAGATCGCGTAGAAAAAATCCAGGTTATTTCATCTGCTGAATTATTTTCAGAAGCAATTCGCAGAACATTCAATAACGAGTCAATTAGTTCATTATTTCATATCGATAAAGGTTAACAGGAGTTGTAGCAAAAATGGAAAAAAAAATATTAAAAGCATCCGAAAGAAATGTGTTTAATAAATCAGGAAGAAGAAGATTTAGAAGAGAGGGATCGATTCCCGGCGTCTTCTATTCAAAGAATATTAAACCTCTTCATATCAATGTAGCTGATAAAGCAATCAACCCTCTGGTTTTCACATCGAAAACACATTTGATTTCTCTGGAGTTGGAAGGGCATGAAGAATATGAGTGCATCATTAAAGATGTACAATTTGATCCTGTAACAGATAGAGTAATTCATTTTGATCTGTTAGGATTGACAAAGGGTGAAAAAATAAAACTTGCAATTCCGGTTCAATTGGTGGGATCTCCAATTGGTGTAAAAGAGGGTGGAATAATCCAGCATGTAATGTATAAAGTCGAAGTTGAATGTCTGCCCCGCAATATTCCTGAACATATTGTTATTGATATTTCAGGTTTAAAACTTAACGACTCGATCCATATAGGTGATTTGAAATTTGAAAACATCGAATTCACTGATCCAAAAGAATCATTGGTTGTTCAGGTAACTCACGCCAAGATAAAAGAAGAAGCTGCTCCTGCTGCTGAAGGTGCTGTTGAAGAACCAAAAGAACCTGAAGTGATTTCCAAAGGCAAACAGGAAGAAAAAGAAGAAGAATAATTCCCAGTTTGTTTTGCGAGTAATATTTGGAATTGGTAATCCCGGCATTAAGTATGCATTTAGCAGACATAATGCCGGATTTTTATTATTAGACTTCTTCGCACAAAAAAGGGATGTAAGATTTCTGGAAACTACTGGTGATTATTTAGAAGCTGCCGGTAACATAGGTACTAATGATTTTATTTTAATTAAACCTGTAAGTTTTGTAAATAATAGTGGAATTGCTGCTAAACAGGTTTTTGATCGCTACGAAATTGAACCAAAAGATTTTCTTGTAGTGTGTGACGATATAAATTTAAAAAATTTTAGCTTAAGAGTTCGACTTTCAGGTGGGGATGGTGGACATAACGGACTGAGCTCAATCATATACAACCTGCTGACAGACCAGTTTCCCAGAATCAGAATTGGAATTGGCAGTAATCCGGAGGGTGAATCTTTATCAGATTATGTTCTTTCGAACTTCAGCGACGATGAGTTGAAAAAGTATTTAGATACCTTTCAAATGTGCAACCTACTTATTGAAGAATTCATCATAGGCGGTTCAAAAAAAATGCTGGAAATAAATAGCACTTTACTCTCCAACAAAAAGACTGAAGGTTCAAAAGAGGAGGAAGTGTAATTGAGTGATTAAATTCGCTTGAATTTTACCAAAATTTTGATGACTCTACTTAGCATTCATAAAGAATTACAGGTAACAATTTCATTTGGTAATGCCCCATTAATTAAATAGATTTGTTGCCCAAAGAAAACTAATTTTTATAACCCTGTTTCTAATAACTGTGTTGTTAGAGGCCTAAAGTCCAAAGGGAGTTTATTATTTATATGAATAAGCGTGTATACGAAAGTGCAGTTCTTATTAATGCTGCCCTCGATGACGAAGCAATAAAAATTCTCATCTCAAAAATCAAAGAAACAATTTCCGGCAACGGCGGGGAAATCCGGGAAATCGAAGATTGGGGAAGAAAAAGACTTGCATACCAGATTAAAAAAAGTAAGATCGGCTATTATGTTATATTTAGATTTGATTCACAGCCTGATCTGATTACGAAACTCGAAAGGTATTATCAGTTGGATGAAACCATTCTGCGATATCTGACGATTACCCTATCTAATGATGCACTTGAACAAATCGATATTGATAAAGCTCAGCAGACTCAGTTAGTGGAAGAAGTCGAAGAAATACCAATTGTAATTTCGGAAGCTGAAGAGGATGATGAGGAAACCACTGAAAAAGACGCATAAATTTAACCACTGATAGTTTGGAGGATTCAACCATGGCCGATTTGAAAATGCCGGAAATTAATTATGTTATTGTTGCTGGCAATTTAACCAAAGACCCGATATTCAGAGAAACGACGAATAAAACACCAGTCGTTAATTTCTCTCTTGCTTCTAACAGAAGATTTAAAGACAGCACTAACCAATGGCAGGAGGATGTTTGCTATGTTGGGATTGTGGCATGGAACAAACTTGCTGAGAGTTGTAAGGAACGACTAAAAAAAGGTTCGGCTGTTTTAGTCGATGGAGAACTGCAAAGCAGAACCTGGAAAACTGATGATGGACACAACAGAAGTATTGTTGAGATTAAAGCAAGAAGAATTCAATTTTTAAATAAAAGAGGAAAATTTGTTGATGCTGGAGTTGGTGGTGAGGAAGAAGAAAATTCTGTAGTAACAGATGAAAACGACGTTGATTATACAGAAGACTCGTTCGATAAATTTCTCTCAAATGAAGAATCAGATTTAATGAAGGATAAATAAACATGATGCAGCAGAAGAAAGAAATTAAAACAAAAAAGATCTGCCGGTTTACTCAGGCAAAAATTAAATACATCGATTATAAAAATGTGAAACTTCTTCAGAAATTCGTTTCCGAACAGGGAAGGATTATTCCTAAAAGGATTACAGGAACCAGTTCGAAGTATCAAAGACAGTTAGCAATTGCGGTAAAGCGAGCGCGTCATATGGCATTATTACCGTATGTATCTGAAAGTATAAGATAAATCAGGAGTTAATATGAAAGTAATACTGAGACAAAACTATGAACCTCTTGGTCAGGTCGGTGAAGTTGTTGATGTTAAAGACGGATATGCACACAACTTTCTCCTGCCAAGAAAAATTGCTTACATCGCACTCGATGGAAATTTGAGGGCGCTTGAAGAAGAAAAGAAAGCAGTTTTGAAAAAAGCAAAACACGAATTGCAGGCTGCGGAAACACTCGCAACCGATCTTGAAAAAGTATCTATTACAATTCCGGTTCAGGTCGGTGAAGAAGATAAAATATTCGGGGCAGTTACTTCACAAATGATTGCTGATAACCTTAAAGAAAAAGGCTACGATATCGATAAAAGAAAAATTGAAATTATTGAGGTAATCAAAACGTTAGGTATTTATAGTGTGAATGTTAAAATTCATCCAAATGTAAGTGCAAAGGTTAAAGTGTGGGTGGTGAGAGAATAAATTCAAAAGAAATAAAAATAAAAAAGGGAAGCTTGGTGCTTCCCTTTTCATTTTTAAACGAATAGTATTATCAGTTAACTTTTATCTTTTTTTCACGTATCAATTTTGCTATATCAGCAGTTCCATTTTTACTAATTGTCTTAATCGATTTTGCTGATAGTTTTATGGTAACTTCACGGTTTAATTCCTGAACCCAGATTTTTTTCTTCTGTAAATTGGGTAAAAATCTTCTTTTAGATTTATTATGAGCATGCGAAATACTGCTGCCGTATCTGGGGCCAACACCAGATACCTGACATTTTCTGGCCATTATTAACTCCTTTTATATCAATAACTTTGAAAATTTGAGCGCTTAATATAAAGATTTTTTTCTTAAACAAAACGATTTTAAACAATCCAAATTACTTTAAATAGCTTGAAAACGCTTTTTCGGATTGAATAATTCAATTAAACTTCTAACTTAGCAGTAGTCTTTTACATCTTATCAATAATAATTGTCTATAGAAATAATAAGAGGTTTTCAATGGATTACTATGAACTACATCCCGTTAACCCTGAATTGAGGTTTATTAACAAAGCAATAAATACACTTAAAGATGGTGGAGTTATTATCTATCCAACTGATACTGTTTATGGAATTGGTTGCGATATTTTTAACAAGCATGCATTGGATAGAGTCATGGAAATGAAAAGTAACCCGGATATCAAGTTACTAAGTTTCATCTGTCCGAATCTTAAAGATATTGCCAAATATGCAAGGGTATCGGATTATGCGTACAAAACCATGAAAAAATTATTACCCGGACCTTATACATTTATTTTGCCTGCTGCTAAAAATGTTCCAAAAAAATTATGGAGTAAAAGAAAAACCGTAGGGATAAGAATTCCTGATCATTCAGTAACGTTAAAAATAGTTCAGGGATTAGGAAATCCTATCATAAGTACCAGCACAACGACACGTAAAGGTGAATTACTAGTTGATCCACTTGAGATAAAATCTGTTTTTGATTTTCAGGTTGATTTGATGCTTGCTTCCGGTAATTTAATTGGGAAACCTTCAAGCGTGATTGATTTGAATGGAGACCAACCGGTTATAGTAAGGGAAGGTGCAGGTGATACTTCAATGTTTGTCTGACAATTTTCATTTTCTAATAATTTGAGTAGAGGATGCTTGATAAAGTGGAGTCAAAATCACCTGATTAATGTTTACGTTTTGAGGTCTTGTTACACAGAATAAAACTGTTTCTGCTACATCTTCCGGACTAAGTGGTTTTATCCCCGTATAAACTTTCCTGGCGCTTTCTTTATCACCTCTGAATCTTACGATACTAAATTCTGTTTCAACCATTCCAGGATCAACGCTCGTTACTTTAATTCCTTTATCCAGAACATCGATGCGTGTTGATTTACTCAATGCATTTACTGCAAACTTTGTAGCGGCATAAATATTTCCGTTTGGATAAACATCGTGTCCTGCTGTTGAACCAATATTTATAATATGACCTTTTTTTCTTTTAATCATCAGAGGAAGAACTTGTCTGGTTACATAAACCAATCCTTTAATATTTGTATCAATCATTTCGTCCCAGTCTTCTTTTTTACCTTCGTATATTCTATCCAATCCACGGGAAAGTCCTGCATTATTGATGAGGATGTCAATCTTCTTCCAATGACTATCCAATGCGTTGATTGTCTCTTCAACTTTTTCATAGTTGCGTACATCGAGTTTTATACATTTCGTTTTTATTCCATATTTCTTTTCTAATTTTTTAGCGATTGATTTTATTCTCTCTATTCTTCTTGCTGATAGTATCAAGTTTGATTTTTCTTTTGCAAAAACTTCTGCACAAGCTTTGCCAATTCCAGAAGAAGCACCGGTGATGAGAGTAGTTTTGCCTTTTAATTGATTCATTTGATAACCTGAAAAGTAGAGTTTGATGGAAACAAAATTAAAAATATTTAAAGAGAAAAATAATTATTAATAATTGTTCAAAAACATTAATTAAAAACACCTGCAATCTTTTCACCGCAGGAATTACAGCAGCCATTGACAATTTTATTTGAGATGACTGAATGCCAATCACGTTTAATTAATTTTTCATTGCAGTTTGGACAATAAGTAGCTTGTCCCTCAGTGTTATGAACATTTCCAACGTAACAGTACTTAATTCCTAAATCCATTGCAATTTTTCTTGCTCTGGTTAAAGTTTTTTCTGGTGTCCTTTCTTTATCCATCATTCTGAAATCAGGATGGAAAGCTGTGAAATGCAACGGAACAGTATCACC
>WBZO01000943.1_pt2 | contig 47221 bp, 34 predicted proteins | sample 5204261 | NCBI WGS metagenome assembly WBZO01 (sample SAMN12412400, study PRJNA552823) | activated sludge metagenome | isolation source: activated sludge from anammox sidestream of wastewater treatment plant... | place: USA: North Carolina | collected 2017-09
CAGCTACGGGCTGGTCATGGACGGCATCAAGCCGGTGCACATCGGCAACTTCCTCTACGACCCCGACAAGACGCCCTGAGTCGCACGGCGCACTCATCGCGGTTTTCCTACACGGCGCGAAGGCAACTTCGCGCCGTGTCCGTTTTGGCGTCCCGCTAGACTGGGCCGATGGACGTGGACGCCGACCGCAACACCCTGCAAGCCTGGCTGACCCTGCTGCGCGCACCGGGGCTGGGGCCGGTCGGGCTGCGCGAGCTGCTGGCCGAACAAGGTTCCATCCACGCCGCGCTCGCCGCCGCCCGCCGCGGCACGCACGCGCGCACCCGCGAGGGCGCCTGCCGCGACTGGCTGCGCGCGCCCGACGCGGCACGCATCGCCGCCGACCTGGCCTGGCTCGCCGCCCCCGGAAATACACTGCTGACCTGCGACAGCGGCGAATTTCCAGCCCTGCTCGATGAAGCACCGGGCGCCCCGGCTGCGTTGTTCGTGCGCGGCGACCCATCCATCCTGTGGCAGCCGCAGATCGCCATCGTCGGCAGTCGCAATGCCACGCCGGCCGGCATGGCCAATGCCGAGGCCTTCGCACGCGCGCTTGGCGCTGCCGGCTTCGCCATCACCAGCGGCCTGGCCGAAGGCATCGACACCGCCGCCCATCGCGGCGCGCTGGCGGCGACCGCACCGACCCTGGCCGTGCTCGGCACCGGGCCCAACCGCGTCTACCCGGCGCGGCAGGCGGACTTGGCGCAGCGGATCGCCGGTGCCGGCATCCTGGTCAGCCAGTTCCCTCCCGACACGCCGGCACACGAGTCGCATTTCCCGCGGCGCAACCGCGTCATCGCCGGTCTGGCGCTGGGCACGCTGGTGGTCGAGGCCGGCCCTCGCTCGGGCGCCCTGATCACCGCACGCCACGCCACCGAAGCCGGCCGCGAGGTATTCGCCATTCCCGGCTCCATCCACAATCCGCTGGCCCGCGGCTGCCATCAGCTGATTCGCCAAGGTGCCAAGCTGGTGGAGACGACGGCCGAGATCGTCGACGAACTGGCGCCGCTGGCGCGTCGTCTGGGCGCCAGCCTGCGTGAACGCCTGGCTGCCCCTGCAACGCCGCTGCCGACCGAGGCCGCCGCGACGGACTCCGGCGCACGGGCCGCCGATCCCGACTACGCCCGCCTGTTCGCGGCGCTGGAAACCGACCCGCTGCCCGTCGACGCCCTGGCCGTGCGCAGCGGCCTGGCGGTGCCGGCCCTGGCCTCGATGCTGCTCATGCTCGAACTCGAAGGTGAGGTCGTGGCCGGCGCCGGAGGCTATGCCCGGCGCGTGCGCTGAAGCCGCGCTGCGCCTTGCTTTGACCGCCATCGCCCCCACTCATCGAAATCTCCGGCACGGATGCGGACACGGGCCGCGCGGCTTGACAGCGCGCCGCGCAACGTGTTTCCACTAGAAAAGAACTGTCGCTGCGCCGCAGCAACCCTGACCCTCTCGCGCCCTCCATACGAGCCGCGCGGCCAAGGAATCGCATGGCAAAGAACCTTCTGATCGTCGAATCGCCCGCCAAGGCGAAAACGATCAACAAATACCTCGGCAAGGACTTCCAGGTGCTGGCGTCCTACGGCCATGTGCGCGATCTGGTGCCCAAGGAGGGTGCGGTCGACCCCGACCAGCGCTTCGCCATGAACTACGAAGTGATCGACCGCAACGAAAAGCACGTCGATGCGATCGCCAAGGCCGCCAAGGTGGCCGACAGCCTGTATCTGGCCACCGACTTGGATCGTGAAGGCGAGGCGATCTCCTGGCACATCGCCGAGATCCTCAAGGCGCGCAAGCTGCTCGAAGGCAAGGCGCTGCACCGCGTGGTGTTCTCCGAAATCACCCCGCGCGCGATCAAGGAGGCGGTGGCCCATCCGCGCGCGCTGTCGATGGATCTGGTCAATGCCCAGCAGGCGCGCCGCGCGCTCGACTACCTGGTCGGCTTCAACCTGTCGCCGGTGCTGTGGCGCAAGGTGCAGCGCGGGCTGTCAGCCGGTCGCGTGCAGTCGCCGGCGCTGCGCATGATCGTCGAGCGCGAGGAGGAGATCGAAGCGTTCCAGGCCCGCGAATACTGGACGATCGAAGCCGATTGCGCGCACCCCGACCAGGCGTTCAAGGCGCGCCTGACACGCCTGCGCGGCAAGAAATTCGAGCAATTCGACCTCACCAACGAAGCCGACGCGCAGGCCGCGCGCGAGGCGCTGCTGCGCTCGACGCAGGGCCGCCTGGTGGTGGCCAATGTCGAATCCCGGGAACGCAAGCGCCGCCCGTCGCCGCCGTTCACCACCTCGACCCTGCAGCAGGAGGCCGCGCGCAAACTCGGCTTCTCCACCAGCCGCACGATGAAGATCGCGCAGGGCCTGTACGAAGGCGTCGCGCTCGGCGACCAGGGCGTGGTCGGCCTGATCACCTACATGCGTACCGATGCGGTGTCGCTGTCGGCCGAAGCAATCACCGAACTGCGCGAGGTGATCGGCCGCGACTACGGCGCGCACGCGCTGCCGGCCGAGCCGCACTACTACCGCAACAAGTCCAAGAACGCGCAGGAAGCGCACGAGGCGATCCGCCCGACCTCGGCAGCCCATCGCCCGAGGGACATCGCCGCCTACCTCAACGACGAACAGCGCAAGCTCTACGAGCTGATCTGGAAGCGCGCGGTGGCCAGCCAGATGCAGCACGCCACGCTCAACACCGTCAGCGTCGACCTCGATGCCGGTGGCGAGTCGATGTTCCGCGCCAGCGGCACCACGGTGATCGACCCGGGCTTCCTCGCGGTGTACGAGGAAGGCCGCGATGCCAAAAACGCCGAGGACGAGGACGAAGGCCGCAAGCTGCCGCGCATGAGCATCGGCGAGGCCGTGCCGCTGGCCGCGATCGAGGCCGATCAGCACTTCACCGAACCGCCGCCGCGCTATTCCGAGGCCTCGCTGGTCAAGGCGCTGGAGGAATACGGCATCGGCCGCCCGTCGACCTACGCCAGCATCATCCAGGTGCTGCTCAACCGCGAATACGTGATTCTCGACAGCCGCCGCTTCAAGCCCACCGACGTCGGTCGTGCAGTGGCGAAGTTCCTGTCCGCGCATTTCGCGCAGTACGTCGATTACGACTTCACTGCACGGCTGGAAGACGAACTCGACGCGGTCAGCCGCGGCGAGGAGGACTGGGTGCCGCTGCTGGACAAATTCTGGCGCCCGTTCAAGGCCACCGTCGACGACAAGAGCGAAACCGTCGACCGCTCCGAGGCCACCGGCGCGCGCGAACTGGGGATGGATCCCAAGTCGGGCAAGCCCGTGCAGGTACGCCTGGGCCGCTACGGGCCGTTTGCGCAGATCGGCACCAAGGACGACGAGGACAAGCCGCGCTTCGCCAGCCTGCGTCCCGGCCAGAGCATGCACACGATCACCCTCGACGAAGCACTGGAGCTGTTCAAGCTGCCGCGCACGCTCGGCCAGGCCGACGACGGCGAGGACATCACGGTCGGCGTCGGCCGCTTCGGCCCGTTCGTCAAGCACGGCAGCCTGTATGCCTCGCTGCAGGCCGGCGACGACCCCTACACGATCGAGCTGCCGCGCGCGCTCGAACTGATCCGCGCCAAGCTCGAAGCGGCGGCCAATCGCATCATCCAGGACTTCGGCAACGGCATCCAGGTGCTCAACGGCCGCTACGGTCCCTACATCACCGACGGCGACAAGAACGCGCGCATTCCCAAGGACAAGGAGCCGCGCGAGCTGAGCGAGGCCGAATGCGCAGCCCTGCTTGCCGCCGCTCCGCACAAGCCCAAGCGCGGGGGACGCTTCGGCAAGGGCAAGGCCGCAAAGACGGCCGCTACGGCGGAGCAGGCAGCCGCCCCTGCCAAGAAGACCACGGCCAGGAAAACCGCGGCCAAAAAGGCGCCGGCAAAGAAGGCCGCCGCCAAGAAAGCCGCCCGCAAGAAGGCCCCGGCCAAGTCGACGTCCTGACCCGGCATTCATGACTCCACCCCTGGACATCGACGCCTGCGCCGCCGCGCTACGCCGTGGCGGCGTGGTCGCCTATCCCACCGAAGCCGTCTACGGTCTTGGCTGCGATCCGTGGCAGCGCACCGCCTTCGATCGCCTGTTTGCGCTCAAGCAGCGGCCGCCGACCCAAGGCGTGCTGCTGATCGGCGCGGACTTCGCCCAGATCGCTCCCTACATCGACCTCGCCCGGGTTCCCGCCGCCGCGCTGGCGCGGGCACAGGCGACCTGGCCGGGGCCGCACACCTGGATTTTCCCGCGCGCGGAAAGCGCGCCGGCGTGGATCGCCGGCGCTCAGGCCGGCATCGCCCTGCGGGTCACGGCCCACGCGCCCGCCGCCGCCCTGTGCCGCGCCTTCGGTGCCGCCCTCGTCTCCACCAGCGCCAATCGGCATGGTCAGGCGCCGGCACGCACGGCTGACGATGTCCGCGCGATTTTCGGCCAGACGCTCGACGCCATCCTCGCCGCCCCCACCGGGGCACTTGAGCGGCCGACGCCAATCCGCGACGCTATCAGTGGGGAAAGCATCAGACACTGATCGCGGGAGGGCGAGGATGTCGGCTGTTCTGGAATCGCGGGCACTGGCGCAGGCCTGCCTGCCCTTGCTGCATGCGGACGACGAGTCGCGCATCGTGGCCTGGCGCGGGCGGCAGGCGGTCGATGCCGGTACGTTTCTGGCCGACGTGGCCGCGATCGCCGCCACGCTGCCCGAACGCAGTCACGCGATCAACCTGTGCGAAGACCGCTACGCCTTCCTGGCCAGCTTCTGCGCCGTCGCCAGCCGCGGCCAGACCACCCTGCTGCCCGCCGCGCGCACTCCGGCGGCGATCGCGGAAACCCTGGCCGCCTACGCCGGCAGCTATGCCCTGAGCGACACCGAAGCGCACGGAGAGGCTCCGCTGCGCATTCCCGCGCTTGGCCAGCACGGCCGCTGCACTCACCGCCCCGCATTCGAGGCCGCCCATGCCGTGGCCATCGGCTTCACTTCGGGCAGCACCGGTGCGCCCAGGGCGCACGCCAAGACCTGGGCTTCGTTTCACGCCAGCAGCGCCGCCAATGCGCGCAGCCTGCTGGCGGCGCTGGCGCCCGCCACGCACGCGCATGTGGTCGCCACGGTGCCGCCGCAGCACATGTATGGCATGGAGCTGTCGGTGCTGCTGCCGCTGCTCGGCCCGTTTGCCATCCACGACAGCCGCCCGCTGTTTCCCGCCGATGTTGCCGACGCGCTGGCGCAGATCGACGCGCCGCGCGTGCTGGTGACGACGCCGGTGCATCTGCGCGCGCTGCTGCGCGAATCGCTCGCCCTGCCGCCACTGGCCGCGATCGTTTCGGCCACCGCACCGCTGTCGCGCGAGCTTGCCGCCGCGGCCGAAGCCCATCTGGGCGCTCCGCTGCTGGAAATGTTCGGCTCCACCGAAACCTGCGTGATCGCGCAGCGGCGCACCGCCATCGAGGATAGCTGGCAGCTGTACGACGGCATCGCCCTGCGCCCGCAACCCGACGGCACGCTGGTCGACGCTCCGCATCTGCATGCGCCCGTCGCACTCGCCGATCTGGTCGAACTGCTGCCCGAAGGCCGCTTCCGCCTGTGCGGACGGCATGCCGATCTGCTCGACATCGCCGGCAAGCGGGCCTCGCTGGCCGAGCTGACGCGGCGCGTGCTCGCCCTGCCCGGCGTGCTCGACGCGGCGCTCTTCCAGCTCGATGACGGCGACGCCGCTGGCGTGCGCCGCCTTGCCGCGCTGGTGGTTGCGCCCACGCGCAGCGAAGCCGATCTGCTCGATGCATTGCGCCTTTGCTTCGACCCGGTATTCCTGCCGCGGCCACTGCGCAAGGTCGATCATCTGCCGCGCAACGCCACCGGCAAGCTGCCGCGCGCGGCGCTGTTGGCGCAGCTCGCCGATTGCAGCGCCTGATTCCTGTCGCCAGAAAAGAAATGCCCCGAGGGCTAGGGGGAGCCCTCGGGGCTGGAAGGCCGATCTGGGGAGGGATCGGGCTTCGGGGTTGTACTCAGGGAGGTGAGTCAACCGGGACGCCGTTGCGTGCGTCCGATGACATAGATCGGGGCGAGGCGAAAAAGTTTCCAGTGCGCGCCGGGTTGCGTTTATCGCCGATTCATCCGCGCGCAACGCCGTCCACAAATCGCTGATTTACAAAGCCTTCGCGCCAACCGCCGGACGGCGCCTTCAATGCGCCTGATCCCAGTTGTCGCCCACGCCGATGTCCACCACCAGCGGCACCGCCAGCTCGGCAGCGCCGCTCATGCGTTCGCGGATGCCGGCGACGATCGATTCGACTGTGTCCGCACGCACCTCGAACACCAGTTCGTCGTGCACCTGCATGAGCATGCGCGCCCGCTCGCCCTGATCGGCCAGCCAGGCATCCACCGCGATCATGGCGCGCTTGATGATGTCGGCTGCGGTGCCCTGCATCGGCGCGTTGATCGCGGCGCGCTCGGCACCGGCGCGCTGCGCCTGATTGCGCGAGTTGATGTAGTCCAGATGCAGGCGGCGGCCGAACAGCGTTTCCACATAGCCGTCGCGGTGCGCCTGCTCGCGGATGCGCTGCATGAACTCGTGCACGCCCGGATAACGGGCGAAGTAGCGCGCCATGTAGTCCTGTGCTTCACCGCGCGACACGCCCAGCTGGCGCGCCAGGCCGAATGCGCTCATGCCGTACATGAGGCCGAAATTGATCGCCTTGGCAGCACGGCGCTGGTTGGCGTCGACGGCCTCTTGCGGCAGGCCGAACACTTCGGCCGCAGTGGCGCGATGCACGTCCTGGCCGCCGTGAAAGGCCGCCAGCAGACCGGGATCGCCCGACAGGTGGGCCATGATGCGCAGCTCGATCTGCGAATAGTCGGCGGCGACGACTTTCCATCCCGGCGGTGCGATGAAGGCCTGGCGAATGCGCCGCCCTTCCTCGGTGCGGATCGGGATGTTCTGCAGATTGGGGTCGGACGAGGACAGCCGTCCGGTTGCCGCGATGGCCTGCCCGTAGCTGGTGTGCACGCGGCCGCTGCGCGGATCGGCAGTTTCGGCGAGCTTTTCGGTGTAGGTGCTGCGCAGCTTGGCCAGGCTGCGGTAGTCGAGGATGACGCGCGGCAGCTCGTGCTGGTCGGCAAGCGCATCGAGGGCTTCCTCGTTGGTCGAGGGCTGGCCGCCCGGTGTCTTCACCAGCACCGGCAGCTGCAGCTCGTCGAACAGGATCGCGGCCAGCTGCCGGGTCGAGTCGAGGCTGAAGCTGCGCCCGGCCAGCGCATGCGCCCGTTCGGTCAGTTCGTGCATGCGCCGCGCCAGTTCCTGGCTCTGCCGGCGCAGCGCCGCCGCGTCGATCAGCACGCCCGTCCGCTCCATGCGCGCCAGCACGCCCACCAGCGGCATCTCGATCGTCTCGTACACCGCACACAAGCCGCTCTCGGCCTGCAGCTGCGGCCATTGCGCGTCATGCAGCCGCAGGGTGATGTCGGCATCCTCGGCGGCATAGCGGCAGGCACTGTCCAGATCGACTTGCGAAAACGCGATCTGCCGTGCGCCCTTGCCGGTGACGTCCTCGTAATGGATCGTCTCGTAGCCGAGCACGCGCTTGGCCTGGGTATCCATGTCGTGCCGCCAGGTCGAATGCAGCACGTAGGATTGCAGCAAGGTGTCGTGGCTCAGGCCGCGCACGACGATGCCGGCATTGGCGAGTACGTTGATGTCGTACTTGGCGTGCTGGCCGAGCTTGGGACGCTGCGCGTCCTCAAGTATCGGCTTGAGCGCGGCGAGCACGGCTTCGCGCGGCAGCTGTGCCGGTACGCCCGGATAGTCGTGCGCCAGCGGGATGTAGCAGGCCTGTCCCGCCTCGACCGCGAACGAGATTCCGACGATCTGCGCCTGCATCGGATCGAGCGACGTGGTTTCGCAATCGAAGGCCAGCAGCGGAGCCGTGCGCAGGCGGTCGAGCCAGGCCTCCAGCTGCGCCTGCGTGGTGACCAGTTCGTAACGCCCCGGCGCGGCCCGCGTCGACGCCGCGACCACAGGCGCCGCCGTGTCGGCCGGCGCCGCATTCGCCGGCACCGTTCCACCTGCCGCATCGTCGCCGGCCTCCAGCTCCTTGAGCGCGGCATTGAGCTCGTAGCGCTTGAACAGCGTGCGCAGCGTTTCGACATCGCGCGCGCGCAGGGCCAGTTCGTGCGGCCCCTGCGTCAAGGCGACATCGGTCTTGATCGTCGCCAGCTGCCGCGACAGCGGCAGCTGCGGCAGCGCGCGGCGCAGGTTTTCGCCGATCTTGCCGCCAATTTCATCCGCATGGGCCATCACTCCATCGAGACTGTCGTATTCAGCCAGCCATTTGGCCGCAGTCTTCGGCCCGCACTTCTCCACGCCGGGGATGTTGTCGACGCTGTCGCCCATCAGTGCGAGATAGTCGACGATCTGCTGCGGGCGCACGCCGAATTTCTCGATCACCCCGGCGCTGTCGAGCGTGGTGTTGGTCATGGTGTTGACCAGGGTGATGCCGGGCGCGACGAGCTGGGCGAAATCCTTGTCGCCGGTCGAGATCGTGACCTCGATGCCATCGGCTTGCGCCTGCCGCGCGAGCGTGCCGATCACGTCATCGGCCTCCACGCCGGGCACGCGCAGGATCGGAAAGCCGAGCGCGGCGACGATCGCCAGCATCGGCTCGATCTGCGCGACGAGATCATCGGGCGTGGCCTGGCGGTTGGCCTTGTAGTCGGCATACAGCGCATCGCGGAACGTCGGCCCCGGCGCATCCTGCACGAAGGCGGCGTAGTCGGGCTTCTGCTTGAGGATCGCGCGCAGCATGTTGACCACGCCAAGCAGCGCGCCGGTCGGCTCGCCGGCCGCATTGCTCAGCGGCGGCAGCGCATGGAAGGCGCGGAACAGATACGACGATCCATCGACAAGGACGAGGCGAGGCGGCATGGCGGGCAGGCGAAACGGCGGACGCGCAGCTTCGCGCGCGTCCGCCGGCATTGCAACGTCGGCCTTCTCAGCAACCCTGCGGCGGCGGGTTGAGCGTGCACAAGTCGAGGTTGAGCAGAGTGTTTTCCATCGTGTCGCGGAAGATCACGTCGCTGTTGGCAAAAGCCGCCACCTGCGGATAGCCGACCACGCCGACATCCGGATTGACGCGCCAGGCGATCGCCTGGTTGCCCAGTTGCACCTGCGTCGCACGCACCGGGATCAGGATCTCCAGCCAGAAGCCCTGATGCATGCCCCAGGCGCCGCTGTGGTTGAGCCCGCCGCGCAGTGGCCGCACGGCGTAGCCTTCGAGTCCGAGCGGAAAACTCGTCGGACAGCCGTAATCGACGTCGGTGTCGAGATTGATCAGGCGATTGGGATTGGGAACGATCGAGAAGCAGAACACCGGGTTGTTCGCCGAGTTGGCGATCTCCATGCCCGGCGGCAGGATCAGCTCGATGCCCACCGCGCTGCCGGTGCAGGGATTGCCCGGGTGGCCGAGCACCAGATGGGTGTAGAACACTTCGCCGACCGCCGGCGAGTAATTCGGCGGTGGATGGCTGAAGCCGGCATAGCCCATGACCCGCGTGCCGAAGATCGGCGGGTTGCTCAGGCACGACTGCACGGTGCCGATGTTGGTGATGGCGCCGTTCTGCCACGGCGTGACCATGTCGAGCCCGGGCAACGACAACGGCCCCAGGCCACCGTCGAGATCGGACGCGGACACCTCGGCGAGCGCGGCCATCGGCAAGGCGAATGCGAATCCGGCCACGCACCGCAGGACATGGACTGGGCGAATGATCATGCAACTTCTCCGTCAGGTCGGTCGCGCCCTTGAACGGAAAACAGCCATGGAAACCCCAACTGCCCAGCGCGGTGAACACGCCGCTGTCCGACCACATGGTCATCCGCCTGCATCAATGCCTGCGCGACGGCGATGCCGGCCGCGACCGGCGCCAGGGCCGGCCGCCTGACCGCGTGCCGACGCGCTCTGGTAGGCTGCGCACAGCCAATCAGGTGCCGTCATGAAATCACTCTTCCTTTCTGCCATCGCCTGCACCGCCTGCGCACTGACGCTCCCGCTCGGTGCCGCCGAACCGCCGCACAAGCCGGCCGACGTGCCGCCACCGCCCGGCCTGAACGAACCCACGGCGTCGCCGACCACGCCGGTCGTCCAGCCCGCCGCTGCCGCACCGGCCGCCACCGCGGTGGACGATCCACTGGCGCCGCTGCCCAAGCCCGATGCGCGCCTGGTGCGCGACAAGGCTTCGCGCGATGCCGCCGCGCAACGTGAACGCATTGCCGGCAGTCAGGTCACCACGCGCCAGCAGGGCAGCGACACGGTCGAGGAATACCGCCAGAACGGCCGCATCTGGATGATCCGCATCATTCCGACCCACGGCCCGATCCAGACCTTCGTCACCAACGACGGCAGCGGCCGCCTGGTGCGCGACCCGCGCGAAGGGCCGGTGTCGCCGGTGTACTACTCGCTGTACGAGTGGAAGTGACGCCCGGCGCTCAGGCGCCGGCCAGCCAATCGCGCGGCACGAGATACTCCGCCAGCCGCGCCTCGGCGCTGCCGGCCGCCGGCGCATAGCCATACTGCCAGCGCACGCGCGGCGGCAGGCTCATCAGGATCGATTCGCTGCGGCCGCCCGACTGCAGGCCGAACAGCGTGCCGCGGTCGTACACCAGGTTGAATTCGACATAGCGTCCGCGGCGATACAGCTGGAATTCGCGCTCGCGTTCGCCATACGGCGTCGCGTGGCGGCGCTCGACGAGCGGCAGATAGGCCTGGAGAAAGGCATCGCCCACCGCGCGCACGATGCCGAAACAGCGCTCGAACCCGCCCGCCGCCAGGTCATCGAAGAACACTCCGCCCACGCCACGCGTTTCGTTGCGGTGCCTGAGGAAGAAATACTCGTCGCACCATTGCTTGTAGCGCGGATACAGGTCGTCGCCGAACGCTGCCAGCGCCTCGCGCGCCACCGCATGCCAGTGTCGCACGTCCTCGTCGAATGGATAGAACGGCGTCAGGTCGAAGCCGCCGCCGAACCACCAGTCGTTGCGCTCGCTCGCCGCGGTATGGGCCTGGAAGAAACGCACATTCATGTGCGTGGTCGGCAGGTACGGGTTGTGTGGATGAATGACCAGCGACACGCCCATCGCGGTCCACGGCGCATTGGCCAGCTCCGGCCGGTGCGCGCTCGCCGAAGCCGGCATGCGCGCACCCGACACGGCGGAAAAGTTCACGCCCGCCTGCTCGAATACCGCGCCATCGACGAGCACGCGCGTGCGTCCGCCACCGTGCAGGACGCGGGCGTCCGTTTCCGCCCCCGCTTCCGGCGCCGAGCGCTGCCAGGCGTCCTCGACAAAGCGTGCCTTGCCGTCGGCCTGCTCCAGCGCCGTGCAGATGCGATCCTGCAGCGCGGAAAAATACGTCTGCGCGGCTGCCACATGGGCCGCATCGACGGCACGGGCGGCGGCTTGGGACGGGCAGGATGCGGATTCGGTCATGGCCGGCTGGAACTGCGAGGCAGGACGCCCATGGTACCAGCCGTGCCGCACAGCCCCGCGCGGACGCTATGCCATAATCCGCGACCGACCCTGCCGCGCTCTTCACGTGCCCAGCCGCATCGCGCCGCTTGCCATCAGCGCCTACACCGCCACGTCCGCCCTGGGTTGCGGTCGTGCCGCGCAGCTGCGCGCGCTGCGCGAGCGACGCAGTGGCCTGCGCGACAACGACTTCACCGCCACGCCGCTGCCCTGCGCGATCGGTCGCGTCGCCGGCCTCGAAGACGTGACCCTGCCGCCTGCGCTGCGCGACCTGGACAGCCGCAATCACCGTCTGGCCTGGCTGGGCCTGAACACGGATGGATTCATCGATGCCGCCCGCGACGCCGTGGCGCGCCATGGCGCCGAGCGCGTCGCCCTGCTCAGCGCCACCTCCACCGCCAGCATCGGCGCCACCGAAGCCGCCTACACCGCGGGCGATGCCGAGCACATCGTGCAGGCGCTGGGCACGCCCGCCCTGCACACCCTGCATTCGCTGGGCCTGTTCCTCGACCGCATCATCGGTGCCCGCGGGCCGAGCATGACCGTGTCGACCGCCTGCTCGTCGAGCGCCAAGATCTTTGCCCAGGGCGAACGCCTGCTGCGCCTGGGGCTGGCCGATGCGGTGATCCTGGCCGGTGTCGATTCGCTGTGTGGCAGCGTGCTGTTCGGCTTCAACGCGCTCGAACTCGTTTCGCCGCAGCCATGCCGGCCCTTCGACGCGCAGCGCAACGGCATCTCGATCGGCGAGGCCGCCGGTTTCGCCCTGCTCGAACGCAGCGGCGCGGCCACGGCGCCACGTCTGCTCGGACATGGCGAGTCGTCCGATGCCCACCACATGTCCACCCCGCATCCGCAAGGCCTGGGCGCGCGCCTGGCCATTGCCGATGCGCTGGCGCGCGCAGGGCTGGACACCCGCGACATCGACTACATCAACCTGCACGGCACGGCGAGCACGAAGAACGACGAAGTCGAAGCCGCCGTCGTCGCCGACCTGTTTCCGGCCACCACGCGCGCCAGCTCGACCAAGGGCTGGACCGGCCACACGCTCGGCGCGGCCAGCATCCTCGAAGCCACGCTCAGCCTGCTCGCACTCGAAGCGGACCTGGTGCCCGGCACCCTCAACACGCGCACCCTCGATCCGCTCTGCGGCCCGCAGTTCACGCTCGACAACCAGCCGCGGGAGCTGCGCACCGCGCTGAGCCATTCGTTCGGCTTTGGCGGCAACAACTGCGTGCTGGTGTTCGGCAAGGCGGCGGCATGAGCACGCTCGACCTGTGCATCGCCGGCATCGGTGCCTGGCACCCTGCGCAGGGTGACTGGCCGCGCTGGCGCGCCGTGCTGCGCGGAGAGCCGGTGAGCGGCGAAGTCGCACCACGCCCGGCCGCCCAGATCCTGCCGCAAGGCGAACGCCGGCGTGCACCGCCGACCGTGCTGCTGGCCTGCGAAGTCGCCGCCCAGGCCTGTGCCGATGCCGGCATCGACGCCTCCGCGCTGCCCTGCGTGTTCGCCTCCACGCACGGCGAAGTCGCCATTTCCGACGAAATGTGCGCCACCCTGGCCAGCGATCCGCGCCAGCTGTCGCCCACCCGCTTCCACAATTCCGTGCACAACGCCGCGGTCGGCTACTGGACGCAGGCCACGCAGTGCCATGCCGCATCCAATGCCTTGTCGGCCTGGCACGGCAGTTTTGCCGCCGGCCTGTTCGAAGCCGCAGCCCTGGCCTGCGCCGAAGCCACGCCCGTGTTGTTCGCGGCTTACGACAGTGCCGCGCAAGGCCCGCTGGCGCGCGTGCTCGACCATCACCACACCCTGGCGCTGGCCCTGCTGCTCGATCCGGCGCCGGCACGCTGCGGCCCGCGCCTGCGGCTGCGCCACGCCGCCGGCCATCAGGCCGCGGACTCGTCGCTCGCCTTGCTGCAGGCGCTGGCCTTGGCCCGCCCGACCGTCCTGCAACTGGATGCCGGCGACAACCGCCGGCTCACTCTCGAGGTCTGCGCATGAGCGCCACCGATCCCGCCCGCATCGCCGTCATCATCCCCGCGCTCAACGAGGAGCTGGCGATTCGCGGCGTCGTCGAATCGGTACTGGCGATCTGCCCGCATGTGATCCTGGTCGACGATGGCTCCACCGATGCCACCGTCGAGCGCGTGGCCGATCTGCCGCTGACCCTGATCCGCCATCCGCGACCGCTGGGCAAGGGTCAGGGCCTGCGCGACGGCTTTCGCAAGGCCCTCGAACTGGGCTTTGACGCGGTGATCGCAATGGATGGCGACGGCCAGCATCTGGCGGCCGACATTCCGCGCCTGCTGGCCGCGGCACGCGCCTATCCCGAACATATCGTCATCGGCGCGCGCATCCGCAACAAGGCCAACCAGCCGACTGCGCGGCGACGCGCCAATGCGGTGGCCGACTGGGGCATTTCGTGGGGTTGCGGCATTCCGGTGGCCGACACCCAGAGCGGTCAGCGCTACTACCCGCGTGCCGCACTCGACCTGGCCGAGCTGCCTGCCGACGATTTCGTGTTCGAGGCGGCACTGCTGATCGCCGCCACCCGCGAGAAGAAACTCGGCGTGGTCTCGGTGCCGATCGATTCGCGCTATCAGGGCGAATTCCGCGGCAGCCACTTCCGTCCGGTGCGCGACGTCACGCGCATCACCTGGTACACGATCCGGCGCGTCGTGCATTACGGCAGCGTGGTGACCAGCTACCGCACCTCGCATGCCACGCCGCCGCTGATTTTCGATCCGCCGGCCTGACCTCAGCCCATGCCGCCGTTGATGCCGATCACCTGGCCATTGATGTAAGCCGCGGCATCCGAGCACAGGAACGCGACTAGTGCCGCCACCTCATCGGGCGTGCCGGCGCGCGCGGCCGGCACCAGTGCCTTGAGCTGCGCGGCATCGAACAGGCCGTCGGTCATGCGCCCGGCGATCACCCCCGGCGCCACTACATTGGCACTGATGCCGCGCGAAGCCATCTCGCGCGCCAGGCTGCGCACCGCGCCATGCAAGCCGGCCTTGGCTGCGGCGTAGTTGGCCTGGCCGCGATTGCCCAGCACCGCGGCAACCGATGACAGCGCCACCACCCGCCCCCAGCGCTGGCGCGCCATCGCCAGCAGCAGTGGCTGGCTGGCGTGGAAGAAGCCGTGCAAGCTGACATCGATGACGCGCCGCCACTGCTCCTCACGCATGCCGGCCAACGGCGCATCATCGTGAATGCCCGCGTTGTGCACGAGGATGTCGATGGGCCCTTGCGCAAGCTCGGCTTCGAGCACGGTGCGTGTGGCCTGGCCGTCGGCCAGGTCAAAACCCAACGCACGCGCCTGGCCACCCGCCGCCAGAATCTCATCGACCACCGCCTGGGCACGCGCCGGCGCGCTGTGCGCATGCACGAGCACGGCGCAGCCGCGCGCCGCCAGCGCGCGCGCAATGGCGCCGCCGATGTCGCCACTGCCGCCGGTCACCAATGCCCGTCGCTGCGTCATGCCCGATCCAACCACCGCGGAAATGGCCTCATGATCGCGGTTTTTCCCGCCATTGCGTAGCGGTGCCGTCCGCAGCGGCTCACCACACCTTCACGCGACTGTCCTGCAGCAGGTACAGCGCGTTCCGCGGCGACACCTCGAACGCGGCGTACCACGCATCGAGATTGCGCACGGTGAGCGTGCGATATTGCCCCGGCGCATGCACATTGGTGAGCAGCGCATTGCGCAATGCCGGCTCGCGCATCTTGCTGCGCCAGATCTGCGCCCAGCCCAGGAACAGCCGCTGATCGGGCGTGAAGCCGTCGATCACCTCGCCCGCACCGGGGTGCGCCAGTCGATACGCATCGTAGGCGGTGGCCAGGCCGGCGACATCGGCGATGTTCTCGCCCAGCGTGAGCCGGCCGTTGACGGCCAGGTCGGGGAACGGCTTGTACTGATCGAACTGCGCCGCCAGCGCCGCGCCCGCCGCGGCGAAATGCTCGAAATCCTCCTTCGTCCACCAGTTGTCGAGCTTGCCGGTCTCGTCGAACAGTGCGCCGGCGTTGTCGAAGCTGTGACTGACCTCGTGGCCGATCACGGCGCCGATTGCACCGTAATTGACCGCAGCGTCGGCCTGCGGGTCGAAGAACGGCGCCTGCAGGATCGCCGCCGGAAAGATCAGGCGGTTTTCCAGCGGCACGTTCAACGCATTGACGGTCTGCGGCAGCATGAACCATTCGTCCCGATCGACGGGATGGCCGAGCTTGGCCAGGTTGCGCCGATATTCGAACTGGCCGGCCCGCTGCGCGTTGCCCAGCGCATCGTCGCGCCGCACCTCCAGCGCGCCGTAGTCGCGCCAGTGCTCGGGATGGCCGATGCCGATCCGCAATCCGGCGAGCTTGGCCTTGGCGCGCGCCTTGGTCTGCGGGGTCATCCATTCGAGCGCGTCGATGCGATGCCCGAAGGCGACCAGCACATTGCGCACCATCGCCTCGGCGCGCGCCTTGGTCTGTTCGGAAAAGTGCCGCTGCACGTACAGCTTGCCGACCGCCTCGCCCAGGGCCCGCTCGGTGTCTGCCACGCCACGCTTCCAGCGTGCCTGCTGCTGCGGCGTGCCCGACAGGGCTGCGCCATGAAAGGTGAAGTGGGCATCGACGAAGGCCTTGGGCAGATATTCCGCGGCCACATCCAGGGTGTGGAATGCCAGCCAGTCCTTCCACGCCTGCAGTGGTTCCCGTTCGACCAGCGCGGCGATGCCGGTCACCGCCTGCGGCTGCCAGACGATGAATTCGGGCTGCGCCGACAGGCTGGCGGCGGCGAAGAAAGTCGACCAGTCCAGCCCTGGTGCGCGACGCGCGAAATCGGCCATGGCCCAGGCGTTGGCGCCCTTGCGCACGTCGTTGGTGTCGAGCTGGCTGGCGTGCACGCGGGCGATCGCGGTTTCCAGCGCCAGAACACGCTGCGCCCGGGCCGGGCCATCGGGAATACCGGCCAACTCGAACAGCCGGGCGATATAGGCCACATACTGCGTGCGCAGCTGAGCCATGCGGCCGCCTTCGAGGTAGTAGTCGCGGTCGGGCATGCCCAGCCCGCCCTGCACCAGATACGGGGCGTAGTCGCCCGGCTTGAGCAGATTGGCACTGACCCACAGGCCAAACAGATTGGGCGTGTAGGACTGGGTGGCGTTGAGCAGATCGACGTCGGCGCGCAGCGACTGCCCCAGCGCATGCGCCAGCGCGGTCTTGTCGCCAATGCCGGCGATGGCCTGCAGCGCCGGCTGGAGCGGTGTGATGCCCTTGGCCTCGATGGCGGCTTCGTCCATGAAGGCGTGGTAGTAATCACCGATCTTGGCCTGCTCGCCACCAGCGGCCGGCGCGACAGCGGCCTCGTCGAGAATGGCGCGCGTATCGGCCAGCGCGCGCTCGGCCAGGGTGCTGAAGCTGTTGTAGCTGGAACGGTCGGCCGGGATTTCGGTGTGTGCGGCCCAGCCGCCATTGGCATATTCGAAGAATGCGTTGCCGGGCGCCACGCTGCGATCCATGCCGCCCACATCAAAGCCAAAGCTGCCCAGAACCGGCTTGGCCTGGGCAGGCACGGCGGCAGGCGCCGATGCGCTGGCGACCGGAGGTGGCGTGGCGGGCTTGCAGGCTCCCAGCGCAACGGCCGCGAACACCAGGGACAACGGGCGCAGGATTTTGGACATGGGCGCGGACTCGACGGAATGGAGCGCGCAGCCTAGGCAGCCTGTGCTTCGATTACAAATCGCGGAAGTCATGGTTTCCGGATGGGCGGCTCAGACACGCATCGAACCACTTTCGTATGATCGACGTCCCCTGCACAGGAGTGCTCGCATGCGCTTGTCCCTGCTCGCCCTGACCATCGCCGCATCCACCGCCACGGCACAGGATGCCGTGCCGCAGGAGTGGATCGTCCAGGCACACTATCCCGATCGCGCCGCGCTGGCGCGCGCGGCAGTGCATTTCGACCACCTCATCATCGACCGCAAGCGCCAGCGCGTGCGCGTGCTCACCGATGCCCGGGGCGAAGCGACGCTGCGCGCGGCAGGCCTGGATTCCCTGCAACTGGACCTCGCCGGCAGCGCACGCCTGCACGGCTTCGAACGCGCGCGCCTGGCCGCACTGCGCGCCGGCGCGGAATCGAAGTCGATCCCGGGCTTTGCCTGCTATCGCACGGTGGAGGAAACCTACGCCACGATGGACGCGCTCAAGGCCGCCCATCCCAACCTCGTCGCCATCGACACCCTCGGCCCGAGCTGGCAGAAAACCCGCAACCCGGCACAAGGCTACGACCTGCGTGCGCTGCGCATCACCAATTTCGACACCCTCGCCGCTGATCCGCAACGTCCGGTGATGGTGGTGTTCAGCTCGATCCATGCGCGCGAATACGCGCCGGCCGAACTCAACACGCGTTTCGGTGAATGGCTGGTCGACCACTATGGCAGCGATCCGGAAGCCACCTGGCTGGTCGACCACAACGACTTCCGCCTGATCCTCGAAGCCAATCCCGATGCGCGCAAGGTTGCCGAGCAATGGATCTACCAGCGCAAGAATCTCGATACCGTCAGCGCCCCCTGCAGCGGATCGCCGACGGCGGTTCGCCAGGGCGGCGTCGACCTCAACCGCAATTTCCCGTTCCACTGGAACATCGTGCCCAACGATGGTGGGTCGAGCAGCCTGTTCTGCGACCAGACCTATCGTGGCCCGACACCGGCTTCCGAACCGGAAACCCAGCACCTGCTGCAATATGTGGCCGGCCAATGCAACGCGGCTGGTGAATGCAGCGGCGGAGCTTTCGCCGACCGCCGCACCGGGCCGATGCGTCCAACCGACCCCGGTGCGGATGGCAACGCCGCCGCAGCCGACGACACCACCGGCTTCTTCGTCGACATCCACAGCAATGCCAGCATGATCCTGTGGCCCTGGGGTGATACGGCCGATGGTGCGCCCAACCAGACCGCGCTGCGCACGCTGGGCCGGCGCATCGGCTGGTTCAACGGCTACACCCCGCAGCAATCGGACACGCTGTATCCAACCGACGGCACCACCGACGACACCATGTACGGCCTGCTCGGCGTGCCGGCCTACACCATCGAGCTCGATGGCGTGGACTTCTTCCAGCCCTGCTCGGCCTTTCTCGGCAGCACCTTGCCCGACAATCTCGCCGCCTTGCGCTACATCGCGCGCAGCCTGCATGCCGGCTATCGACTGCCAGCCGGACCGGACGCGCTGGCGGTCACGCTCGGCTCCGACCTGGTGGTCGCCGGCGACGCGCTGACGGTGAGCGCGCGCATCGACGACACGCGCTTCAACCAATCCACCCTGGTGGATCCGACACCCGGCATCGTGCGCGACATCGGCGGCGCCCGCATGAGCCTCGACCAGCTGCCATGGCAGGCCGGCAACGCAGCGCTCGCACTGACCGCCACGGACGGCGCATTCGATGCACCGGCGGAAACGGTCAGCGGCGTGATCGACACCCACGGCCTTGCCGCGGGGCGGCATTTCGTCCACGTGCAGGGCAGCGACGCGACCGGCGTCGCCGGCACTCCCAACGCCGCGCAGTTCGACATCGTCGACGGCGCCAGCGTGGGCACGCTGGAAGGCCTGATCCGCGATCGCGTGACGCTGGCCCCGCTCGCCGCGCAGCTCACTCTCGGCAGCGACGAGCCGCTCTGGCACGGCCACAGCGATGCCAGTCTCGGGCATTACCGCATGTACGCTTATCCCGGCACGCACACGCTGCAGGTCAGTGCACCGCATTACCTGTCGGAAACCATCGTCGACCTGCCGCTGGCCGCAGGCGCCCATCTCGAACGCGATTTCGAACTGCTGCCCAGCTGCCGCCTGATCGATGACGATGTCGAAAACGGCAATTCCGGCTGGACCACCACTTCGTCCTGGACGATTCAAGACGATACCCATGGCCATGGCGGCCATGTGTGGCATTCGACCAACACCGGTGACGATACCAATGCCGCGTTGACTTCGACCAGCCTGAACCTGAGCGGCTACGACAGCCTGGTGCTGTCCTTCGACGATCGCTGCGCCACCGAAGTCGACTACGACTTCGGCTATGTCGAATACAGCACCAATGCCGGCAGGAGCTGGAACCCGCTCTACCGCTGCAGCGGACGAACCGATTGGCGCTCGCACCAGCTGGCCCTGCCGGACACCGTCGACGACAGCCACGCCTTCATGCTGCGCTGGCGCCTGAACAGCGAAGAGCAGATCGGCGATGAAGGATGGTCGATCGACAATCTGCGTCTCGAAGCCGGCGGCGCCGCCTGCCGCGCGCAATGGAACAGCCGCGTGGACGGCCGCCGCACGGGGCATTCGCGGCACCCGCGCTCCGGCCCGACGCCCTGAGTCGCGGCGCCTCAGCCCGCCGCGCGCGCCATGACTGCGGCGCGGCCCTGGGCCAGCAGGGTACCCGCATGCTCGACGCGGAAGGCGTACTGCCAATGCCCATCGCCGGCCAGCAGGCGTTGCGCGTGCACGTCGAGCGCCGCATCGAGATCATCGATGCGCGACACGGCCAGCTCCACCTCGCGCAGCGACACCAGAAATCCCGGTGCCGCCCGCGTTCCCTGCGCGCGCGCCAGCAGGCCGCCATGCACGGCCATCGCCTGCGCACCGTATTCGCACAGATGCAGCGCGCGCACCCGACCTTCGCTGCGCAGGGGATTGTCGTCCCGCGCGTGCGAGCGCGTGCGCGCGTGAAGCCGCGTCTGGTCCCACGAGACCACTTCGTCGAGCAGGCACATCGCACCCGCGTGCGGAATCAGATCGCGCCAGTCGGCTTTGCTCGGCATCGGCGGCAGGGTTTGCAAGGACAGTCCAGCATCATGATGCCGCATTCAGGCGGCCAGCGGAGGCGTGCCGGCAGCGGCGTATCGACGATCCAGACGCGCGCACAGGCTCGCAATCCCCGCCGCCATGCACCAGGCCAGCGCGGCATTGATGACCAGATGGCCCTGCTTGGCGGTATCGGCCAGGCCATCGCCGAGAATGGTTACGCCGAACGTCGCCAGCATCGTCAACGCGACGAACACGCTCAGATCGAGCGCCGCACTGCCACGCCGCCAGTGGCCGCGCCCGCTGAGGATTCCCAGCGCCAGCAGCGGCAGGGCGAGCAGGCTCCACTGCAGCACCGGCCAGGCGTGAAGGCCATGGGCAAGGCTGGTTCCCGCGGCGATCTTGCCAAAGTCGCGGCCTTCGACCTGGCCAAGGTTGTCGGCCAGCCACGGATCGAGCGCAAGCACGCCATGCACGAACAGCCGTGCGCTCAATCGTGGCTGCGTGGCCAGCACGCGCAGCTCCTGCCCGCGCGTGAAGTCGGCCAGTCCGCTGCACACGCGCTCGGGCAGATCGGGGAATTGCCAGGCGCGGTAGCCGCTGTAGACCGCGCAGGCGGGATCGATGCCCAGGCTGTCCAGCAGTGCGCGCGGCGCATCGGCAAATGGCAGCAGCGCAGTGAACACCACATCGGTGCGGTTGTACTGGCCGATCGCATCCATCATCGGCCCCTCGCGGTGCAGTTGGACGACTTGCAGCCACAGGCCGCAGAACGCACCCAGGCCCAGCGCCACGCCACGCCACGCCAGACGCCGGCCGCGCCAGGCATCGAGCGTCAGCACGCCGACCGCCAGCCCCAGCGGCAGCAGCAGGTGCTGGATCTTGCTGGTCGCCAGCACGAACGCGGCCAGGGCCAGCACGCCGAACCGCCAGCGCGCCCAGTCCGCATCGCGCCACAGCACGCTCAGCGCCACGACGCCATAGGCCGCAGTCAATGCGGTGAACTCGGCATAGAACGTATTCAGATACAGCGTGTTGCCCGGATCGGCGAACAGCAACGGCAGCAGCGCGGCATTGGCCAGCGCCGCCGCCACGCGGCCACGCCGCAGCCAGGCCGCCGACAACGCGATCGACAAGCCGAGCAGGACCAGCCAGCGCAATGCGCCGACCCAGCGCACCGAGTGCACCGGATCGCCGTCGAGCGCCTGCGCCGTCGTCCAGACCAGCGCCGTGGTCGCCGTGAACAGCAGCTCGCTCGACCAGTAGCACATCGATTCGCCGGTGGCGAAGAACCGGTAATGCGCAAACGGCGCCTGCGGGCTGTTGCGCTGCGGCGGGATCGATGCCGGGCGATCGGGATGAAAGCCGAAACAGCTCGTGTAGCGCGTCTGGTCGTAGCTGTTGGCGTATGCCTGCAGCGGCGCATGCGACCACAGCGCGCAGGCGCGCAGGCTGCCGAGCAGCCAGAGCAGCACCAGAACCAGCCAGACGCGGGAGGATGTTGCCGAACGGAGAGTCATCGAGGGCCGGTGCGGCGGGCGAGGCGCGAGTGTAGGCGGCGCCGGCGGGCTGCCTCAATCGTCCCGCCGCCGGCAAATGCCGATCCGGTCACATTCATGCCGTGATGCAGCGCCGGGGGTGGACGCCAAGAAAGTCCGCGCACGTGCTTTCTGACGCGGTGTAGGATGCCTCTCAGCGGTAATGGAAGCGATGGCGAGGCGGCCCACCCGGTCGCCTGCCGGCATCGGCGACCCAGCACCGCCCGGTCGGTGGCGGAACCGTGCGCATCGACCATCCACCAACAGGGCATCGTCCCGAGGAGTGTCATGAAAACGCGTCTGGGGCATTACGACATCGTCGCCGAACTCGGCCGCGGCGGCATGGGCGTCGTCTACAAAGGCTACGAGTCCTCGCTCAACCGCTATGTCGCCATCAAGGTTCTGGCTGATTCGCTGGCACACGATGCGGCAATCAAGGAGCGTTTTCTGCGCGAAGCGCGCAGCATGGCCGCACTCAACGATCCGCACATCATCCAGATCTACTTCATCGGCGAGGACGAGGGCCAGACCTACTTCGTGATGGAGTTCGTCGAGGGCGAGTCGCTGGGCTCGATGCTCAAGCGCGACCATCGCCTGACTGTCGAGCAGGCCGCCAAGGTGATCCAGCAAACCGCGCTGGGCCTGGCCACCGCGCACGACCGCGGCGTGGTGCATCGTGACATCAAGCCCGGCAATCTCATGATCACCAGCCGCGGCTCGGTCAAGATCGCCGACTTCGGCATCGCCCTGTCCAACCAGGACCTGTCCAAGAAGCTGACCACCACCGGCGAATTCGTCGGCACTCCGGGCTACCTGTCGCCCGAAGTCTGTCTCGGCAAGCCGGTCGATCAGCGTTCGGACATCTTCTCGCTCGGCATCGTGCTGTTCGAAATGCTGACCGGCAAGATGCCGTTCAACGACGAGTCGCCGCTCGGCCTCATGCTCGAAGTGGTCAAGGCGCAGATCCCCGATGTGCGCGAGCTCAACCACGACGTCGATCCGCAGATCGCCGCCATCCTCGGCAAGATGATCGCCAAGGATCCTGCCGAGCGTTACCAGAACTGCCACGAGGTGGTTGACGATCTGAACAAGCATCCGCTGGTGAGCAAGGGCGGCCCGATCACGGTACAGACCAAGATGTCGGCGGCGGCAGCCACGATGATCGGCCAAAAGACGCCGGTGTCGGGGCAGGTGTCGCTGCCGCAGACGCCGCGCACGCCGATGCCGGCGCTGGGCGCGCAGGCCAACACGCACGTCACCACCAGCGGCCGGCCGACGCCGCCGTCGATCCCGGCCGCCGCCGCGCACCAATCGGTGCTCGACCGCAAGACCGTGGTGCATGGCCAGGCGCCGCGCCGCTCGCCGCTGCCATGGGCCATCGCGGCCGTGGCCCTGCTGGCCGTCGCCACCGCGGGCGCCTATGCGCTGCGCGACCGCGTGCCGGCCTTCGCCAGCCTGTTCGGCCAGCCGGCGGCGCAAACCGCGAACGTAGCCACCAGTGTCGCGCCCAGCACGCCGACCGTGACTGCACCGGCAACGCCGGCCACCACGCCCGCTGCCACCACGGCGCCCGCGGCATCGCCTGCCGCGCCACCCGCTGCGGCCACCGCCAGCGTGACGCCGCAGCCTGGTGGTGAAACGCTCACCGCCCAGGCGGCCGCGCCGAGCACTCCGGCCACCACCAGCGTCGACGCCGGCGCGCCCGATGCCCGTGCATCGCAAGCCAGTGTCGATGCCTTGCGCGATCTGCCGGCTGCCAAGGCCGCTGCCGATGCCGCCGCCAAGACACCGCAGGTTGCCGTGGCCACACCGCCCGAGCGTCCGGCGGCACCGCCGCGCCCGCGCGTGCCGACCATCGCCGTGGTCGCCAGCGGCGACGATGTGATCTCCTCGCCGGCCGAGGATGCCTTGGTCGACCTGCTGCAGCGTCGCGGCTTTCGCGTCATCGAGGGCAGCCGCAGCCATGGCGATTCGCCCAACCTGCGCGCACTCGCCGGCAAGGCCGATGCGGTCGTGTTCGTGCACGCCCGCCCGGTCGGCACGCAGCAGATGAATTACTACGGCCAGAGTTCGACGCTGTACACCGTGCAACTGGGCGTGCGTGCCTATCGCGTTTCCGATGGCAGCGTGTTGTGGCGCAGCGGTGGCGAGCAGGTCAACTTCACCAGCCTCAACGCCGCGGAAAAGGCGCGCGAAGCGATCGAGCCGCTGCTTGACACCATCGACAGCCGCATCGCCGAGTTCCGTCAGCGCGGCAGGCGCGGCTGATCCATGTCGACCGGTCTGGGGAGGGGGCGGCGCGGGCAGTGCACAGTCACTGCCCGCCGCCGTTATCCGTCGTCATCCGGCTGTCGCGCATGACCCGAATCGACGGCATCGACACCCTGCTCGTGCAGGCCCGCAACGGCGACGAGGCGGCCTGGTGCCGCCTCGTCGATCTCGTCTACCCCGATCTCAAGCGGCTGGCACGCAGCGCCCACGCGCGTTCCCACGAGGCCACGCTCTGCACCACCGCGCTCGTGCACGAGTGCTATCTGCGGCTGTCGCGTGCCGCCGGCCTGCCGCGCGACCACAGCCACCTGCTCGCCTTGGCGGTGCGCATCATGCGCCAGGTGCTGGTCGATCACGCGCGCGAGCGTCTGGCCTGCAAGCGCGGGGGCGGCGAGATCGCGCTGTCGATCGACGCCGTCGATCCCGACGATGAACGCCAGTTCGAGCTGCTGACCGAAATCGACGTCGCGCTGCGCAATCTCGCGGCGACCCAGCCCCGCCAGGCGCAGGTGTTCGAATGCCGCTACTTCGGCGGCCTCAACGACGACGAAACGGCGCGCGCGCTCGGCATCTCGCCGCGCACCGCACGCCGCGACTGGGACGATGCGCGCGAGCAGCTCGCCGCGGCGCTGCGTCCAGCCTGAACGCGCTCAGTGCGGCGTCGCGTCGAGCGATGCGCGCGCCTGCAGCAACGCCGTGAGTCCCGGATGGCTGGCGGACACGCTGCCCTGCAAGTCAGCGATCGCCTCGTCGAGCATCGTCCTGCCGCGAGCAACATCGCCGCGCGCCAGCAGCAGGCGCGCCCTGCTGCCGCGCGCCAGCAGGCGACGGACATCATCGGCGGGCAGGGTGTGCGCCGCTTCATCACAGGCATCCAGCGCCTGCGCCGCCTCGTCGAAGCGTCCCAATTCGCGCAACGCATCGGCACGTCCACGTTCGATGTTGCTGCGGATCGAGGCCGGGATTTCCACTCCCTGCATCGTCTCCTGCGCGCGACGGTAATCACCCAGCGCCTCGGCGTAGCGTCCCTGGCGCATCCGCGTCGTCGCAAGGTTGCCGAGTGCGACCACGTAGCGCGCCGGAAAGGCCTCGGCCCGACGTCCGCGCCGTTCGACCAGGTCGATGAACAGCGCCTCCGCCTCGTCTTGCTGTCCGAGCGCCGACAAGGTGAAGGCGAGCTCGTTTTCGAGATGCAGCGAATCCTGGGTGTCCTTGCCGTAGCGCCCCTGCTGCAACGCATAGGCTTCACGCATCGCGGCCACGGCTTCCTCGCCGCGACGGGCGGCGCGCAGGCCATGCGCCACTGCAATCTGCGCCTTCAGGGTGGTCGGATGATCCGGCCCCAGCGTCCGGGACAGCGCCTGGTGCGCGTATTGCGCATCGGCAAGCGACTGGTCTGCGTGACCAGCGAAATTCAGCGCGGTGGCCGCCATCAGCGCAGCTTCGCCGGCGATGGCATTGGGCACGCCCAGGGCCTGCTCGGCAGCCTGGCGCAGTTCGCGCAGCGCCGGCACCTGCGCGGGATCCATGCCCTGCCGGGACAGCGCTTCGAGCCGGCGCAGGCGCCATTCGTACAAGCGCGGATCGTCGTCCTGCAGCAATGGCTGTGCACGATTGAGCAGTTCGTCGAGCAGCGCCTTCGCCTGATCGTATTTCTGCTGCGTGATCAGCAGCGCAGCGCGCTCGGCCTGCAGTCGCAGACGCACTTCGTGGGTCGGCGGCAGCCCGGCCGCCGCCTTTTCGGCCCGCTCGTAGAGGGCCTGCGCATGCTCGTCGTCGCCGAATTCGTAGCGCAGTCCGCCTAGCGTGGTCAGTACCGCGGCCGCGGTTTCCGCATTGGCGCCGAAGCGCGCGTCGACGCGGGATTCGGCCAGATCCAACGCCTGGCGCACGCTCACATCCGCCTCGCCGGGGGCACGCCGCAGCGGGTTGGCCGCATCGAGAATGTCTTCGTTGAGGAATCGGTTGATGGCCTCGGTGCTCGCACGTGCGGTACGCGCCGCGGCGCTTTGACGCTCGGCCTCTGCGCGCTGCCGATTGGCAGCGTCACGCTCGGCGGTGACGCGCACGGTATACAGGCTTGCCATGCCGATCAGCAGCGCCAGCGTGCAGGCGGCGACGGCAACACCGAGCGGATGTCGCTGCAGATAGCGCGTCGCCACGTAGGTGGCATGCCGTGGCCGTGCACTGACCGGACGATGGGCAAGAAATGCGCGCACGTCTTCGGCCAGCGCGTCGGCCGTTGCATAACGTGCGAGCGGCTCCACGGCGGTGGCCTTGCGCACGATCGCCTGCACGTCCTGCGGCAGCGAGGGCGGCAGCGTGATGCCCTGGGAGGCATGGGCCCACTCGCCAGCCAGCGGCAGGGTTCTCTCGGAAGTGGATGGCGCAGGCACGGAGGCCGGCCTGTCGCCGCGCGGCAGCGCCAGCGTTGACGCGATCGTCTCCTGCTCGCGCTCGCTGCTGCACAGAATCGACGCGAGCAGGCAGCCCAGCTGGTAAATGTCGGCAGCCACCGTGATCGCCTCGCCGCGCATCTGTTCGGGGCTGGCAAATCCGGGGGTGAATGCAAAGCGTGCGGGATCGTCCTCGTTTCCGGCCAGCGCGGCGATGCCGAAATCGAGCAGCTTTGCCGTACCGCCGGCATCGACCAGTACATTGGACGGCTTGATGTCGCGGTGGATCAGGCCACGCGCATGCGCGTGCGCAACCGCGGCGCAGACATCGAGAAACAGCGCAAGCCGTGCCGCGGTCGACACCGCCGAACGCACGCAATGCCGATCCAGCCGCTCGCCATCGACATAGTCCATGGCAAACCACAAACGGCCATCGTCACTGCGGCCGCCATCGAGAATGCGGGCGATATTGGGATGGCGCAGATGCGCGAGTGCCTGGCGTTCGCGTCGGAACAATTCCGCACCAGCACCGTCGACCTGCGCCTGTTGCATCCACTTCAGCGCCAGCTGCTGCTCGTATTCGCCATCGGCCCGCTCGGCGAGATAGACGATGGCCATGCCGCCGCGCCCCAGCTCCCGCACGATGCGGTAAGGGCCGATCACGTCTCCCGGCATCAACTCGGCCTTCCGGTCGCACTCGCGCAGCAGCGAAGCCGCCACCCGTCCATGCAATGCACCCGCCGTCTGCAGGTCTTCAGGATTGATTGGCATGTGCTCTCCCCTGTCTCCCTGCCCCGAGTGTACGCCGGCGATGGCAAAACCGGAGTCCCTTTTCCGTGATGACAGATCGAGGGCGGCATCCGCCGTCGAAAATCAGATCGGACATCCCATGATCAGATCCAGCACTCTTGCCAAATTCACCCGCCTTGCCATGGCCGCCTGCGCAGGCAGCTGCGTCAACGCCGCCGAGCTTTCCACCGATTTCAGCACTCTCATCACCGTGGGCGAGGCGCGTTTTCCCGCGGGAAGCAGCCCCGTCGAGAACGGCGTCTCCGCGATGGCTGCCAGCCAAGTCAGCAATGAAACTTACGTCCCCATGGACGTGGATGACCCCAGGAATCATCCCTTCGTGATGACCACCGGCGACTTCAATTGCGACGGCAGTGCAGATATCGCCCTCAGCGACACTAACGTTTCCATCGGCGGCGCTAACGATGCGGGGAGGATTGCAATTGCATTCGGTGACCGCCTGCTGCCGGTCAAGCCGGATGGTCAGTCCCTCGATCAGAATACGAGCGGCGTGGCCGGTACCGCCGAAGCACAGGATTTCTTCGGCAGTGCACTCGTCACTGCCGATTTCAATGCCGATGGCTGCGGTGACCTGGCCGTTGGCGTCAAGGGAGAGGATGTCGGATCACCTTCCATCGACGCAGCCGGCGGCGTGGCCATTTTCCGCGGCAGCCTTACCGGCCTCCGTGTCGACAACGACCTGTTCTTGCCGGGCGAAAATGAAGCCGCTCCACATGGGCCGGCGCAGAACCACCAGAAAGGCGCCTCCCTGGCAGTGCTCAATCATTTTGTTCCGACCAGCAATCTTCCCATGCTTGCCATCGGCACGCCTGGCCACAGCCCGTTCCTGTCCACCTCTGCGGGAGGAGCCTCGATCCGCCGCAGCGACAATACGCCCGGTGACCTCATCGTTCCCGTCACCTTCATCGACAATGGGACGGCGAACTTCAGCAACATCAAGTATGACGAACTCGGAAGCCGCGCTGCCAGCGGCGATTTCAACCACGATGGCTACGACGACCTCGTGCTGGCCGGCAACAACGAAGATTCCGATGGCCATCTGCTGATCGCCTATGGTGCCGACCGCCTCTCTGCCGTGCGTTACGAGCAGATCGATCAGGATTCCCCCGGCGTACCAGGTGCCGCCGAAACTCTGGACATGTTTGGCCAGGCACTCGCCGTGGGTGATTTCAACAGTGATGGATTCGATGATCTGGCCGTTGGTGTTCCCGAGGAAGATATCGGTGACGTGCCCAGGGCCGGAGCGGTTGTGATCCTGTTTGGCTCCAGCGCCGGCCTGCTGCTCAATACCGCCAGCAGCATCGCCTTGCACGCCGACGATTTTCCGGGGTCTACGGTACATGACAGCGATCGATTCGGCTTCTCCTTGGCGAGTGGCGATTTCAATCGGGATACTTTCGACGACTTGGTGATCGGCAGTCCCAATGCGGAAGTAGGCACAGCCTACGCTGCCGGCGCGGTGCTGCTCGCCCCAGGCAGCGAAAACGGCCCGGCACCCTCGATGGGGCGCACGCTGAGCATGGCCATGCCCGGCATGCCGGGGGTGCCGCAGTCCGGCTCCGATTTCGGGGAGGAACTCGCCGTCGGCGACTTCAATGCCGACAACATCGACGATCTCGCCATCCTGATACCGGCGCTGATGGACAGCAACGGGCACTACGGGAATAGTGTCTTAATGCTCTACTCGGTCAGCGACACGATTACCGAAATCACCTCGATCACCCCGTCGCTCGGCGCGCCAGGCACGATGGCCACCGTGCATGTGAAGAACATGCGCATGCCCATCAACGGTTTGCCGCGCGGACGCGGCGATGTCACCGTGACCACCAGCGAAGGCGAGAGCTGCGTTGCTTCGATAGCCACCAATGGACTTGGTACCTGCACGCTGATCGTGCATGACGCCGGCATCGTGACATTCCAGGCCCACTATCCGGCGCTGCTGGGCTTTCGCGCCAGCGACGCCGCCCCGTTCGTCTATTCCGTGGTGAATAACGACACGATCTTCCACAACGGCTTCGACATCACCGTCAACTGACCCCGCCATCGCCGCCTTGCACGGACAGTCTCCGTGCGAGGCGGCGCATGCGGCTTTCCGCATCCTGGCCCAACGCATCGGGAGTCGATCATGAACACGTCGTCCCTGTCCCTGGCATTCGCGCTCGCCACCTGCTGCAGCATGAGCCTTGCCGCGCAGCCACCTGCCGTAGTCACCACCTTCAGCGACGGCAACATCGTTGCCGTGCTGCCGCAACCGGACGTCGGATTGCCGGCGCCGGTGCAGCAGATCGGCAGCGGGATGGCGGATACGCTGCAGCCGCATGGGCTGGATTTCCTGCGCGCCGGCGAAGTGCTGGTCGCCGATTTCGCCCTGCCGCAGCTGATCCGCCTGCGCATTGCCGACGCCACCGCTATCGATGCCATCGCCCTGCCCCCACGCACGAGTGCCAACGGCACGCTGGCGGTATCTCCCAACGGCGACTACGCCCTCAGCTTCGGGCAGACGGTTGATGGATTGGCCGAATCGGCGGTCGTCAGTGGCTTTGCCAGTGGCGCCATTTCGGTGCAGGCAGGTGCGCCGAACCTGCTGGTGCGGAGCTATTCCACGATGGCGATCGATTTCGAACGCACCGGTCGTGCCTACGTCTGCCACGCCAATGGCGTGGCCGCGCTCGACCCGCCCTACACCACGGCAGCGTTCGATCTGCCGCTGCCGTCGAGCGACATGTCGGTGTGCCGGCTCAGCCGCGACGATCAGCATCTGTTCGTGACCCGTGCCAGCGCCGGCATCGGCGTCGCAACCGCACCGTTCTCATCGACCACGACGCCAGTCATGATTGCCGCTCCGGCCGGTACCGGAGCACTGGGTGCGATCGGCGTCGCACCCGATGGCTCTGCGGTGCTGATCGCACAAGTGTTCGCAACCCTCCCCGGCACGGCATCCGCCCGCCTGTTCCTGCTGCGCGCGCCATACACCCCAACCTCGACCCTGCAGGAGCTGACCCTGCCGGAAGCCATCGCGGGTGAGCATTGCCTCCTGGGCCTCACCGACAGCATCACCACGTGCCCCGGCTTCGAGGACATCAGCATCAGCCCGGATGGGCGGCTGGCGATCGTCACCGGCAACAGTGCGGCCCAGCTCCCGTCCGTTCCCGGACGTGCGCCCCTGCTGGTCATCACCAACCCCTTCGACGATGCGACGCGCACGATGCACGCGGTCACGATCGGCAATGCCGGACAAGCCAACGAAGGCCGCGGCACCGGTGCCGCGCGCATCGAACCCGCGGATCTGCGCCTGTTTGCCGACGGCTTCGAACATTAAGCGCAGGCATCGGCGGCACGGGCAGGCGCGCCCGTGCCACCGCTGCTACAGGGCGGCCAGATTGGCGTAGGCAAGCACCAGGCGCTTGCGGCCGGCCGCGGCGAAATTCACTTCGACCAAGGTGTGCTGGCCAGCCCCCTCGTAGCCGAGCACGACGCCTTCGCCGAAGCTGGCATGACTCACCCGCTGGCCGAGCTGGAAGGGCACGACCGATTCCGCCGCCGCGGCGGCGGAAAACAGTGGCCGGCTGACCTGCGCCCTGGGGCGCACTTCGTGCAGCAGCTGGGCCGGAATCTCGGCCAGGAAGCGCGACGGTCGCGCATACGATTCCACGCCGTGCAGGCGCCGCGACTCGGCATGCGTCATGACCAGATGCTGCCGCGCGCGCGTGATGCCGACATAGGCGAGGCGGCGCTCCTCTTCGAGCCGCCCGGATTCCTCGGTCGATTTCTGGCTCGGAAACAACCCCTCCTCAAGCCCGACCAGGAACACCCGTGGAAACTCCAGCCCCTTGGCCGAGTGCAGGGTCATCAACTGCACGCAATCCTGCCACGCCTCGCCCTGGCCCTCGCCCGCCTCGAGCGCGGCGTGAGCCAGAAAGGCAGCCAGTTCCGACAAACCGGCTTCGACGTCGTCCGGCGTGCGCCGGAAGCGCGCAGCGACATTGGACAGTTCGTCGAGATTCTCCACCCGCGACTCGGCGCTGCCGCGGCTGTCCTTTTCGTAGTAATCGCGCAGGCCCGCCCGGGCAATCGCATGTTCGATCTGCTCGGACAGGGTCAACGCTCCCTCGATCGGCTCCACAGCCGCATGCGCGGCACGCTCGCCGGCCAGGCAGTCGCCAGCCAGTCGCTCGATGAGTTCGAGAAATGCCCGCAACGCATTCCTCGCCCGCGCCGCCAGCTCGCCCTGCGCGAGCTCGGCAACGGCCGCCTCCCACAGCGAAGCCTGATCGCGCCGCGCACGCAGCCGCAGCGCATCGAGCGTGCGCTCGCCGATGCCCCGTGGTGGCGTGTTGACGGTACGCTCGAATGCCGCATCGTCGTGCCGGTTGGCCACCAGCCGCAGATACGCCAGCGCGTCCTTGACTTCGGCGCGATCGAAATAGCGCAACCCGCCGTACACGCGATAGGCGATGTCATGCTGCGACAGCTGCTCCTCGAAATTGCGTGACTGCGCATTGGAGCGGTACAGGATCGCGTGATCGCTCGGCCGCGCACCCTCGCGCAGCGCGTTGCGGATGCGTTCGACCACGTAGCGCGCCTCGTCCTGCTCGTTGTAGGCGGCGTACAGTTCGATCGGATCGCCGCTCTCGCCCGCCGTCCACAGCTGCTTGCCCAGGCGCCCCGGATTGTGCGCAATCACCGCGTTGGCGGCGGCGAGGATGTTGCCGGTGGAGCGATAGTTCTGCTCCAGGCGGATCGTCTTGGCGTTGGCAAAATCACGCAGGAAATGCTGCACGTTCTCCACCCGCGCGCCGCGCCAGCCGTAAATCGCCTGGTCGTCGTCGCCCACCGCGAAGGCGCGTCCGCTGCTGCCGGCGAGCACGCGCAGCCATGCGTACTGCAAGGTGTTGGTGTCCTGGAATTCGTCGACCAGCAGATGCTGCCAGCGCTCGCGGTAATGGCGGAGCAATGCCTCGTCGCGCAGCCACAGTTCGTGTGCGCGCAGCAGCAATTCGGCAAAGTCGACCATGCCGCCGCGCTGGCAGGCAGCCTCGTAGGCGCGATAGATGTCGATCAGCACGCGATTGGCCGGGTTGTAGCCCGCATCGAGCGCATCGGCACGCTTGCCTTCATCCTTGGCGGCGTTGATGAACCAGGTTGCCTGCCGCGGCGGAAAGCGCGCTTCGTCCACTCCCAGGTCGCGGATCACGCGCTTGACCAGCCGCTGCTGATCGTCGGCGTCGAGGATCTGGAAAGTTTCGGGCAGGCTGGCCTCGCGCCAGTGCCGGCGCAGCAGGCGATGGGCAATGCCGTGGAACGTGCCGATGGTCAGGCCGCGCGTGTCGCCGGCCACCAGGCCCTCGGTGCGCGCGCGCATTTCGCCGGCCGCCTTGTTGGTGAACGTCACCGCCAGCACCGACCACGGCGAGGCGCGTTCGGCCTGCAGCAACCAGCCGATGCGATGGGTGAGCACGCGCGTCTTGCCGGAGCCCGCGCCGGCCAGCACCAGATAATCGCCCGGCGGCGCCGTCACCGCACTGCGCTGCGCCGGATTGAGGTCATCGATGAGATGCGAAACGTCCATCGCGCAATTCTACCGGCGGCGCACCAGCGCACGGCGGCGCGGGATCGCTTCACACCATCGGCGCGAACAGTTCGGCGACATCGGTTTCGTCAAAGCGCAGCGATTGCGTGCTGCCGCCTTCGAGCACCGCACGTGCAAGCTCGGCCTTGCGCTGCTGCAGGGTCTGGATCTTCTCCTCGACCGTGCCGGCGCAGATCAGCTTGTAGACGAACACCGGCTTGTCCTGGCCGATGCGGTGCGCACGATCGGTGGCCTGCGCCTCGACCGCAGGATTCCACCATGGGTCGTAATGAATCACGGTGTCGGCGGCGGTGAGGTTGAGTCCGACGCCGCCGGCCTTGAGGCTGATCAGGAACAGCGGCACCGCGCCGCTCTGGAAGCGCTCGACCAACGCCGCGCGCTGTGTGCCGGGCGTGTCGCCGGTCAGGCTCTGATACGCGAGCTTGTGCGCATCGAGTGCCGCCTGCATCAAGGCCAGCATCTGCGCGAACTGGCTGAACACCAGCACGCGGCGGCCTTCGGCCACCAGGTTGGCCAGCATCTCCACCAGATGATCGAGCTTGGCGCTCTCCACGACCTTGCGCGCACGTTCGAGTTTGACCAGCCGCGGGTCGCAGCACACCTGTCGCAGCTTGAGCAGTGCATCGAGCACGACAATGCCGCTCTGTGCCAGGCCGCGCTTGCGCACCTCGTCGAGCACGCGTTCGTGCTGCGTCAGGCGCAGCGTCTCGTACAACTCGCGCTGGCGGCCCTCAAGGTCGATGCGCCGCACGATTTCGGTCTTCGGCGGCAGTTCGTCCAGCACGTCTTCCTTGCGTCGGCGCAGCATCAGCGGCGCGATGCGCCGATTGAGCCGCGACTGCCGCTCGGCATCGGCGTGCTTTTCGATCGGCGTGCGGAAAAATCGCACGAAATGCTTGTCGTCGCCCAGCAGGCCCGGTTCGACCGCATCGAACAGCGCCCACAGCTCGCCCAGATGATTTTCCAGCGGCGTGCCGGTCATGGCGATGCGCTGCCGGACATCGAGCTCGCGCACCAGCTTGGCGGCGCGGCTCTTGGCATTCTTGATCGCCTGCGCCTCGTCGAGCACGAGCACCGAAAAGGTCTGCGCCGCGAGCTGTTCGTGATCGCGCAGCAGCAGCGGGTAGGTGGTGATGACCAGATCGTGCCGGGCCATGGCCTCGTGCAGGGCATGCCGCTGCGGGCCATGCACGACCAGCACGCGCAGATCCGGGGCAAAGCGCGCGGCCTCGTCGCGCCAGTTGCCGACCAGGCTGGTCGGCGCCAGCACCAGCGCCGGCTGCTGCAGGCGGCCGCGCTGCTTCTCGGCCAGCAGATGCGCCAGCACCTGCACGGTCTTTCCCAGTCCCATGTCGTCGGCAAGGATGCCGCCCAGGCCGGCTTCGGCAAGAAACTCCAGCCAGGCCAGGCCTTCGCGCTGATAGGTGCGCAGGGTGGCGCGAAAGCCTTGCGGCGCGGATGGTGCTTCGCCACGCCGCTGCTGCGCCTGCAACTGCGCCCGCAGGCGCTCGCCACCTCGCCACGGCTTGGGCAGGGCCGGCGCCAGCGCACCGAGCACGTCGGCTTGCGCACGCCGCAGGCGCAATGCACCGTCCTGTTCGCGCAGCGGGCCTTGCAGCCACTCCAGCAGCGGCTCGATCAGCGCCCGCAGCTGCGCCAGCGGCAGCGGCATGCGCCGGCGCTCGTCGATCGGCACCAGCCACTGCGCGTCCTCGGCCTCGCCCTTGCGCGGCGCCAGCGGAAAGAACGGATCGGCGAGCAGGCGATGCAGCACCGGCAGCAGGTCGATGCGCTCGCCTCCCAATTCGATGCCCAGGCGCAGATCGAACCACGGATTGCCAACGCTTTCCTCGACTTCGAACTGCCAATCCTGCGGTGCATCGAGCAGTTCGAACGGAAAGCCGTCCGCCGATTCCAGATGAAATCCCAGCTCGCGCAGCCGCGGCGCCAGGGCAAACATCTGATCCGCGCCGGCCACCTGGTTGCGTCCGTGCGCAAGCACGAAATCGTTGTCGTCAATTGCCTGGGCCGGAAAGCCGCGCAGCGAGGCGCGCACCTGGGCCGGCACCAGGCCCAGCTCTTCGAGCCGCTCGACCGCCGCACTTTCGCGGGCGCGATCGCGCGTGATCTCGACCACGCGCTCGCCGTGGCGACGGCGTTCGCGCGCCGTGGCCGGAAACATCGGCAGCCGCACGCCGCCATAGTCGAAGGACAGGCGTGCCACGCCGCCCTGATAGGCCCGTCCCGGCAGGCCGAAGGCCGAGACCACGCGCAGCGACAGCAGCGGCAGCGGTGGCGTGCGGATCTTCTCCACCGTCGGCGTTGCCGGGCGCGGCAGCGCCGACAGCAGCGGCGTGTCGCGCCAGCGCTCCATCAGCAGCGGCACCTGTTCGGGCAGCAGCGGTGGCGCGCGCAGCACCGCCTCGGCTAGTCGCACATCGCCATCGACGCGCCCCAGCGCGCGCTGGTCGGGATCGAAATACCACAGGCCACCAATGCGCAGCAGGCGTGCCTGCGCCGCGCCGTCAACACTGAGGGCGAGCTTCTGCGTGCCGTCCTCGCGCGTCTCCCAGCCGATGCGCAGCGCCCGCGTGACGCCGGAAAGCAGGCGTCCGGCCGAGGCTTTCTCGTAAAAGCATGGCAGCGAGGCGAGCAGCGTTTCCACCAGCGGTTCGTCGGCAGCACTGGCAAGGCGAAACCAGCCGCCGCTGCCGCCGAACGCCGGAGCGCGCATGCGCAGGCCGGCCACCAGCTGGAATGTGGTTTCGTCCAATCCCTGCCATGGCAGCGGGTCGGCCCATGACGGTTGCAGCGGCTGTGGCGTGGCATAGCCACCGCGCTTGCCGGGCTTGACGCGCACCACCTGCGCCTGCAGCGCCGGCAGCGGGTGGGAGGTGTCGGGGCGCAGCAGGATCGCGCAGAACGACTCTTCCGTCGGCACTGCATGGGTAGCTGGCGCTTCCGCAGTGGCACGCAGGCCTTCCAGCCAGTTCTTCCATGCCCCCAGTTGCGGCGTGGAGGGCGCGCCGCTTTCGTGGCGACCGCTTCCGCCGTCGCCGCGCAGCTGCTGCAGGATGGTCGCCGCCACATGCTTGCAGCGCTGCTGCAGCGGGCAGGTGCAGTAGCTGTCGAGGTCGACCTTGCCGCCATCCCAGCGCAGCCGCACGCCGGCAATGTAGGGATCGTGCGCCGATCCCTGCACCATGCCGATCAATACGCCCTCGCCATCACCGTCCTCGTATTTCAGGCCGAGGACGAGGCCGCGCCGCTGGTAGTCGGCCGCGCGTTCGAGCGTGCGGGCGTCGAACAGGCTCGTCCAGTGGCGGGCCAGCAATTCGTGGAACGCGGAATCATCCATGCAGAGCGGTGTGATGGAACCCAACCATGCATGGTGCCCGCAGGCCCATGCTGACGTCCAGCGCCTTGCGCTTTCGCGCGGGCAACGACGACTCAGGCGGCGGTGGCGAATTCGTGCGCGACGCCGGCCTCGAGCGCATCGAAATATTCCTGCGTCAGCCGGCATTGCTCGGCCGCGCTTTCGGCACGCTGGGCCACGGCGCGGAAGGCCGCATTTTCGGGGCGATCCTTGGCGTACCAACCCAGGTGCTTGCGCGCGATGCGCACGCCCTGCGCCTCGCCGTAGAACGCATACAACGCGTCGAGATGTCCCAGCAGCAGGTCGCGCACCTGGCGCGGCGCGGGCGGTGCCAGCAATTCGCCGCTGGCCAGGAAGTGGGCGATTTCGGCAAAGATCCATGGTCGCCCCTGCGCCGCACGTCCGATCATCAGCGCGTCGGCGCGCGTGGCCTGGAGCACGGCACGCGCCTTGTGCGGCGAATCGATGTCGCCGTTGGCGAACACCGGGATGCGCGTTGCCGCCTTGATCGCGGCGATGGTGTCGTACTCGGCTTCGCCCTGGTACAGGTCGGCGCGCGTGCGCCCGTGCACGGCAAGCGCGGCGATGCCGGCCTTCTCGGCAATCCTGGCAATGCTCACGCCATTGCGATGATCACGATCCCAGCCGGTGCGGATCTTGAGCGTGACCGGCACGTCGACGGCACGCACCACGGCCGACACGATGCGCGCCACCAGCGCCTCGTCCTGCAGCAGCGCACTGCCCGACCAGACGTTGCAGACCTTCTTGGCCGGGCAACCCATGTTGATGTCGATGATCTGCGCGCCGTGATCGACGTTGTAGCGCGCCGCCTCGGCGAGCATGCCCGGATCGTAGCCGGCGATCTGCACGCTGATCGGCGCGGGCTCGCCGACGTGATCCATGCGCTGCCGGGACTTGCGCGTTGCCCACAGCCGCGGATCGGCCGTGGTCATCTCCGACACGGCCAGACCCGCACCCAGCCGCTTGCACAGCTGACGGAACGGCTTGTCGGTGACGCCGGCCATCGGTGCCAGCACGATGGGCGGATCGATCGCATGGGGGCCAATCTGCATGCGTGCATTGTACCCGGCGCCCCGGGGGCGGCAGCGCGCGTCCGCCAGTCAAAAGCGCCTTCCCCGTTGCCGGGGAAGGCCAGTCGCGCAAGGGCCGCGGTGTTCGGGAGGAAATGTGCGGCCCTTGCCGACAAGATCATTTGGAAATGTCGACGTCCTTGGTCTCGGGCAGGAAGAGGAAGCCGATGACCAGGGTCATCACCGCCACGATGATCGTGTACCACAGGCCGTAGTAGATATCGCCCGTCCAGGCCACCAGCGCGAACGAGATCGAGGGCAGGAAGCCACCGAACCAGCCGTTGCCGATGTGATAGGGCAGGCTCATCGAGCTGTAGCGGATGCGCGTGGGGAACAGTTCGACCAGCCAGGCCGCGATCGGGCCGTAGACCATGGTCACGTAGATGACGAGGATGGTCAGCAGCAGCAACAGCATCGGCCAGTTGACCTGCGCCGGATCGGCCTTGGCCGGATAGCCGGCCGCCTTGAGCGCCTCGCCGAGCTGCTTGGCGAATGCCGCCGACTGGGTCTTGAATGCGGTTGCATCGAGCTGCGTGCCTTCGAACGCGGGCACCGTCGCTCCACCCACCTTGACCGACGCCACCGTGCCAGCCGCCGCCGCTTCGTTGGAATACGGCACGCCGGCCTTGGTCAGCGCGCTCTTGGCGATGTCGCACGAATCCTTGAACACCTTCTTGCCGACCGGATCGAACTGGAACGCGCACGTGGCCGGGTCGGCCACCACCACCACCGGGTTGGCCTGCGCCGCATGCTCGATGGCCGGATTGCCGTAATGCGTCAGCGCCTTGAAGATCGGGAAATAGGTCAGCGCAGCCAGCAGGCAGCCGGCGAGCACGATCGGCTTGCGGCCGATCCGGTCCGACAAGGCGCCGAACAGCACGAAGAACGGCGTGGCGATGAGCAACGCGCCGGCGATGAGGTAGTTGGTCGTCACCGGATCGATCTTCAGCGTCTGGCTGAGGAAGAACATCGAATAGAACTGGCCGCCGTACCACACCACGGCTTCGCCGGCGGTCGCACCGAGCAGGGCGAGAATCACCAGCTTGAGGTTGCTCCACTGGCCGAACGATTCGCGCAGCGGCGCCTTCGAGCCACGGCCTTCGGCCTTCATCTGCTGGAACAGCGGCGATTCGTTGAGCTGCAGGCGGATGTACACGGACACCATCAGCAGCAGGAACGAGATCAGGAACGGCACACGCCAGCCCCAGCTGTCGAAGCTGTCGCCGAAGATCTTGCGGCAGGCCAGGATCACCAGCAGCGACAGGAACAGGCCGAAGGTCGCGGTGATCTGGATGAAGCTGGTGTAGAAGCCGCGCTTGCCCGGCGGCGCATGCTCGGCCACATAGGTTGCGGCGCCACCGTATTCGCCGCCCAGCGCCAAGCCCTGCAGGCAGCGCAGCGCGATGAGGATGATCGGCGCCGCCATGCCAATCGTCGCGTAGCTGGGAATCAGGCCGACCAGGAAGGTCGACAGGCCCATGATGATGATGGTGATGAGGAAGGTGTACTTGCGCCCGACCAGATCGCCGAGGCGTCCGAACACCAATGCTCCGAATGGCCGCACGAAGAAGCCGGCGGCGAATGCCAGCAGGGCCATGATCAGGGCGCTGGTCGGATTGAGCGCCGAGAAGAACTGGGCGGCGATGTTCGACGCCAGCGAGCCGTAGAGATAGAAGTCGTACCACTCGAACATCGTGCCGACGCTCGAAGCGATGATGACGCGCTTGTGGTTGCTGCCCAGCGCGCTCGCGGAACCGGAATTGCTGATGGCCATCATGTATCCCCTCATCGGTGGCGGCGAACCGCCGCATTCACCCTCTGCCGCTGCACATGGTGCGGACAACGGCACACGGCATGGTGATCGCCGCGGCGGACGTGAATTCCGCCGCGGCGCCCTTGGTCAGAATGTGTACTGCGCGCTGATGCTGACTTGGTTGCCGCTGGTGCTGCGCGTGGCGCCGGCGTTGAGCGTGTCGAGCTTGTCGTGCATCCACTCCAGGCCCAGCTGATAGGGGCCGCTCGCATAGATCACGCTGAGCGCAGCTTGACGACTCCTGAGCCGGCCACTGGCGCCATGATCCTGCCAGGTGATGACATCCTGGCGATCGGACTTGCTGGTGGCGTAGAACGCGTTGACGCTCCAGTGCTTGTCGAAGCTGTAGCCGGCCTGCACGAAACCGCCGGTCTCGCCGATGTCGCCGAACTGCGAGAGGTTGCCGAAGATCTGGCCCAGGCCGTTGCCGGTGTAGAGCAGGCCCTTGAACGTCCACGCTCCCGGCTTCCACTGGCCACCGATCTCCAGGCCCGTGCTGTCGATGCTGGACTTGATCGGCGTGGCCGCCGCGCCGTCCACACCGGCCAGATCGATCTTGCTGTAGTGTCCGGACACCCAGGCCACCCAGTTGCTGCCGGCAGCGCGCAGGCGCGCCTGCAGCTGCGGCTGGAAGTCGACATTGCCGCCGGTCAGGTAATTGGTCGTCGCACCGGGCCCGTTCCACGACCCCTCGAACGCACCGACATCGACGCGCCACTTGGTGTCGCCGCCACCCAGGTTCTGCATCCACACCACGCCCGGGAAACGCCAGCCGACGAACCCGGTGCCAAAGCCGAGCGGGAAGGCAACGTGGGTGAGCGAAGTCGGCAGATTGTCGACCGGGAACATCAGGTCCCACTGCTGACCGATGCGCAGGCGGCTGCCCGATTCGGCGTTGGCAATGTCCAGGTACGCCTGGCGCAACCGCGGTACCGGCTGCTGATGGCTGTAGGCGCCGGTGCCGTTGAAGCCGCCGAAGAAATCCATCTCGATGCGTCCACCGCCGCTCCACGACTCGTTGAACTGGGCGCCGCTGAAATCGAGCCAGAAGCGCGTGTTGCGGATGTCGAAGCCGCTGAGCGTGCCGCGCGAACCGGGAATCGGATATTCCGCACTCTGGCCATTGCCGAAGCTGAAGCTGCGGTTCTGGCTGAATCCGGTGGCATTGATGAATCCATGCAGCGCCACCGAAACCCCTTTCGCCGTGGTGAAGGTCGGTGCGGCAGGCGTTTCCTTCGGCGGCGGTGGCGGCGGCGGTGCCGCCTGCTGCTGCGCCACCTGCTCGACCGTGCGCTTCTGCTCGCGGATTTCGTCGCGGATCGCGGCAAGCTCGGCTTCGAGCTGTTCGATGCGGGTTTCGAGCTGCTGTTCACGCGTTGGCTTCCCCGCCTGCGCGGCAAGCGGCAGGGTCAGCGCTCCGGCAATCGCGGCCACCAGCAGATGACGAACATAACGACGCGGTGTACGTTCCATAAATCCTCCCCGAGAGACGCAGCGAGCATTTCCCGCGCAAGGATCGACGGCTATTCGCCATTGGTCGCAACTACGACCAAGGTCGAATGCGCTGATCGCCACACATGGCACACTGAATACCGCTACCGTTTTTGCGAAGGAGTCCGGTCATGTCCAACATTCATCCCGTTCCCGCCGATTTCGCCGCCCATGCGCGCATTCGCAAGGACGACTACACGCGCGACTACGCCGAATCGGTCCGCGACCCGGCCGCGTTCTGGGGGCGCGTCGGCCAGCGCCTGGACTGGATCAAGCCCTACACCCAGGTCAAGGACGTGTCCTACGCGGCGCATGATCTGCACATTCGCTGGTATGCCGATGGCGAGCTCAACCTGGCCGCCAACTGCCTGGATCGACACCTGGCCACGCGCGGCGACAAGACCGCCATCCTCTGGGAAGGCGACGACCCTTCCGAATCGCGCCGCATCAGCTACCGCGAACTGCACGCCGAGGTGTGCAAGGCCGCCAATCTGCTGACCCATCTGGGGGTGGCCAAGGGCGACCGGGTGGCCATCTATCTGCCGATGATTCCCGAAGCCGCCGTGGCCATGCTGGCCTGCGCGCGCATCGGCGCGATCCACACCGTCGTGTTCGGCGGCTTCTCGCCCGACTCGCTGGCCAGCCGCATCGCCGATGCGCAATGCAAGCTCGTGATCACCGCGGACGAGGGGTTGCGCGGCAGCAAGAAGGTGCCGCTCAAGATCAACGTCGACGAAGCGCTCACGCGCCCGGGCACGCAGAGCGTGGAAACCGTGCTGGTGGTCAAGCGCACCGGCGGCGCGGTGGCGATGCAGGCTCCGCGCGACCGCTGGTGGCACGCCCTGATGGAAGGTCAATCCGACAGCCATGCCGCGGTGGCGATGAATGCCGAGGATCCGCTGTTCATCCTCTACACCTCCGGCTCGACCGGCAAGCCCAAGGGCGTGCTGCACACCACGGGAGGCTTCCTGGTGTTCGTCAGCTACACGCACGAAGCCGTGTTCGATCTGCGCGAGGATGACGTGTACTGGTGCACCGCCGACGTCGGCTGGGTCACCGGCCACAGCTACGTGCTGTATGGCCCGCTCGCCAACGGCGCAACCACCGTGATGTTCGAGGGCGTGCCCAATTATCCCGATGCCTCGCGCTTCTGGCAGGTCGTGGACAAGCACAAGGTCACGATCATCTACACCGCGCCGACCGCGATCCGCGCGCTGATGCGCGAAGGCGAAGCTCCGGTGAAGAAGACCTCGCGCGCGTCGCTGCGCCTGCTCGGTTCGGTCGGCGAGCCGATCAATCCGGAGGCATGGGAGTGGTACTGGCGCGTGGTCGGCGACAGCCGCTGCCCGGTGGTCGACACCTGGTGGCAGACCGAAACCGGTGGCATCCTGATTTCGCCGCTGCCCGGCGCGATCGACCAGAAACCCGGCTCGGCCACCCTGCCGTTCTACGGTGTCGCCCCGGCCATCGTCGATGCCAACGGCGCCATCCTCGACGGCGCCACCGAAGGCAATCTGGTGCTCACTGACTCCTGGCCGGGGCAGATGCGCACGGTGTATGGCGATCACCAGCGTTTCATCGACACCTACTTCAAGACCTATCCGGGCATGTACTTCACCGGCGACGGCGCGCGCCGCGATGAGGACGGCTATTACTGGATCACCGGCCGCGTCGACGACGTGATCAACGTGTCGGGCCATCGCCTCGGCACCGCCGAGGTGGAAAGCGCATTGGTCGCCCATCCCAAGGTGGCCGAAGCTGCCGTGGTCGGCTATCCGCACGACATCAAGGGCCAGGGCATCTACGCCTACGTCACGCTCAAGAGTGGCGAAGTTCCCAGCGACGAGCTGCGCAAGGAGCTGGTGGCCTGGGTGCGCAAGGAAATCGGCCCAATCGCCTCGCCCGACCAGCTGCAATGGGCGCCGAGCCTGCCGAAGACGCGCTCGGGCAAGATCATGCGCCGCATCCTGCGCAAGATCGCCGAAAACCAGCCCGAAGCCCTCGGCGACACCTCCACCCTGGCCGATCCCTCGGTGGTGCACAGCCTGGTCGAGGAACGCCTCGTGAAGTGATCCGGACGCATCCTGTCAGCCTCGGCCGGGACACGCCGCAGAGCCGTGTCCGGCCGGGGTCGATTCCCGATCCACGAGCCCTGGTTTCCCGTCATGCGCGAAGTCCTGATCGCCGACGATCATCCGCTGTTCCGCGACGCACTCAAGCGCGCCATCGGCATCGCCTGGCCGCACGTCCTCATCCACGAGGCCGACACGGTCGCCACCCTGCAGGCGCTCGCCGACACCCACGCCGATGCCGATCTGCTGCTGCTTGACCTGCACATGCCCGGCGCCAACGGCTTTTCCGCCCTGGCACACGTGCGCGGCCAGTATCCGGGCCTGCCGATCATCGTCATCTCCGCGCACGAGGAGCACGGCGTCATCACGCGCGCGATTGCGCACGGCGCATCGGGCTACATCCCCAAGTCGGCATCGATCGAAACCATCATCGACGCCGTGCGCCGCGTGCTCGCCGGCGACGTGTTCGTGCCTGCGCACACCGCCACCGAACCGCTGCATCCGGCCGAAGCCGAAGCCGCCGCACGCATCGCCGAGCTCACGCCACAGCAATTCCGCGTGTTGACGATGATGGCCGAAGGCCTGCTCAACAAGCAGATCGCCTACGAACTTGGCGTTTCCGAAGCGACCATCAAGGCGCACATGACCGCCATCATGCGCAAGCTCGGCGTTGGCAACCGCACCCAGGTGGCCTTGCTGGCCAGCCATCTCGCGCTGGACGACGAAGCGCTGAACTGAACCGCGGCCGGCGCCGTGGATGTGCGTGCCCCGGCTTCATTCGAAACCATCGGCGAACAACAGATCGTTGCTCAGACCCACGGTTGCCTGCATGTCCGCACCGCCGCAGACGGTGGCCGCGACGACCATGCGACCGGGCTGCAGCAAGGCCGAGGCGATACGCGTGCAATCGAAGTCATTGGCATGGATGGCACTGAGATGCCGTACCTTGCCGCCGTCGCCGAAACTGCCGTCAAGTTCGAGCGACGGCGTCAGGCGGATCGCGCCGAGGCCGGGACGGGTGTCGGCGGCATAGCTCATCCCCAGCAGCACCAGCTTGCCATCGCCCTGGCGCAACACCGCGCGCGCCTCATCGAAATCCTTGGGAAGTTGCCATGACATACGCAGGAACACCTGCACGCAGATCATCGCTTTGCAAACCCGGACATCGCGCAGCCGCCCTCCGGCAACGGGACACGCGTGAGCGCACGCACGATGGATGACGGTCACCGAGTGTTTGATGAAGCCCAAGCCATCGAGGTCAATTTTTTTCTTGCAATTTTTAAGGTCACGCCCCGTGAGACGATAGCATCGCTTCGCAACCACAACGCATCACAAGGAGATTCCATGCGTACCCTGCTTTGCTTGCTCACCCTGACCGCGTTCGCGCTGGCGCCCCCGCCAGTGGCCGCGTCGAGTGATACCTTCATCGCCACGCCCAGTGCCGAGGCCGCTTCGCCCCCGCTGATACCGCTGCTTGGCGCCTATTCCTGGGACATTCCGCTGGTGATGGGCGACTACATCGCCATCCCCGGCGGGGATTCGACCACGCTGGGCGCGATGACCATTGGCGTCACGCCGGACAATCGCGGCATCGTCGGCGGCGCGCTGTATTTCTACGACGCCACCGGCAAGATGGTGACGCAGGGTATCAACGGCTCGATCACCTACAGCAGCGATGACGCGCTGTTTGACGGTGCCCCGCTGGCGACCGCCACGCTCACGGCCTACACCTTGAGCAATGGGCCGCCGCGCGGCAGCGACAGCAGCCACCCGCACCAGGCCACGCCCACGAGCGACGTCATCACCTGGGCCTGGACCGGCCCCCGCGAGGGCGTGCTCACCGTCAATGGCCGCACGCAGAAGATGGCCCATGTCTGGTCTGGCGCCCCCACGGTGCAGCCCATCGACTTCTCGGGCGACTGGCTGCTGGTGGGGCGTCAAGAGTACGCCCCGACCACATCCACCTTGCCGGGCCGCGAGCGCGGCCTGCGCACGCTGGTCGCGCAGGTACGGCTCGACCGCATCGCCACCCCCGCCTACACGCTACAGCCCAATGACCTCAGCGGTGACCCTGGTTGGGTTCACGCCCCACCACCGCCGCCGCCGCCCGCCGATGCGCAGTCCTACAGCGTGACCTGCGTGTCGCAGGCTTGCGCGCGCGCGCCGGTCAATATGTGGAACTTGTTTAATGCCATGGATAGCAACGGCAGCCAGCACTCCCCCCTCAGCGTCATCATGTTTGCGCCTTCGGGCGCCGGGCGCCTCGTGGTGCTGTCGCGCGAGGCCAGTCCCCCTGTGCTGCACTACGGCATTGGCGAGGTTGCGCGTGTCTATGGCGATGGCCAGCGCATCCTGGGGCGCTGGCGCAACATCAAAGAGCCTGGCTGGGATGGGTCATCCGTGTACGAGTTCGCGTTGTTTCGCATCGGCCCAGACACGCTGGACTCGCGCTTCGACTTGGTGCCCTGCCTGAACAGCAACGACCCTGGGTACGACTGCTATCCGTACCGCTCGCCCTATCCTGGGCAGCCGCGTGGGTTTTGAGGCATGACCCGTGGGCCGGTTGGCCGTGCCGCCGGCTCACGGAGTGCAGGGCGTGCTGCTGCTCCACTCGTAACTGCAACACACGCCCAAGCCGGTGACGACCGGGTTGACCCACGTCACATGGCTCACCCCCACGGTCTTTTCCGTCTCGCAGAGCGTGTCAACCATCGTTACGTTGTCCATCGTGATGGAACCTCGCCGGAAGCGGTTGCGCGTCCAGATGTGATCGTCCCAGAACGCGCTGATCGTATCGACCCAACCGTTGGTGAGCGAAAGCCCGTTGGGCGTGAGCGTGAGCGCGCGCTCCGAGCGGCAGTCGGTTGCGACGGACGACTCCTCCCAGTGTGTCCCCGGCCCGTTGGGGCAGGTGTCTGGCACGGGCGGCCCACAGCCGCCTAGCTGCTCCCAGCCGAGTGGGCTCTGGCGCGAAACGGTCGCCATCTTGTACTCACACGAGCGCCACAGTTTTCGCGGTTCCCCTGCGTCCTGCGGCTGGGACACGTCGGGCGCCTGGTTGTCTGCCGACAGTTCCGCGAAGTTGACCAGCGCCACCGCAGACCCGGACATCGCGCACCTACGCGCATGCGTCGATGCCTTGCGCGGCAACGCCATGACGTGTAAGCGCGCAATGACTTTGGCACTGCGGCGCAAAATGATTGGCGTCAAAACGCGCAAGCGCCTTTCGAGTGAGCAAAATCACGGGTACTCATTGAACCCGGTTCGCCGCGAGCGGATCGCACCATTGTGAGGCAGCGGCGACGGCGGTACCGCCTCGCGCTGGCGCTTGCGCTTTACCAGGTCGTGCGTCGGCACCAGCCGCGCTCCGTAGTGCCGAAGTCGCCCACAATGGTGGGGCGTGTTGCTTGGCCGCGAATCGGGCATTGTGCTGCGGTGAAAGTATCGGGAATGATTGTCTGCATGCCCATGCTTCAGGACTCGGTTGAGCCGCGTTCAAACTGTCGTTTGAAGAAGTTGTCCGCTTCTCTGGCCGATGTACGGAGGGACTCCATCTCGGCTTCGGTCAACATCCGGGCCGCCTTGGGTGGTATACGGTGTCCAGCGCGGATCATTTCTTGTTGGAATTCGCGCAGACGCCCCTCTCGCGCCGCCTTTTCGTAAGCTACGCGGGTCGCCAAGTCGAACCCGCGTTCGTGCAGTTCTAGCCAGTCCAGAGTGTTCATTGGGAGCGCCCAATCACTATACGTTGGCGCAATCGTACCATCGCGGCAGCATACCAATTCCGCGTGCCTATTCGCCGCCGCCGAGTTCCCGCCACGCGCCGGCGATGTCGGTGGCTGAAAGCTTCTTTTTAGCGCCAGCGAAGGCCATGCGAAGCACCTTCGTAACGCTGCGCAGCACGCCGCTGCCGCCGGCGCGCCTGGCCCGGCTCGTCGCCGCACGCGCCCTGCCAGCACAGCTCCTGCTGACCACCATCGCCGCTGCACTGGCGGCTCCCGATTGCGGCACCCTGCGTACCGCAATTGCCGCCACGACCTGGCTGCTGCTGTGTCCGTGCCTTCTCATCTTCGGTTTCTTCGTGCATTTCCGCCGCGCACCATGAGTAACCTCGACCCGGCCCTCTCCATCCAGCAATTGCACGCCGAACGCCGCGGCCGCCGCGTGCTGCGCGCGGTCGATCTGAACGTTGCCCGCGGGCAATGGCTGGTTCTGCTCGGCGCCAACGGCAGCGGCAAGAGCACCTTGCTCGATGCTTGCGTCGGTCGCCTGGCACCCAGCGCAGGCGATGCCCGCATCGATGGCGCATGCCTGCGCACGCAACCGCTGCAGGCCAGGCGCGCGCTCGGCTATGCGGTGGCTGGCGAACGCCTGCCGGCGCTGCTCAGCGCCCGCGAATACCTGACCGTGCATGCGGCTGCCAAGGGTTTGAACGCCCTCGATGCCTAAGTGCTCG
>WBZO01001080.1_pt1 | contig 47197 bp, 43 predicted proteins | sample 5204261 | NCBI WGS metagenome assembly WBZO01 (sample SAMN12412400, study PRJNA552823) | activated sludge metagenome | isolation source: activated sludge from anammox sidestream of wastewater treatment plant... | place: USA: North Carolina | collected 2017-09
CGGGCCCCTGCAGCGGCTGGGCGCTCAGGTAGACGGCGGGCCACCAGCGCACGAGGTCGAGCGGGTCGCGCAACACGTCCGCCACCTCACCGGTGGTGCCCGGCACGCGCCACACCGTGACGAAGTGATAGGTATCGGGGGACGGGTTCATGAGAATTGATGATTGCGGATTGATGATTGCTGATTGGTGGTCAGCCAGCGTACGGCCGGATGCCGCGGCCGGCCAGCGCGCCGAGCAGGCGGCGCCTCAGTTCGTTGGCCACCCGTCCCTGGTTGAGCGGCAGCGTCTTGAACCGCGTGCCCACGGTCACGAGTCCGTCCGCGATCGAGATCACACCCGGGATCTCGATCGGCTCGAGCAGCACGCTCGCCCACACCGGATCCGCCTGCATCGACGCCCCCACTTCACGGATGGTGCCGAACACATGGTCCAGGTTCTCCGTATACGGCACGCGCACGTCCACCACGGCGAACGCAAACTGCTTGCTCAGGTTCGCCAGCGTCGTCACGGTCCCGTTCGGGAACACCTGGACCGCCCCTTCCGCGTCGCGAAGGACGATCGTGCGGAGGTTGATCTGCTCGACCACGCCGCTGACGCCGTTGATGCGGGCGATGTCGCCAACGCGCACCTGGTCTTCGAGGATGAGGAAGAATCCCGAGATCACGTCGCGGACGAGGTTCTGCGCGCCGAAGCCGATGGCCAGCCCCGCAATGCCGGCACCCGTGAGGATGGGCACCACGTCCAGCCCCAGCTCGCGCAGCAGCATCAGCACGGCGATGAACCAGACGCTCACGGTGACCATGCTGCCGAGAATCCCGCCCAGCGTGCTGGCCCGCCGCTGCCATTCGTGGTCGGCCGGCGAGTGACCGTGGGAGAGCTGCTGCTGCAGGTTCTCGATCGCCAGGTTGGCCGCGCGGATGACGATGGCTGCGCCGACGAAGATGATGACGAGGTTCACGCCGTGGGTCAGCAGCCACTTGCCCGCCGTCCGTGGGTCCCAGGTGGGGTCGGTGACGCCGAAGCGCTCGAGCCCGAAGGAGACGCTGCCGACGGCCGCTACGCCGAAGGCGAGCAGCCGCAGCGAGCCGGTCAGGTGGCGGGCGCGTTCCTGGAGCGCCTTCCGGCTCTCCGGCGTGACAACGTCCATGCGATCGAGGGCACGGTGCACGAGCGCGTGGCCGACGGCCACGACCGCAGCCGCAGCACCGAAGGCCGCCAGGATGGCGAGGACCGTGAAGGCGTACTCGGGCATCAGAGCTGCTGGATCTTGACGTAGTTGGCGTTGGTGCGGGTCAGATCCGGGTGGATGCTGACCAGGACCACGGCTTCACCCGGGGGAACCAGGCGTCGGCGGACGAGCTGCTGCCCGATCAGCATGCCGGCAACCCCCACGTTCTCGGCGATGTCGGTGCAGAGCGGCGTGACGCCCCAGAACGGCGCGAGGCGCCGGGCGGTCTCGCCGCGATCGGTGGTCGCGATGATCGGGACGCGCGGTCGCAGGGCCGACAGCCGGCGCGCGGTGCCGCCGCCGCGCGTGACCGCCACGATAGCCTTCGCACCGCTGCGCTCCGCGAGGGTGACCGCGGCCTCGCACACGGCCTGCGTGTGGTCGTCGCCCACGGCACTCCTGGGCGCCTGCCGCCGCGGTGACAGGCCCAGCTCGGCCTCACGGATGATGGCGTCCAGCGTCTGCACCACCCGCGTAGGATGTGCACCGGACGCCGTCTCGCCAGAGAGCATGATGGCGTCCACGCCGTCCTCCACCGCGTTGGCGGCATCGCTCACCTCGGCCCGCGTGGGCCTGCCCTCGACCGTCATCGACTCGAGCACCTGCGTGGCGAGGATCACCGGGATCTTCATGGCGCGGGCGCGCCGCGTGATGGTCTTCTGCGCGAGCGGCACGCGCTGCAACGGGAGCTCGAGGCCGAGGTCGCCGCGCGCGATCATCACCATGTCGGAGCACTCGAGGATCTCGTCCAGGTGCTCCAGTGCCTGCGGTCGCTCGATCTTCGCCACCAGCGGCACGTCGCCCTCGTTCTCGTGGACGATCTGCCTGGCGCGGCGCATGTCGTCGGCGGTCTGCACGAAGCTGAGCGCCACGAGGTCGACCCCGAGCTCGAGGCCGAACTGCAGATCCTCCATGTCCTTCAGCGTGATGGCCGAGGTGGGCAGCGCGACACCGGGCGCGTTGATGCCCTTGTTCTCGCCGAGCATGCCGCCCTCGATCACGGTGGTGCGGATCTCGTTCCCGTCGGTCTCGATCACCTCGAGTTCGATCGTGCCGTCGGACAGCAGCAGCCGGTCACCCGCCGACACCCCCTTCGCAAGGCCGTCGAACGTCGTGAAGACGAGGCCGTCGCGTCCCACCTCCTCGCCCGTGACGATCCGCAGCTCGTGCCCGACGTCGAGCCGGATCGGCCGGCCACCCTCGAGCAGGCCCGTCCGGATCTTCGGGCCGCCGAGATCCTGCAGGATCGCCACTTCGCGTCCGGCCCGCTTCGCCGCCTCACGGACGCGCGCGAAGGTGGCTGCGTGCGACTCGTGCGTGCCGTGGGAGAAATTCAGGCGGACGATGTCGGTGCCGGCAGCGATGAGGGCGTCGATGGTGTCGTCGGAGTCCGAGGCGGGGCCGACCGTCGCGATGATCTTCGTCTGCCGCATGTAGAATCCGATCATTATGGGCTATATCGTCCCCGACCCGGTCGAGCGCTACCTGAGCGGATTGAACAGCGCGCGCGACACCGTGCTCGACGAGATTGCCCGCGACGGCGACGCCAGGGGCCTGCCGCTGGTCGATGCCGAGGTCGGCGCGCTGCTGCGCGTGCTGGCGCTGTCGGTGAACGCCCGGCGCATCCTCGAGATCGGCACCTGCATCGGCTACTCCGGCATCTGGCTCGCCGGCGCGCTGCCGGCCGACGGCATGCTGATCACCATGGAGCTCGACGCCGCGCGGGCCGCGGTGGCCAAGGCGAACTTCGCCCGTGCCGGCCTCGCCGATCGCGTCAGCGTGATGGTGGGCGATGCCGCGCTGAAGATCGTGAAGGTCTCCGGTCCGTTCGACCTGATCTTCCAGGACGGCCACAAGCCCCTGTACAACACGCTGCTCGACCCGCTCGTGCGCCTCCTGCGGCCAGGTGGCCTGCTGGTGACCGACAACGTGCTGTGGGACGGCGAAGTGGTGCCCGGCTTCACCGACACGCCGCACAAGAACACGGACGACACGCGGGCGATTGCCGAGTACAACACCCGCATCGCCAGCCACCCCGACCTGCTCACCTCCATCGTGCCGCTGCGCGACGGCGTGGCCATCTCGGTGAAGAAGCCGGCGCGCTGAGGAAGTCGCACCCATGACTGTCGAACGCTGGCTGGCACAGGCCCTGGACGATGCGGAACGGCGAGGGCTGCCGTCGCTGAAGCCGCTGCTCGAATCGCTGGCCGCGGCCACCCGTGCGCTGCGGGCAGCCGCACCGGGCGGAGGAGCCGATGGCCCCACTCACGATTGACGACTTCGGCCGCCGCTTCCGCGCCCGGGAGGTGAGCGCGGCCGAGATCACCGACGATTGCCTGCGGCAGATCGCGCGCGACAACGCGCGGCTCAACGCCTTCATCCTCGTCATGGCTGACGAGGCGCGCGCGGCGGCGAAGCGCGCGGACTGGGAGCGTGCCAACGGCATCGACCGCGGCCCGCTGCACGGCGTGCCGATCTCGGTGAAGGACCTGTTCGATCTCACGGGTACGGTGACCACGGCCGCCTCGCGGGTACGCGAGGGGCTGGTCGCCACCGCCGATGCCCCAGCCGTCGCACAGCTGCGACGGGCGGGGGCGGTGATCGTCGGCAAGACCAACCTGCACGAGTTCGCGTTCGGCACCACCAACGAGGACTCGGCCTTCGGCCCGGCCAGGCATCCGCTGGACGACACGCGCTCACCCGGGGGATCGAGTGGCGGCTCGGCCGTGAGCGTCGTCACCGGCATGGCGCTCGCCTCGCTCGGCACCGACACGGGCGGCTCCGTACGGATTCCGTCGGCAGCCTGCGGCCTCGTCGGGCTGAAGCCGGCGTACGCCGAGCTCGACGCAGCCGGTGTGGTGCCGCTGTCACGCACGCTGGATCACGTCGGACCGCTCACCTCGACAGTCACCGACGCCTGGCACCTGCTGCACGCGCTCAGGGACCGGCGGCCGGAGCGGCCCCTCGTGCCGGCGCCGCCAGCGGGACTGCGCCTGGCGATTCCCCGCACCTACTTCTGCGACAGGCTGGAGGACGAGGTGCGGGAGGCGTTCGAGGGAACGGTCGAGACGCTGCGAAGGGCTGGGGCCGAGGTCACGGAGATCACGCTTCCACACGCGGAGCTCATCGCCCCGGCATACCTGCACATCGTGTTCGGTGATGCGGCGGCCTACCATGCCGACGCCCTGGAACGGGTGCCGGAGAAGTACACGCCGGCCGTGCGCCTGCGCCTCGAGGTGGCGCGGCAGGTGCTGGCCGAGGACTACGTGCGCGCACTGGATGCCCGCCGCCTGCTCCGCCGTGACGTGGACGCCGCGCTGGCACACGTGGATGCGCTGCTCCTGCCCACGCTCCCGATCGTGGCCCCGGTCATCGGCGAGTCCACGGTGCGCCTCGGCGACGAGGACTGCCCCACCCGTAACGTGATGCTGCGCCAGACGCAGCTCTTCAACCTCACCGGTCACCCCGCCATCAGCCTGCCGTGCGGCCGGTCCGCGTCGGGCCTGCCCATCGGGCTTCAGCTCGCCGGCAGGCACGGGGGCACCGACGCGCTGCTGCACGTGGCACGCGGCGTCGAACAGCTGCTCGGGTAAGGCCGCCTCCGCAGGTCAGCCGACCGGCTCAGGCGCCGGTGGAAGGTCGGGCGGTCCGGCCGGCGGCGGAATGTCGGGCGGCGGCACGGGCTTGATGTCCGGCGGTGGCGTGTCGATGATGTCCGGCGGACGGGGAATGGTCGGCTGGGGCGGATGTTCCTGCATGCCCGACCCACGTGCAAGGAACGCACCTCGGGTCACTGGCGCTGCCGTCGGCGCCTCCACTCCCCCGGTGGCACGCCGGTCGCCTTCTTGAACGCGCGGCTGAAGGCCGCCTCCGACTCATACCCCACGCGATCTGCCACCTCGGCCACGTTGTCGTTCCCCGACATCAGCGCACCGGCGGCCAGCTGCATCCGCCAGTTGGCGAGGTACTGCATGGGTGGCTGGCCGACGAGGTGCGAGAAGCGCTCGGCCAGCGCCGACCGCGACAGGCCCACCTCGCGGGCCAGCTGCTCGATCGTCCAGTCGCGGGCCGGCTCGCGATGCAGCGCGCCGAGCGCGCGGCCGACGAACGGCTCACGCAGCCCGGCGAGCCAGCCGGTCTGTTCCGGCCCGAGCATCTCCAGGTATCGACGGACCACGTCCACGAAGAGCAGCTCGCTCAGGCGGCCGAGCACCGCATCACTCCCGACGCGCGCATCGCGCGTCTCCGCAGACGCAAACGCCGCGAACGCGCCAATGGCACCGCCCACCGCACCCGACACACGGATCACGCGCGGCAGCGCCTCGAGCAGCGGGTTGAACGGCGACGCATCGCAGCCGAGGAATCCACAGACAATGTGGGCCGACTCACTCGCCGAGTGGCCGATCGTGAGCGAGAAAGGCAGCTGCCCCTCGGCTGGACGTCGGTAGAACTCGAGCGCCGGCTGGTCGCGCACGGCCGGCGCACTCGCCAGCGAGTGCTGATCGCCGTGCGGGAAGAGGACCACGTCGCCCGTTCCGAGGCGCACCGGTGACTCGACGTCGCACGAGGCCCAGGCTGTCCCGTGCGTGATCACGTGGAACGCCATCATGTGCTCCGCACCGGGAAACATCGCCGAGACGACGGCCGAGCCGGGCGGCGTCTCGGCCACCCAGGGGTCGGCCGCCCGCACGTCGAAGAAGACCGCGCCGGTCAGCCGGACCGCACGCAGGACGTCGGACAGGGCATCCACTCGCTGACCTCCGTGGACGCGTGAGCAGGGACCGCGGACGCGCGGACAGAGACAGCCGTGCGGCGGACGCGCGGCAACATGCCTCGGACGCGCGGGCATTCCTCCACCCGTTCGCGCTCCCTAGACTCACCGCTGGTTCGATGAGCGAGCCATCTTACAGGGAGAGCAGAGACCATGGGAGAAACGATCGCCAGCGCGGCCACGGGCGAGGGAGCCGTGGCAACCGGCCAGTCGGTCCTGGCCCAGATCACGGCACGGCAGCAGGCCACGTGGGCAGCCGGCGACTACGCAGTCATCGGCACGACGCTCCAGCTGGTGGGGGAATCGCTGTGTGAAGCGGTCGACCTGCGTGCCGGATCGCACGTGCTGGACGTCGCCGCCGTCAACGGCAACACGTCGCTGGCCGCCGCACGACGGTGGTGCCACGTGACCTCGACCGACTACGTACCTGCCCTGCTGCACGACGGCGAGCGCCGGGCACGGGCCGATCGCCTGGCCGTGCGCTTCATGGAAGCCGATGCCGAGCACCTGCCGTTCGACGACGCGTCGTTCGACGTGGTGCTCTCGTCGTTCGGCGTCATGTTCACGCCGGACCACGTGACCGCCGCGGACGAGATGCTCCGTGTCTGCCGTCCCGGCGGCACGATCGGGCTCGCCAACTGGACGCCGCGCGGCTTCATCGGCCGCCTGTTCGGCGTCATCGGCCGTCACGTGCCGCCCCCGCCCGGGCTCGCACCGGCCTCGCGCTGGGGTACCGAGGAGTACCTCCGCCAGCTCTTCGGGCACGGGGCGTCCAGGCTCCACGTCACGCCGCGCGTCTTCACGTTCCGCTACCGCTCAGCCGACCACTGGCTCGAGGTGTTCCGCACCTGGTACGGCCCGATACAGCGCGCGTTCGGGGCACTCGATGATGAGGGTCGGCTGCGGCTCGAGGCCGACATCAGGACGCTGATTGCCGAGTTCAATACGGCCGACGACGGCACGATCGTCGTGCCGGGCGAGTACATCGAGGCCGTGATCGTGCGGCGGTGATCGACGGCTCAGACCCGCAGGCCGACGGCGCGCATCAGCTCGAGCGCATTGCTGCGCTCGACCACGCCGTCGCGCATGCGGTAGTCGAACACCATCCGGCCATCTTCGATCCGATCCTCGAAGTGGACGTTCCTGGCGAGGGAGGCGATGTCGGCGGCGAGCGTGGTGAGTGCGAGGTCGTGCGTGGTGACGAGCCCGATGCCCCCGGCGTCGACCAGGGCCTTCACCACCGCCTCCGCGCCGATCTTCCGATCGTGGGAGTTGGTGCCGTGCAGGATCTCGTCGAGCAGGAAGAGCACCGGCGCGGGGCCCTCGGTCAGGCGGACGATGTCGCGGATGCGGAGGATCTCGGCGTAGAAGCGCGAGTGCCCCTCCTGCAGCGAGTCTTCGACGCGGATGGTGGCGCCGATGGCCAGGTGCGAGAGGCGGAGCCGGGCGGCCCTCACCGGGGCACCGGCGAGCGCCAGCACCGCGTTCACGCCGACGGCCCTGAGCAGCGTGCTCTTCCCTGACATGTTCGAGCCGCTGATGATGAGCAGCCGGGGGGCCTCACCGCCGATGGCCACGTCGTTCCTCACGGCCACCGTCTCGGGCAGCAGCGGGTGTCCCACCCCCGTGCCGTCGAACACGGGCCCGCCGGTGATCACCTCGGGGAACGGATCGGACGGGTGCTCGAACGCGTAGGTGGCGAGGGCGGCGAGCGCCTCGAACTCCGCGATGGCAGCCACCCAGGCGGCCAGCGCGGTCCGGTGCGACTGGTGCCAGCGGTCGATCGCCACGGCCGCCTGGCTGCGCACGAGCAGCAGCAGCCCGAAGGGACGGATGAACTCGTTGCGGAGGGCATCGCGTGCCGAGATGTAGCGGCGGAGCCTCCCGATGAGGACCGATGGCCTCGACCTCTCCCCTGTCGTGGCGCCCGGCTTCGGCGTGGCCGCGCTGCCGAGCGAGGTGCGAAGGGCCATGAGCTTCGGCGACGCGAACGTTTCGGTCTCCAGCCGCCCGAGCAGCGCCTCGAACAGGGACAGGTCGTCGGCCGCTGCGTCTGCGCCACGAATTGCCTGCCAGACCCGCACGCGGTTGAGCAGTGCGACGGCTCCAGGCACCGCGAGCCAGAGCAGCGCGATGCCGCCCGGCACCCATCCCGCGAACATGCCCCCCAGCACCAGCGTCGTGCCGAGCGCGCACGCCGCGAAGATCAGGGCATGCAGCGGGCCGAGGCCGGCCGATGGTGCCGACGCCCAGGCAACGAGCGCACCAGTGCGCGACACGTGGGCTTCGGCCGCGAGCACGGCGAGGGTCTCGCGGAAGTCGACCCGGTCGCGAAGCTCGGCCACGGCCTCCTGCCGCGCCGCGATCTCGGACGGTCCGGCTGGTGTGCGAAGCCAGTCGGCCAGGGTTTCCTCCCCGGACTCGGTGCGCGCCGTGTCCAGGAGCTGGAAGAGCGATCCGCGTCCGAACAGGTCGAGGTCGCGTGCGTAGTGATGGTCGCCGATGAAACGCGTACCATCGGGCCCCGAACCTGCCCAGGTGCCGTCGAGCCTGGCGATGCCCCGCTGATAGTAGGCGCGTGCCCGTGCGAGCCGATCGTTCGCATTCAGTACCCGCGCGTGCACCACCAGCAGGGCGGCAAATGCGAGCCCAGGCGCGAGGAGCCACGCGGGATGCAACAACGGGCGGATGAACGACGCCCACGCCACCACGGCGCCCACCGCGAACAGCACGAGCCTGAGGTTGGAGATGAGGAGGTGACGACCGTCGCCAGCCGCGATAGCAGCAGCCAGATGCGAGAGGCGGCGTTCGTATTCCGCGCGTGGGTCAGTCACGTTGTCGATGTGGTGTCCAGGCGAACCTCGGTCGGACCACGCAAGGCCTGCCTGGAGGCAGGCACTACGCGTGAACACCCGCGAGCAGTTCGCGGGCAAGGGTCACGTAGTCGTCCACGGCCTCGCGCTGTTCGGCGATGTCGATGAACTCGTCCGAGGTGTGGGCCACATGAATGGAGCCGGGGCCGATGAGCAGCGGCTCTCCCCACGCATCGAGGAACGGCACGTCGGTCGTATAGGGGAACACGGCGCTGTCGAACCCGTCCACCGCCCTCATCCTCACTGGCGGCACCTCGAACACCGGCTCGAGCGCCACGCGCGGCTCGAACTGGCCGAGCAGTTCCATGATGCGCGCAGCGCTGCTCACCGTCCTGAACGTCAGCTCGGCCTGCGCGGCCGGCGGCACCACGTTGGGCGCCACGCCGCCCGAGATCAGGCCGACCGTGTAATGGGTTCGTCCAAGCAGGTCGTCGGCCGGCCACTGAATCCGGCGCAGCTCCATCAGGACGTCGATCAGCTTGTCGATGGCCGACTCGCCAAGTTCCGGGTAGGACGAATGAGCGGCCCGCCCCGACGCCCTGAGCACGACGCGGAACAGGCCACGGGTGGCGAGGCCGAGCCGGCGATCGGTCGGTTCCCCGTTGATCAAGAACCGGCACGACGTGGCGGCCGCATCGACGTTCGCGCGCTTCGCCCCTTCGCTGCCCCGCTCCTCGCCCACGACGAACAGCAGGCCCGCCCGGGTTTCACCCTCGCTGCGCAGACGGTCGGCCGCAGCCACCTGCGCCGCGAGGATCCCCTTCGCGTCGCACGACCCGCGGCCGTAGATCCGGTTGTTGGCCACGCGGCTGGGGAAGAACGGCGGGACGCAGTCGAAGTGCGTGGAATACACCACCTGCGGGTCCGCACCGCAGGTCGCGAAGACGTTGAAGCGGTGCTCGTCGACGCGCTGCTCGACGACGGTGAAGTCGAGCTCCCGCAGATAGCGGGACAGGAAGCTCGCGGCCGCGCCCTCCCGCCCGGTCGTGGAGTCGATGTCCACGAGCGCCCGGGTGAACCCGACGAGGTCGACGCGACCTGCCCCTAACGGCACGGGCCGCACTCCCTGCTGGTGCTGTCCGCGCCCATGACACTCAGCTCGCGTGTGCCGGGCTCAGGAGCTGCATCGCCTGCAGCACCGATCGGATGCGGTCCTTCGACGCCGGGGTCGGCGGGCACATCGGCAGCCGGTAGCTTTCCTCGAGCAGCCCCATCATCGCCATGGCGGCCTTCACCGGCACCGGGTTGGCCTCGACGAAGTTCACCTGCATCAACGGCAGGAGGCGGTTGTGCACGGCACGCGCAGCGGCGAAGTCGCCGGCCAGCGCCGATTCCACCATCTGCACCATCTCCGCGGGCACCTCGTTCGACGCCACGGAAATCACGCCCCTGCCGCCCACCGCCATCAGCGGCAGCGTGAGGGCATCGTCTCCGGAGAGCACGATGAAGTCCTCGGGAAGCAGCCGGCAGATGTCGACCATCTGGCTGATGTTGCCCGAGGCTTCCTTGACGCCGATCACGTTGGGCAGCGTCGCCAGCCTGGCCAGCAGCGGTGCCTCGACGTTCACGCCCGCGCGGCCCGGCACCGTGTAGACGATGATCGGCAGGTCGGTGCTCTCGGCAATCGCCTTGTAGTGCTGGTAGAGCCCCTCGGGGGTCGGCTTGTTGTAGTAGGGAGTGACCGAGAGGAGGCCGGAGGCACCAGCCTCCTTCATGAGACCGGCCAGGTGGATGACTTCACGGGTGTCGTAGCCGCCCGCACCCGCCAGGACCGGCACCTTCCCGGCCGCTTCCTCGACGAGGATCTCGACGATCCGGGCACGCTCGATGTCGGTCAGCGTGGGGTTCTCGCCGGTCGTGCCGCAGGGCACCAGGAAGTGGATGCCCGCGTCGATCTGGCGCCGCGCCAGCCGCCGCACCGCCCGTTCGTCGAGATCGCCGGAGGCGGTGAACGGAGTGACGAGTGCGGTACCGACGCCGGTGAAGGGTCTAGTCATAAGACACCCTGCTGCTGAATTGCAGATTGCCGAATTCAGATTGCAGATTGGATTTCAGATTAGCAATTGGCCTTTAGCGATTGGCAATTCCAAGAACGTCCTGCATCGTGAACCAGCCGGTGCGCCCGTTCACCCATCGGGCCGCCGTCAGCGCCCCTCTCGCGAAGCCGCCGCGGTCACGCGCCGCATGTGTGAGAGTAATCGATTCCGACGGTCCATCGAAACCGATCGTGTGGGTGCCAGGAATGTAGCCTGCCCGGGTGGCCACCACGTCGATGGGCCTCGTGTACCCCGCCGCCTCCATGGTCGCCTTCAGCTTCAAGGCCGTCCCGGATGGGGCGTCCTTCTTGGCGGAATGGTGCAGTTCGTGGAGGTAGGCCGCGAACTCGGGCTGCGCCGCACACAGCTCGGCGGCCCTTGCCAGGATGGCGTCGAAGATGACCACGCCGGTCGAGAAGTTGGGGGCGGCCACGATCCCGATGCCTGCAGACCCGACCACGCGCCGCAGCTCGGCCTCGTGCGCGCCCCAGCCGGTCGTCCCCAGGACGATGTTGATGCCCTGGGCGGCCAGTGCCGTCACGTTCGGCACCACGGCGTCCGGCGTGGTGAAGTCGATGGCGACGTCCACGGTGCCCTTCCACCTGGGGTCGTCCAGCCCGGCGGCATGCTCGGGCGACATCGGGTCGACCACGCCAGCCACCTCGCAGCCGTACCCGGGCGCCAGTTCCCGGACGAGCCGGCCCATCTTCCCGTAGCCGACGAGCAGGATACGCATCAGGCGCCTACCTTCACGGTGAAGAACGCGTCGTGCAGCCGGTTCATGGCCGACACCACGTCCTCGTCGCGCAGGACGAAGGTGATGTTGCGGCGGGACCCGGCCTGCGACACCAGCCGCAGCGGAATGCCCTGGAGGGCCGTGACCGCACGGCCGAACAGCGCCGCATCCGCCCGCAGGTTCTCACCCACGATGCAGACGATGGCCATGTTGGGCTCGGTGGACACCTCGGCGAAGTTGCGCAGGTTGCTGATGATGTCGTCCAGGCGGCGCGTGTTGTCCACGGTGACCGACACGCTGACCTCCGAGGTGGTGACCACGTCCACCGGCGTCTTGAAGCGCTCGAACACCTCGAACAGCCGGCGCAGGAACCCGAACGCCATCAGCATGCGGCTCGAGGTGATGTCGATGACCGTCACGCCGCGCTTGCAGGCCAGCGCCGTGAGCGTGTCGCCGTCGGTGCGGCCCGTCGCGGTGATCATCGTGCCGCGCACGTCGGGACGCTTCGAGTTCAGGATGCGGACCGGGATGTTCTTCGCCACGGCCGGCAGGATCGTGCTCGGGTGGAGCACCTTCGCACCGAAGTAGGCCAGCTCGGACGCCTCGTCGAACGACAGCTCGGGCACCAGCACGGGGTTCGACACCACGCGCGGGTCGGCGGTGAGCATCCCGTCCACGTCGGTCCAGATCTGGATCTCGCCGACGTCCAGGCACGCGCCGAAGATGGCAGCCGAGTAGTCGCTCCCGCCACGGCCGAGCGTGGTCGTCACGCCGGTGTCGGTCGCTCCGATGAAGCCGCCCATCACCGGCACCTGGCCGGCGGCGGTCTTCGGCGCCACCATCGCACGGCACCGCTCGGCGGTGGCCTCCATGTCCGGCACGGCCGCGGAGTGCTCCGCGTCGGTCACGAGCACCTGCCGCGAGTCGACCCACGCGGCATTCACGCCCTGCTGCCGGAACGCGGCGGCCACGATGCGGCTGCTCGCCAGTTCGCCCATGGCTTGCAGGACGTCCGCGGCGGCCGGCGTCACCTCACCGGCGGCGGCCCAGGTGCGCACGTCGTTCTGGAGCGCAGTGAAGTCGGCGGTGAGCTGCGCGTTCAGCACCTCGAGCTCGGGCCCCTGCACGAGCGTGGACGACACGCCGAGGTGGCGCGTCAGCAGGTCCGCCACAATCTGCGCGGCTTCGCTGCCCCTGCGCTCGCCGGCAAGCCGGCCGGTCTCCACCAGCCGGTCGGTCACCTTCGACATGGCCGACACCACCACCACGGGGGGCAGGTCGTTCGGGTTCTGCGCCCACTGGTTCCGGACGATGCTGATCACCCGGTTCATCGCATCGGCGTCCTGCACCGAGGTACCGCCGAACTTCATGATGACGTTCACAGCCGACCCTCCGCGTGCAGCAGTTCGGCGTTCAGGATCGCGACGCCGGCAGCGCCCCGGATCGTGTTGTGGCCGAGCGCCATGAACTTGTAGTCGAAGAGCGGGCAGCGCCGCAGGCGACCCACGCTGACCGCCATGCCGCCTTCACGGCCGGCGTCCAGCACCGGCTGTGGCCGGTTCGCTTCCTCGAGGTAGACGACCGGCTGCCTGGGTGCGGTCGGCAGGTCCAGTGCCTGGGGACGCCCGCGGAAGGCGCGCCACGCATCGATCACCGCCTCCGGCGTGGGCTTCTGGGTGAGTCCCACCGAGATGGAACAGCTGTGGCCGTCGCGCACGAGCACGCGGGTGGTGGTGGCGCTCAGAAGCACCGGGTGGTCCTCCACCCGGCCGCTGCCGAGCGTGCCCAGGATCTTCCGCGTCTCCGTCTCGATCTTCTCTTCCTCACCCGAGATGTGGGGAATGATGTTGCCGAGGATGTCCCACGAGGGGACGCCCGGATAGCCCGCACCCGAAATCGCCTGCAGCGTCGTCACCATCGTCTTCTCGATGCCGAACTGGCGGAGCGGCGCGAGTGCCATGGTGATGGCCACGGTCGAGCAGTTCGGGTTGGTGATGATGCGGCCGCTCCAGCCCTGGGCGGCGCCCTGGGCGTCGAGCAACCCGAGGTGATCCGCGTTCACCTCGGGGATGAGCAGCGGCACGGTGTCGACCATGCGGTAGTTGCGCGAGTTGCTCACCACGATGTGGCCGGCCTTCGCGAACTCGGCTTCGATCTCACCGGCGACCGATGAGTCGAGGCCCGAGAACACGAGCTTCGGCGCGGTGCCCGGCGCGGCATTCTCGACGACGCGGGTGGCGACATCGTCGGGAAGCTGATTGGGGAGGCGCCAGGCTGCCGCGTCCTTGAACGCCTTGCCGGCCGACCGCTCGCTGGCCCCGAGGTACGTGACCTTGAACCACGGGTGATCCGCGAGCAACGCGATGAACTGCTGACCGACCATGCCGGTCGCGCCAAGGATTCCGACCTCAATTGACGGCATAAGAAGCCTGACTTTCTCCAAAAAAAAAGCCGACGCGGTTTAACCGTGTCGGCAGGGTTCAGCTCGTGACTGGTCTCTTGGACGTGACTGCTATTCGAGCACAACTCCCCCGACACGGTGGACCCGCTTTCGACCGGTGCACTTTCGAGTCGTGGAGAAGAGAACCATCAAAGCCCGATGAGTATAGCATGGGAGTTTCATGCTTCAAGCGCTCTTCCACGCATGGGAACGCCGGCTGGCGTCGGTGACGAAGGACCGGGTGGTGCGGCCGTTCGAGTGGGGGCTCGACTGGCTGTCGCACGCCGAGCCGGGCAGCGTGCAGCCGCCGCCCGACCTCGTGTCGGGGTGGGTGTCGGACGTGATGCGGGATACGGATGCGTTCTACACGCCGGAGCCGACCACCGCGTACCAGGTCGGGCCTGGCATCGAGGACGGGGAGCAGCTGCTGACGTTCCCGAGCGCACTGGAAACGCCGCACGCCGAGAACAACACGGTCTACGGCCGAATCTTCCATCCGAAGCCCGATCCCTCGCGGAAGCATCGCGCGGCGGTGGTGGTGCTGCCGCAGTGGAACTCGGATGCGGGTGGGCACATCGGCCTGGCGAAGCTGCTGGCCATGCATGGCCTGACGGCCGTGCGGCTCAGCCTCCCGTATCACGACCGACGGATGCCGCCGGAACTGCACCGCGCCGACTACATCGTGTCGTCGAACATCGTGCGGACGCTCCAGGTCTGCCGGCAGGCGGTGCTCGATGCGCGCCGCACGATCGCCTGGCTGCACGCGCAGGGCTACGACCGTATCGGTATCCTGGGCTCGAGTCTCGGATCATGCCTGTCGCTGCTCACCACGGCACACGAGCCGCTCGTCCGCGCGCAGGCGTTGAACCACATCTCGCCCTACTTCGCCGACGTGGTGTGGAGGGGCATCTCCACGGCGCACGTCCGCGAGGGGCTCGATGGTCACATCGAGCTGGACCTGCTGCGGCAACTGTGGAGCCCGCTCAGCCCGGCGAACTTCCTCGAACGCGTACGCGACCGGCGGACGCTGCTGGTCTATGCACGCTACGACCTCACCTTCCCGGTCGACCTGTCACGCGACCTGGTGCGGCAGTTCGAGGCGCAGGGCATCCCGCACGAAGTGGCGGTGCTGCGCTGCGGGCACTATACGACCGGCGTCACCCCGTTCAAGTTCATCGACGGCCTGATCCTGAGCCGGTTCCTCAAGCGCGCCCTGCTTTCGTGAGCGCGCGTCTGGCGTGAACCTCGCAGGGCTCCGGGCTCGGGGCTCCAGCGCGTGTCGACTTCAGGCCTGAAGCCGACCAACCCCGAAGCCGGAAGCCGGGAGCCCGAAGCCTTCAGGCTCCTACTCCTTGGGCAGCTTGAACAGGCTCGTGAACAGCTGCCGTCGGCCGATCACCCGCTTCGGGTCTGGCTCGGGTTCGGGCTGGGTGGTGTTGATGATGCGTTCCAGCCTGGCCGCCGCGTTGTTGAGATCGAAGAAGGCCGTGAGCTGGTCGCGGGTCGTCACCGAGATGTCGTTCAGCAACGGGCGCATCGACTCGTGCGGCAGCGGGCGGTTGATGCACCTGTCGCGGAACATGAGGCAGCGACGCTGCTCCGTCCGGCTGTTCGCCGCCACGTGGCGCAGCAGGTCGATGTGCGCGCGCCTCACGCGCACCACGATCTCGCCCGAGATGCGGTCGATCTCCGACACCACCTGCTCGAAGGCCGGGATGAAGAAGTCCAGGTACTCGAGCACCGCCTGCGGGTTCTCGAACCTGGCGGACTCCTCCACCACGCGCGCGCGTTGCGCGTGCAGCATCTCGAGCGTGTTCAGCGCGTCGGCCTTCCGGGCCGCGAGCTGCTCCACGACATCCTGCGGTGTGGGTTCCTCGTAGGTCACAGATACTTCAGCAGTCCCTGCAGGGCCTGGAACAGGACATCGGCAAGGTCGCGGACGAAAGGCGAGATCTCACCTTCGCTCACGGCAGTTGCCACTGTCACTGGATTGGTCAGGAACAGCCAGGTGGTGGCCACCGCGAGCACGACGACGAGCAGCGCGATGGCCCCGAACAGGCTGAGCCCGATCCGCTCGTACTTCATACGGACCCCGGCCCTCTTGGAGGATAGCTTACCGAGGCTTTGACGGCCCTGCGGCGAAAATGGTTCGAAAGGCCGGCGCGGAGCGGACGGTCAGAACGTGTCGGCGGCCAGAACCGTGGGCACCCCCAGGTTGAGCTGGGGCAGGTCCCGCGACACCACGGCGTAGTCGCCCACCACCAGCGTGGTGAGGCGTGCCGGGTCGAGGTGTTCGTAGGCCACCCGCATCACCTCGGCGGCGGTGACCGCCTCGACCCGCTGCACGTACTCATCGAAGTAGGTCTCCGGCAGGTCGTAGAGGGCCAGCTGGGTGGCCGCCCGCGCCAGCTGCTCCGCGGTTTCGAAGTTGCGCGCGTAGCCACGCGTCAGGGCCGCCACGCCCACCGACAGTTCGTCGGCCGTGACCGGCCTGGCCCCGCGGATGCCGGCAATCTCCTCGAGCGACTCGTGGATCGCCTCGGCGGTGGCGCCGGTCTGGACGCTCACCTGCAGCGAGAACGGCCCGGGCAGCCGCCGGAAGTCGAACGCCGTGCGCGCCCCGTACGTGAACCCCTTGTGCTCGCGCAGGTTCAGGTTGATGCGGCTCACGAACTGACCGCCGAGCACCATGTTGGCGGCGACGAGTGCGTGATAGTCGGGCGTGTTCCTCGCCACGGCCACGTGCCCGATGCGCAGTTCGGACTGCGGCGCGCCAGGCCTGGGTACGATGTTCAGCCGCGTGGCCTGTGGCAGCGCGGCCCCGCCGTCTGGCGCGGCGTCGGGCACGCCGGTCCACCCGCCGAAGAGCTCCTCCGCCAGGCGCACGATCTCCGCGTGCGTGCAGTCGCCGGCCACCACCAGCGTCGCGTCTCCCGGACGGATGTGGCTGGCATGATGCGCCCGGACGTCGTCCACCGTCAGCGCGGACAGGGAGGCTTCGCTCCCGAGCGGCGTATGCCCGTAGGGATGTGAGCCGTACAGCAGCCGCATGAAGGCGCGATCCGCAACCGCTCCCGGCATGTCGCGGAGCTGCATCAGCCGGTGCAGCCGCAGCTGCCGCACGCGGTTGAAGTCGTCCTCGCGCAGGGACGGCCGCACGACGATGCCCGACAGCAGGGAGAGGGCGGGCGACAGGAAGCGGCTGAGCACCGTGAGGGTGAGCAGGGTCGCATCGGGGCCGATGTCGGAGTCGAGCTGTGCACCGACACGCGCGAGCGCCTCGTGGATCTCGATGGCCGACAGCTCGCGGGTGCCCTCGTCCAGCATGTCGGTGGTGATGGCGGCGAGCCCCTCCCTGCCGGGAGGGTCGTTCGCCGCCCCGCGGCGCATGAGGAGCATGACCGTGGCCACGGGAATCGACACGTGGCGCACCGTCCACACCCGCAGGCCGCTCGCGAGTGTCGAGCGCTCGATCGCCGGGAAGTGGAAGGGCGGCGTCTTGCCGGGCTCGGGCAGGCGGCTGCGGTCGACGGTCATCGGCACGCTTTCATGAGACGAGCGACGGGACGGAGCCCGGCATCGCGAAGACGGTCTTGCCCTTGGGCACGACGCTGAGTGCCACACGGTTGGCGTCGACCAGGTGCCGACGGACGGCGTCGCGCAGGGACGCCGCAGTCACGCGGTGATAGCGATCCAGGTCGCGGTCGAAGTAGCCCGGATCCTTCAGGAACATGTTGTAGGCGTTCAGCTGATCGGACTTGCCGCCGAAGCCGCCCACGGTCTGCAGCCGGTAGACGAACTGCGCCTCGGCCTGCACGCGTCCCCGCTCGATCTCATCGTCGGTCGGGCCCTCGGTCGCAAGGCGGAAAACCTCTTCCGAGATGACCCGTTCGAGCTCGGCGAGTGTGCGGCCAGGCGCGGCGGTGGCGGCAATCTGGACGAAGCCGCCGGCCTCGCGCGAGTTCTGGGCCGCCGACACGTCGGTGGCGGCGCGCATCTCGTACACGAGCCGCCTGTAGATGCGCGAGGTCTTGCCGTTGGCGAGGATGTCGGCCGCAAGGTCCAGCTCGGCGTCGTCGGCGTCGAACATGGCGGGCGTGATCCACCCGAGGTAGAGGCGCGGCAGCTCCACGCGGTCCTCGATGATCAGCCGCGACTCCTCGCGCAGCACGGGCTGCGGCGGGCGGACCGGGGCAACCACGGGGCCGGGCGCCAGGTCCTCGAAGTAGCGCCGCACCATGGCCAGCGCCTCACCTGTGTCGACGTCGCCCGCGATGGCGATCGACGCATTCGCCGGGTGGTAGTAGGTCGCGAAGAACTCGCGCACCTCCTCGACGTGCGCCGCGAGCAGGTCGGCGATCTGGCCGATGGTCGGCCAGTGGTATGGATGATCCGGCGGATAGAGGGCGGCGAGCATCGCCATCGGCGCGAGGCCGTACGGGCGGTTCTCGTAGTTCTGCCGCCGCTCGTTGAGCACCACGTCGCGCTGATTCTGGAACTTGGCGGCCGTCAGCGCGGGGAGGAGGTAGCCCATGCGGTCCGACTCCATCCACAGCGCCAGTTCGAAGGCGTTGGTCGGCACCACTTCCCAGTAGTTGGTCCGATCGGCGTTGGTGGAGCCGTTCAGCAGCGCACCCGCGCCCTGGAGCGGCTGGAAGTAGCCCTTGTCGTAGTGCTCCGAGCCCTCGAACATCAGGTGCTCGAAGAAGTGCGCGAAGCCGGTTCGGCCCGGCACCTCGTTCTTCGACCCCACGTGGTACCAGATGTTCACCGACACGATGGGGCACGCCCGATCCTCGTGGATCAGCACGTCGAGTCCGTTGGCCAGCGTGTGCTTGCTGTACGCGATGTTCATCGGACCACGGTGAGCGGAATCGTGGGACGGGTGTAGCTCTTGATCGACACCTGCGCGGCAAGCCGCTCCGCCGCCGCGGTGATCGCGCGCGCAGCCGGCGCCTCGGGCTCCGCGATCATCAGGGGCACGCCGTTGTCGCCCCCCTCGCGGATCGGCTGGTAGAGCGGGATGCGGCCGAGGAACGGCACACCCAGGCTCTCGGCCATCTTCTCCCCGCCTCCGGTGCCGAAGATGTCCGACTCCGTCTCGCACCCGGGGCACACGAAGTAGCTCATGTTCTCGACGATGCCGAGGGTGGGGATGTTGAGCTTCTTGTACATGGCCACCGCACGGCGGCTGTCGGCGAGCGACACCTGCTGCGGCGTGGTGACCACCACGGCGCCGGCCACCGGCACGGTCTGGCCGACGGTGAGCGCCACGTCGCCCGTTCCGGGCGGCATGTCGATCACCAGGTAGTCCAGGTCGAGCCAGCGCACCTCGCGGAAGAACTGCTGCAGGGCACTGTGCAGCATCGGCCCTCGCCAGATGATGGGCGACTCATCGTCGGTCAGGAAGCCCATGGAGATGACCTGGAGGCCGTACTTCTCGGCGGGGATGATCTTCTGGCCGTCGGTCTGGAGCTGGGTGCGGACGCCGAGCATGATCGGGACGTTCGGCCCATAGATGTCGCCGTCGATCATGCCGACGCGGCTGCCCGATCGGGCGAGCGCGAGCGCGAGGTTCACCGACAGCGTGGTCTTGCCCACGCCGCCCTTGCCTGCACCGACGGCGATGACGTTCTTCACGCCCTCGATCGGCTGCCGGCCTCCGTCCGCCCCCACGGCCTCGCGGACGCGCGCACCGAGCGTCACGTCCACGCGCGACACGCCCGGGATCTGCGACACGGCGGCGTGCGCCTGGTCGCGCATCTGATCCTTCACCGGACACGCAGGTGTCGTCAGCTCGATCATGAACGACACGTGGCCGCCCTCGATCGTCAGGTCCTTGATGAACCCGAGGCTCACGATGTCGCGGTTGAGATCCGGATCGCGCACGACCTTCAACGCGTCCAGCACTGCTGCGTGTTCGACTGCCATGGGATCAAATGGTATCGGCTTTGGCTCGCCCTGAACAAGAAATGGTACACTCGCCCGAATGGCGCGACAGCGCGCCGAACCGCGCGGCTATGCTCGTGCTGGCCTACCTGTGGCCGCTTGCGGTCATCCCGCTGTTCCTCGCGAAAGACGATGCCGACGTACAGTGGCACGCGAAGCACGGCCTGGTGCTCATGGCGGCCGAACTCGCGCTCGTGCTCGGCCTCTCCGCCGTTGTCAGCCTCTTCACCCTGGTCACGCTCGGCATCGGCTGCGTCGCGCTCGTGGGGTTCGTCTTCCTCTGGGCCGGCATCCTCGGCGTGCACGTGCTCGCCATCGTGCGGGCGCTCAACGGCTACCGCCTGTTCATCCCCGGCGTGAGCGTGTACGCGTCGCGCTTCTGACCAATGCGGCGAACACCCGGAGCGGTGCTGCGGCAACGCATGCTGCCCCTGGCACTGGTCCTCACCCTCACGTCCGCACTCGCCGCCACGGCAGCCGGACCGGCGCTGGCCGTTGCGGCGATACACGGCTACCAGCGTACGGTCTCGCCCCTCGTAGGACGCGCAGGCATCCGGTGCCGATTCACGCCCACTTGCAGCCACTACGCCGAGGTCGTCATTGCGAGGGACGGCGTCGTCCGCGGGGCATGGAAGGCGGCGGCGCGCATCGCGCGCTGCAATCCGTGGACGCCGATGGGTACGGTGGACGAACCGTAGTTGCGCGGGAGGTCCGCCTGAAGGCCGACACTACACGGGAGCGTCGGGGAGCGGCCGGTCGAACAGCCTCTTGCCGTCCTCGTGCAGCAGGACCCAGAGCGCATACACGCCGAGCGCCGTGCCGTACGGGAGCAACAGCAGGTCCACCGCCCCCAGCAGGATCGCGCCCATCCGCGACCAGTGTCGTCGCTGCCGCACCTGGGTGCCGACGAGCAGGTGCCCCGCGCCCCAGATGATGGCGATGACCGCGAACAGCGTGAAGGTGGCCGCGGTGAGGCTGGCGGCGAAGCCGCCGCGTCCGGCATCAGCCGCCGCGGTGATGAGCGAGGCGGCCGCAAAGCCGAGCGCGAGCGTGGACGCGCCAATCAGGATGGTCAGCCCGCCCCAGACGAGGAAGAGCACGCCGACGAGGTCGACCTGGGCGTCGGGGTTGCGGAGCGCAGGTGCGTGCGGCCCCTTCACGGACGGGTCACTCCCGGCAGGGCGCCGCTACGCACCGATGGCCACGCGCAGTTCCACCCTGACGGGCGCGGCATGCGGCGACGACACCCTGAAGCGGAAGCGCGCGCCGTCGGCCACGCCGGGCGGCACCGACACGCGGATCGGATGCCGGACCAGCGAGTCGCCGCTGCCACAGCACGCCACGCACGGCTCGGTCCAGACTTCGCCGCGCCCGCCGCAGCCACGGCAGGTGCCACGGATCGGCAGTTCGAGCGGCACGATGGCGCCCCGCCTGGCCTCGCGGTCCGAGAGGCGCAGGCGCAGGACGGTGCCATCGTGCTCGCACGCATCCTCGCCGAGGAATGCGTCGCGCACGCGGTCGACCAGCCCCTCCACGGACGGGAAGTCGATCGCGATCTCGTCCTGGAAGCAGTCGTGCGTCACCTCGCCGATGCGCGTCATGTCGCGCATCGCGAAGATCGGTTCGTCACGGAATGGATCGCGTCTCACGGCTCGAGTCCGTCAACGATAGGAGTGGGTCCAGCGCTTGTCAAGACGATGGCACGGTGCTACCGTCGAGCACGGTGAGCACCTGTCATGGCTGAATCCCGGGAGTGTCCGCTGTGCGGCGGCACGATGCAGCTGAAGCAGACAACGAGCGTGTCGCACATCCCGGGCTACAACGACCCGGAGCCCAAGAAGACCCTGGAGTGGGTCTGCCCGGACTGCGATTATTTCGAGGAAGTCGACGGAGAGAACGCGTAGGAGGCGGCGCGGCTAGCGCGCGCCGATCGTGAGCAGGACTTCCTTGCGGAGCGCGTCCTCGAACTCCTCGAAGTTCAGCTCGGACTCGCACTCGTCGCACAGGACTTCGAGCACCGCCGGGCGGCTCTCATCCGACACTTCCACCCGGTTGTCTTCGAGGTGCACGACGTGCATCTGCAGCGTCTTGACCTGGAAGTTCCGGTCATTGCCGCAGTTTGGACAGGTCAACGTCACGAACGGTTCCCCTTTCGCCCTCATTTCGGGCTGCGGTAAAGCTTGATTCTATGTATTGCCAGCGACCGCCGCAACGAAAAACACATGCAGATCAGGCCCCTGTGACGATTGCCGCGCTCGAGCGCATGCGCGTGCACCGGCCGATCGGCGCGCACGGCCGCACGACACTGGGCCCGCGTCAGTCGAGCAGCCCCGGGTAATCCACCCGCCCCGCACGGACGCGTGCGAAGCTCGTCAGGCGGTGCACCTGCCACTGCCCGGGTCCGAGGATGTGCCGCACTTCGTGCCCGCGGGCCACGAGCGCATCCGCGATCAGCTGGCGATGGCACTGCCACCACACGGCCTCGGCGCACATCACGGCGGTCGCCACCCGCACGGCGCCGCCTTCCAGCCGGTCCATGGCGTCACGGAACAGGTCACCCTGCATGTGGTCGGCATAACCGCGGAAGCTCTCATGGCGCCAGCCGGCGTTGCGTGAGTCGGCCTGCGGCTTCCGCAGCCCACCGAGCCCCGGCGCATGTTCGTAGTCCACGCCGGCCTCGCGCAGGCCCGCCTCCACCGCTCCCTTCGAGAAGTGCGGATGCCGGCGCGACCGCGGCACGGTCCGCACGTCGACCAGCGCGCCGATGTGGTGTTCGGCGAGCAGCGCCAGGAAAGCGTCGAACGATCGCGTGGAGTGTCCGATGGTCCAGACCGTGGCCGGTTCAGGCACCCCCGCCTTGTACGCCGGAGGGAGCGGGCACGACAAGCTCATGTACAGCCGTCGCTCCAGTCCACCGGACCACACCGCCTGTCGTCGACGCCGATACGAAGAGCGCCGTGAGCGCCTCGGGCAGGACCTCGCCGAGCGCCCCGCGCGTCGGCCTGAACTGGCCCCTGGCCACCGACCCCGAGAGGTAGAGACGATCGCGCGCCCGCGTGAGCGCCACGTAGAGCAGGCGCTTGGTCTCCTCGCGCTCCCGCGCCGAGGCGTCCTCGTCCGCCTCGGACTGGTAATCCGCAATCGCAACGGACGCTTCGCCCTTCACGTCAGCCGCCACACGGATCGGCGCCCGGCTGTTCCCGGTGCCCCGGCCCATGTTCACGATGAACACGATCGGGTACTCGAGCCCCTTCGAGGCGTGCACGGTCATCAGGCTGACCGCGTCATGCGCGTCGATGGCAGCATTCGACTCGTCGCCGATCGCCAGCCGCTCGATGTGCGCCGCCAGCCGCGCGAGCGTCGCATACCCGCGGTTCTGGTGCCGCCGCACCATCGCGCGAAGCTTCTTCAGGTTCTCCCGCGCCTGCCGATAGCGCACACCTCGCAGCTCACGCGCGTACCCGGTCTCGGCCAGCAACGTGTCCAGCAACTCCGAGGGCGCCAGCCGATCGACCAGCGCGAGCCAGCGCGGCACGGCGGCGCGCACGGCCTGCAGCACGCGCCGATCGTCCTCGACCAGGCGTTCGACGATGTCCCCTGGCAGGTCACCACCCAGCGCCGACGCCAGATCCGGCGCCAGTGCCGCGATGGCGCCATCGGAGAGCCGCACGATCCGCGATCGCATCAGCGCCGCCGCACGCAGGTTCGACCGCGGATCCGCAAGGAACCTGAGCAGGGCCACGCAGTCCTGCACCTCGTCGGCATCGAAGAACCCGAGCCCCTTGTACACGTAGGTCGACACGCCCCGCCGGGCCAGCGCACGCTCGAACTCGCGATGCGTATCGCGCGACCTGAACAGGATCGCCACGTCGGCAGCCTGCGCCGGTCGAGAGGTGCCCAGGCTCCGATCGCGGACGGTGACATGGCCGATGACGCGCGCAATCTCGTCGGCCACGCGCTCGGCCGCATCGGTGATGGTCGCGCCCACGATGAGGCCGAGGCAGCGTTCATCCTCGGCGGGCTCCAGCTGGTCCCATGGCAACGTAGCCTGCCCGCTCCCCTGTCCATCGGCCGCCACGCGCGCATCCTGAGCCTTCTCACGGGCTCCCTGCCCGCCGGGAACGGGGAACCGATCGGTGTCGTCGTACCGGAACCGGTCGGGTCGGTCCTCCACCTTCTCGACCGCCGCGAACACATCGTTCACGAACGACAGGATCGCGGGCGTCGACCGGAAGCTGACCGAGATTGCGCGCCGCGGGTCGTCCTCGCCACGCAGCCTTGCCACGAACGCCGCCGCATCGTCCAGCACCGACACGTCCGCATCACGAAAGCCGTAGATCGACTGCTTGCGGTCGCCGACGATGAAGATGGAGGGCGGGATGGTGTCCGCCGAGGCACCGAACCCCTCGCCCCAGTTGCGGACCAGCTGTGCGACGAGCTGCCACTGCGCTCGGCTGGTGTCCTGGAACTCGTCGACGAGCACGTGACGGTAGCGTGCCTCCAGCTTGAAGCGGCTCTGGGCGAACTCGTCCATGTCCTTCAGCAGCTTCACGGCCCGCTCGAGCACGCCCGAGAAGTCCAGCAGCGCACGCCCCTCGAGCGTCCGCTGGTACTCGTCGAGTGTCACCGCAAAGATGCGCCACACGCCCCTCGACAGGACGACATTCAGGTCGCGCCGGAAGGCACGCAGCCCCTCGCCCACCGCCGGCGCGATGCCGGCCGCAGCCGATCGGTGCCGTTTCCACGCCGCGGGCGACACGCAGTCCGCGGCGGAGTAGCCGGTGCCCTGGAAGCTCGCGCCCCTCGGGTCGCCATCGGTCTTGAGGAAGTAGCCGCGCAGGCGGTCGGCCAGCACGCGGAACCGCGCCTGGGCGTCCCGCGTACCGAAGGCCGGCGGATCGCCGTCCGCATCCACCGATGGCCGCGCGCAGAGCGCCCGCACGTCGTCGGCAAGCATCGCGAAGGCCTGGGCCTGCATGGGCCCATCCGCCAGGAACGCAGGAAGCCCGCCGTCCACGCCGTCGAGTGCACTGCGGAGCCGTTCCGCCGCCCGCCGACAGACCTCGGCTGCCGTGAGGTCGCGCGGACCGCTGGCGAGGTAGCGGCGCAGCGCCTGCGGGGCCACGAGCCTCCGGTCGAGCAGGGCGGCGAGCCCGGTGCGGAGGCGCCGCTCGCCGAGCTGCGCGAACACCAGCGCCACGTCGTCATCGTCGCGGGCGATGGCGCGGCACAGCCGGAGGGCGCGGTCGAGCGACTCGCCGATCAGCCTCGGTACCTCGGTGTCGTCCGCGAGGTCGAAGCCGGGGTCGACATCGGCCTCGAGCGGGAACTCGCGCAGGAGCGACAGGCAGAAGGCGTCGATCGTGGAGATGGCAATCTCGCCGAGGCGCTCCTTCAGCTCGCGCCACCGGCCCGCGTCGAACTCGGCCAGGCGCGCCGCCTCGCGGAGCCGGTCGATGATGCGCTCGCGCATCTCGGCCGCCGCCTTGCGCGTGAAGGTGATCGCGAGGATGTGCTCGGGTTCCACGCCGGCCCGCAGCAGGTTGACGTAGCGCTCCACGAGCACGCGGGTCTTGCCGGTGCCGGCCGACGCCTCGAGCACGACGTTCCGCGATGGGTCGACCGCGTACGCGCGGGCGAGCGCGTCAGAGATCCCCGACATAGTCCTTCCGGCAGACGGCGGTGAAGCTGCAGGTCTCGCAGCGGAACACGTCGTCGGGGCTGGGCGGGAACTCGCCGCGCTCGATGGCGTCGATGGTGTCGGCAAGCCGCTGCTGCGCGCGGCCGAGGGTCTCCACCCGGCTGTCGTCACTGGCGAAGAGCGGCACGACACGCCTGGGCCCCTTGAACGCCAGGTAGACCGCCTCGCCAACGGTCCAGGAACGGCCGAGCGCCCTGACGCGCTGCTCTGCCGCGATGGCGTAGATCGGCAGTTGCAGCGCCTTGTTGCGGTCGGGAGGCCAGCCAAGCTTGTAGTCGATCAGCCGGAACGTCCCATCGGCGAGCAGGTCCAGCCGATCGGCCTTGCCACGAAGATGAACCGTGCGCTCGCCTGCCGACGTGTGGATGGTCACGGGGCCGTCGATGGTGTACTCGAGCAGGCGTGACACGACGGGCACGGGACGCTCGGCTTCCATGCGGAACACCGCCTCACCGAGCCCGGCAGCGGCCGGCGACCCGAGCAGGCGGGTGCGTTCGAGCGCGGCCTCACCCTCGGGGATGCGCTGCAGCGCACGATCCACCACGCCGGTGAATCGCTCGCGGGCCAGCGGCAGGTTCGCGGCCGTAATCGCACCCTGCCCGGCATCCTGCCATTCCCTGAAGAAGCGCTCGAACACCTCGTGGATGAACTGCCCCTGACGCCTGGGGTCCATCACCTCCTCGTCCTCGGGCTCCTCCTCGAGCCGCAGCACGTGCTGCGCGAAGAACCGGAACGGACAGCCGATGTAGGCTTCGAGCGCGCTCACGGACCACGTGCGGCTGGCCCGGGCACCCGTACTGCCATGAAAGCGGGCGTCATCCGCCGGCGGGCGGGCGGTTCGCAGCGCCAGCCACTCCCTCGCACCATCCCCCACGAGTTCGGAGGGACGGTCGTCGAGCGCCACGGACTCCTCGCGGAGCGGGGGTGTCGTACGGATGGCGCGCGCGAGGGTCGACAGGCGGGCGCGGGGCACCTCATCGAGCTGGATGGACCGCGACACGATGGCTTCGTCGTCCAGCATGAACGTCGAGAGCTCGACGCGGCGCGAGGCCGATCCCATCAGGTCGAGGAACCGGGCGTCCGCGGCGCCACGCCGGTCCTTCTCCGAGGGCCAGCCGAGCGCCTTCAGCAGTGCAGGCGGGTAGAAGATGTTCCGTCGTGTGCGATCCGGCCACTCGGTCTCGATCAGGCCGACGATGGTGATGTCGTCGAACTGACCGTAGCGCGCTGCCTGATCGTCCAGGAGCCGCACGCCGCCCGGCAATCGGTCCGGTGCGAACGTCTCGTCTCCAATCCAGCGGCGGACCGTCGTGGCGAGCTCCGGGACACCCCAGTCCGGGTCGTGGTGCGCGGCATGCGCGCCGGCGATGGCCTGCAGGATGCCGAGCAGGGCGGCTCGGGCGCGTCGCTCGCGCCCGGCGAGCGGGTGGGTCTCGTCGGGCGACACGAGGTGCGTGTCGAGGAAGGTGAGCAGCGACCGGGCCTGCCGTGAGGCAGGCCCGGCCTCCTGGAGCGGCGCCAGTTCACGGACGACGGCCACGGCCGCGTCGAGCGCGCGGTGCGCCGCCACGCGCGGGTCGGTGCCGCGGCGGGTGATGACGACGCCGTCCGGCATCCACGAGGCGTGCAGCGCGAAGAGCCGCTCGGTGCCGCCCAGGTATCGCGCGTCGCTGAGCGCGCGGTCGAGTGCGGCCACTTCGTCGCGCCCGAGCGTCGTGCTCCACTCGAAGTGAGGCGAGCGCAGCAGGGCCACGAGCGTGTCGCGGGCGAAGTCGGCCTCGAGCGCGTCGAGCACGAGGTCGACCGTGGCCACGAGCGGTTCGGTGGCCAGGGGGAGCGCGTCGGCCGCCATGTAGGGGAGGCCGGCCGCACCGAGCGTCTCGCTCGCGAGGTAGAGGTACGGCAGCGGCTTCTTGTAGACGACCGCCGAGCGGTCGAGCGCGGGCATCGGTTCGGCGGCGAGCCGGCGGGCGATCGCGATGAGCTCCTCTTCGCGGTCGCGATGCGTGAACCACAGCGGTGCCTGATCACCGGACGGCTCCGGTACCGACAGCAGGGGGCGCGTGGGCGGCGCAGCTGCCGCGATGTCGCGCATGGCGAGTTCCTCGAGGCCCGGCCACCAGTTGTGCAGCCGCTCGTGGAACCCGGACGCGAGCAGCCCCTCCGTGGAGACAATGTCGATGGCAGCCAGGTTGGGCAGCCTGTTGAGCAGGTCGAAGTCCGCCACGAACAGCCCTGCAGGATCGGCAATCCAGTCGGGCACCGTGACAATGACGTGCGCCACCGGGACGGCAGCGGCGTCGGCGAGCAGCCGATCGCGCAGGCGGTGCTCGTCCAGCGCCTCGCTCGTCGCGGCCCGCGTCTCGTAGCCATTGAAGGTGCGAGCCAGGAAGCGGGTCTGCCTGAGGAGCCGGTCCGCGCCACGATCCTCGAGGTCGCCGCCGAGCGCCTCCGTGATCAGCTCCTCGAAGCGCCGGACGCCCTGCGACTGGCGGCGGAGCTGATCGTAGAAGCGCAGCATCTCGGCGACGAGGCCCGGGCGGACCCTGAACGGGAGATCGCCGGCATGAGCGGCAGCCTCGATCGCGGCAGCCTGTGCCATGGCGTCACGCTCGAAGGCCGACAGCCGGCGGGGCGGTGTGGTGAGCCGCGCGTGCAGCGCGTCGTAGAGTCCGTCGCGCGACACCATGGCCGGCAGCGCCGGGTGGGCAATGCCCTGGCCCGTGAGGGTGCGCGCCAGTTCGGCGGCGGCCCCCTGCGTGGGCACCACCACGAAACGGGGCGGCAGGCCGGACGGCCCGGCGTCCGGGGAGTCGGCGCTGAGCGCAGCGATTGCGCGGCGGAAGTCGTGCAGGTCTGGCACCCGGATCAGACGGGTGCGGCGGGGAGTAATCACCGTCCGAGTTGCGGGGGCTGAAGCGCCTTCTGCAGGTCGACCCGCGCACGCTGCGCCAGCATGAGGGCGCCGGCGGCGGCCGATGACGCATCCCACGCCCTCGCCATGCTGGCGTTGATTGCCGCTTCGCGGCGAATGATGGCGGCATTCTCTGCGAGCTGGAGGGCGCTCACGAGCATGTCGTGCAGCGGACGGAGCTCACCCGGTGGCGTGACCTTCGCCAGGACGGACCGTGCGCGCCGGCTTGCGGCCAGGATCGAGGCGATGGCATCCGGACCGGATCCAGCCAGCGCCTTGATGTCCTCGAGCAACGGCGCGACGCGCTGCAGGCGGTACAGGGGTCCGGCCACGGCCTCGCGATAGGCTCGCAGCGCCGGCACGCGGAGCGCCCAGCTGTCGCGTTCGAGCCGCAGCACCCGCGCCGCCTCGAGCTGCGCCTCGACCGCCGCGCTCATGGCGGCAACAGCCTCGGGCCGCAGGCCACCGAGCGCGGCGTCGTTCGCGCGGATGCTGGCGAAGACCCGCTGGACGCCGCGCACGTCGGCGGCCCGCGCGCGTGTCGTGGCGAGCCGCAGCATGCGCGTGCTGAGCGCCTGGTACCTGCGGTCCACCTCGAGTTCGCGCGCGATCTGCGCCGTCACCGCGGCACGGGTCGCCTCGGCCCACTCCGCCGGCAACGCCGCGGCATCGACGTCGAGCGCATTGGCCGCCATCGTGAGCAGCGACATGCGCTCGGCTGCCGACCGTGTCAGTTGCGCGGCGCGCAGCGTCTGCTCGATCGTCTCGCGGACGCCGGGCGCCGGGATGATCGGCTCCGCAGCGTCGGGCGCGGCCCCTGCCGCCACGAACGTCAGGTCGAACGTGCTCGCCCCGGACGCCGCCTTGAGGTCGGCAATCGCCTCGTCCAGCGTGTTCAGCATCTGCTGGATCTCGTCGCGCTTGTAGTTGTAGTGCGCGGCGGGCCACTCGGCCAGCGTCCGGCGTGCCCGTTCGACGATGGCCAGCCTGGCCGCGGGATCGGCCGCCTGGCCGACGTCGTTGAGTGCCTGGGCCACCTCGGTGCTGAGCAGCTCGTAGTCGGCCTGCGCGCGCGTGGCGAGGTACCGGCTGCTGCGCACCGACTCGGCGTAGTCGAGCGTGCGCTTCCAGTCCACCCGGTCCGACGGGATGTTGATCAGCTGCAGCTGGGGCACGTCGGCGGACGCAGAGGTCGGCATCGAGAACACGACCGAATCCTCGAGGCGCGCGAACTCACCGTAACTGACGAGGGAACTGCCGTCCTGCAGGAAGACACGGAAGAGCGGGACCGCATCGGTCGACGCCACTGGAGCGGCCGTAGGCACCTGCGCGCGGGCGGAGACCGCCCCGCCGGGTACGGCGGTCAACAGGCACACGGTCCAGACGCCCGCCAACCCAAGCCGTTTCATGAACGACCAAGCGTACGGTGCGGGTCAGCGAGCGTCAAGCTGTGGAAAACCTGTGGACGCACGGTGCAAAACCTGTGGAAGAGGCGTGGACGAAAAAAAAGTTCGCACCCCTCGTGCCGGGCCCGCGCCGGTGCGTGCCGGTGTGGACGCTCGTTTCGTACGGCGCTTCGCTTGTCTGGCTCTGACTGCAGCGTGACAATTCCCTCCGTTCCCAGCAGGCAATCACGCGTCGGTCCATGACTGTGCATACGGCTGTTCATCGCTTTGAAGAGACCATCGGTGGTCGCACCTACCACATCGAGGTCGCTCCGACAGACTCCCATCGCTGGCGCGCATACATCGTCAGGGTGCCGGGGGTCCCGACAGCATTGATGCCTTTCTATGGACCGACGCCCGATCAGGCCGCCGCCGGCCTGCGGGAATGGCTCGTGCGGGCACATGCCCGTGCCGCCTCCAGCCCCAAGGCCGCTGCGCACGCCTGACCTGGGCGGCGGGTGCCGTAAGATCACGGGACGCATGTCCTTCCGTTCCGCCGCGTCCCGCCTGGCCGGAGTGAGCCTCGTGCTTGCTGCCGTGGCGGGACTGTTCTGGGCCACGCCAGGCCGGACGCAGTCGGCGGTGCCTCTCCCGCCGCCCGGCCGGCAGAACCTGGACGGGTCGCTGGACCCGCTCCGCCCCGACTTCGCCCGCATGGTCCGGGAGCAGGCCGAGACCGATCGGGCCTGGCGCGCGGCAAGCGACGGTTTCATGCGGATGGAGAAGATCACCTACCGCAGCTCGAAGGGTGACCTCGAGATTCCGGCGTTCGTCTTCCAGCCGCTCAGCTCGCGTGGACCACAGCGGCATCCGGCGCTCGTCTGGGTGCACGAGGATATCCGCGGCCACCTCTATGAACGTCACATCCCATTCGTGCGGGAGGCGGTGGCGCGCGGTTTCGTCGTGATTGCCCCGGAATACCGCGGCAGCATCGGCTACGGCCGGGCCTTCTACGACGCCATCGACTACGGCGGCGCCGAGGTGGACGATGTGGTGACGGCGGTGTCGGTGCTGAAAGCGCAGTATCCGTCCGTGGACCCGGCCCGGATCGGCATCATCGGCTGGAGCCACGGCGGGTTCATTGCCCTGCACGCCATCTTCAGGAACCCGCTGACCTTCCGCGCGGCGGCCGCGATGGTGCCGGTCACCAACCTGTTCCACCGGCTGGCGCGGAAGGGGGTGGAACAGCAGCGGCGCGCCATCGACCCGCAGAACCGGTTCGGCGGCGGACCGGCCGAGCGGCCTGAGGTGTATCGCTATCGCTCGCCGCTCTTCCACGTCGACGAGCTGCGCGTCCCCCTGCTGGTGCACGTCGCGGACAACGACGAGGACGTCAACATCGACGAGGCGATGCAGCTGGTCGACGCCCTGCGGGCCCGGAAGGCCGACCTGGCCGACGTGAAGGTCTACCACAACCCGGCGGGGGGGCACCTGTTCGACCGGCGGGTGCTGCCGGTCACCTACCAGCCGGAGGACACGCCCGAACAACGCGACTCGTGGATGCGGGTGTGGGCCTTCCTCGACCAGCACCTGCAGGCCGGAACCGCGAGCCGCTGACCCGCCACAGGCTGCCACAATCCGCCACAAAGCGTTCGTTGCCGGGTTTACGGCGGGCCATCTACAATTGCCGAACGCTCGCTCGTTGCGCGTTTTCCCCCAGGCCGCCGGTCCAGGGGTGTCCGGCCAGTCCACCGACCATCAGGAGTTGTTCAGGATGCGCAAGAAGACGCCTACCTCATCCACTGCCGTCGTGACACGGCGTCGCTTCCTCGAACAGCTCGGGCTCGTCGGCGGCACGTCGCTGGTCATGACCGCGATGAACTCCTGGGAGCTGATGGCCGGCCAGGCGCAGGGGCGCCCGCAGCTCACCGGCAAGCCCACCCGGAACAAGGTCATCGTGCTCGGTGCGGGCGTGTCGGGGCTCGTCACGGCCTACGAGCTGATCAAGCTCGGGTACGACGTGCGGGTCATCGAGGCGCGCGACCGGGTCGGCGGCCTGAACTGGAGCGTCAGGAAGGGCACGGAGCACCAGGAGATCGGCGCCACCGACAAGCAGGTCTGCACCTTCGATGAAGGGCTGTACGTGAACGTCGGCCCGTGGCGCATCCCCTACACGCACACGGGCGTGCTCGGTTACTGCCGTGAAGTCGGCGTGCCGATGGAAGTGTTCATCAACGAGGCGGAGAACTCGTTCTTCTACTACGAAGGTGAGCAGTACGGCGATCTGTCCGGCAAGCGCCTCCGCCTCCGCGAGGTGAAGGCCGACATGCTCGGCCACATCAACGAGCTGCTGGTGAAGGCGGTCGACCAGGACAAGCTCGATCAGCCGATGACGCAGGAGGACAAGGACCGGTTCATCCGCTTCATGATCAGCGAGGGCTACCTCGATCCGACGACGAAGACCTACAAGGCGATCGGCCAGAGTGGGCGGCAGCCGTACGACACGCTGAAGCTGCTGAAGGCCGGCATCGGCAACCGCTTCCGTTCCGTGCCGCTGACCGACGGCACGCAGGCCGCACCGATCTTCCAGCCGATTGGCGGGATGGACCAGTTCCCGAAGGGGCTGGCTCGCGCCATCGGCGCCCAGAAGATCTCGCTCGGCACCGAGGTGCTCTCCGTTCGGCACGACAGCACGGGCGTGAAGGTGGCGGTGATGGACACCAAGAGCGGCAGGAAGACCGAGCTGACGGCCGACTTCTGCGCCGTCTGCCTGCCACTCCCGGTCATTGCGAAGCTCGACATCAGCTTTTCGCCCGAGATGATGACCGCGGTGAAGAGCGTGCCCACGAGCAACAGCGCGAAGATGGGCCTGCAGATGAAGCGCCGCTGGTGGGAGGAGGACGAGGGGATCTTCGGCGGGCACCTCTACTCGAACCTGCCGCTCGGCGAGTTCTCGTACCCCTGCACGGGCTACTTCTCGAAGAAGGGCGTCATCCTGGGCCTCTACGCGAACGGTCCGGTGGGCACGCTGCTCGACCAGACGCCGGCGCAGCGCGTCGAGCACGTCCTCGCCAACGCCTCGAAGGTCCACCCGCAGGTCCGTACCGAGTTCGAGTCGGCGTTCGGCGTGTGGTGGAAGAAGGTCAAGTACAGCGAGGGCGGCTACGCCACGGGCGCCGCGCACGCCCGTCACGATCAGCTCTCGACCATGGAGGATCGCCTGGTCATCGGCTCGGCGGCTGTCTGCCCGTACTCGGAACCGGACTGGCAGGAGGGCGCCGTGGCCGCCGGCTGGCAGACGGTCAAGACACTGCACGAGCGGGCGATGAAAGGCTGAGGGAGGTCTGACTTCGGCGACAATGTCGCCATGCGCTACGCCGCCATTACCGGCTGGGGGGAGGGCCTCCCTCCAGCCGTCCTCACCAACGACGACCTCTCGACATTCCTCGACACCTCCGACGAGTGGATCACGACGCGGACCGGCATGAAGGAACGCCGGATCTCGCACATCTCGGCCATCGAGATGGCGACCCTCGCCTCGTCACGGGCGCTGGCGTGCGCTGGGCTCGACGCCTCGGAGGTCGACCTCATCGTCTATGGCGGCTGTTCGAACGAGGAAGTGGTGCCGAACAGCGCCTCGGGCGTGCAGGTGGCGCTCGGCGCCACGCGGGCGGCAGCCATGGACCTGAACACGGCCTGCACCAGCTTCATCTACGGCCTGTCCACCGCCACGGCGATGATCCAGAACGGGACCATCCGCAACGCGGTCGTCATCGGCGTGGAGCTGATCTCGCGGTACATCGACTGGAGCAACCGCAACGTGGCGGTGCTGTTCGGCGACGGCGCCGCGGCGGTCGTGGTGCAGGCCAGCGACACGCCCACAGGCGTCATCGGGTCGGTGCTGGGCTGTGATGCCGAGGCGCGCCAGGTGCTGCGCGTGCGCGGCGTCGGCTGCGGCTACGCCGGGCTCGGCATCACGTTCGGCGACACGATGTGGGACTTCGACGGCCAGGCGATCTTCAAGCGTGCGGTGAAGGGCATGGCCGACGCCTGCGAACGGGTGATGCGGCAGGCCGGCGTAACGGGGGATCAGATCGACCTGGTGATCCCGCACCAGGCCAACCTGCGGATCATCGAGGCGGTGGCGAAGTATGCCGGCGTGCCGATGGACCGGGTGATGGTCACGGTGCAGAAGTACGGGAACATGAGCGCAGCCACGGTGCCGGTGAGCCTGGTCGAGGCGCTGAAGGACGAACGGGTGAAGCCCGGCTCCCTGTTGCTGATGCCCGGATTCGGCGGCGGGCTCACCTACGGGGCGTTGCTGGTGCGCTGGGGCGACCGGGTGACGCCGCTCGGCCACTCGGCCCTGCAGATGCCGGAACCGACCCGTTCCGCCCTCGAGATGGTGAATGCCGTCCGCGCCACGCAGGACCCCGGCGGTCGTTCGCGCGCCGGCCTCGAGTCGCCGGTCTTTGCCGAGGCCAGGCTGGCCGCGCGAACCTAGAGGCTCGGGTCCAGCGCGGCGAACATCCGGCTGTTCTCGTCGGGCGTGCCGATGGTAATCCGCAGCTTGTCGCGCAGCCCGGGCTTGTCGAAGAACCGCACCAGCACGCCGCGTGCCTTCATCCCTTCGTAGACCGGCTTCGCGGGACGGCCGCCGGGCAGCGTGGCGAGCACGAAGTTGCCCCGGCTCGGGATGACATCGAACCCGCGCCGCGTCAGTTCCATGGTCACGCGGTCCCGCTCCGAGCGGACCTTCGCCCACTGCTCGCACGCATAGGCCTGATCGTCGAGCGCCGCAGCCGCGGCGGCAATGGCAATGGCGTCGCAGTTGTAGCTGTCCTTCACCTTGGCCATCTCCGCGATCACCGATGGATGACCCATCGCATAGCCGAAGCGGAGCCCCGCAAGCCCGTATCCCTTGCTGAGCGTGCGCGAAATGAGCACGTTCTCGTGTGCCGCCAGCAGCGACAGGCAGCTGCCATCGGCGAAGTCGACGTAGGCTTCGTCCACGAGCACCAGCGCATCGGTGCGCGAGGCCAACGCGCTCACCGCGTCGGGCTCCACCCAGGTGCCCGATGGCGCATTGGGGTTGGCGAAGAAGATCGCGCGCGCGCCGGTCTCCAGGAGGGCGTCCGAGGGGAGCGACCACCCGGGCCCCCAGGGCACGGTGACGAAGCGCACGTCGGCCAGTTCCGCGAGCACGGGGTAGAGCGAGTAGGTGGGGTCGGGGCTCGCCAGCACATCGCCAGGACCGCAGTAGCTGCGCAGGGCAATCTGCAGGATGTCATCGCTGCCGTTGCCCGCGAGGATCTGGTCCGGCAACAGGCCGTGCACCCGCGCGGCCACCTGCCTGAAGTCGTCGGCCATGGGCTGCGGATAGCGGCGGAGGGCGTCCGCCGCGATCCGGCCGATGGCCTCGAACACGCGCGGACTCGGCGGGTACGGATTCTCGTTGGTATTCAGCTTGATGACCGGCTCGCCCGGCTTCGGTTGTTCACCAGGGGTATAGCCGGCCATCCGTGACACGGTGGCGCGCGCGTGTGGCGAGGACATCGAACCTCCGATGTTACCGGACCTGCAACCCCGACGTCCCGTGGCATAGTGTGCCCATGGACCCCCGACACCCGGACGGCGAGTACTCCCGTGCCGCCAAGTGGTTCCACTGGCTCACCGTCCCGCCCATCCTGGTGCTGCTGCTCTCAGGGCTCACGATCCGCTTCATGAACGACCAGGTGAAGATGTCGTTCTACACGCTGCACGAAAGCCTGGGGCTGCTCATGCTCGCGCTCGGCCTCGCGCGGCTCGCCTGGCGCCTGCGCAACCCGCCCCCGCCGTGGCCACCGGGCATGCCGGTATTCGAACGGGTCGGCGCGTCGGCCGTACACCACCTGCTCTACGCCCTCTTCATCGTGCAGCCGCTGCTCGGCTTCTTCACGACGAACGCCTACGGTTTCCCGCAGCGCGGCGCCACCGCCTTCCTCGGCTTCATCGATCTGCCCCGGTTCATGGAGGCGGCGCCCGATCTGGCCCGCACGCTTCACTGGTCGCACAGCCTCGCTGGCTGGCTGCTCATTCCGCTGCTGGTGGCTCACGTGGCCGGCGTGCTCCATCACCACGTGCGTGTGGGTGACGGCACGCTGATGCGCATGCTCTGATGCCACGGCTGTGCGAGTCTGGCCGGCGTGGAACGCCGGGCCGACCGCGAGATCACGGAGACCCCGCTCGCCGACGTGATGTCGCACGATGTCCCGATGGCGGCGAGCCTCACGCGCGCGAGGCTCGCCGCCATCCATCGGGCGTCCACCCGCGCAGAGGGACCGTTCGTCTCGTTCAACGCGGCCGCACTCAGCGAGACACTGCTCGACAGCCAGCTGTTCGGGCACGAGAAGGGCGCGTTCACCGGCGCCACCACGCGCGTCAAGGGCAAGTTCGAGCGGCCGACGGAGGCACGCTCTTCCTCGACGAAGTGGCCGACCTGAGCCCGCAGGGCCAGAGCAAGATCCCGCGCGCGATCGAGTATGGCGAGTTCGAGCGGCTCGGCTCGGAGTCGCTGCGGGAAGCCGACGTCGGGTGCTGTCGGCCACGCACCATCGAGTCGCCACGCTGGCGCGGAACGGCGCGTTCCGGGCCGACCTGTTCCATCGCCTCAACGGCATGACGATCACCGTGCCGCCGCTCCGAGAACGACCCAACGACCTGCGGGTGCTCCTTGCCGACGGCATCGCGAGGGCATGCCGGAAGCAGGGCCGGTCGATCGACGGACTCGCCCCGTACGCCGCCGATCGGCTGCTCACCTACGAATGGCCCGGCAACCTGCGTGAGCTCGCCGTGATTGCCGAGGCGGCCGTCGCGCTGTGCGAGGGCTCGGTGATCCGGAACGCAAGCTGCGGGAGTGGGCATGACACGCCGTCTACCCCGCCCGCCCGAACATCTGGACCACCTGATGGATCTCGCCCGGGCGGACACTACGTGCGTGCGCGCGCGAGCTGGCGGGCGTAGGTCTGCGCGAGGAAGTCGTACAGCACCAGTTCGTGCATCCGCGCCTCGGACCTGACCAGGCGATTCACCATCATGTGCATGTAGCTCGCGGCCTGAGACGGCAGCTGCGCCTGAAGCCGCCCGCGTCCGTCGAGGCGCCGCAGCGTGGCAACGGCACGGCGGGAGCGCTGCCTCCGACGCGCAAAGGCGGCGTCGGCCAGCGCCAGCACAGTGCCGCTGGGAGGACCGTCGACGAGGAGGGCCTCGAGCGCACGCGCCACAGGGCGCAGTCGATCGGCCAGCGAGCGGCGGAACGCCGCGTCCACCCTGAACTCGGCCCCGAACCGCCCGCGTGCCTCGTGTACGAGGCGCGCCTTCGCGGCAAGGTCGAGGCCGAGGTCGCCCAGCAACCGGTCGATGCCGAGCAAGGTGGCCTGCCACCGGGCGTGCAGATCGCCATCGTCTTCCACCGCCTGCAGGACGTCGAGGGCCGCCGCGCTGTCCGCATGGAACCACTGCTCCGCGAGCTGCACCCCTTCAGGTCCCCCGTAGCGCTCGACCTCGCGCTCGTAGGTATCGAACGACACGCGCCACGCGAGCTGTTGCCCCACGGCGGCCGCAAGCGCCCGTTCCACCGTGCGCCGCACGCGCGCCACCGACCCGTCTGGCGCCACGTGGAGCCGCCAGCGGATGTGCTCGCCGGGATCGGCATACCTGATGAAGAACCAGCGATCGATGGCGCCCTTCTCCTCGAGTGCACGACCGGTCGGACCGACAACCTGGAGCAGGAGGCGGTCTGCCGTGGCCGTTCCTCCATACACCTTCGCGAACACCCACTCGCTGCCCGGCGAGAACGAACGCTGCGCCTCGGACGTGCGCGTGCGGGGAGCCGGGCCCCGAGGCCCCGCTGTCGCATCGCCCGATTCACGCCGGGACGGCACGAACGGCACGATCAGTTCATGTGCGTACGAGCCACCGGGCCCAAGGGCCACCGCCTCCTGCGCCCCCGGATACCACTCCAGCAGCGTGGCTGCATCGCGCTCCTTCAGGAGCTGTACGAGCGAGTCGACGGCCAGCGCGTTGTCGAGGTCGACCACGAGCTCGTTGTCGCCGTCGCCGAGCACCACCCAGCGCGGCAGGCGCCAGGCCTCACGCTGCTGCCGCATCGCCATCCACCGCCCGGCCATGTCTGGTTGCTGCAGCGACCGGATGTCCGCCTTCGACAGCTGCCAACGGGCGCGGCTGAGCACGACATCGCCCACCCGGACGCGGGGCAGGAATGGTGAAGCCGCAAGCGGCCCCCACGACCAGTACGCGCTGCCCCGCTGCCCGTCCGCCTGCACGAGACACAGGAAGCGGTAGGCCCCCACCCCCCAGCCGGCGAAGTTGTGTGCCGTGGTCATGCGCGGGACGACTCGGCGGGCCAGCCGGCGCGAACGCAGCACGAACCGCTCGCCAACCAGCTGCACGGTCAGGTCCGACAGGGAGATCTGCCGCCCGGGCTCTGCACCCGACGCACCCATGGCGGGAATCTCGTGAGTGCGCAGCACCGGCCGCAGGATCACGTTCCCCGCACGCCCGTCCGGCAGGTGCACGATCTCGGCGTGCACGGCGTCCGGCTCCAGCGCCTCCTCGGCAGCGATGATGCCGCGGACACCATCGGCGATGGCCGGATCGAGGTGGCAGAAGCGACCGATGTGCCGCGCCACGGGCGGGTCGATCGTGGTGTGGACCAGCACCCGCCACGGCACGCCCCGGTCGCCAATGAGCGTCGCATGCACCGCGAAGGCGTCGCCACGTGCGACCGGCGCCGGCGCCCGCAACAGGCGCAGGTCGTCGTCGCCGAGCTCAACTTCCATCGACCCGCTTGCCGCGGCACGCACGATGAGCGACAGCAGGTGCGTCTGCCGCGCGCCCCAAGGTACCGTTGGCGCGGACGTCTCCGGAAACGTGAGACCGTCGAGCAGCGCGGAGGAACCCCGTGCCCCGGTCCCGAGCGCCGGCCCCACGCCGGAGTCGGCGTCGATCGCTTCGAGCAGCGGCACCTCCCGTTCGTCGAACCGCTCGGCCCAGACCCGCCGTAGCCGCTCCAGTTCCTCATCGTCTGGTCCACCCGGGCAGAGGTCGAGGAGCAGCTCGCCGCCCTGTCGGAGAAGCCCGAGGGTCCTGGATGACAGCGTCGCGCCGGGTGGCCGCACCGCATCCACCTGGAACAGCCGCGCGAGCTCCACCTTCGCCGGGAGCCTTCCCAGCCTCTTCGCGATCGCGTGGTACGCCGCGGCACCAGCCGCAAGGGGGCCTGCGTCGATCGCGCGAAGGGCCTCCGTGGCATCGGTCAGGGCGGTCGCGATGACCTCCGTACCAGGGATGGAGGCGAGGCGCCTCGCGAGCGCGTCGGCCGGAGCGTCGCCGGTGACCGGACACGCCAGATCCGGCTGCAGCACACGCGAGTCGACCAGGGCTGCGGCGAACGCCTCGGCCTCGCGTACGCCGCGCGCACGGACGGCCGCCGCAAGCTCGGCTTCCGTCGCGCCGGAGACCGCCCGCTCGAGGGCCGTGCTCACCGCATGGTTGTCCTCAATCGACACGAGGTGATGGCTGCGCGCCTTGTCCTTCACCCGCGTTTCCACGTAGCGCCAGCTGCCTGCGATGCGGCAGACCGTGTCGGCAGGGCGGTACCGCAGCGAGGGACGGATTGCCGGATCGGCGATGAGGGCCTCGACCACCTGGTTCAGGTAGTCGATGTCGAGACGCGTGTGCCTCCGGCACTCGGCATGTGGGGCCACGGCGAGGGACGTGGTGTCGGCTGCATGTCCTGCGGCCACGGAGCCGAACAGTCCGAATGGTGTGGGCCGCGAGGCCATGCGCGTGAGGTAGCGGGTGAGCGCACGCTCGACGTCACGCGACCTCGGCGTGTCGGGCTCACGGAGCCAGGACTCGAGGGCGGTGTCGAGATCGGGCGATGCGACGAAGATCGCCTCGCGGACGACAGGGTCCGCGAGCAGCGCGCGGTACGACTCGCGCAGGTACGCGGTGTGGGAGACGAGGTGCTGCTGGACGTCGGCCGGTGTGGCTGAGGGCGGGACGGGCGGCGCGGCCGCCCATCCCGCCAGCCCGTCGAGCGATAGGAGGGGAGCCCTGAGGACGAAGAAGCTCGTCAACTTGGCGTCCTCAGAACTTGAAGATCGTGCCGGCCTTCGCATCCTTCTTCACGGTCTCCTTCACCTGTCTCTCCTCATTTCTATTTGGGGGGTGGTGCCGGCGCCGCACCCGCGCGGCGTTTCGGTGGTATCGGGTTGGCGTGCGCCGCTGCGCCCTGGCCAAAGACGCGGCTCACGCGCCCGCCCTTCACGTCCAACCGTGGGGCCAGATCGTCCAGCCTGACGATGGGGGTGTTCTTGCGGAGCTTCATGACTTCCCGGCTGCGGCCCGGCGCGAACATGGGCCATGGCGTGCGCCTCCCTCGCGGCGGTGCGCGTAACAGCACAGCAACTCGCGTGCCCTGGCTGGACGGCAGGATACACGCAGAAATGCTCCGGATTCGGCTGCCTCGTGCGCGGGTCATCGCCGAAGCGTGGGCCCGCATCAGGACCGATGGCCCAGAAACGAGGCCAGGCGGTGCCACCACCGCCGGCCCGGCACGATCCAGTAGTGCACCTTGCTGTTCTCCACCACGAACGACCGTGCCGGTGGCCAGGCCGGTCCCATGTCGTAGTTGTGCGACACGATGCGGGTGCCCGGCGCCAGCGCCTTCAGCACCGGTGCAAGCCTGGCATTCATGCCCGGGAGCAGGTACATGGCAATCACCGTGGCCCCGGAGAAGTCTGCCGTGAAGAGGTCCTCTTCCAGGAACTGCACCCGGTCTGCCACGCCCGCCGCTACGGCGTTGGCTCGTGCCTCCTGGATGCGCGCCGGGTCGAGCTCGATGCCGATGCCCCGCGCCGCCCCGAAGTCGCGAACCGCCGCGATGGGGATGCGACCGTCGCCCGAACCCAGGTCGTAGACAATGTCGCCCGGACCGACCCTGGCGGTCAGGAGCATGCTCCTGACCACAGCGTCCGGTGTCGGAACGTAGATCACGTCGAGTGGCTGCTGCCCCTGCGCGTGGGCCGGGGCGTAGGCCGGCCCGCAGACCAGGCCCGCCACGGCGCACCAGGCCACCAGCGCCATCTGTGCAGTCCGCCGCGACGGAGGCGACGCAGGTCGGCGCATCGCACTCAGGGCAGGCCGTAGACGATCAGGCGGTCGGTCGCCACAATGCCCACGAGCTGCCGGCCACCGGTGACTTCCCACGTGAGCGGGTTCGCATTCCCGCGCCGGGGCAGCCTCGCGTCCCAGAGCTGTCGTCCGCTCTTCGTGTCGAGCGCACGGAAGTGGTTGTCGTCGGTCGACGCGATGAAGAGCAGGCCGCTGGCCGTGCTGATGGCGCCAGCCAGCATCGGCCGGCCCGTGTTCTGCTTCCCGGCCGGAAGCTGCTCGGTGACACCGAGCGGCACCTGCCACGCGATGTCGCCGGTTGCCGCATGCACCGCCGTCAGGCGCCCCCACGGAGGACGCTGGCATGGCCAGTTCATGTCGCCCATCCGAGCATCGAACGTGGCGCGTCCAGGGTTCGTGCGTTCGTACGGCACCGCCGATCCCGGACGCGAGGGGGTCATGGTCCCCAACGCCCCGACATCCTGCGTCGGCACGATGACGAGGCCGCTGGCGGGATCGAACGCGGTCCCGCCCCAGTTGGCGCCGCCGAGCAGGCCCGGGAACACGAGCGTCGTCTTCAGGCCGAAGGGAGTGAAGGGCCCCGCATTCGCCACACCTCCCACACGTTCGATGAGCGCCGCGCAGGCCTGTGCGTGCTCGGCGGTGGTGTCGTCTGCGGTCACCAGGTCGGACGGCGCGTAGCCGGTGCGCGCAAGAGCCGGCGGCTTCACCGGAACGGGCTGCGTGGGATATGCCGACTCACCCGGCACTTCGCTTTTCGGCACTGGCCGCTCGGTGATGCCGTGAATCGGCTGCCCGGTCTCGCGGTTCAGGATGTAGAGATAGCCAGACTTCGTCGTCAGGGCGAGTGCGGGCACCGACCGTCCGCGCACCCGCACGTCGAAGAGCGACGGCGGTGCCGGCGGGTCGTGATCCCAGAGGTCGTGGTGGATCGTCTGGAAGTGCCACTTGTAGGCGCCTGTCTGTGCATCGAGCGCCACCACCGAGTTGCCGAAGAGGTTCGCCCCCTTGCGGTCGCCGCCGAACGCTCCGGGAATCGGCGACGCCAGCGGCACGAAGACCAGGCCCCGCCGTTCGTCGAACGTGAAGTAGAACGGCCAGGCATTCGCACCGAGCCTGCCCTTCCAGCTCTCGCCTTCCCAGGTGCCTTCGCCGATGCCCCCAGGCTGCGCCACGGCGGAGAACTCCCAGAGCTTCTCGCCCGTGCGCGCGTCGTACGCGCGCGGGTTGCCCACGCCGCCGATGGCTCCTGGTGGCGTGTTGGCGCCGACGACCACGACATTCCGGAAGACCCCCGGCACCGAGTTGTACGGCACGCCGATGTCGACGATGCCGCTTTGGCCGAATCCGGACGCTGGTGCACCGCTCGCAGCCTCGAGCGCGAGCAACCGCCTGCCGGACATGACGAAGATGCGCGCTCCGAGTTGGCCATCGCCGGGCCAGAACGCCACGCCTCGCCGCGACGGTGTGCCGCCGGAAATGGCGGCCGACCACTTCTCCTGTCCGGTCGCCGGATCCAGCGCCACCACGCGGTCCGCCGCAGGCAGGTACATGGTGCCATTGACCACGACGGGAGTGGCCTGCGAGTTGGGGGACGCGGGCTCGGCCGTGGGCGATGCCGACGTGAGCGCGTACGACCAGGCCTGCGTCAGCTGGCCGACGTTGCGCGGGGTGATCTGCGCGAGCGGCGAGTGGCCCGTACCCGCGAGATCATGACGATACATCGGCCAGTCCCCGCGCGCGGGCGACCTGGTCTGTTGCGCCGTCACGGCGGCGGCCAGCAGGGCCGCAAGACCAGCGGCTAGGACGACGGGACGCATGAGGGCGGTCTGCACTGCGCCGCAGTATAGATGCATCCCGGCCGATTCGAGGCGCGCCCCGAAGGGGGTCAGGCCGCCGGGCGGTCGTTGAAGAGCGGCTTCGCGCGCCAGAGGGCCACGGTCGGCACCATGAAGAGGAGGAAGGCAATCGTCCCGGCAAGCCAGCCCCTGCCGCGGACATCGGTCACGTTCCACACCAGCATGCCCGCCGCCACCTGGGCGGAGTAGACCGCGGCCCAGGGCCACATCCAGCGACGCATGCCCCAGAAGCCCCACGCACCGAGCGCGTAGATGACCCAGTGGAGCGGTTCGGTCGCCTTGGCCCACCAGCCCGCGAGCGGGATGCCGAACCATACCTCGCGGTCCTCAGCCACCGGCTTGAGGAACATGTCGAACGGCAGGTAGACACAGGCCATGTAGAGGCAGAACAGCCAGAGGAGCGAGATCCACCAGGGTCGGCCCCTGAAGAGGTCGAGGGACATGGCGCCTGTGCAGGCCTAGCGGGACGCGACCCGGAAGGTTCCCCACCCGTCCGGCCGTGGGTCGTTGGCGTTCGGCAGCTTGACGCCCCTGGACGCCCATGCGCGATCGAGATCGGCGGCGTCGACGACACGTGTGAGCGTGACCGGGTAGACCGTCTGGCCCACCTTCACGCGCGCCTCGTTGTGCGCACCGGCCGCGGTCGACCAGCGCTTGCCGTCGCAGTTGCCGCAGCTCAGGTAGAGATCGCCGTTGGTGTCGGACCAGCAGTTGAGGTTCAGGGCATGCGGCAGCAGGCCGGTGTCCACCTGCACCTGGCAGAGGGGCACCTGGTTCGCGAACGACCAGTTGGTCACCTTCTCGCTGGCTTCCATGCCGCGTACGAAGAGCCCGGGTGTCTGGTCGCACGGACAGGCGGTGGCCCAGTAGCCGAGGGCGATGACCGGAACGACCACCACGACGGCGAGGATCAGCTTCTTCATCTCTGTCGGGTCTCCTGTTCAGAAGTCGATGCGCGCGCCGAGTTGGGCGAGCCGTGCACCGAGGGTACGGTTGCGAACCCTGAAGTTCGGGCTGCCCAGTATGGCCTGCGTCCGCGGGTCCGCGTAGGTATTCGCAGCGTTCAGCACGTTGAAGACATCCACGAACGCCTGCAGGCGCACCCTGGAGGCCAGGGTCACGCCCCTGGACACGCGCAGGTCCCATGTCGCCCAGGCCGGCTGGTGATACGGAAACCGCGGCAACAGGCGTCCGTCGACAACCGGCCGATCGGGGTGCAGGCCGTCGTTCACCACGCCGTCACCGTTGATGTCGGTCGGGCTGTAGACGGGAAACGCCAGCCCCGAACCGGCCGACCACGTCGACGCCAGCGTGAGGGCGCCAGGCAGGGTGGCCACGAGGTAGGACCTGAACTGGTGACGCTGGTCCAGTTCGTTGATGCCGTAGTCTGCCTCGGGATCGAACGGGTTGGACGGTCCGAACACCGCCTCGGTGTCCCGCTCGGTGGAACCGTTCCCCTGGCTCTTCGCGAGCGTGTAGCTCACGTAGAACTGCCACCGGTCCCTCAACGGCCGGTTGATCGACAGCAGCAGCGCCTGGTAACGCCCATGGCCGAAGCTCGTGAGCGCATTCGCCTGCGCGATGGTCGTGTCGGGCCGGCCGGCCGCGAGCAGGCCGATGCCCCGACCGAACTGGTCGAAGCGCGTGGGCACCGCCAGGTTGCGATCCCAGGACGTGGCGCGGAATCCGCCGATGCGCAGGTTCCGCGAGTCGCTCTGCATGTAGCCGGCCTCGAACGAGAGCCCGGCCACCTGCCTGGTCACCGAGGCCGTGAGCTGGACCACCCGCGGGTTCTGGAACCCGGGGTCCACGTAGTTGATGGCCGGCGGTCCTACCAGCGAAGCCAGGGCCGACCCTGGCGCGATGGCCGAGGGCAGCACCGCGGGGAACGTGACACCCACGCGGGACGCGGGCACGAAGAGCGTGGTGTTGCTCACGCCGGCGCCCCTCATGGGGAAGTAGATCATGGGTGTGCGACCGTAGTGCAGCCCGGCCGACGCCTTGACGAGCGTCCGCTCGTCCGGCCACTGATACGCCAGCTCACCGCGCGGTCCCCAGTTGTTGCGGTCGTGCGGAATGCCCTGCGGCACGGGCGCGTAGGTGAGCTGTACGTCGCTGCCCGACACACGCGGACGACCGACCGGCACCTGCACGCCGGCAATCCCCGCCTGCGGCTGCGGATTGTGCTGGAGGTCGTATCGCAGCCCGAGCGCCAGCGTCAGCCGCGCGGACAGGCTGATGCGGTCCTGCACGTACGCCGCCGCCTCGTGCTGCCAGAAGCTGTCGAGCCGGGCCGCTTCCTGTGCCGTATATCCATTCAGGCCGAAGTTCTGGACGTACAGCAGCGGCTGCCTCGCCACGAACGACTCGAGCGTCGGAAAGACGTACCCGCCATTCAGCCCCAGCGCAAAACTGTTGTTGCGCATGTTGAAGGCGTTGAAGTCGGCACCGAACCGGATGTCGTGCCGGCCGCGGAGGTGCACCGCGCTCTCGGACACCTGGTAGCGATACATATCCTGGGTGCCGGGCAGAAACAGCGCGGTGCCGAATGTGCCGGTGTCCGAGATCTGCACCTGCGGACCGGCCGACTGCGCCTGGCGGGGCCTCGTCTCGCGCGAGGTCTGCACTTTCGTCTCGATCTGCAGCCCCGCTCCCAACGGGCCGCTCAGGCTGGCCACGATCGAGGTGCCCTGGTTGCGGAATGTCTCGAGGTTCGATGGCGCCTGGCTCAGCAGCAGCCCACCCCCGGCGATGTTGTCGCCGTAGCTGCGCGAGACGTTGGCGCGTACGCTGAACCGCTGGGTGCGCGTCAGCGCATGATCGAGCTTCATCAGCAGCGCCGTCACGTGCTCGTGCCGCGGGTACTGTCCCTGAACCGCGCCGAGATCGGGAAGCCCGAGCTCCGGCACGGCCACCCCTCGCACCGGACGCGCAAACGTGACGGTGAGCGGGGTGGTCTGGCGCTGGAGGTCGACCGCGCCGAAGTAGAACGTCCGGTTCTGGACGAGCGGGCCGCCCGCGCTTCCGCCCGCCAGGTGCCGCACCAGCCCGGACGGCGCGTTCCCGAAGGCATCGTCCGCCGCGAGCGCGTGGTGGCGCAGCGAGTAGGTCGCGGAACCGTGCCGCTCGTTGGTGCCGGACTTGGTCACGACGTTGACCATGCCACCGTTGGACCGACCCGACTGCACGCCGAGGCCCGCCGCCGTAACCTCGAACGCCGACACCGCCTCGAGCGGGATCGTGAAGTTCTGCCGCTCGAGGGACCCGAAGAACTCACCGAAGAAGTTGTTCGTGAAGTCCGCGCCGTCCACGTTCAGCGCGAGGTAATCACCCGGCTGACCGGCCACCCGGAAGGTGCCGCGCGTGCCGGTGATGGCCTGCGCCGTGGGCGACAGCAGCGCAAAGCCGCGGTAGTCGTGCCCGTTCAGCGGGAGATCTGCGATGGCGCTGGTGTCGAAAGTGGCGCCGAGCGCAGGGGCCGCATCGCCGGCGGCGGTGATGGCGAGCGTCTCGGTGATGCCCGCGACGCTCATCACGAGGTTGACGACCAGCACCTGGCCAGCACCGAGTGTGAGCGCGGCGCTCGTGGCGCCAGAGAAGCCGGTCCGGTCGGCCCTGGCGACATAGACACCTGGCGCCAGCAGCGGCGCGGAGAACCGGCCCTCGTCGCCGGTCACCACGACCCTCTCGGCCCCGGTGCGGGTGTCGCGCAGGGTGACCGTGACGTCGCCGAGCGGGGCGCCGGTCTGGTCGCGAATGAGCCCGGTGATGTCACCCCGATCGAGCGCCTGCGCACCAAGCGGCACCGCCGGGGCGAGGATGATGGCAAGCGCCACCGCCACCAGGACTGCAACGTGCTGCCACCGACACGCGCGACCGCCAAGCCCGCTCATAAGGGGGCTAGGATAGCAGGCCTGCCCGGCTCACTTCAGCGAGCGGTCCAGTAGAACACCTCCCAGGTGTGCAGCGGTTCGTTGGTGCCGGGGATGATCTCGCCGGTGAAGTCGTAGCGCATCGGCATCTTGTACTTGGCGCCGTACTTCTCCAGGTAGGGGATGCGCTCCGGGCCGACGACCTCCCTGGCGGCCATGGCATAGGTGCGGTC
>WBZO01001081.1_pt1 | contig 47192 bp, 46 predicted proteins | sample 5204261 | NCBI WGS metagenome assembly WBZO01 (sample SAMN12412400, study PRJNA552823) | activated sludge metagenome | isolation source: activated sludge from anammox sidestream of wastewater treatment plant... | place: USA: North Carolina | collected 2017-09
CGAGCGGCTCGACAGGCTCGAGCGGCTCAACCCGAACCTCGCGGGCAACATCCGGCTCGGGCTGGACGTGAAGATCCTCGACATCGCGCGCGCCGAGCGCAAGCGCACGGAGGTCTTCCACCGCTGGCGCGCGCTCTTCGAGCGCTATGACCTCGTGCTCACGCCGTGCTCGCCGGTACCGCCGTTCCCGGTCGACCAGAACTATCCGACCGAGATCGGCGGGAAGAAGCTCGACAACTACATCGCCTGGATCGCGCAGACCTTCCTGGTCTCGCTCGCGACGCTGCCGGCGGCGAGCGCGCCGGCCGGGCTCACCGCGTCGCGGCTGCCGGTCGGCCTGCAGATCGTCGGGCCGCGGTTCGCCGAGCCGCGGATCCTGGCGTGCGCGAAGTTCGTCGAGCGGGTCAACCCGCTCGGGTGGGCGCCGCACGCGGCGTAAAGGGCTACCCCGAGACCTTCTGCGTAGCGGGCAGCAGCCGGGCGGCGGGAAAGCGCGCGCGAAAGACGCTGCCCCTCCCGGGTGTGCTCTCGATCGCGAGCGCAGCCTCGTGGCGCGCGAGGGCGTGCTTGACGATCGCCAGCCCGAGGCCGGTGCCGCCCGACTCGCGCGAGCGCCCGTGGTCCACGCGATAGAAGCGCTCGGTGAGGCGCGGGATATGCTCGGGTTCGATCCCGATCCCGGTGTCCTCGACCGAGAACTCCGCGCCGGCCCGCGCGGCGCGCCACGCGATGCGAATCTCGCCCCCTTCGGGCGTGTAGCGGACCGCGTTGTCGACCAGGTTGGCGAAGGCGCTCGCCAGCTCGCTCTCCGCGCCCGCGAGGTCCGCGTCGCCGGAGATCTCGAGCGCGATCCGGTGCCGGCCGCCGGAGAGCGCCTCGGCCTCCGCCCGGACGCGCTCGAGGAGCGCTCGCACCGCCACCCGCGCCTCGGGCGGCGGCGGCGCGTGCTCCAGCGTCGAGAGCGCGAGCAGATCCTCGATGAGGCGCGCCATGCGCTCTGCCTGCGGGCGCATGAGATTGAGGTAGTCGCGCACGCGCTGCGGCTCGAGCTTGCGTTCGCCGATCGTCTCGAGGAAGCCGGTGAGGACGGTGAGCGGCGTGCGCAGCTCGTGCGAGACGTTGGCGACGAAATCGCGCCGCATCGCCTCGAGCCGCTCCTCGCCGGTCACGTCGTGCGAGAGGAGCAGCCAAGCGTTCTCGTCGAAGGCGACCAGCTGCACCGACAGCGTACGCGCCTCGGCGCCGGCAGCGCGCAGCCGCAGCAGCTCCGAGGGGTTGCGCCGCTGCAGGTACTCGATGAACTCGGGCTGGCGAACGAAGTTGGCGATCGGCTCGCCGCGGTCGCGCTCCGGGTCGATGCCGAGATGCGCCCGCGCGGCCGCATTGCACCACTCGACGCGCAGCGCCGGGTCGAGCGTGGTCACGCCGTAGGGAAGCGCCTGCGCCGCGCGGCGCGTGCGCACGATCAGACGCGCGAGCCGGCGCCGCTCGCCCGCGGCCGAGCGCCGGTGGCGCTCGAGCAGGTTGAACACTTCGCCCCAGGCCCCTCGCGCCTCGGGTGCATCGGGCAGCCGCGATCTTGCCGCCCAGCGGCGCAGCCGCGCGAACTCGCGCAGCTGGCGGGCGAGGGCATACGCGAGCCCCGCGACCGCCAGCGCGAGGACGACTTCGAGCCCGGTCACGACCCGCCGCCCGCGCGCAGGACGTAGCCGCTACCGCGCACCGTCCGGATCAGCGCGTCGTGCCCGCTCGGCTCGAGCGCCTGCCGCAGCCGCCGGATGTGCACGTCCACGGTGCGCTCCTCGACGACGACGTCGTCGCCCCACACGCGGTCGAGCAGCTGCGAGCGCGAGTGCACCCGGTTCGGATGGGTCATGAGGAAATGCAGCAGCCGGAACTCGGTGGGACCCAGCTCCAGGGGCCGTCCCCTTCCGGCCACGGTATGTGCACCGGGGTCGAGCTTGAGGCCGTCGAGCTCGATCGGCGCGTCGTCGAGGTGCGGGGAGCGCCGGCGCAGCACCGCCCGGATGCGCGCCAGGAGCTCGCGCGGCGAGAACGGCTTGGTGAGGTAGTCGTCGGCGCCGGCGTCGAGCGCCGCGACCTTGGCCTCTTCGCCCGCGCGCGCGGTGAGGAAGATGATCGGAACGCCGCGCGTGCGATCGTCGGCGCGCAGACGCCTGGCGAGCGCGAGGCCCGACTGGTCGGGAAGCATCCAGTCGAGGAGCACCATGTCGGGGAGGGTCTCGCGCAGCTGCCGCAGCGCCTCCTCGGCGCTCGCCGCCCGCAGCACGGCGTAGCCGGCGAGCTCCAAGTTCACCGCGACGAGCTCCAGGATCGCCGGCTCGTCCTCGACGACCAACACCGTGACCGACATCACTCCTTTGCGACCTCCCGGTCCACTTCGGCGGGCGGGCTGTGCCGCACGTCGGTTCCCCTGACGATGTAGATGACCTGCTCGGCGAGGTTCTTTGCGTGGTCGCCGATGCGCTCGATCGCCTTCGCCACCCACACGATCTCGAGCGCGGTGGAGATGGTACGCGGATCCCCCATCATGTAAGTGATTAGGCTGCGCAGCACCGAGCGGAACTCGTCGTCGATCGCCGCGTCTTCCTTGACGACGTCGGCGCAGGGTCCGGCATCCAGCCGCGCGAAGGCGTCGAGCGCCTGGCGCAGCATGCGCACCGCGATCTGCGCGGCGTGGCGGATGGCCGGGAAGCGCTGCGCGAACGGCCCCCCGCCTTCCTCGTGGATGCGTTTGGCCATGCGCGCGATCTTCTCCGCCTCGTCGCCGATGCGCTCGAGGTCGGTGACGATCTTGCTGACCGCCATGATGAGCCGCAGGTCGCTCGCCGCGGGCTGGCGCTTCACCACGATGTGGCTGCAGGCGCCGTCGATCGCGACCTCGTGGGCGTTCACGCGCCGGTCGTTCTCGATCACCCGTTCGATGAGCGCGGCGTCCCCGCTCGCGTAAGCGTCGATTGCGGCGAGGATCTGCGCCTCGACCAGGCCGCCCATCTCGAGCACGCGCGTGCGCGTGGCGTCTAGATCGGCCTCGAACTGTTTGGAGAGGTGCTCGGTCGCCCCCATTGCCGGCCTCCTAGCCGAACCTTCCCGTGATGTAGTCCTCGGTCTGCTTGTGCCGCGGCTTGATGAACAGCTCGTCGGTGCGGCCGAACTCGATCAGTTCACCGAGGTACATGTAGGCGGTGTAGTCCGACACCCGCGCCGCCTGCTGCATGTTGTGGGTGACGATGAGGACCGTCACCCGCTTCTTCAGCTCGGCGATCAGCTCCTCGATGCTGGTGGTGGCGATCGGATCGAGCGCCGAGGTGGGTTCGTCGAAGAGCAGCAGCTCGGGGTCTGTGGCGAGCGCGCGGGCGATGCACAGGCGCTGCTGCTGACCACCCGAGAGATTGAAGGCGGGCTGGGCGAGGCGGTCCTTCACCTCGTTCCACAGTGCGGCGCCGCGCAACGCCGCCTCCACCTTGTCCTCCAGCGCGCGCCGCGAGCGCTCGCCGCGCACCCGCAGGCCGTAGGCGACGTTCTCGAAGATCGACTTGGGGAAGGGATTGGGCTTCTGGAACACCATCGACAGGCGCATGCGCACCTCGATCGGGTCGACCTGCGGTGCGAGCAGGTTCGCGTCGTCCGGGTAGAGCCGGATCTCGCCCTCGTAGCGGTTGCCGGGGTAGAGATCGTGCATGCGGTTGAAGCAGCGCAGGAACGTGGACTTGCCGCAGCCCGAGGGTCCGATGAGCGCGGTGACGCGATGCTCGTGCACCACGAGACTCAGGTCCTTGAGGGCGCGGAACTCGCCGTAGTAGAAGCTCAGGCCCCGCGCCTCCGCCTTGGGGGCGGAGGGCGCAGCCCCGGCGCGGGTCTCGACGGCAGTTGCAAGCGATAGTGCGGGCACGGTCACCACCTCATTCTCGCGCGCAGCCGGTGGCGGAGCCAGATCGCCAGGCCGTTCATCGCGAGCGTCATCAGCACGAGCACCAGCCCCGCGGCCGCGGCGTTGGCGTGGAACGCCGCCTGCGGGCGCGAGGTCCAGTTGAAGATCTGGATCGGCATCACCGTGAAGGGGGATCGCAGCCACTCGAAGCTGAGCCAGGGGAACTCCGGCGTCACCGGCGCGGGCGGCAGCAGGGCGATGAAAGTGAGCGCGCCGATGGTGATGACCGGCGCCGTTTCGCCGATCGCGCGCGCGAGCCCGATGATGATTCCGGTGAGGATGCCGGGCGACGAATACGGCAGGATGTGGCCCGAAACCATCTGCCAGCGCGTCGCGCCCAGCGCGTAGGCGCCCTCGCGGATACCCTGCGGGATCGTCCGGATCGCCTCGCGCGTGGCGACGATCACCACCGGCAGGATGAGCAGCGCGAGCGTGAGCCCGGCGGCGGCGATGCTCTGTCCCAGGCCGAACTGCTGGACGAACAGGCCGAGGGCGAGCAGCCCGTAGACGATCGAGGGCACGCCCGCGAGGTTGGTGATGTTGATCTCGATCAGGTCGGCGAGCCAGCCGCGACGCGCGTATTCCTCCAGGTAGACGCCGGCGGCGACGCCCAGCGCCAGCGCGACCGCGGCGGTGACGAGCATGACCAGCGCGGAGCCGACCAGGGCGGAGAGGATCCCCGCCTGGTCGGCGTGGCGCGAGGGAAACCCGGTGAGGAACTGCCACGAGAGGCGCGGCGCCCCGCTCACCAGCATGTCGAAGAAGAGCGCCGCGAAAGCGAACGCGGCGATGCCGAGCGCGAGGATGCCGAGCGCCGCGAACAGAACGTCCCCGCGCCTGTGCAGCGCGATGAGCGCGCGCAGCTCCGCCGCGCTGTGCTCGCGCATCAGTAGGCCTCCCGGTACTTCCTGCGCAGGACGTGGCCGAGCACGTTGCAGGCGAGCGTGAAGAGCAGCAGCGTGAGGCCGGCGGCGAAGATCGTCTGGTAGCCGATCGAGCCGTGCGGCAGGTCGCCGAGCGCCACCTGCACGATGTAGGCGGTGATCGTCGCCGCCGGCTCGAGCGGGTTGAGGGTGAGGTTCGGCTGCATGCCCGCGGCGACCGCCAGGATCATGGTCTCGCCGACTGCGCGCGAGATGCCCAGAATGTAGGCCGACGCGATGCCCGAGAACGCCGCCGGCACGACGATCTTGGCCGCGGTCTGGAACCGCGTCGCCCCCATTGCATAGGAGCCTTCGCGCAGGCTCATCGGCACGGCGCGCATCGCGTCCTCCGCGAGCGAGCTGACGTAGGGCACGATCATGATCCCCATCACGATGCCGGCCGAGAGCAGGTTGAAACCCGGCAGCGCCGGGTAGAACCACTGCAGCAGCGGGGTCACGAACAGCAGCGCGAAATAGCCGTAGACGATGGTCGGAATGCCGCCGAGGAGCTCGAGCAGCGGCTTGGCCACCTCGCGCACCCGGAAGGGGGCGAACTCCGCGAGATACATCGCGATGACGGTGCCCATCGGGATCGCGATCGCGAGCGCGATCGCCGAGCTGACGAGCGTTCCCGAGAGCAGCACCACGATCCCGAAGTGCGCGTCGGCGAAGAGCGGTGTCCACTGCCGATCGGTGAGGAACTGCCAGAGCGGCACGTGCTGGAAGAAGACGACCGATTCCTTGACCAGGATGTAGACGATGCCGAGCGTGGTGGCGATCGTCGCCAGCGCCGCGGCGAGGAGCGCCGCCTCGATCAGGCGCTCGCGCCAGAAGCGCAAGCGGCGCGGCCCGGTCCGGGTCGCGCCGAGCGTGAGTGCGGCGGTGGTCAGAGCGCTGCCTCGCGCGCCAGCAATTCGTCGATCGTGACACCCGCCTCGGCGGCGCCGCCGAAGACCGTGCCTTTGCGGCCCTTGAGGACGTGTTCCCAGGAGGCTTTGTAGGCCCGCTCGGGCAACGGCACGTACTTCACTTCCGCGGCGAGCTGCGGGCCGTGCTGCATGTAGTAGCCGACGAACTCCTTGACCTCGGGCCTGGCGAGCGCCGCGGCCCTCACGTAGATGAAGATCGGGCGCGCGAGCGGCGAGTAGGTGCCTTCCAGCACCGACTCCATGGACGGTGCCACCGGCTGTCCCTTCTCGTTGACGATCGGCACCGCCCTGAGCTTGTCCTTGTTCTCGATGTAGTAGGCGTAGCCGAAATAGCCCAGGCCGTTCGCGTCGCGCGCGACGCCTTGCACCAGCACGTTGTCGTCCTCCGACGCAGTGAAATCCCCGCGCGCGGACTTGGACTTGCCGACCACCGCCTCGGTGAAATAGTCGAACGTGCCCGAATCCGCCCCGGGGCCGAAGAGCTTGAACGCCGCGTCCGGCCACTGCGGGTTCACCTGCCGCCACGTCGTGACCTTGCCCTGTGCGGCCGGCTCCCACATCTTCTTCAGCTCCGCGACGGTGAGCTGCTTGACGAAGCCGTTCTTCGGGTTGACGACCACCGTGAGCGCGTCGAACGCCACCGGGAGCTCGAAGTACTCGATGCCCGCGACCCGACACACTTCCATCTCGCGCTTGAGGATCGGCCGCGAGGCGTTGGCGACGTCGATCTCGCCGCGGCAGAACTTCTTGAAGCCGCCGCCGGTGCCCGAGATGCCCACCGTTACCTTGACCTTGCCGCGGGTGGATTTCTGGAACTCCTCGGCCACCGCTTCGGAGATCGGGTAGACCGTGCTCGAGCCGTCAAGCTTGACGAGCTGCGCCTGGGCGGCGGGCACCGCGGCGAATGCGCCGGCGGCGGCCACTCCTGCCACCAGTGCCCGGACCAGTGCGTTCGGTTTCATGCCTTGCCTCGCTTTTCCGTGGATGACGGGGCGCGAGTCTGAACCGCGAAAGTTGCAGCTGTGTGACGGTGCGCTACGCGGGTTGGCGCTCGAACTCACCCTCGGCTCGCCGTCGCCTGCGGCAACCGGGCCGATCTCTTGATTGACGCTTTGATGCTTTGATGCTTTGTTTCATGATGAAACGATGCTAGACTCGCGCTCATGCGCACGACACTAACGATCGACGACCGGATCGCCAAGACGCTCAAGGCCCTCGCCTACCGCTCCGGAAAGCCGTTCAAGCAGGTCGTGAACGAGACGCTCGCCGCGGGTCTGACGGCGCGCGAAACGCCTCCGGCGCGACCCTACCGGGTGAAGCCGGCGTCACTCGGCGGCGTCGTTCCTGGGGTCGACCTGACCAAGGCGCTGCGCCTCGCCGCGGCGCTGGAGGACGAGGAGATCGCCCGCGAGCTCGAGCTCCGGAAGTGATCCTCGTCGACGCCAACCTCCTCATCTACGCCATCGACGCGGACTCGCCGCACCACGCGCGCGCGCGGCGGTGGCTGGAGGAGGCCCTCTCCGGAACGAGCCCGGTCGGCTTGCCCTGGATCGCGCTCCTCGCGTTCCTCCGGATCACCACCCGCGCGGGCATCATGCGCAACCCGCTCGCCCCGGAGGATGCGTTCGCGTACGTGGACGCCTGGCTCGGCCAGCCGAACGTCGCCGCGATAGGCCCCGGGGAGCATCACTGGGCGATCCTCGGCACGCTGCTGCGCGCGAGCGGCACTGCCGGGAACCTGACGACCGATGCGCACCTCGCGGCGCTCGCGCTGGAGCACGGCGGCGCCATCGCGTCGGCCGACAACGATTTCAAGCGCTTCGCCGGCGTGACGCACGTCAATCCGTTGGCTGCGTAACGGCCACTCGTCGCGCGGTCGAACCGCCGCGCCGGGCGCCGCAAGCGATATCCCAGCATGGAGTGGGTCGTCGTTCTCCTCATCGGCCTCGTCGCCGGCACGCTCGGCGGCATCGTCGGCTTCGGCACGTCGATCATGCTGCTGCCGCCGCTCGTCGTCGTCTTCGGGCCGAAGGAGGCGGTCCCGATCATGGCGGTGACCGCCCTGATGGCGAACCTGTCCCGCGCCGCGGTCTGGTGGCGCGAGATCGACTGGCGGGCGTGCGCGGCCTATAGCGCGACCGCCGCGCCCGCCGCGGCGCTCGGCGCGGCGACGCTCGTGCGGATGAGCTCGGTCGCGATCGAGGTCGCGCTCGGGGCGTTCTTCCTCCTGATGATCCCGGTGCGGCGCCGGCTCACGGCGAGCGGCTTCACCCTCCGGCTGTGGCAGCTTGCCGTGGTCGGCGCGGTGATCGGCTTTCTGACCGGAATCGTCGCGTCGACCGGTCCGATCAACACGCCGTTCTTCCTCGCGCTCGGGCTGGTGAAGGGCGCGTTCCTCGCGACCGAGGCGCTCGCCTCGCTCTCGATGTACGTCGCGAAGGCGGCGACGTTCAATCAGCTCGGCGCGCTGCCGTGGGCGACGTTCGCCAAAGGGTTGATCGTCGGCTCGGCGGTCATGCTCGGCTCGTACGCGGCCAAGCCGTTCGTGCTGCGCATGGCGCCGGAGCAGTTCCGGCTGCTGATGGACGCCCTGATGCTCCTCGCGGGCGCGACGATGATCCTGACGGCGCTGGCGTGAGCCCGCTCAGGGCGTCACCGGCGTCGGCCGCGGCAGCGGCAGGCCGCGCGCTGCCATCACCTCGCGCAGCCGGTCGGGGTAGTCGGTGATGAGGCCGTCCACGCCCCAGTCGATCAGCCGCTCCATGTCGGCGCGATCGTTGACGGTCCAGGGCAGCACCGCGAGCCCGAGCGTCTTCGCGTCCTTCACGATCGATTCGGTCAGGTCGAGGGAGTTCGGCGACCAGATCTTCCCGCCGGCCGCCCGCACCATCCTCGGCACCGACCCGTGGTCGCGGTGGCGGACCCCGGCCGTCCACGGCGAGTCCTCGCGGTGCCCGGCCCGGATGGTGTCGAGCGCCTGCTGCTGCGAGGTGAGGTACGAGGTCGCGATCTCCGGCGCCTCCCGCTGCACGAGCGCGAGCGTGCGCCAGTCGAACGACTGGATCGTGGTGCGCGCGGCCATGCCGTTGGCGCGGATCACCTTGATCAGCGCGCGCGCGAGGACCTCCGGCGGCGCGGTGTCCTCCGGCGCCTCGGGCGAGACCTTGGTCTCGACGTTGAACCGCACTTCGCCGTTGCGCGCGTGGCGCGTCAGCTCGAACACTTCCTCCAGCGACGGGATGCGCACCTTGTCCTGGCGCCGCTGCTCGGGGAGGCGGCGCGAGTAGTCGCTGCCCGGCTTGATGCGCCCGACGTCGTAGCGCTGCAGCTCGCGCAACGACAGCTCGCGGATCGCCGGCGTGCGGCCGGCGAGCCAGCGCCCGTCGGCGCCGCGCGCGAGGTCGGGATTGAGCCGGCGGTCGTGCACGATGACCACCACGTCGTCCTCGGTCAGCCCCGCGTCCATCTCGAGCGTGGTGACGCCGATCGACAGGGCGCGCGCGAACGCCGGCAGCGTGTTCTCGGGCGCCAGCCCGCGCGCGCCGCGGTGACCCTGCAGGTCGAAGGCGGCGGCGTGGGTGGTCATGACGGCGAGCGTCGCGAGGGCGGCGGAGCGCAGCACGGGTTGGGCTAGAATCCGTTCGCGGCGCCAAGTCTATCCCGCCCGCGCGCTCCCCGACACGACCCCGGATCACGCATGGTGAAGGTTTACGCGATCGACGGCATCACTCCCGTGGTCCACCCGGACACCTACGTCCACCCGAGCGCGGTGCTGATCGGCGACGTGATCGTGGGCCCCGGCGTCTACATCGGGCCCTCGGCCAGCCTGCGCGGCGACTTCGGCCGCATCGTGGTGGAGCGGGGCGCCAACATCCAGGACTGCTGCGTCGTGCACGGCTTCCCCACCTACGACACGGTGATCGAGGAGGACGGGCACATCGGCCACGGCGCGATCGTGCACGGCGCGCGCATCTGCCGCAACGCGCTCGTGGGCATCAACGCGGTGGTGAACGACAACGCGGTCGTGGGCGACTCGGCGATCGTCGCCGCGCTCGCGTTCGTCAAGGCCGAGACGCGCATCCCGCCGCGCTCGCTCGCCGCGGGCATCCCCGCGAAAGTGCGGCGCGAGCTGACTCCGGAGGAGCTCAAGTGGAAGGTGGATTCGACCCGCCTCTACCAGGAGCTCACCGTGCGCTCGCTCGCGACGATGCGCGAGACCGAGGCGCTCCCCGCGGCCGAACCCGACCGCCGGCGCCTCGCCCTGCCCGCGGTGCTGCCCCTGTCGGTGTGGAAGGCGCAGCACGCCGCCGGCGGGGACGGCGGCGTGATCGACCGATGAGCGTCTCCCGCGCCCGCCCGGCGGCCCCCGCCGCCGCACCCGCCCTCCTACTGCCTGCGAACTGACCGGAGCGAAACGACCCATGTACGAAAACATCCTCGTCGAGACCCGCGGCCGCGTCGGCCTGGTCACCCTCAACCGCCCGCAGGCGCTCAACGCGCTCAACGACGCGCTCATGAACGAGCTCGGCGACGCGCTGCTCAAGTTCGAGGCCGACGAGGGCGTGGGCGCGGTCGTGCTCACCGGCAGCGACAAGGCGTTCGCCGCCGGCGCCGACATCGGCGCGATGAAGGACTGGGGTTACATGGACGTCTACAAGTCCGAGTACATCACGCGCAACTGGGAGACGCTCAAGCGCGTGCGCAAGCCGGTTATCGCGGCGGTCGCGGGCTGGGCGCTCGGCGGCGGCTGCGAGCTCGCGCTCGCCTGCGACATCGTGATCGCCGCGGACAGCGCGAAGTTCGGCCAGCCGGAGATCAAGCTCGGCATCATTCCCGGCGCCGGCGGCACGCAGCGCCTGCCGCGCGCGGTGGGGAAGGCGAAGGCGATGGACCTCATCCTCACCGCGCGCAACATGGACGCGCAGGAGGCCGAGCGCGCGGGGCTCGTGTCGCGCGTGGTTCCGGCCGCCAGGCTGCTCGACGAGGCGATCGGCGCGGCGGCCGCGATCGCCGAGTACTCCCTGCCGGTCGTCATGGCGGCCAAGGAGTCGGTGAACCGCGCCTACGAGAGTGCGCTCGCCGAAGGGATCCTCTTCGAGCGCCGCATGTTCCATTCGCTCTTCGCCACTGAAGACCAGAAGGAAGGCATGCGGGCGTTCGTCGAGAAACGCAAGCCCGCGTTCAAGCACCGCTGAGCGGCGTGGCCGACCAGGCTCCGCCGGTGCGCGACCGCCTGCGCCCGCCGGCCCGCCTGATCGCGTGGGTGTGCGCCGCCCACGTGCTGAGCATGACCGGCTTCGCGACCTACCCGGCGCTGCTGCCGGGCCTGCAGCGCGAGTGGGCCATGTCGAACACCGAGGCGGGGTTCGTGAGCGGGCTCTTCTTCGCCGGCTACATGGCGGCGGTGCCGGTGCTCACCGCGCTCACCGACCGGCTGGACGCGCGGCGCATCTATCTCGCCGCGAGCCTCGTCGCGGCCGGGGGCACCGCAGGGTTCGGATTCATCGCCCACGGCCCGATCGCGGGCGGGCTGTGCCAGCTCCTCGTGGGGGTCGGCATCGCCGGCACCTACATGCCGGGCCTGCGCGCGCTCACCGACAACACCCACGGCGCCGCGCAGACGCGGGCGGTGTCCTTCTACACCGCGTTCTTCGGCGTCGGCGTGAGCCTGTCGCTCGTGCTCGCGCAGCAGGTGTCGGAGCATCTCGGCTGGCGCTGGGCGTTCGGCGCCGCCGCGGTCGGGCCGCTGGTCGCGGCGGCGATGGTGCTCGCGGGGCTGCCGCCGCGCGCCGCGCGCGGCGCGGCGGCCGAGTCGCACCTGCTCGACTTCCGGCCGGTGCTCGCGAACCGCGCGGCGCGCCGCTACATCTACGGCTACGCGGTGCACTGCTGGGAGCTCTTCGGCTCGCGCTCGTGGATGGTGGCCTTCCTCACCTTCGCGCAGACGCTCGTCCCGGCGCCGCTGTCGCCGGCCGCGATCCACGCGCTCGCCAACCTCGGCTCGCCGGCCGCGAGCATCGTCGGCAACGAGGCGGCGCTGCGCATCGGGCGCGGCCCGGTCATCGTCGCCGGGATGATGCTCTCGGGCGCGCTCACCTGCGCGCTAGGCTTCGCTGCCGCGGCGCCGTGGATCGTGGTCGTGGCCCTCGTCGTGGCGCACATGGCGCTCGTGATGAGCGACTCCTCGACGCTGACCGCGGGCATGGTCGGCGCCGCCGACCCGCGCTTGAAGGGGGCGACGATGGCGGTGCACTCCACGCTCGGGTTCGGCGCCGGGTTCGTGTCGCCGCTCGTGTTCGGCGCGGCGCTCGACCTCGCCGGCGGCAACCGTTCGCTCACCGCGTGGGGGGTCGCGTTCGCGACGCTCGGCGCCGGGGCGCTGGTCGCGCCCTGGGCGCTCGGTTTCGCGCGCCGATGAGCGGGCTCGCGCCGCGCCGCGAGCGCTGGCTGCTCGTCACGCTCGCCGGCGTGCAGTTCGCCGTCGTGCTCGACTTCATGATGCTGATGCCGCTCGGCGAGAGCCTCATGCGGCTCTTCGCCATCGCGCCCACTCGCTTCGGGCTGCTCGTGTCGGTCTACATGATCGCCGCGGCCGCGGCCGGGTTCGCGGCGTCGTTCATCGTGGACCGCTTCGACCGGCGCTCGACGCTGGTCGCGGCGTGCGCCTGCTTCACCGCGACCACCGTGCTCACCGCGACCGCGCAGGACTACCTCTGGCTGCTCGCCGCGCGCGCGATCGCCGGCGCCTTCGGGGGCATCCTGTTCGCGACCGTGCTCGCCATCGTCGGCGACGCGATCCCCGAGGGCAGGCGCGGGCGCGCGCTCGGCGTGGTGATGAGCGCCTCCTCGATCGCCTCCATCGTCGGCATCCCGCTCTCGCTCTGGCTCGCGGCGCGCTACTCGTGGCGCGCGCCGTTCTTCGCCAACACCGCCCTGGCGGCGGCGATCCTCGCCGCGGCGCTGCGGACCGTCCCGCACATCCGCGGCCATCTCGAGGCCGCGCGCGGCCGCGCGGCGCTCGGGCGCGTGGCCGCGGTGTTCGGGAACGCGAACCACCTGCGCGCCTTCGGCCTGTCCATGACGCTCAACTTCTCCGGCTTCCTGATCGTGCCGTTCATCGCGCCCTACCTCGTCGCCAACGTCGGCGTCACCGAGGCGGAGCTCCCGGTGACCTATTTCTTCGGCGGGCTGGCGGCGCTCTTCTTCGTGCGCCAGGTGGGACGGCTCACCGACCTGCACGGCCGGCGGCGCGTGTTCGGATGGGTCGCCGCCGCCTCGATCGTCGGAATCCTGGTCGTCACCCACCTGCCGCCGGTGCCGCTGTGGGGCGTGGTGCTCGCGCAGATGCTGCTGATGGCCACTTTCCCCGGGCGCTTCGTGCCGGCGATGGCGATCCTTCAGAGCGCGGTGGCGGCGGAGCTGCGCGGCAGCTTCATGAGCTTCAACGCGGCGCTCCAGCAGCTCGCCGCGGGCGCGGGGTCGTTCGTGGCCGCGGCGATGGTCGCCCGCGGCGCGGGCGGCGAGCTCACCGGGTTCGACGCGGTCGGCTGGGTCTCGATGCTGGCGACCGGGCTCGCGATCGCGCTGGCGGGGCGCGTGCGGCGGGCGCCTGCGCCGCGGGCCCAGGCCCGGCGGTAGCGCGGCCGCGAGCGCGACGGCGGCGGGCCGTGGCGGGCGAACCGGGGTTTCCGCATAATCCCCTGCCCCCCGACCGGCCGCAGGCCGCCGGCCGGCGAAGAGGCCGTCCAGACCCGCACCAGTCAGGAGTCCGCGCCCGACCCGCGCGGCGACGAGAGGAGAGTGAGCGTGGAGAAAGTGTGGTTGAAGCGCTATCCGCGCGGCGTGCCGCACGAGGTGCGCTGGGACGAGTTCGCGTCGGTGAAGGATCTCTTCGAGGCGAGCGTCCGGAAGTACGCGCAGCGGCCCGCGTACCACTGCATGGGCAAGACGCTCACGTTCGCGGAGCTCGACCGGCTGTCGCGCGCGTTCGCCGGCTGGCTGCAGGCGGGCGGCTTCGGCAAGGGCGGGCGCGTCGCGATCATGATGCCGAACGTGCTGCAGTACCCGGTGGCGCTGTTCGGCACCCATCGCGCCGGCGGCATCGTGGTGAACGTGAACCCGCTCTACACCGCGCGCGAGCTCGAGCACCAGCTCAAGGACTCCGGCGCCGAGGTAATCGTCATCCTCGAGAACTTCGCCGCGACGCTGCAGCAGGTGCTGGCGCGCACGCCGGTGAAGAAGGTGGTCGTGACCTCGCTCGGCGAGCTGCTCGGGTTCAAGGGCAGGATCGTCGACTTCGTCGTGCGCCACGTGAAGAAGATGGTGCCGGCGTTCGAGCTGCCGGATGCGCTGCGCTTCGGCGACGCGCTCGCGCAGGGCGCGCGCGCCGAGCTGAAGCCGGTCGCGCTCGGCCAGGACGACATCGCGTTCCTGCAGTACACCGGCGGCACCACGGGGGTCGCCAAGGGCGCGATGCTGCTGCACCGGAACATCCTCGCCAACCTCGAGCAGTCCGCGTCCTGGCTCCTGCCGTTCATGGGCGAGGGCGAGGCGAAGGTGATCATCACCGCGCTGCCGCTCTACCACATCTTCTCGCTGACGGCGAACTGCCTGGTGTTCATGAAGCTCGGCGGCTGCAACGTCCTCGTCACCAACCCGCGCGACATCCCCGGGTTCGTCAAGGAGCTCGCCCGGCACCGCTTCACGATCATCACCGGGGTCAACACGCTGTTCAACGCGCTGCTCAACAACCCGGACTTCGCCCGGCTCGACTTCCGGCCGCTGAGGATCGCGCTCGGCGGCGGGATGGCGGTGCAGCAGGCGGTCGCCGAGCGCTGGAAGCAGGTGACCGGCGTCACGCTGGTCGAGGCGTACGGGCTCACCGAGACCTCGCCGGCCGCGACCATCAATCCGCTCGACCTCGAGGGCTACAACGGCTCGATCGGGCTGCCGGTGCCGTCGACCGAGATCGGCATCCGCGCCGACGACGGGCGCTGGCTGCCGGTCTGGGACGGCGCGCAGGCGCTGGAGCAGTGCACCGGCGAGATCTGCATCAAGGGCCCGCAGGTCATGGCCGGCTACTGGCAGCGCCCCGAGGAGACCGCGAAGGTGATGACGCCCGACGGGTTCTTCATGACCGGCGACATCGGCTACATGGACCGGGAGGGGTTCATCCGCATCGTCGACCGGAAGAAGGACATGATCCTCGTCTCGGGCTTCAACGTGTACCCGAACGAGGTCGAGGGCGTGCTCGCGCTGCACCCGGGGGTGCTCGAGTGCGCCGCGATCGGGGTGCCGGACGCGAAGTCGGGCGAGGCGGTCAAGGTGTTCATCGTCAAGAAGGATCCCGCCCTGACCGAGGACGCGATCCGCCGGCACTGCGAAGCGCACCTCACCGGGTACAAGCGCCCGCGCTACATCGAGTTTCGCGCCGACCTGCCGAAGACCAACGTCGGGAAGATCCTGCGGCGCACGCTGCGCGACGAGGAGCTCGGACGGAAGAAGGCGGCGTAGCGGGGCGGGGAAGGCCGATCGACCGCCGCCGCCGCAGGCCCGCCGTGCGCGCCCGGCGGGCGCGGGCGCTTCCACGATGAGACAGGACCGCTTCGCCGCCGGCATCGCGCTGGTCCTCGTCACCGTGCTGTCCTGGGGCGCCACCTTTCCCGTCGGCAAGGCGGCGGTGGCGGGAATCGATCCGTTCTGGCTCGCGGCGATCCGCTATGGCGTGACCGTGCTCGCGTTCGCCGCGATCCTGGCGGCGGTCGAGGGGCGCGGCGCGTTCGGCTTCGAGGGCCGCTTCGCCGCCGCGGCGGTGATCGGCGTGGTCGGCTTCGGCGGCTTCAACACGCTCGCCTTCATCGGGCTGCAGTACAGCAAGGCCGAGCACGTCGCGCTCATCAACGCGCTGCAGGCGCCGATCACCGCGCTCGCGCAGTGGGCGTGGCGCGGCGTGCGTCCCGCGAACGTCACGCTCGCGTGCATGGCGGTGGCGTTCGTCGGCGTGTTCTTCGTGGCGACGCACGGCGACCCGGCGGCGGCGCTCGCCGGCGGGTCGCTGGTCGGCGACCTCCTCGCGCTCGCTGCCGCGGTGTGCTGGGTGGTGTACTCGCTCGGCGTGGTGCGGTTCGCGGGGTTCAGCGCGATCCGCTACATGACGCTCACGTGCATTCCGGGCGCGGCCGCGCTGTTCGCGTTCGCGCTGGCGGCCACGGCGCTCGGCGCGGTGGTGCCGGACGCGGTGGCGCTGCGCGCGCACGGCTGGGAGGTCGCCTACCTCATCGTCGTCACCTCGATCGTCGGGGTGCTGTGCTGGATCGCCGGCATCCAGCGCGTCGGCCCGCTCAACGCGGCGCTGCTCGCGAACCTGGTGCCGATCGTCGCGTTCGCGATCGGCATCGCGCTCGGCACGCCGTTCGACGCGTTCGAGATCGGCGGGGCGGCGCTCGTGATCGGCGCCCTGGTCGCCAACAACCTGCTCCTGCGCCGCCGCCGCGCCCCGGCGTGACCCGTTGCGGACCATCGACGCACGCTTTAGTGCGCTGCAGCAACTCCTCTGGTATAACGCGGCAGGCCTGTTAACCGTCTCGTTAAGACAGGAGGTCAGGGAGTGCTCTACGCGCTGCACGAGATGCACCACGCGCTGCTCGCGCCGTGGAACGTCTGGGCGAAGACCCACCACGAGCTCTTTTCCCACCCGTTCAGCCCGCTCGCCTACGCGCCCGGCGCGAAGCGGGTGGCCGCCTCCGCGGAGCTGATCCACCGCCTGACCCGGCGCTACGAGAAGCCCGAGTTCGGGCTGCAGCGCGCCCTCGTCGGCGGCGTCGAGGTCGCGGTGAGCGAGCGCGTCGCGCTGCGCAAGCCGTTCTGCCGCCTGCTGCACTTCGAGCGCGCCGCCGCGCGCCGCGATCCGGTGGTGCTCCTGGTCGCGCCGCTCTCGGGGCACTTCGCGACCCTGCTGCGCGACACCGTGCGCGCGCTGCTGCCGGATCACGAGGTCTACATCACCGACTGGGTCGACGCGAAGATGGTGCCGATCGCGGACGGCGCGTTCCACCTGGACGACTACGTCGACTACGTGCGCGACTTCCTCCGCCATCTCGGGCCCGAGGTGCACGTCGTCTCGGTGTGCCAGCCGACCGTCCCGGTGCTCGCCGCGGTGTCGTTGATGGCGGCCGACGCCGAGCCCGTGGCCCCGCGCACCATGACGATGATGGGCGGTCCGATCGACGCGCGCCGCAGCCCCACGGCCGTCACCAGCCTCGCGCTGAACCGCCCGCTGTCGTGGTTCGACCGGCGCCTGATCGAGCGCGTCCCGGCCAAGTACCCGGGTTTCATGCGCCGCGTCTACCCCGGCTTCCTCCAGCACGCCGGGTTCGTCGCGATGAACCAGGACCGCCACGCCGACGCGCACTGGGACTACTACCTGCACCTGGTGGCCGGCGACGGCGAGAGCGCCGGCGCGCACCGGCGCTTCTACGACGAGTACAACGCGGTGCTCGACATGCCGGCGGAGTACTACCTGGACACCATCCGCACCGTGTTCCAGGAGTTCGCGCTCGCCAACGGCACCATGCGCGTGCGCGGGCAGCCGGTGCGGCCGCAGGCGATCACCCGCAGCGCGCTGCTCACGATCGAGGGCGCGCTCGACGACATCTCGGGCAACGGCCAGACCGAGGCGGCGCATGCGCTGTGCTCCGGCATCCCGGCCCGGCGCCGCGAGCACTACCTGGTGCCGGACGTGGGGCACTACGGCATCTTCAGCGGGCGCAGGTGGCGCGAGACGATCGCCCCGCGCATCCGCGAGTTCATCCGGCGGCACGCGTAGCGCCGCGCCGCGCCGGCCGCGCGCCGGTCCGGCCGCGCTAGATGAGCCTGCGCGCGGCGAGCGCGTCGATCATCCGGCGCGCGAAGTCGTCCGCGTCGCGCCGCGGGTTGCTCGGGGCGAAGATCTCGCTCTGCGCGGTCCACACCGGCTGGTCGCTCTTCACCGCGAACAGGCGGCTCTCCACGAACGCCTGGTCGAACTGGATCACCGTCGGCGCGGCGCCGTAGCCCATGAACAGCGGGCCGCCCCACGCCGACCCGTAGAAGCCGTACGCCCCGCCGAAGGCAAACGGCGCGGTCGGGAACACCTCGGTGCGCCGCTCGACCCGCAGCACCCGGGCGATGAAGACGCCGTCGGCGCGCGCCTGCGCCACCGCGCCGTCGTAGCGGCTGCGCGACGCGACGCCGTCCTCGGGCACGAGCGTGTAGCTCTGGACGCACTCGACGGCGCGCGCGCGCAGCTGGGCGCAGAACGCGTCCTCGAAGACGCGGCGCACGGTCGCCTCGTGCGTGACGCCGACGACGAACACGCGCTCGAAGCGGCCGCCGGCGAAGGCCGGGTCCTGCCACTCCAGCACGATCCGGGTCGGCGCGGCGCAGGCGGCGAGCACGAGCGCGACGAGGCAGGCGCGGAGCGCGTGGCGCATGCGCCGATTATAGGTACGCGATCAGCCGCCCGCAGGTGACGACCCCGAGCCAGAGCGCGAGCGAGAGCAGCGCGGCGCCCTTCGCGGCCCGCGGGGTGGGGTAGTGCTGGTCCCACGACGCCACCGAGCGGTACACGCCGCCGTGGAAGACCGCGGCGTTCGCCGCGGCGAGCGCGATCAGGACGAGCTTCACGCGCAGCGCCGGGTTGGCGACGAAGTCGGTCGCGTGCGCCGCGAACATGGCCGCGCCGCTCGGAACGATCAGCAGGAGCGCGGCCCACGCCCACGGCAGGAGATGGCGCTCGAGCGCCCGGATCGACACCGTGCGCGAGAAGCCGAGCAGGCGCAGATCGAAGAGTGCGACCGCGCCGACCAGGAGCGCGAACCCGGCGATGTGGGCGACCTCGACCACCGGGTAGGTCCACAGCGAGTGCCGCATCAGCTGCGCGAGCGGCGAATGCTCGAGCGCCGACAGCCATTCGGCGATGTCCATGTCCTCCGGCCGCGCGCGGGGGCGCGCTCGCTCCTCCTCTGCGCGCCGCCGCGGCGGGGGGCTTTCTCGGGCCGCCCCTGCGCCGCGCGCCGCGCGCTACCTCAGCTCGACGGTCCTGCCGTCCACCGTGATGCGCTCGGCGCGCATCTCGTCGGGCTTGCTGCGATTCGGGTAGCCGACCACCGTCGCGGTGTTGCCGACCCTGAGCGCGTCCTGCGGCAGCCCGCGGTTCGACATGCGCGTCGGCGGCGCGAGCACGACGTTCCACGTCTTCGCGGCCGTCTGCAGCCGGATGTGGCCGTGCGGGTGCTCGTACCCCGACGCGACGATCTTGCCGGTGAGCACGAGCGACTGCGCGCCGTCGTACTCGCTCCAGCCGTGATGCGGCAGGGCGGGCGTGGCGAGCGCGGCGAGCACGAGCGCCGGAACGACGAGCCGTGGCATGGCGTAAGCGGGCCGAATCGACCGGCCGGACTATGCACCGTGGGAGTGGAAACTTCAACCGCATCTAGAATCGGGCCATGGTGCGCATCGTCCCGCTCGCCTGCCTCGCCGTCGCGGCGCTCGCCGCGCACGCGCAGCCCGCCGCGCCGCTGCGGCTCGCGGACACGTGGCCGCTGCCCGAGCACGAGCTGCCGTACGCGGGCGCGGCGCCCGCCACCCACCGGCTGCAGCTCGATCTCGTCGCTTTCGTCGACACGACCTGGAAGCCGGAAGCGATCGTGACGGCGGTGCGCGCGGCGGGCGCGCTCCTCGCGCAGTGCGGGATCCGGCTCGAGCGCGCGGAGCTCTACCGGTTCGAGGGGGGCGATCCGGGCTACCGCTACCTCTGGACGCCGGTCTCGCGCGAGCTCGTGCGCCGGGTGCGGCCGGCGAAGCCCGCGCTGTTCTTCGTGCGCGATTCGCGCCACGTGCCGACCTTCGACGCCGAGGCGTTCGGCACCGGCAACAGCGCGACGCGCCCTGAGCTCGCGTTCACCGTCTGGGTCACCGCGTACATCCGCGACCTGCCGGTCGCGCTTGCGCACGAGCTCGCGCACGTGCTCATGGACTCGGGCGCGCACTCGGTCGAGCCGGGAAACCTGATGCGCGACCGGACGGCGCCGGAGAACGCGACCCTCGCGCCGGCGCAGTGCGCCCGCATGGTCGAGGCGGGCGAGCGCAACGGCCTGCTGCAGCGCGAGCCGGCGCGCTAGCGCGCGCGCTGAGCGTCGAGGAACGCCGCCAGCCCGCGGCGCGCCTGCGAGCGGACGCGGCTGCGCAGCATCGGCGTCCAGCCGAGCGCCCAGCCCGCCGGCCCGAGCGCCTGCCGCGCCCAGCGCCAGAAGCCGAAGCGGTCGACGTGACGCGCGATCAGCCCGTCGCGGAACTCGAACGCCGCGTCGATCGCGTTGTGCACGCGCCGGCCGGTGGGCGAGAAGGTGTAGCGCGCTTCCCAGTGCGCGCGGCCGCGCGCGTCGTCGACGTGGACCTCGCCGAGATCGATCGCCAGGTCCTGGGCGCGCGCGCAGAGCATCGCCCACATCGCGCCGGCTTCCCGCCCGCGCAGCCCGGGGAAGACCGGATCGGAAAATTCGATCGCGGGGTGATAGCAGGCGCCCATCGCCGCCGCGTCGCGCGCCTGGAACGCGCGGTAGAAGCGCTCCACCAGCGCCGCGTTCGGATGCACCGGTTCAGCCGTGGCGCGCCCGGCTGTCCGCGGGCGCCTGCGCGCGCTCGGTCAGCGAGTAGTCGCGCAGCACCGACGCGACGCGCAGGCGGTAGTCGCTGAAGACGCCGCCGCGCCCGCGCGCCTGCGCCGCGCGGTGGCCCTCGAACTCGCGCCAGCGGCGCACCGACTCCTCGTCGCGCCAGAACGAGAGCGACAGGATCTTGCCCTCGTCGGCGAGGCTCACGAAGCGCTCGATCGAGACGAACCCGTCGGCCTGCGCGAGCGCGGGGCGCAGGCCGGCCGCGATGTCGAGGTACTCCTGCTTGCGGCCGGGGGCGGGCGTGACTTCGAAGATGACGGCGATCATGGGCTCTCCTCGTGTCGCACTTCAGGTCGCGCGCCAGCCGCCGTCCACGACCAGGCTGTGCCCGGTGACGTAGCCCGCCTCGTCGGAGGCGAGGTAGCACACCGCGGCGGCGACGTCGTCGGCCGAGCCGCGCTTCCCGGCGGGAACCAGGCCGCGGATCTGTTCCTCGCTCACCGCCACGCCGCGGCCGCTCATGTCGGGGACGCCGGGGCCGAGGATCGCCTGCGAGTGCTGGCGCAGGCCGGTGAGGATCGGACCCGGGCAGACGCAGTTGACCGTGATGCCGCGCGCCGAGTAGACCACCGCCATCTGGCGCGTGAGGCCGACCACGCCGTGCTTGGCGGCGACGTACGCCGGCCCGCCCCCGGTGCCGTTGAGCCCGGCCACCGAGGCCATGTTGACGATGCGGCCGCGGCCGCGCGGCAGCATCTCCTGCAGCGCGCGCTTGCAGCCGAGGAAGACGCTCGTCAGGTCGATGTCGATCACGCGCCGCCAGAGGCTCTCGTCCATCTCGTCGACGTTGAAGTAGCCGTCCAGCACCCCGGCGTTGTTGACCATGATCTCGAGCGGGCCGAGCTCGCCGACGGCGGCGCCGACCGCGCGGTCGACGTCCGCGGCGCGGCTGACGTCGGCCGCGTAGCCCGCCGCCCGCCCGCCCGCGCCGGCGATGAGGCGGGCGGTCTCCTGCGCGGTCGCGGCGTCGAGGTCGATCGCGGCCACGGCGGCGCCGCGCGCGGCGAGCCTCTGCGCGATCGCCCGACCCAGGCCCGAGCCGGCCCCGGTGACGACTGCCATCCGACCGTGGAACGCCATTCGCTCCTCCTCTGCGCCGACGCTACCGGTACTGCGCGGCGGTGATGAACTGGCCGAACGATTCGCACCAGACGATCACCGTGTTGAACGCGGCGGGGTCGATGTTACCCGGTACCGGCACGATGAAGTTCTCGAAGGTCTTCACGTCGCCGACGCGGACCATCGCGGGCTTCAGCCGGTGGAAGTCGGCCTCGGTCTCGACGAACTCGGGCGAGAGGTAGAGCTTGTAGTCCGGGCCGGGCGCCACCTTGCCGGCGAGGGCGATGGCGGTCCTGCCGACCGACACCGTGCCCTCGCCCCAGTGCAGGAGATCGCTGTCCTTCAGGTCGCGGCGGAACTCGCCCGTGAACTCGGCCCGACTCGCTGCCGCCGTCACGTCGGTGGAGGAGGGAGCCGGGGGCGCGGTGAGGATCGGGAGGAGGTAGATGCCGGCGGCGAAGCCGAGCGCGGCGGCGAAGAGGTGGGACAAGACGGGCAGCAGCCTTTTCATCGGGGGTCCTTTGCCGGGTGATCCCGTCTGTCGCCGGCGCGTGTGCGAGCTTACGCGGTCGCGTGCGGCGCGCGGAGCGCCGCCCGGGCCCCGTTGGTCGCCGTCAAGGTGACTCAGATCAAGAAATCCCGGCCACCGCGGCGCTAGGGTGGAGCGCCGGGCGCCGTACGGGCGCGAGCCGCCGACCGGGCGCCGGCAGGAGGAGGGGTGCGGATGGGTGCCAGCGAATCCACGGCCAGCGCACGCTACGAGGCGCGCCGCCGCCGGCTGCTCGACCAGGTCGCGCTCAAGGAGACCGACCGCACGCCGTTCGTCTTCGCCACGCGCTTCTGGGCGGCGCGCCACGCCGGCATCACGTTCGAGCAGCAGATGTACGACGCGGAGAAGTCGGCCGACGCGCTCGAGCGCGCCCTGCTCCTGCTCGAGCCGGACGGCTACGTGCAGTCGCTCTACATCTACGGGCCGACGCTCTCGGCCCTCGACTACCGGCTGATGCAGTGGCCGGGACACGGCACCGACCCGAACGCCACCTTCCAGTACCTCGACCGCGAGTACATGCCGGCGCAGGACTACGACGCGTACCTCTTCGACCCGACCGGCTACTGCCTGCGCCACTACCTGCCGCGCGTCGCCGGCGCCTTCGAGGGCCTGGCGCGCATGCCCGACTTCCCGTCGCTCTCGGAGTGGCGCTTCGTGGGCGCGCTGCGCGCGTTCGGCAAGCCGGAGCTGCGCGCGAGCCTGCAGCGGCTCCTCGAGGTCGGGGAGCACGCCGAGGCGGCGGCGCAGCGCGCGGCCGCGTTCGCGCGCAAGATGGCCGCGCTCGGCTTCCCGTCGGCGGGCGGCGGCTTCTGCAAGGCGCCGTACGACCACATCTCGGATTTCCTGCGCGGGTCGAAGGGGTGCATGCTCGACCTCTTCCGCAACAAGGACAAGCTGCTGGAGGCGATCGACAAGGTCGCCGAGCTCCTCCTGCGCGGCGTGGTCGAGGAGACGCGCGCCGGCGGCACGCCCTACGTGTTCATCCCGCTGCACTGGGGGCTGGACGGGTTCATGTCGCCCCAGCACTTCCAGACCTTCTACTGGCCCGGGCTGCGCAAGGTGCTCCTGCGCCTGATCGAGCACGAGCTCGTCCCGGTCGCGCTGTGGGAGGGCGACTGCACCTCGCGCCTGGAGCACATCGGCGACATCCCGCGCGGCAAGGCGGTCTACTGGTTCGAGAAGACCGACCTCGTGCGCGCGAAGGCGGTCCTCGGCGACACGGTGTGCCTGCGCGGCAACGTGCCTACCTCGATGCTGATCGCCGGCACGCCGCAGGAGGTGGACGAGTACTGCCGGATGCTGATCACCAAGGTCGGCAAGGGCGGCGGCTTCATCCTCGACGGCGCGGCCAGCATCCCGGACGAGGCGCGCACCGAGAACGTGCTGGCGATGGCGCGCTCGGTGCACAAGTACGCGCCCTGACCGCGCGCGGCCCTCACGCACTGGAGGCGGACGATGCAGGAGAACGAACGGCAGCTCGTCGATGCGCTGGCGGACATGCGCGAGGAGGAGGCGCTCGCGGCCGCGCGCGCGCTGCTCGACGGCGGGGTCGCGCCGCTGCGGGTGCTCGAGCTGTGCCGCGCGGGGATGGAGATCGTCGGCAAGCGCTTCGAGCAGGGCGAGTACTTCCTGCCCGAGCTCATTCTCGGCGGCGAGATGCTGGAGGCGATCGGCGCGCTCGCGAAGCCGCTGCTGGCGAGCGCGCCCGGCGGCCCGGCCAAGACCCACGGCCGGGTCCTGATCGGCACCGTCCAGGGCGACCTGCACGACATCGGCAAGAACATCGTCACCTTCATGCTCGACGTCAACGGCTTCGAGGTGAAGGACCTCGGCATCGACGTGCCGGCCGCGACCTTCGTCGCGGCGATCCGGGAGTTCCAGCCCGCGGTGGTCGGCCTGAGCGGGTTCCTCACGCTCGCGTTCGACGCGATGCGCGACACGGTGGGCGCGATCGAGGCGGCGGGCCTGCGCGAGGGGCGCAGGATCATGATCGGCGGCGGGCAGGTGGACGAGGCGGTGCGCGCGCACGCGCGCGCCGACGCCTTCGGCGGCAACGCGATGGCCGCGGTCGCCCTCTGCCGCGAGTGGATGGGGGCCTGACCACGTGCTCACCGCGGCCGTCGCGGCCGACCGCATGCCGGCGACCGCGGCCCGCGCGGCCCGCGCGCGCGCCCGGTACGAGGCGCATGCGCTCGTCGCGGCCGAAGCGCTCGTGCGGCCGGCGACCGCGTTCCGCGTGTGGCCGGTGCGCTCCGCGCAGGGGGCGCGGATCGATCTCGGTCCGCGCGTGATCGTGGCGGCCGGGTTCGCCGGCTGCGCCGGGGCGACCGAGGCGGTGGCGGCGGCGGCGTGCACGCTCGGCCCGCGGCTCGAGCAGCGCGTTGCGGCGCTCTTCGCGGCGCGCCGAGCGCTGCTCGCGTTCGAGCTCGACGCGATCGGCACCGAGCGGCTCTACGCACTCGCCGATCGGCTCGCAGCGCGGATCCGTCGCGCCGCCCGGCGCGCGGGGTGGGGCGCGGGCGCGGCGCTGCATCCGGGCGACGCCGGCATGGCGCTCGACGAGCAGCAGGCGGTGCTCGCGCTGGCGGGGGCCGGCACGCAGGGCATCGCGGCGTCGGCGGCGGGCATGCTGCGGCCGGTGAAGTCGCTCGCGTTCGTCGTCGCGCTCGGCCGGGCGGTGTCGCCGCCCGCGGGCGCGCGCTGCGATCGCTGCGGGGCCCGCGCGCGATGCCGGATCCGGCCGGCCTGACGCCCGCCGCCGCACGGCGGCGAATCCGGTTCGTGGGACTGGATCACGACGCCGAGTGCGCCGGGCGCGAGACGATCTTCCAGGGTGCCCGCCGTGCCGGGGTGCGTATCGTCGGCGCGTGCGGCGGACGCGGCGTGTGCGGCACGTGCGCGGTGCAGATCGCCGAGGGCGAGGTCGAGCTGCTGCAGCCCCCGACGCCGCATGCGCGCGCGCAGCTCGCGCACGGCTGGTTGCGCGCGTGCCTCGCGCGGCCGCGCGGCGACTGCCTGGTCGAGATCTCGCCCCGCTCCCTGGCGCCGGTCGCGCGCACCGAAGTGGCGGGCGCGGCCGGCACCGCGTGGCCGGCGGACCCGGCAGTGCGCGTGCACGAGGTGGCGCTGCCGCCGCCGACGCTCGCGTCGGGCCGCGCCGACGGCGAGCGCCTCCTCGACGCGCTCGGCGATCCGCGCGTCACGCGGGTCGATCTCGCCGCGCTGCGCGAGCTCCCCGCGCTGGCGCGCGCGCACGGGTGGCGGCTCGGCGTGTGCGTGCGCGGCGACGAAGTGATCGCGGTCGGCGCGCCCGGGCGGCGCGCGCTCGGCCTCGCGGTCGACCTCGGCACGACCAACGTCGCGGCCTTCCTGCTCGACCTGGAGACCGGCGGGCGGCGCGCGAGCCTCGGCATCGAGAACCCGCAGGCCGGGTACGGCGCGGACCTGGTGAGCCGCATCGACCACGCGGTGCGCGCGGCGGACGGGGCGCTCGCGCTGCACCGGGCGGCGATCGACGCCATCGGGTCGCTCGCGCGCGACCTCTGCGCGGCGACCGCCACCCGGGTGCAGGACATCGTGGAGGTCGCCGTGGGCGGCAATACCGCGATGCACCACCTGCTGCTGCGCCTGCCGGTCGCGCAGCTCGCGCGCGCGCCGTTCGTGCCCGCGCTCGCCGCCGCGACCGACGTCAAGGCGCGCGACCTCGGCCTGCCGTTCGCGCCCGGCGCCTGCGTCCATCTGCTGCCCAACGTCGGCGGCTTCGTCGGCGGCGACCACGTGGCGACGCTGCTCGCCACCGCGGACGAGTGGGCGGCGGGGACGTCGATCGTGATGGACATCGGCACCAACACCGAGATCTCGCTCGTGCACGCGGGCGCGATCACCACCGTCTCCTGCCCTTCCGGGCCGGCGCTCGAGGGCGGGCACATCGCGTGCGGCATGCGCGCGGCGGACGGGGCGATCGAGCGCGTCGCGATCGCCGGCGACCGCGTCGAGGTGCGCACGATCGGGGACGTCGCGCCGGTCGGGCTGTGCGGCTCCGGCGTCCTGGACGCGGTGGCGGCGATGCGCGGCGCGGGCGTGCTCGACGCGCGCGGCCGGATCCGGCCCGGGCATCCCGCCGTGCGCGCGCCCGACGGCCGCCGCGAGCTCGCGCTCGCGCCGGAGGTCGCGTTCACGCAGGACGACGTGCGCGCGGTCCAGCTCGCGAAGGCCGCGGTGCGCTCGGGCATCGACCTCCTGCTGCGCGAGGCCGGCCTCGCCGAGCCGGCGCTCGACCGCGTGCTGATCGCCGGCGCCTTCGGGTCCTACATCGACGTGCGGAGCGCGATCGCGGTCGGGCTGGTCCCCGCGCTGCCGTCCGAGCGCTTCGCGCAGGTGGGGAACGCGGCCGGCGCCGGGGTGCAGATGGCGCTCGCGTCGGTGGCGCTGCGCGCGCGCGCGCGCGAGATCGCGGCCCGCTGCCGCTATCTCGAGCTCGGTGCGCTCGCCGGCTTCCAGAAGGCCTTCCTGAGGAGGATCCACTTTGACTGAAGCACCCCCCCTCACCGTCATCGGCGACCGCATCAATCCCGGGTTCAGGAGCACGCGCGCCCTGCTCGAGGCGAACGACCTCGCCGGCGTCCAGGCGCTCGCCGTGCGCCAGGTGGCGGCCGGGGCGGCGGCGCTCGACGTCACGATCGGGCCGCGCGCGGGGGAAGACCCCGCGTTCCTGGTCGAGGTGATCCGCGCGATCCAGGCGGCGGTGGACGTGCCGCTCTGCTTCGACTACCCCGACGCCGCCACCCAGCGCGTCTGCCTGGAGGCCTACGACCCGGCCCGGGCGCGCGGGCGCAAGCCGATCGTGAACTCGCTCGCCGAGACCCGCTGGGAGATGACCGAGCTGCTCGCGATCCGCCCCTTCAGGGCGATGCTGATGGCCTCGGAGCGCCTGGAGGACGGCGCGGGCCGTCCGAACCGGACGAGCGCCGAGATCGCCGGCACCGCCCGGCGCGCGGCGCTGCGGCTGGTGCACGACCACGGCTTCGAGCTCGACGACATCATCGTGGACGTCACGGTCAGCGCGCTGGCGGTCGACACCGCGGGCCAGAACCGCGCCGCGCTGGAGGCGATCGGCACCATCGGCGCCGACCCCGAGCTGAGGGGGATCCATCTCTCGGGCGGGATCACGAACATCGGGCAGCAGCTCCCGGCGAAGGCGGCGGACGGCTCCGACCTCAGGACGCAGCTCGGGCGCGCGTTCGTGACCGTCGCGCGGCCGCTCGGCCTGGACACGGTGCTCGCCACGCCCTGGCACGACCTGCGGCCGTTGCCCGCGGGCGACTTCGTGCTGGAGACCTTCCGCCGCATCCTGCCGCTCGCGGGGACCGACGTCCTGCGCCAGGTGCGCAAGCTCTACCGCCCCGCGTGACGGCGGCCGTCACGCGCGCGCGAGCGGCCGGATCAGCAGCGCGTACGCCGTCGCGACCAGCACGGCGGCGAGCGCCACGGCCGCCGCGAGCTGGAGCGGCGCGCCGTCGAAGAAGAGCCGCATGAAGAGCTGGCTGACCACCGCCGCGAAGAGGAGCTGCGTGCAGCCGAGCAGGGCGGAGGCGGTGCCGGCGATGCGCGCGAACGGCGCGATCGCGGCGGCGAGGGAGACCGGGTTGATGAAGCCGAGCCCGAAGAGGTAGACCGCCATCGGGCCGACGATCGCGAGCGGGTGCGCGAGGCCGCCCGCGGCGAGCGCGAGCATCAGGAGCCCGCCGAGCGCGACGAACGCGGCGCCCGCGCCGAGCAGCGCCGGGAGCGCGACGCGGCGGGTGAGGCGGGCGCACACGAACGAGCCGCAGAAGTTGCCCGCGACCGGGATGACGAACCAGAGCCCGAAGTCCTGCGGGCGCACCTGCAGCACCTCGATCAGCACGAAGGGGGCCGTGGAGAGGTAGAAGAACAGCCCCGCGTAGGTCAGGGTGAAGCAGACCGCATAAGCGGAGAAGGTGCGGTTCGAATAGATCACGCGCGCGTTGCGCGCGAACTGCGCGACGTCGGTCGCGGTCGGCTCGCAGTGGCGGTTCGACTCGGCGAGCACGAGCCAGGACGCGATCCACAGCGCGAGCCCGTACGCCAGCATCAGACCGAAGGGCGCGCGCCAGCCGAACCAGACGGTGAGATAGCCGCCGACGAGCGGCGAGACCATCGGCACCAGCAGGACCAGCGTCATGATCTGGGCGAGCGCCCGCGCGCCGCGCACCGGGTCGTAGACGTCGCGCACGATCGCGCGCCCGGTCACCGGGCCGCTGCACGCGCCGATCCCCTGGAGCAGGCGCGCCGCCACCAGCAGCTCGATCGACGGCGCGAGCATCGCCGCGATCGACCCGAGCATGAACAGCGCGAGCCCGGATAGCAGCACCGGCCGCCGCCCGAAGCGGTCCGAGAGCGGACCGTAGGCGAGCTGGGCCGCGCCGAACCCGACCGCGAACGCCGCCAGCGTGAGCTGCACCTGGGCGTCGGTCGCCTCGAGCGCGCCGCGGATCGCCGGCAGGGAGGGCAGGTAGAGGTCGCTCGGGAAGGCGAGGAGCGCGAAGATCCCCGCGCTGTAGGCGATGAGCGCCCGGCCCGGAGCGTGCGCCGGGTGCGCGATCGTGCGCACGCCGGGCCTAGCCCGCTGCGGCCGCGGGTTCGGCTGCCGCCGCCCGGTGTCCGGCGCGCACCACCTCCTGGTCGATCGCCCCGAAGACGGAGCGGCCCTCGGCGTCGCGCACCTCGATCTCCACGCGGTCGCCGAAGCGCAGGAACGGCGTCGCCGCTTCGCCGCGCGCGACCGTCTCGAGCGCGCGCTGCTCGGCGATGCAGCACACGCCCGCCTTCGCGTCCTTGTTCGAGACCGTGCCGGCGCCGAGGACGGTCCCGGCGCCGAGCGCGCGCGTGCGCGCGGCGTGCACGATGAGCCGCGGGAAGTCGAAGGTCATGTCCACCCCGGCGTTCGGCTGCCCGAGCAGCGTGCCGTTCACGTGCACCGTGACCGGTAGGTGCACCTTGCGCCCGTCCCACGCGTCCCCGAGCTCGTCGGGCGTGACGGCGACCGGGGAGAACGCGGTCTGCGCCTTGGACTGGACGAACCCGAACCCCTTGGCGAGCTCGTGCGGCACCAGGTTGCGCAGGGTCACGTCGTTGGCGAGCACGAGCAGGCGCACGTGCTCGGCCGCCCGCTCGCGCTTCACGCCGGGCGGCACGTCGCCGAGGATCGCGGCGAGCTCGGCCTCCAGGTCGATGCCCCAGTCTTCGCTCTCGACCGCGATCGGGTCGCGCGGACCCAGGAACGCGTCCGAACCGCCCTGGTACATCAGCGGCTCCTCGCGCAGCTCCTTCGTGAGCTCGGCGCCGCGCGCCCTGCGCACGCGCTCGACGTGCGCGAGATAGCCCGACGCGTCCAGCCACTGGAACGCGCGCGGCAGCGGCGCGTGGAACTGCGCGAAGTCCGGCTCGAACCAGCGCGAGCCCTCGGGCGCGCGGTTCGCGGCCTCGTACAGGCCCTGCAGGCGCGGGGCGGCATAGTCCCAGTCGTCCAGCGCCGCCTGCAGCGTCGGCGCGACGTCGTAGGCGACCGTGGCGCGCCGGAGGTCGCGCGCCACGACGCACAGCGCGCCGTCGCGGGTATCGTTCTTGAGGGAGCCGAGCTTCATGGCGGGGCGGGCGAAACGAAGGCGCGCATTCTACCCGCGTCCCGCGGGGCGCTCAGCGCCCGCGCGCTATGCGGCCGGCCGCACCGTCCCGCGGCATTCGCCGAACCCGATGCGCGCGTACCCCGCCTTCTCGCAGAACCCGCGCAGGATCACCGCGTCGCCGTCCTGGAGGAAGGTGCGCGACTCGCCGCCGCCGAGCTCGACCGGGCGCTTGCCGGCGTCCGAGAGCTCCAGCAGCGACCCGGCCTCTTCCGGCGTCGGCCCCGACTGGGTGCCGGTGCCGAGCAGGTCGCCCGGCTGCAGGTTGCAGCCGTTCACCGTGTGGTGCGCCACCAGCTGCGCGACGGTCCAGTACGCGTGCCGCAGGCTCGTGCGCGACAGGCGCGCCGGGCCGCTGCGGGCGGCGCGCATCTGCGCGCTCTCCAGCCAGGCCTCGAGCTGCACGTCGAACGCGCCGCGCGCGCGGTTCTCCGCCGACTCGAGGTAGGGCAGGGGCTGCGGGTCCCCGGCCGGCCGCGTCCACTCGGTCCGGAAGGGCGCGAGCGCCTCGAGCGTCACGATCCACGGCGAGACGGTGGTCGCGAAGTTCTTCGCGAGGAACGGCCCGAGCGGCTGGTACTCCCAGCCCTGGATGTCGCGCGCCGACCAGTCGTTGAGCAGGCCGAGGCCGAAGACGTGCGCCTCCGCCGCGTCGAGCGGCACGCGCTCGCCGAGCTCGTTGCCGACGCCGACGAAGATCCCGACCTCGAGCTCGTAGTCGAGCCGGCGCGAGGGGCCGAACACCGGCGTCTGCGCGTCCCTGGGCAGCGTCTGCCCGGCCGGGCGCGGGAAGGACTGCCCGCTCACGCCGATCGAGGAGGCGCGGCCGTGGTAGCCGATCGGCACCCACTTGTAGTTCGGCAGGAGCGGGTTGTCCGGGCGGAAGAGCCGTCCGACGGTGGTGGCGTGGTGCAGCGAGGCGTAGAAATCGGTGTAGTCGCCGATCGCGGCCGGCACCGCGTGCTCCGCTTGCGACTGGGGCACCAGGCAAGCGGTGAGCTTCGGCTGCATCGGGCTGCCCTCGCGCAGCGCGCGCGACAGCGCGAGCCGCAGCGCCGCCCACGCGGCCGGGCCCATCGCCATGAAGCCGTTGAGCGTCGGGCCGGTGCACGCGAGCGCCCCGTGCGCCGCCTCGCCCGCGAACACGCCCGCCTTGTGCGCGGCGGCGAGGTCGAGGATCTGGTCGCCGATCGCCACGCCGCCGCGGAACGGCTCGTTCCTGCCCTCGCGGCGGAAGACGCCGAAGGGCAGGTTCTGGAGCGGGAAGTCGGTCGCCCCGGAGTTGGCCGAGTCGACCCAGCTGCGGAGTCCCCGGTCGTGCGTCTCGTTCAGCGCGCGCATGCGATCAGGGCTTGCGCGGGTCGAAGTGCTTCGCGAGGCCCTGCCAGCAGGTGTAGTAGTCGCGCTGCAGCTCCGCGGCCTCGAGCGCGTAGCGCGTCGGCCGCAGCGGCAGCCGCGTCTCGAACATGAACGCCATGGTGTCCTCGATGTAATGCGGCTTCGACGTGTCGGCGCGCGTCGCCTGCTCGAAGGTCGCGGCGTCCGGCCCGTGCGCGGTCATGCAGTTGTGCAGGCTCGCGCCGCCGGGAACGAAGCCCTCCGCCTTCGCGTCGTACGCGCCGTGGACGAGCCCCATGAACTCGCTCGCGACGTTGCGGTGGAACCAGGGCGGGCGGAAGGTGTCCTGCATCGCCAGGATGCGCGGCGGGAAGATCACGAAGTCGATCATGTCCACCGCCGGCGTGTCCGACTGCGACTGCAGCACGAGGAAGATCGACGGGTCGGGGTGGTCGTAGCTGATCGAGCCGATCACGTTGAAGCGGCGCAGGTCGTACTTGTAGGGCGCGAAGTTGCCGTGCCAGGCGACCACGTCGCACGGCGAGTGGCCGATCTCGGCCACCCACAGGTTGCCGAGGAACTTGTTGACGAGCTCGAACCGGCCTGCGCGCTCCTCGTAGTGCGCGACCGGGTACTGGAAGTCGCGCGGGTTGGCGAGCCCGTTCGAGCCGATCGGCCCGAGGTCGGGCAGGCGCAGGTAGGCGCCGAAGTTCTCGCACATGTAGCCGCGCGCCCGGCCATCGGGCACCTCGACGCGGAAGCGCAGGCCGCGCGGGAGCACGAGAATCTCCTGCGGCTCGACCTCGAGCACGCCGAGCTCGGTGACCGCGCGCAGGCGGCCGAGCTGCGGCACGATCAGCAGCTCGCCGTCGGCGTCGACGAAGAACCGGTCGGTCATCGACCGGTTGGCCGCGTAGAGGTGGATGGCGCAGCCCGCCATCGCGTCCGGCGCGCCGTGGCCGGCCATCGTGACCCAGCCGTCCACGAAGTCGGTCGGCTGCGACGGGATGGGAAGCGGGCCCCAGCGGAGCTGGTTCGGGGTCGCGACCGCCGCGCCGAAGTCGTTGGTCATGCGGCCGTTGTCGCCGCGGCGGAACGGCTCGTGGATCGCGCCCGGGCGAATGCGGTACATCCAGGTGCGCCGGTTGGCGCCGCGCAGGGCGGTGAACGCGGTGCCGGAGAGCTGCTCGGCGTACAGGCCGTAGGGGCAGCGCTGCGGCGAGTTGCGGCCGACCGGGAGCGCGCCGGGCAGCGCCTCGGTGGCGAACTCGTTGTTGAAGCCGGTCAGGTAGCGGGGCGCGGTCGCCGCCGCCGGCGCCGCGGGGCGCTCGGACCGGGAGGTCGTGACGGCCATGGGCATTCTCCGGGAAGCGAGGGCGGGAATGGTACCGCGGCGCGCGGGCGCGCCGGGCGCGCGCACGCGGGCGGCGGTCACAGGCGCAGCTGCGTGCCGAGCTCGATGACGCGGTCGGGCGGGAGCTTGAAGTACGACACCGCGGTCGGGCTGTTCTGCTGCATCCAGCGGAACAGGCCGCGCCGCCAGGTGAACAGGCCCGTCCTGTCGGCCGGGGCGATGGTCGACTTGCCCAGGAAGAAGGTGGTGTCGGCCGGCTCGAAGCGCAGCCCGTGGCGCGCGAGCAGCGCGAGCGCGCGCATCGCGTCGGGTTCCTCCATGAAGCCGTAGCGGACCGTCGCCTGGTAGAGCCGCCCCGGCGCGAGCACGCTCACCGCGGTGCGCTCGGCGTCCGGCACGCGCGGCTCGTCGGCGGTCGCGATGGTGAAGAACACCACGCGCTCGTGCAGCACCTTGTTGTGCTTGAGGTTGTGCAGCAGCGTGGTCGGCACCGCGTCCGGGTCGGCGGAGAAGAACACCGCCGTCCCCGGCACGGTGGCGACCGCGCCGAGGTGCTCGAAGAACCCCGCGATCGGCACGCGCTTGCGCGCGGCGTCGGCGTTCAGGATGTCGGTCGCGCGCTTCCAGGTCGAGAGGAGGGTGAAGATCACCAGCCCGCACAGGAGCGGGAACCATCCGCCCGCGACGATCTTGGTGGCGTTCGACGCGAAGAAGGTCAGCTCGACTGCGGCGACGAGGCCGAGCATGGCGAGCACCACGCCCTTCCACCGGCCGGGCAGCGCGGACACGACGATCGCGACGAGCGCGGTCTCGAGCGCCATCGTCCCGGACACCGCGATGCCGTAGGCGGCCGCCAGGTTGCTGGAGGAGCCGAAGCCGATCACGAGCAGCACCACCAGCACGAGCAGCACCCGGTTGACGCGGCCGATGTAGATCTGGCCGCGCTCGGTCTCCGAGGTGTGGGTCACCGGGATGCGCGGCAGGTACCCGAGGCGGGAGGCCTGCTGGGTGACCGAGAACGCCCCGGCGATGGTGGCCTGCGAGGCGATGACCGTCGCGGCGGTCGCGAGCGCGACCAGCGGGAGCACCAGGTCGGGCGGCGCGAGCAGGTAGAAGGGGTTCTGGACCGCCGCGGGCTCGCGCAGGACGAGCGCGCCCTGGCCGAGGTAGTTGAGCATCAGCGCCGGGAGCACCAGGCCGAACCACCCGACGCGAATCGGCAGCGGTCCGAAATGCCCCATGTCGGCGTACAGCGCCTCGCCGCCGGTGAGCGTCAGGAACACCGCGCCGAGGGCGAGAAAGGCGAGCCCCGGCGCGCGGAGCGCGAACGCCACGGCGTGGCTCGGATCCAGCGCCGCGAAGATGCCCGGCGACTTGAGGATGCTCGCGACGCCCAGCGCGGCGATGGTCAGGAACCACGCGACCGTGATCGGCCCGAAGAGACGCCCCACCTTGCCCGTCCCGTGCTTCTGGAGCGCGAACAGGCCGATGAGGATCCCGACCGTGACCGGCACGACGGCGCGCTCGAACGCGGGCGTCGCGACCGACAGACCCTCCACCGCCGACAGCACCGAGATCGCGGGCGTGATCACCGCGTCGCCGTAGAAGAGCGACGCCGCGAACACCGCCATCGCCCCGACCAGCCACTGCCGGCGCGGGTTCGACCGGAACAGGCGCTGCGCGAACGCGAGCAGCGCGAGCACGCCTCCTTCGCCGCGGTTGTCGAACCGGAGCACGAAGGCGACGTACTTGAGCGAGACGATCAGCATCACCGACCAGAAGATCAGCGACAGCACGCCGTAGACGTGCGCCGGGGTGATCGGGAGCGGGTGCGCGCCGGCGAACGCCTCCTTGAACGCGTACAGCGGGCTGGTGCCGATGTCGCCGAAGACGACCCCGACCGCTGCGAGCGTGAGCACGCCCAGCCGCGTTCCGGTCGCTCCGTTGGAGCGCGATGGGGTCGAAGGATTCCGCAGGCGAGCCTCCGTCGGCGCAGGTATTGTTGCAATGCAGCATTCTACTCCCCTCGGACGGCGCCGGGGACGGGGCGACGCCGCGTCGCCGGGGTGGGGGGCGGCTGCGCGGTATCCTCGCGCCTCCCCCATCCGGATCGCCGCCGCCCATGTGGACCGTCAGCCAGCTCGCGCAGGACCTCGCCGCCGGACGCACCACGAGCCGCAAGCTCGTCGAGACCGCGCTCGAGCGCATCGCCGATCCGAAGGGCGAGGGTGGGCGCGCTTTTCTCAAGGTGTACGCCGACGCCGCGCGCGCCGACGCCGACCATGCCGACGCGCTGCGGCGCGCCGGCGTGCAGCGATCCCCGGTCGACGGGCTGCCGGTTTCGGTGAAGGACCTCTACGACGTCGCGGGCGACGTCACCCGCGCGGGCTCCAAGGTCCTGGCGCAGCGCGCGGAAGCCGACGCACCGGTGATCGCGCGGCTGCGCGCGGCGGGCGCCATCATCCTGGGCCGCACCAACATGGTCGAGTTCGCGTTCGGCGGGCTCGGTCTCAATCCGCACTACGGCACGCCGCGCGGTCCCTGGGACCGCGCGAGCGGCCGCATTCCCGGCGGCTCGTCCTCCGGCGCCGGCGTCGCGCAGGCCGACGGCATGTGCGCGATGGCGCTCGGCAGCGACACGCGCGGCTCGGTGCGCATCCCGGCGGCGCTGTGCGGCGTGACCGGTTGGAAACCCACCGCCGCCCGGGTGCCGCGCGAAGGCGCGTTCCCGCTCTCGTACACGCTCGACTCCGTGGGACCGCTGGCGAACTCGGTCGCGTGCTGCGCGGCGTACGACGCGGTGCTCGCCGGCGCGGCGCCGGTGCCGCTGCCCGAGATGCCGCCGCGGCTCCTGCGCCTGGTCGTGCCCAAGTCGAGCCTGCTCGAGGATCTCCACGCGCAGGTCGCGCGCGCGTTCGCGCGCGCACTGGCGGCGCTGTCGAGGTCGGGCGCGAAGGTGGAGGAGGTCGACGCGCCGGTGTTCACGCACGCCCAGCAGCTCTTCCGCAAGGGCGGCCTGGCGGGCGCGGAGAGCTGGCACGTCCATCGCGGCCGGCGCGAGCGCTTCGGCGAGATGGATCCGCGCGTCGCGCAGCGGCTCGCGCTCGGCGAGCAGTTCTCGGCCGCCGAGTACATCGAGCTCCAGCACGAGCGCGCGGCGGCCATCCGCGCGGCGGACGCGCTCGTCGCGCCGTACGACGCGATGCTCTATCCGACGGTGGCGGTGATCCCGCCGACGATCGCCGAGGTGTCCGCGACCGACGCCGCGTACTTCGACTGGAACCTCAAGGTGCTGCGCAACACCGGCATCGCGAACGCGCTCGACGGCTGCGCCGCGACCCTCCCGTGCCATCCTGCGGGCGAGGCCCCGGTCGGTCTCACGATCGCGGGCGTGGGCGGGAGCGACCGCAGGACGCTCGCGGTCGCCGCGGCGGTGCAGGCAGTGGTCGCGCCGTCGCGCTGAGGCGCTAGCGCGCGGCGATCGCCTCGATCGCCTCCGCGAGCCGCACGTCGCGCGCGGAGAGCCCGCCGGCGTCGTGCGTCGAGAGCGTGATCTCGACGCGGTTCCAGACGTTGAACCATTCGGGATGGTGGTTCTGCTTCTCGGCGGCGAGCGCGACGCGCGCCATGAAGCCCCAGGCCGCGTTGAAATCGGCGAACTGGAACTTCTTCGCGATCGCCGCGCGGCCGTCGACCCGGCTCCAGCCGGGCAGCCGCGCGAGGGCGGCGGCGATCTCCTGGTCGGCGAGCTTGACGACGGTCATGGCGGGGCTCCTTTCGACGCGCGCTGCGAGTGTACCGCCGGGCGCCGGCGGCGCTGCGCCGCAATGCCCTTGTCATGGACGGGACTATTGCACATCCCTACCGGCAAAGGTGCCGAACCCGGGCACGCGACTTGCAATCCAATGAGGTATGAACGTTCGCGATTCCCTGCTCGTCCCCGACGGGACCGCGCTGCAGCAGGGCGCGCGCCCGGTCCGGATCATCGGCGTGGCGAGCGCCCTCGGCGCCGGCACGCCGGGCCCCGCCGACGCCCCGGCGCGGCTGCGGCGCGACGGCCTCGACGAGCGCCTCGCCGCGCGCGGCCTCGCCGTCGAGTGGCGCACCACGCTCGCGCCCGACCCGGCGCCGGAGGAACGGACGGTCGCCGCGGTCGCGCGTCTCTGCGCCCGCCTCGCGCGCGCGGTGGCGAACGCGGTGCGCGCCGGGGCGACGCCGCTCGTGCTCGGAGGCGACCACAGCTGCGCGATGGGCACCTGGCGCGGAGTGGCGGAGGCGACGCCCGGACCGATCGGCCTGCTGTGGATCGACGCGCATCTGGACGCGCACACGCCCGGGACGACCCACAGCGGGCGGCTGCACGGCATGCCGCTCGCCGCGCTGCTCGGTCAGGCCGGCGACGCCCTCGGGGTCGAGACGGCCGCCCTCGCGCCCGCGCACGTGTGCGTGGTCGGGGCGCGCAGCTTCGAGCCGGAGGAAGCGGCGCTGCTCGCGGCGCTCGGCGTGCGCGTGTACCCGATGCGCGAGATCGACGAGCGCGGGCTCGACGCGGTGCTCGACGAGGCGCTCGCGCGCCTGCGCCGCGGCACCGCCGGCTACGGCATCACGCTCGACCTGGACGCGCTCGATCCGGCCGACGCGCCCGGAGTCACGACGCCGGTGGCGCGCGGACTGCGCGCGGCGACCCTGTTTCCCGCGCTCGCGGCGCGCGTGCGCGCCGACCCGCCGCTCGCGCTCGAGATCGCCGAGTACGACCCGCACCGGGACGCGGCGGGCGCGACCGCGCGGCTGGTCGGGAACGCCGCGGCGGCACTGCTCGGCGCCGCGCTCGCGCCCACGCCGCTCGCGATCGCGCTCGAGCGCCGGCACAGCGCGCGCAACTACGATCCGCTCCCGGTCGTCCTCGTGCGCGGCGAGGGCGCGCACGTCTGGGACGAGGCCGGGCGGCGCTACCTCGACTGCATGTCCGCGTACTCCGCGGTCAGCCTCGGCCACGCGCATCCGCGCATCCTGCGCGCGCTCACGCAGCAGGCGGGCCGGCTCGCGGTCACCTCGCGCGCCTACTACAACGACCGGCTGCCGGCGTTCCTCGCGCGGCTGTGCCGCCTGACCGGCATGGACCGCGCGCTGCCGGTCAACACCGGCCTGGAGGCGGTGGAGACCGCCCTCAAGGCGGCGCGCAAGTGGGCCTACGAAGTCAAGCGCGTGCCGCACGACCGCGCCGAGATCATCGCCGCGGAGGGCAACTTCCACGGGCGCTCGATCGCCATCACCGGCCTCTCGTCGGAGCCGCAGTACCGCCAGGGCTTCGGGCCGTTCCCGCCGGGGCTGAAGCTCGTGCCGTACGGCGACCTCGCCGCGCTCGAGCGCGCGCTCACCCCGCACACCGCGGCGTTCCTGGTCGAGCCCATCCAGGGCGAGCGCGGCATCGTCGTTCCGCCGCCCGGCTACCTCGAGGCCTGCGCGCGGCTGTGCCGCAGCCGCGGCGTGCTGCTGATCGCCGACGAGGTGCAGACCGGGCTCGGACGCACCGGGCGGCTGCTCGCGTGCGACCACGAGCACCTGAGGCCCGACGGGCTCATACTCGGCAAGGCGCTCGGCGGCGGGCTGCTGCCGGTGTCCGCGTTCCTCGCGCGCGCCGACGTCATGGACGTCTTCCGGCCGGGCGACCACGGCAGCACCTTCGGCGGCAACCCGCTCGCGGCCGCGGTGGGGCTCGAGACGCTGAACGTCCTGGTCGAGGAGCGCCTGCCCGAGCGCGCGGCCGAGCTCGGCGCGCGCCTCGTGCGCGGCCTGCGCGCGATCGCGAGCCCGCTCGTGCTGGACGTGCGCGGCAAGGGCCTGCTGGTCGGGGTCGAGATCGACCCGGCGCGCGCCACCGCGCGGCGCGTCGTGGACGGCCTGCTCGCGCGCGGCGTGTTGTCGAAGGACACGCACGGCACGGTGGTGCGCTTCGCCCCGCCGCTCGTGATCGAGCCGGAGGACATCGACGCGGCGGTCGCGGCGCTGCGCGCGACGCTGGCGGAGATCGAGCGCGCCGGCTGACGCTCAGTCCGCCTGCGCGAGCAGGGCCGCGTTTCCGCCCGCGGCCGCGGTGTTCATCGTGAGCGTGCGCTCGACCGCGAAGCGTGCCAGGTAGTGCGGTCCGCCGGCCTTCGGCCCGGTGCCCGAGAGTCCCTCGCCGCCGAACGGCTGCACGCCCACCACCGCGCCGATCATGTTGCGGTTGACGTAGGTGTTGCCCACGCGCAGCCGCGCGCGCACGCGCTCGACGAAGCGCTCGATGCGGCTGTGGATGCCCAGCGTGAGACCGTAGCCGGTTGCGGCGACGGCGTCGAGCACGCGCTCCAGCTCGTCGGCGCGCCACCGGATCACGTGCAGCACCGGCCCGAACACCTCGCGCTGCGGCAGGTCCGCGAGCGCGATCTCGAACGCGACCGGCGCCACGAACGTGCCGCGCGCCGCGGGCGGCAGCGGAGTCTGCGCCAGCAGCCGGCCGCGCGCGCGCAGCTGCGCGAGGTGCGCATCCAGCGCGCGCTTCGCCTCCGCGTCGATCACCGGCCCGACGTCGGTCTCGGGCAGCGCGGGGTCGCCGACCGCGAGCTCGGCCATCGCGCCCGCGAGCATCCCGAGGACGCGCGCGGCGCCGTCCTCCTGCACCAGCAGCAGGCGCGCCGCCGAGCAGCGCTGGCCCGCGCTCTGGAACGCCGAGGCGATCGCGTCGGCGACCACCTGCTCGGGCAGCGCCGAGGAGTCGGCGACGAGCGCGTTCATGCCGCCCGTCTCGGCGATGAAGGGAACGATCGGTCCGGGGCGCGCGGCGAGCGCCTGGTTGATCGCGCGCGCCGTCTCGTACGAGCCGGTGAACACCACGCCCGCGATCGCCGGGTGCCGGACGAGCGGCGCGCCGACCGCCTCGCCGGTGCCGACCGCGAGCCGCAGCGCGTCGCGCGGCACCCCCGCGTCGTGCAGGAGGGCGACCATGCGCGCGGCGATGAGCGGCGTCTGCTCGGCGGGCTTCGCGACTACCGCATTCCCCGCCACGAGCGCGGCGGCGACCTGGCCGGTGAAGATCGCGAGCGGGAAGTTCCACGGGCTGATGCAGGCGAACACGCCACGCCCGGCGAGCTCGAGCCGGTTGGCCTCGCCGGTCGGCCCGGGCAGCGCCGACGGCGCGCCGAACTCGTCCCGGCCGCGCGCGGCGTAGTAGCGGCAGAAGTCGACCGCCTCGCGCACCTCGGCCACCGCGTCCGGGAGGGTCTTGAACGCCTCGCGCACCGCGAGTGAAACGAACTCGTCCATGCGCGCCTCCAGCGCATCCGCGGCGCGCTCCAGGCAGTGCGCGCGCGCCGCGACCGGCGTCGCATTCCACGCGGGCGCGGCCGACGCGGCCGTCCGCGCGGCGACGTCGAGCGCCGCTGCGCTCGTCGCCGGTGGCGCTGCGAGCGCGTGCGCGCGGTCCGCGGCGATCCGCGCCGTCAGACGCCCGATCGCCGCGCGGTCGGAGAGGTCCACGCCGCGCGAATTCCTGCGGTCGGGGAAGAGATCGAGCGGCCGCGGGATGCGCGGGTGCGGCGCGTACGGGCGCGGGAGCGCCTCGAGCGGATCGGCGACGAGCCGCTCGAGCGGCACCGCCGGGTCGCCGACCTGGTGCACGAACGAGCTGTTCGCGCCGTTCTCGAGCAGGCGGCGCACGAGGTAGGCGAGGAGGTCGCGGTGGCCGCCCACCGGCGCGTACACGCGGCAGGGCAGGCCGAGCTCGGGCACGAGCGCGCCGTAGAGCGCATCGCCCATGCCCTGCAGCTTCTGGAACTCGAAGTCGCGCCGGCCGGCGGCGAGCTCGAGCACCGCGGCGACGGTGTGGCTGTTGTGCGTGGCGAACTGCGCGAAGAGCCCGGGCCCGGCGGCGAGCAGCGCCTGCGCGCAGGCGAGATAGGACACGTCGGTCGCGCTCTTGCGCGTGAACACCGGGTAGTCGTCCAGGCCGAGCACCTGCGCCGCCTTGATCTCGCTGTCCCAATAGGCGCCCTTCACCAGGCGCACCATCAGCCGGCGGCCGCTCGCCGCGGCGAGCGCGACGAGCCAGTCGCACACGTGGAGCGCGCGCCGCTGGTACGCCTGCACCGCGAGCCCGAGGCCGTTCCAGCCGGCGAGCCGCGCATCGCGCGCGAGCTGCGCGAAGAGTTCGAGCGTCGGCTCGAGCCGCTCGCTCTCCTCCGCGTCGATCGTGATCGGGACGCCGGCCGCAGCGGCGCGCGCGGCGAGCGCGGCGAGGCGCGGCGCGAGCTCCGCGGCGAGGCGCGCGCGCTGCGCGACCTCGAAGCGCGGATGGAGCGCCGAGAGCTTGATCGACACGCCGGGGCGTTCCTCGACCGGCGCGGCCGCGCGCGCGGCGCGCCCGACCGCGTCGATCGCCGCCTCGTACGCCGCGAGATAGCGCGCCGCGTCGTCTGCGGTGCGCGCGGCCTCGCCCAGCATGTCGTACGAGAACCGGTAGCCGGCCGCCTCGCGCTCGGCCGCGCGCTCGATCGCGGCCGCGATCGTCTCGCCGACGATGAACTGCTCGGCCATGATCTTCATCGCCTGGCGGATCGCGCCGCGCACCACCGGCTCGCCCGCGCGCGCGACGAGGCGCCGCAGGATCGTGGCGGGCTCCTCGCCCGCCTCCTCGCGCCACGCGGCGAGCGTCCCGGTGAGCATCAGGCCCCAGGTCGCGGCGTTCAAGAGCAGGCCGCCGTCGGGCTCGCCCTCGGCGTCCCAGCGCGTGCCGGCGAGCTTGTCGCGGATCAGCGCGTCCGCGGTGTCGGCGTCGGGGATGCGCAGGAGCGCTTCGGCGAGGCACATGAGGACGATGCCCTCGCGCGTGGACAGCGCGAAGCGGCGCAGGAACGCTTCCGCTCCGGCCGACTCCTGCGCCTGCGCGCGGACGCGGCGCGCGAGTTCGAGCGCGCGCTCGCCGATGCGCCGGCGCTGGCCCGGGGCCAGGTGTACGCGCGTCCGCAGCGCGCCGACCGCTTCGGCTTCGTCCTGGCGGTAGGCGAGCTCGATCGCCTGCCGGAGCGCGGCGGGGTCGGCGGTTCGGGCGCTCGTTGCGGTCATCGCGTGTCCCGGGCGGTAAGACGCAATGGTAGCGCCGCGCTTGCGCGGCCCGTGGCATAGTCGGCGGGCCCGCGCGGCGGACGGTGGAGCGCGCGGCAGTCCGGTCGACGAGGAGGAGCGAAATGAACGCAGCGGCGCACGCGGACAGCGTCACCCGCTTCTACGACAGCCACCCGATCAACGAGGAGCAGATCCTCGCCGCACTGCGCGCGAAGGGCGTGCCGCGCGAGGCGGTGACCGAGGACGACCTCAAGGCGTTCGATCAGGACCACTACGGCGGCGTCGAGGCGCTGGAGGAGCTCGCGCGGCGAGCCGGCATCGCGCGCGCGCACCACGTGCTCGACGTGTGCAGCGGGATGGGCGGTCCCGCGCGCTACCTCGCGCACTGGCTCGGCTGCCGCGTGACCGGTCTCGACCTGACCGAAAGCCGGTACCGGAGCGCGCAGCGGCTCACCCGGCTCGCCCGGCTCGAACACCTCGTCGACTTCCGGCTCGGCAACGCGCTCGCGATGCCTTTCCCGGCGGGGTCGTTCGACGCCGTCGTCGCGCAGGAGTCCTGGGCGCACATCCCTGACAAGTCCCGCCTCGTCGGGGAGGCGGCGCGCGTGCTCAGGCCCGAAGGCGTCCTGGCGTTCACCGACATCGTGCGGCGGGACGACCTTCCCGAGGGGACCGCGCGTCGCCTGAAGGACGGGATGACTTTCACCGAGATCGAGTCTGCGCAGGAGTACGTGCGCCTGCTCGAGGTGCACGCATGCCCGGCCGTGCAGGTGGACGACCTGAGCGAGGCGTGGACCGCGATCCTGCAGCAGCGCCTGGCCATGTACCGCAGCCTGAAGGCGTCGACGAGCGCGAAGTTCGGGGCCGCCCGCTACGAGCAGTACGACGACGCCTACAGCTTCTTCGTCTCGCTCTACGAGAGGGGCGTGCTCGGGGGCGTCCGCATCGTCGCGCGCAGGCGCGCGGCCTAGGCCGCGGGCGTGAGCACGCCGCGGCGGATCTGGTCGAGCTCGATCGACTCGAACAGGGCGCGGAAGTTGCCCTCGCCGAAGCCCTCGTCGCCCTTGCGCTGGATGACCTCGAAGAAGATCGGGCCGATCACGGTCTTGGTGAAGATCTGCAGCAGCAGGCCGCGCCTGGCCGGGGCGGCCGCGCCCCCGCCCCCGGCGTCGGGCGCGCCGTCGAGCAGGATGCGGCGGCTGCGCAGCGCCTCGACCGGCTCGCCGTGGCCCGGCAGGCGCGCGTCCAGCATCTCGTAGTAGGTGTCCGGGGTGTCGAGCAGCTCGACGCCGCTCGCCTTCAGCCGGTCGACGGTCGCGTAGATGTCGGCGGTGCCGAGCGCGATGTGCTGGATGCCCTCGCCGCGGTAGGCGTCGAGGTACTCCTGGATCTGCGAGCGGTCGTCCGCGCTCTCGTTGATCGGGATGCGGATGCGGCCGCACGGGCTGGTCATCGCCTTGGACTTGAGCCCGGTGAGCTTGCCCTCGATGTCGAAGTAGCGGATCTCGCGGAAGCCGAAGAGGCGCTCGTAGAACTCGGCCCACTCCTTCATGCGCCCGCGGTGCACGTTGTGGGTGAGGTGGTCGACGTAGGCGAGCCCCGCGCCCCGCGGCGCGGCGGCCTTCCCCGTCCAGAACGCCTCGAAGCCGGGCAGGGGGCGAAAGTCGACGTCGTAGATCGTGTGGCCGTAGTCGTTCTCGGGATAGCGGTCGACGAGGTAGATGAGCGAGTCGCCGATGCCCTTGATCGCCGGGATGTTGAGCTCCATCGGGCCGGCGACGCCCTCGACGCCCCACGCGCCCAGCTCGAGCGCGCGCGCGTAGGCGGCGCGCGCGTCGCGCACGCGAAAGGCGATCGCGCAGACGCTCGGCCCGTGGCGGCGCGCGAAGTTCTGCGCGAACGAGCGCGGCTCGGCGTTGATGACGAAGTTGACCTCGCCCTGCCTGAAGAGCGTGACGTCCTTGTGCCGGTGCTTCGCCACCGCCACGAAGCCCATCGCCTCGAACAGCCGGCCGAGGGCCCCGGGGTCGGGCGCCGCGTACTCGACGAACTCGAACCCGTCCGTGCCCATCGGGTTGTCCCACAAGTCGGTCATGAAGTGCTCCCGTGCGTCCGCCGCGTCGAGCGGAAATTGTATGCCCCGGGCGCGCGCGCCGCCCCCGGGCCGCGTCAGGCGTCGTCGGCCGCGAGCCCGCCGCCGAGGAAGAGCCGGGCGACGCGGGGGTCGGCGAGGATCGCGCGCGCCTCGCCTTCCATGCGCGTGCGGCCCTGCTCGAGCACGATGCCGTAGTCGGAGTGCTCGAGCGCGCTCTTCGCGTTCTGCTCCACCATCAGGATCGTGACGCCCCGGTCGCGCAGGCCCGCGAGCAGGGCGAAGGTCTCGCGCACCAGGCGCGGCGAGAGCCCGATCGACGGCTCGTCGATGAGGACGAGCTGCGGGTCGAGCAGCAGCCCGCGCGCGATCTCGAGCAGCTTCTGCTGGCCGCCCGAGAGCGTCGAGGCCTGCGCGTCGGCGCGCTCGCGCAGCACCGGGAAGCGCGCCATCATCGCGGCCATGCGCGCGCCGATGTCCACGCCGGGGCCCGCGGCCTCGCCGCCGAGCTCGAGGTTGTGGCGCACGCTCAGCTCCGGGAAGATGTTGCGCCCCTGCGGCACGTAGCAGACGCCGCGCTCGAGGAGCCGGCGCGGGGCGAGGTTGGTCGTCTCCCGGCCGTCGAAGGTCACCCGCCCGCGCTCGACCGGCAGCAGGCCGAACACCGCCTTGAACACGGTCGACTTGCCGGCGCCGTTGGGGCCGATGATCGTGGTGATCGCGCCGCGCCGCACCGCGAAGCGCGTGCCGTGCAGGACGGTCAGCTTGCCGTAGCCGGCGACCACGTCCTCGAGCGCGAGAATCGGGTCCGCGCCCATCGCTCAGCGCCCGAGGTACGCCTCGATGACCGCCGGGTCGCTGCGCACGGCGGCGGGGTCGCCCGCGGCGATGATGCGGCCCTCGGCGAGCACGAGGATGCGCGTGCACAGCGACATCACGAACTCCATGTTGTGCTCGATCACCACGAAGGTGGCGCGCTGGGCGCGGTTGATCTCGCGCAGCCGCTCGCGCAGGGCGCCGAGCATCGTCGGGTTGACGCCGCCCGCGGGCTCGTCGAGCAGCACGAGCCGCGGCCCGGCCATGAACGCCATCGCCGCATCGAGGAGCTTCTGCTGGCCGTAGCTCAGGCTCCCCGCCTTCTCCTCGGCGAGATGCTCGAGCCGGAAGAACCCGATCATCCGGTTCGCGGCCTCGGTCTGGCCGGCGTCGCGGCGGCCGACCAGGCGCGACCACATCGAGCCGCGGTGCTCCTGCCCGGCGAGGATCAGGTTCTCGCGCACCGAGAGCTGCGGAAAGACCTGCAGCAGCTGGAAGGTGCGCCCGATGCCGAGGCGGCTGAGGTCGCAGGCGCGCCTGCCGGTGATCGGCTGGCCGTCGAAGCGCACCTCGCCGGAGGACGGCGCGAGCTGGCCGAGGATGCAGTTGAAGAGGGTCGACTTGCCCGAGCCGTTCGGCCCGATGAGGCCGAGGATCTCGCCCGCGTGCACTTCGAACGAGACGCCGGCGACCGCGCTGATGCCGCCGAAGGTCTTGGTGAGGTCGCGCACCTCGAGTACGGCGCTCATCGGGCCGCGCCCGGTTCGCGCGGCTGCGCCGCGGGCGCGCGCCAGCGCTCGCCGAGGCCGAGCAGCCCCGACGGGCAGAACGCCATCAGCGCCATCACGAACGCCGCGTACAGGATGAGGTAGAGCCCCTCGCTGAAGCGCAGGGCCTCGGGCAGCAGCACCGCGACCGCGGCGCCGAGGAACGGCCCGAAGAAACGGCCGGCGCCGCCGACGATCACCATCAGCAGGAGGCTGAACGAGAGGTTGAGCGCGAACGCGGTCGGCTCGATGAACTGGACGAGCGGCGCGTACAGCACCCCCGACACGCCGCCGAGGGCGGAGCCGAGCGCGAACGCCATGAGCGTGTAGCGGCGCGTGTCCACGCCGAGCGAGGACGCCCGCACCGGGTTCTCGCGCAGCGCGGTGAACGCCCGGCCCCAGGGCGAGCGGACCAGCCACCAGGCCGCGGCGCTCGTCAGGGCGAGCACGCCGAGGCAGAAGAAGTAGAAGTCGATCGGGCCCTGCGTCGACCAGCCGAGGACGGTCGGGCGCGGGATGCCGCTGATGCCGTACACGCCCTTGGTGAGCCACTCCTCGTTGCGCAGCACGAGGAACACGAGCGTCGAGAACGACAGCGTGACGAACGCGAGGTAGTGGTGCTGCACGCGCAGCGCCGGGTAGCCGAGCACCCAGCCGATGACGAAGCAGAGCGCGAGCGCGACCAGGAACGCCGACCAGAGCGGCCAGCCCTGGGTGGTGAGCAGCGCCGCGGCGTACGCTCCGATGCCCACGAAGGAGGCCTGCGCGAGCGAGACCTGGCCGGCGTAGCCGAGCGTGAGGTTGAGCCCGATCGCGGCGATGGTCGAGACCGCCCACAGGCTGAGGAGGTAGATGCCGTAGGGCTTCAGCGCGAACGGGGCGGCGACGAGCAGCGCGACCGCGGCGGCCGCGGCGAGGCGCGCGCGGGCGCGGCCGCTCATACCGTGCGCTCCTCGGCGCGCCCGAGCAGGCCCTGCGGCCGCAGCAGGATGACCGCGATCAGCAGGAAGAGCGGAATCGCGGCGCGGTACTGCGCCGACCAGTAGGCGGCGACGAAGTTGTCGACGACGCCGAGCAGCAGGCCGCCCGCGATCGCGCCGCGCACCTGGTTGAAGCCGCCCACGATCGCCGCGACGAACGCGACCAGGCCGAGCGTCTCGCCGTTGGTGAACTTGGCGAGGTAGATCGGGCTCACCAGGAACGAGGCGAGCGCGACGAGCGCGGCGTTGATGAGGAAGGTGTACAGGATCATCCGCTCCACCGGGATCCCGAGCACGCGCGCGAGCCCCGGGTTCTGGGCGGTGGCCTGCATGCGCCGGCCGGTGCGGGTGGCGGCGAGGAAGTACTGGAGCGCCGCGACCGCGACCACCGCGACCGCGATGATCACCAGGTTCTGCACCGAGACCGCCGCACCGCCGAGCGCGAGGTTGGTCGTCGCCCACGCGGCGGGGAACGGCTGCGCGTCGGCGGCGTAGAACTCCTTGACGCCCTCCTTGAGGAAGATCGCGAGCGCGATCGTGGAGATCACCAGCGGCAGCACCCCGTGCCGCAGGACCGGGTCGACCACGACGCGCTTGAACAGCAGGCCGAGCACGGCGAGCGCGAGCGCGAGGCCCGCGACGAGCGCGACCGGGAACGACAGCCCGCCGAACTTCATCGCGGCGAGGACGAAGAACGCCGGCACCATCACGAATTCGCCCTGGGCGAAGTTGATCGTCTGCGAGGTCTGCCACAGCAGCACGAAGCCGATCGCGACCAGCGCGTAGATGCCGCCGGTCGCGAGACCCGCGACGAGGAGCTGCAGGATGTCGGCCATGCGTGCGGCGCGTGCGCGCACGGACCCGGCGGGCGCCGGCCCCGTGCGCGCCGCAGGGGGGCGCGGCTACTTGCCGAGCT
>WBZO01001082.1_pt1 | contig 47139 bp, 41 predicted proteins | sample 5204261 | NCBI WGS metagenome assembly WBZO01 (sample SAMN12412400, study PRJNA552823) | activated sludge metagenome | isolation source: activated sludge from anammox sidestream of wastewater treatment plant... | place: USA: North Carolina | collected 2017-09
CACCGGCTCGACGCTGCTGAACGAAATCGGCTTCAACCGCGACTGGATCGAGAAGTGCCTGGCGCACGAGGACGGGCGTTCCTCGCGCTCGATCTACAACAAGGCCGAGTACGCCGAGCAGCGGCGCCACATGCTGCAAGAGTGGGCCAATATGGTCGATGCCTGGATCGACGGTCAGACCTACGTGCCGAAGCTGATGCCGGAGAACGTGGTGGTGCCGACGTTGAGCGCGACGGCCTGAAACAGTGGCTAGGTTGTCACTTGACAACCTAGCCAATCATCCCCATACTGGAGATCACTGATGGCTCGTTCCCCTCATCCGAAGAAAGAGGTCGAGGAAGCTCTCAGGCACGCCGAAGGGCAGGGCTGGCGCGTAGAAGTCGGCGGCAGCCACGCCTGGGGGCGGATGTATTGCCCGTACAACGATGAGGAATGCCGCTGCGGCGAGTTCTGCATTACCAGCGTATGGAGCACGCCGAAGAACCCCGGCAACCACGCACGTGCCTTGCGGCGCGTGGTAGACAACTGCACCACGCACCGCCAGCAGCGCGAGGCTGACGACGGTGCCAAGGAGTAGCGAGATGGAATACACCTTCACGCTGAAATACCAGCTCACCGATGATGACCGCGACCCAGATGCGCTGGTGGAGCGCCTGGGCGAAGCCGGCTGCGACGATGCCTTGGTCGGCACCGGGCAGCCGGGGCGGCTGGCGTTGGAGTTCACCCGAGAAGCGGATAGCGCGGACGCGGCCGTGCGTAGCGCGCTGGCTGATGTGCGCAGAGCCGTACCGTCGGCTAGGTTGATCGAGGTGGCGCCGGATCTGGTTGGGTTGACCGACGTGGCCGAGATCGTGGGCGTGTCGCGGCAGAACATGCGAAAGCTGATGCTGGCTCATCCGGGCAGTTTTCCGGCACCGGTGCATGAGGGTAGCGCGTCGATCTGGCATTTGGCGGACGTGTTGGCCTGGTTGCAGGCCAAGGGCAACTACTCACTGGTCAAGGATGTCTTTGACGTGGCGCGGGTGGCCTTGCAGGTCAACGTGGCGAAGGAGGGACGGCGATTGCCGCGCTCGGCTTCCAAGGAACTGGAAGCCTTGGTTGGATGAGAGCTGCTGCTTGGTCTTACGCTTCGCTCGAACCCGCCCGGACAGGGCGGGTTTTTCGTAGGTAGACATCCGGCTTCGAGAGGCCGGCGCGCGGGGCCTGCTTGCGCTCTTCGACCCACGCCTCCACTTCGGCCAAATCCCACACGACGCAGCGGGGTGTCTGGTTGAAGCGGCGTGGGAACTCGCCGCGGCGCTCCATTTCGTAGATCGTCGTTTCGGCAAGGGGAACGATCTGCCGCAGTTCCTGGCGGCGAATGGTGCGCCGGAAGGGAAGGGGGCTTCGCTTCGGAAACTGCGGCAGCGCCTCGTAGGCCTCCGTACCCGGCAAGGGAAGTGGCTGGCCAATAGCGTTGTCGGGGACAGGGGATGCGTGCGGCAGATTTTCCAACTCGGACTCCATGAGTACGCTGCATGGAGACATGGTGAATTTCAGTACCTATCGGGACAACCTGTTGTAGCGTAGAAGAGCAATCTCCATGTAGCCGAGGCCGTGATCGGTGATTCACGTCAGTATTATTAATCCGGCCCTTGCGCACTTGAAATTTTCTGCACCACCCTCAACTCGGATTCATGCAAGCAACCGACATGAGATCGCTGAGCCGCGAAGCGCGGCACGAGCGCCGCGTGCAGGTCATTCGACTGCGCAAAGCCGGCAACACGTACGAGGAAATCGCCGTACTGAGGGTTGGCCGTTAACTTCGGGAAAGTCCGACAATCTTCCGTAACCGATTGATACTGAATCATTTCCTCCGTCAACGGTTCGGGCATGCTGTCGGCACCTATTCTCACCTATGGGTTTGCTACTTCAGCATAAGGTCTTGAGTTGAATCCCCTGCTTCAGGCTAACGAACGCGACGCTTGCCGGTGCGCTCGACGGGAGCTGCCGCTGGCGTCGATGCCGCATCGCGCTGGGCCCACGCCGCTTGCATGCCTTCCAATCGGGCTTGTGTTCGCTCGCGTTCGACCTCGGCATCGTGGAGTTCACTGCGTGCACGTTCGAGCTGCGATTGCGCGTGCTCCAGTCGGGTCTGAAGTCCCTCGGCGTCTGCCATCGCTCTTGCCGTTCGCTGTTCGAGGGACTCTACCTGCGCAGGCAGCGGCCGCAAGGCCTCCAGTTCTTCTCGGGCCTTCCGAAGTTCGCGTTCGGCCGCGGTCAGCGCTTGGTGCTGGTTTGTGGTCTGCTCGAGCAGGCGACCGTTGTCGCGATTAAGGCGTAGCAGCTCTTCATTCTTGGCTGTGACCTGGTCGGCCGCCTTGCGCAGTTCGACTTGGAGCGCCTGAAGAGCCTGTTCGTGCTGGCGTTGCTCACGCGCCCGCTGTTCCTGAGCTTGGGTCCGGAAGTGGTCAAGCGCGTCGCGTGCGTGCTGATGCTTCTCTTCCAGCGACCGCAGGTGGGCCTCTAGCTCGCGGCTTCGCTGTTCCTGTCCTGCTACGCGCTCCTCCAACTGGGCCAGTTGTACACGCGCATGCTGGAGTTGCGCCTCGGTGTTCTGATGCGCTGTGCGCTCGGCGGCGAGAACCGTCTCAGTGCGCTGCAGGCTGTCGCGTAGCGTCGCCGCCTCACGATGCGCGGCCTGCGCTGCTTCCACCTGCTCTCGAACGCGGGCGTCGCTGGCCTCCCGGTGCTCGGTGATTCTCGCTTCAGCTTCCCGGTGGAGTTGCTCGGCCAGTCGCGCTACGAGGTCCTGGAGTGCGTCGCTGATCGCAGGCTTCGTCCCGGTCGCTGTCGCCTCCTCTGCTTCGATCTCTTTCAGATACCGGTGGATCGTACTGCGCGAACCGGTGTTGCCGAGTTCGGTGCGGACCAGGTCGATCGACGGATTCTTCCCCTTGGCGAGCAAGGCGCGGCGGGCTTTCTCGACGTCGGTGCGGTAAACCCCTGCGCGTGCCATGGTAGGCTCCAAGGAAATAACGTACCGTATTACATACCATGCGTATGCGTGGTACGCAACCATCATGAAGTCGCGCGTAGCACGTCATCTATACGGCGGCATAATCCTGAATTATCCCATCTAGATCGTGGATCTACCCCGGGGCGGCATCCGTTTGGTACGAAACCCCGGCTGCCAGCGACTGTTCTAGTGCGTTGCCCGCTACCGGACCACTACATCTTGGGCTGAGGGCTTGAAAATCGTGACGTCCGTCGCAATGACGATTCCGGCCGGGCGAAAGAACCGGCTGAGGACGCCGGCCGGGGATCCGTCGGTGTCAGCCCTTGAGATGGGGATTGGGGACAGTGGCAGGAGCCGGGGCTCAGGCCGAAACCGTTCCGCCGCGGATCCGAACACCACTACGGAGTCACCATGTCGTCGTCCCTCAAGCAACTCCAGCTCCTCGCCAAGACCGAAACTCCAGACCGGCTCGATGCGTGGGAGCAACTGCTCCTGGACATCGGTCGTTCGATTTCGCTGCCCGAGTCTCGCTACGCGAAGCTCGAAGGACACTACACCGCCATCTCCGAACTGCTGACCGACCCGAAGGACCCGGAGCTCACCGACCTGCTGATCTTCCCCCAGGGGTCGGTCCAGACGCGCACGCTGGTGCGTCCGCTGCCAGGTTGTGAGGCTGATGTCGACGCGATCGCATTCCGCGAAAAGGGAACGCGGTTGACCCCGCGGGAGTGGCTGGATCGCCTCTTGGCGGAACTCGTAGCCCGAGCTCGCACGCAGGGGAGCGTGAAGCGCAAGCGGCGTTGCGTGACGGTCTCTTACGACGACAAGGAGCTTCCCGCTCATGTCGACGTTACGCCGGCAGTGCCCACACCCGGCAATACCAATGAAGATGGCACGGGTCCGCTCGAAGTGCCCGACTATCCCTCGAACGCGCTGTCGCCGACCAACCCCAAGGATTTCGCGGATTGGGTGAAGCGGGCGAGCGAAGAGGCGCTGCCGCTGAGGCAGGCCACCATCCTTCTGGTAGAAGCGCGCGCGAAGGCCGAGGTGGAGTCGATGCCCACGCACGCCGACATGATCGCGCTGGACCCGTTGCGCTTGGCCATCAAGGTCGCCAAGCGCCATCGCGACATCTATGCCCGGGCCAACAAGTGCGAAGAGCACCAGCCCATCAGCGTGGTCATCACGACGCTGATCACGAAGGCCTTCTTCGCCTTCGCGGCCGAAGCGCGTCGTATCGGGCGCGAGCTCACCATGATCGAGGCGGTGCGCGAAATCGTTGCGCGAATGCCGGCCCAGCTCGACCGCACTGGCCATGGCCAGTGGCTGCTGTCGAACCCCCGCCGTCCTACCGAAAACTTCGTCGAGAAGTGGAACACGGAACCGACCCGCGCCGACATCTTTTTCGCCTGGCACACTCAGTTCAAGCAGGCGGTCGACCTCGGGCTGTACGACTTCAGTGAGCGGGAGGACTTCGTGCAGGCCGTGGAGGAAGCATTCGGTCTGGAGCCGAAGCGCGCTACGGACAAGCGCCTGGTCGAAGCGGCCAAGGCGGGTACGGAACTGCCTGGACTGGCCCCCGCAACCGCGGCGCGATTGCGGCACGGTGAGACCGCTGCCGCCACCTTGATGGGTCTGGCCGCGACGACACCGGTGCGCGCGCAGCAGCCGCAGGATCTTGGCCGACTTGGGTGATGGCCAAGCCAGCGGGCTGTCGGGCGCGCAGGCCGAAGCTCACGCCCTGCTGGTGTCGCACTTCGGTGCGAATGCCCTAACGCCCTTGCCCCCGGCCGCGATCAACAAGGCCGGGGGTTCGGGCGCCGTGGGGTGGTCCCTGCCATTGCCGGCAGATCAGACGGGTTCCGAGCGGAGCCTGTGGATCGTGTTGGCCTCGGCTTTTCCCGAGGTGCCCCCCGCCGTGCTCGTGGTTCCTTCGGCGTACGGCATCTGGCCGCACGTGACTTTCGAGGGCGGGTTGTGTACTTGGTACGACGGCATGGCCCCGGTCGGCCAGAGCCCCCACGATCAGATGAAGCTCGTGCTCGAACGCGTCGCGGAGATCCTCGGCGCGATCTACCCCACACCGGACGCCGCGCGGATCGACGAGGAGTTCGCCCGGGAGTGGCTGAGCTACTGGCTGCCCCGAAACGGGTCGGTGGCTCATGCGACCGCGCTGCTGCTCGATGTCCCGCCGCCGTCTCCCCGCATCATTCCCACGCACACCGTCACGATGCCGGATCGCCGTCGATTCATGTTGATCGGAAGCGATGCCGATCGCGTGAAGGCGTGGTCGGCGGCCTTCGGGGTTAACGCGCCGCGCTGTGATCAGTCCCTGGACACGTTGTACGTGCCGCTGGCACGCCCCGTGATCGGGGCGCCCACCTCGCTCCCGGAGTTGACGCAATTGCTGGTCGACACCTGTCCAGGGGCGGTCGATTTGCTGGTCGAGCGGCTGGCTGCGACCGAGGGGCCGTGCTTCGCAGTGTTCGGAGTGGTTGGCGATGCGCCCTCATTCGCCGCGCTCGAACTGACGCTGGTGCCGGATGTGCGGCCCCAGGGCGCCGTTCGCAATGCAAAAGAGGCGCGAAATCGCCGCGTTCGCCGCACGCCCGATCGTTGGCGCGTCAAAGTGATGGCCGTCGACCGTGCGGACGCCGCCTGGATCCACGGACGCGCCTTCGACCTCGAAGCCCAGCAACTGGCGGCGGCCCACGTCTGGGTGATCGGATGCGGTTCGCTCGGCGGGCTGGTGATTCGCGGACTGGCGTCCGCCGGGATCGGTCGACTGACGCTCGTGGACGAAGAACGGCTCGAGGTGCCCAACCTGGGACGACATGTTCTCGGCGTGCAGGATCTTCGGCGCTACAAGGCCACTGCGCTGGCGGAGCAACTTCTCGGCCAACTGCCGCACCTTCGCGTGGACGCCATCACCAAGAAGTACCCCCACGTGCGTCCCGGGATCGGCGTCGATGCGCCCGCTCTGATCGTTTCCGCCACCGCGAACTGGCCGGCCGAGCTCCGCCTGATGAATGCGTTGACCCGCGCAGAGCACGCATGGGTGCAGCTGACGTGGGCGGAACCCCATGCGGTGGCCGGGCACAGCGTCCTGGCCGATTCGAAAAGTGATCCGCGCGCCTTGTTCAGTGATGAGGGCCGCTTCCTTCGCGAAACCACGAAATGGCCGACCACGTCTCGCGCGTTGCCTGGCTGTGCCGGGACGCACCAACCGGGTACGTTCAATCGGCTGCAACGCATTGCGGGGTTGGCCGTCGAACAGGCCATTGCCCATCTGCTTGGGCGGAAACAGCCTGAGCACTTGGCCTGGCTGGGAGACGACGTCACGCTGCAACGACTTGGCGGATCGTGGCGCAACAACGTCGTGGCTCCTCGCGGCATTCGCGAACGCACCCTGTCGCTGCACATCCCAGTGCGAGCGCCATGATGGAGTTACGCTTCGATGACGCAACACTAAGGCTGCGGGTGGGCTTCTCGACATCAGCCTCACAGACGCTTGCTTTGCATCAGCAACTGCACTTTTGGCAGAACGAACGCGGAGGCGTACTCCTAGCCTCGTCCGTCGGCGCCAGCGATGGCGTGGTCGAGGTCGTTCGGGTCACCCCGCCTCACCGAGACGATCGGGCCGGGTGGTATTGGTTGAAGCTTGACCATGCGCGCGTGCTGAACGAAATCCAAGGTGCGTTCGACCAAGGACTTCATTTTGTGGGGTATTGGCACACGCACGCGCAGGTTCGACCGCAGCTCTCGTCGCAGGACGTGGACGCGATGATGCCGGCGATCCGCGGCGCCGGCCTGGACTTGCAGCGGTTGTTGATGGTCGTCGTGGGAGGACGTCGAAGGGCGCTTGCGCTCGATGTCTGCGCCGTGGATTGCGCGACGGGTGCGTGGGAACGGCTCGTGCCGGAGCCTGCAAGCCGCTCGGTAGACGTCGGATTGGACATCGAGAAAGGTCGATTGGGATGAAATCGTCGTACGAGTACTTCACGCGCCAGCTCACCGATTGGCTCTTCCGGCGGCGGTCGCCCGCCTTGGCGGTGGCAAAGAGCGGCGCCGTTCTCGCCGCCTTGGGATTTGCCGCAGGATTCGCGGTGGACGTTGCGTTCCCTTCCGAGCGCGGTCAAGTCACGGTCAGTGTCAACAACAACGGTGGCATCGCGCTAGTCGTGTCCTATACCGTGGGATTCGTTGGGGTCGCACTGATCCTGTTTGGCGTGGTATGGGAGTGGATACGATGGCGGCGCGAGGAACGGCGTCTCGACAGGAGGCGCGTCATCGTGATGGAAGTCCGCGGGCTGAGAGACACCAGCGGCACGCCGCTGGCCACGGCAGTTCCGCCGACGATCGAGGGGCGTCGCGACTCGGTGCTGGTGGACCTGAGGCAGATACGCGACGGCGTCCTGGTCGACCCGGAAGCGGCGATCGCGGAGCTATCCACTTTGCCGAAAGAATTGGAACGCCGCTTCGCCGAAGTGGATCGCGGCGATGTCGCGCTCGTTTACGCGGGACTCGCCCCGGTGCCTTTGACCTTCCTCACCGGCGTGCTGCTGGATGACGAAGGCGCGATCACGGTGATGGATTGGGATCGGATTCTTTCGCGCTGGCGATCGCTGGACGCGGAAGACGACGGTCTGCGCTTCGACATCATCGGCTTGCAGCACGTTCCCGCAGGCGCACCGCGAGTCGCTCTTGCCGTAACGGGATCGTATGCCGTCGACGTCGCCAGGATCGGTGAAGCCATTCCAGAAATGCCTCTGGTGGAGATGCGTCTGCGGGAGGGATCGACGGATGCGCACTGGTCGGAAGCGAAGCAACAAGCGCTGGGAAAGCAATTTCTGGACACCGTCATTGCACTCGCCAACCTCGACGTATCAGAACTTCATCTGTTCCTCGCAGCGCAGAACAGCTTGGTCTTTTCGTTCGGTCGCCTGTACGACAAGCGCAACCTGCCGCGGGTCACTGTGTACCAGTATGAAAAGGGCCACGATGTCGCTTTTCCGTGGGGCATCCGCATGCCTGTTATGGGTCAGTCCGGCGCGGAAGTCATACGCACGCCGATCGGTTCCCGCTAGAAGCAGACCCGTTTTATTTGCGTGGGACTCAGCTCCGCGCTTCTCGTGCGTAGTTCCACTTCATCTCGCCCGATTTCGGCTGCATTGCTTCGGATCCCTTTGATGCGCATAACGTGAACATCCATGGAGAAGCGCCGCCGACAGCGCGGTAGTCAGTTCATTCCGCGCGGGCGTCCGAATCAACGGCCCTTTGCCGAAGTGGCCAGACCAACTGGCCGAGATAGCTTGTCGGAAATCGCCGCCCGTCCAACCCGACGTCGTCGGCTCGCACGACCGACGGGGAATCGTGCCGCGTTCCGAACAGTGCATCCCAGACCAGCCAGAACTCGCCGAAGTTGACCTGCGCCTCGGCATAGTCGCGGCGATGATGCCAGCGATGTAGCTCTGCCCCGCCGATCCAGCGACGCAGTGGACCGAGGGAGTAGTCCAGGTTGGCGTGCTGGAATGCCAGATGCACGCTCAGCATCGTCAACCAGGCGGTGATCACTGACGCGGGCGCGCCAAGTGCGACGGTGACGATCAGACCGGGGCCCGCCAAAAGCACGGCGCTCAGCGGATGACGGCGTTCGCCATTCATCCAGTACAGCCGCTCGGCGCTGTGGTGGACAGCATGGAGCCGCCAAAGCCACGGTACACGGTGGCTGAGGCGATGCACCCCGTAGAGCCCCAGATCGAGAATCGCCCCGGCCAGCAGGATCTGCAGCACGACCGGCCAGCCATCCGGCCACCTGGCGGCAGTAGGGAGCACGCCCGCCAGGGCATGCAGCGCGTGCGCGGTACCCGCGAGCAACCCGAGATTGACCAGCAGATGCAGCGCGTCGGTGAAGGAGTCGTCGTGATCGCGGTTCCAATCCGGCTCAAACGGCTGCACGCGCTCGAGCACAGCGACCGCCGCAATGCCGAGGGCGGCCACGATGGCGAAGGCCGGCCAAGGGCTGAGGCCCAATGTCGACCAGGTGAGCACGAAGCTCGCGACACCGCCGAAGACCACGGGGTAGGCGCCGAAGCGGATGAGTGTCTGCAGGTGCATGGGAGGCGTCCGGACTGTGTGGCAGCAGTCTGGCGCGGCAGCCCCACAGGGGCTTGAACGTATCAGCTAACCGCGAACTCAGCCTGACCGCAGCGAGCCCAGGATGCTGCCCGGCGACACACCGAAGTGTCGCCGCATGGTGCGGCTGAGGTGGGCGGCATCGGCAAAGCCGGCCCGATGGGCCGCCTCGGTCAGGGATCCGCCCTGGGCGGCTGCACGCAGAGCGATCGCAAGTCGCAGCCAGCGCAGGTAGGGCCGCACCGGCATGCCGGTCTCGGCGCGAAAGACGTGGGCGAACCGGCTGGGCGACAGCGCGGCCTCTGCGGCCATACCCGCGAGACTCCAGGACTCAGGTGGTCGTTGGGCCAGCGCAGCGATGATCCGCAGCACCCGCGTTGCCGCGTGGGACACCGTTGCCGGCGCGGCAGCAAGGCCGACGAGCCGATCGACCAGTCCGGCGACCCGCGCGCCATCGCCGGGCGACGCGACCCAGTGGTCGCGCAGCGCCTGGCACTCATCAAGACCCAGCAGTCGCACGCTATCGCAGGCCGCAGCCAGACGACGCCCAGCGATCGACTCGCGCTCGACGTACATCAGCCACACCGGTCCCGGCTGCAGGGCGTGTGCAATGTTGGAACCGATCAGCAATCCCGGGATCTCGATGCGGCGACCGGAGACTTCGGCGCGCACCGGTTGCCCGTCACCCAGAACCAGCTGCAGCGCGGGGTGCCGGTGGGGCTGGTTGTCGCCGGCACGGCCCGAGAACAGCGCCCAGCCCGGTCCGATCGTGGCCGCGCCCGCCCAAGTTGTCACGGCCGCCTTGGTAGACGCGACGCGGACGGTAGGCTTCATCGCGCGGTGCGCAGCCGCAGTGCGTTGCCCACCACCGACACCGACGACAGGCTCATCGCCAGCGCGGCGATCATCGGACTGAGCAGCAGGCCGAACCACGGATACAGCACGCCGGCGGCAACCGGCACGCCCAGGGCGTTGTAGGCGAAGGCGAACAGCAGGTTCTGCTTCATGTTGCGCACCGTCGACTGGGATATCTGCCGCGCCCGCACGATGCCGCGCAGATCGCCCTTGACCAGGGTGACCTGGGCGCTGGACATCGCCACGTCGGTACCCGTGCCCATGGCGATGCCCACATCGGCCGCAGCGAGTGCCGGGGCGTCGTTGATTCCGTCACCGGCCATCGCCACGCGCCGGCCCTCGGCTTTCAGCCGGGCCACCAGCTCGGCCTTGTCGTGCGGGCGCACTTCGCCGTGCATTTCATCGATGCCCAGCTGGCCTGCCACCGCCGCGGCCGTGGTCTGTCCGTCGCCCGTTGCCATCACGATGCGCAATCCTGCCTCGCGCAACGCCGCGACGGCTTCGGGCGTGCTCGCCTTGATCGGATCGGCAACCGCGATGAGTCCCGCCAGCTCGCCGTCCACGGCGAGGAACATGGCGCTTGCGCCCTCGGCGCGGAGTCGCTCGGCCTGCGCGCGCGCCGATTCGGTGGCCACGCCGCGCTCCTGCATCAGCGCCGTGTTGCCGAGCAGCAGCTGCCGACCGCCGACGCGGCCCTGCACGCCGATGCCGGTCACCGATTCGAAGTCGGTCGCGGCATCCAGGCTCAGGCCACGGCGGCGTGCCTCGGCCACGATCGACTCGGCGAGCGGATGCTCGCTGCCCTGATCGAGGCTCGCGGCCAGACGCAGCACCTCGGTCGCGTCCCAGTGGCCGACCGCCACCGTGTCGCGAAACGCCGGCTTGCCCTCGGTCAAGGTGCCGGTCTTGTCGACGATCAGCGTGTCGATCGTGCGCAGCCTTTCGATGGCTTCGGCATCGCGGAACAGCACACCGCCCTGCGCGGCGCGTCCGGTCGCGACCATGATCGACATCGGCGTGGCCAGGCCAAGCGCACAGGGACAGGCGATGATCAGCACCGCAACGGCGTTGACCACGGCAAACGTCCAGGCCGGCTCCGGCCCGAACAGGCCCCAGGCCACGAAGGTGGCAACCGCAATCGCCAGCACCGCGAGCACGAACCAGTAGCTCACCCGATCGGCCATGCGCTGCATCGGTGCCCGCGAGCGCTGCGCCTCCGCCACCAGCTGCACGATCTGCGCGAGCACGGTGTCCGCGCCGACGCGCTCGGCGCGCATCACCAGGCTGCCGGTGCCGTTGATGGTGGCGCCGATCAGCTTGCCTCCGGGCGCTTTCTCGACCGGCATCGGCTCGCCGGTGAGCATCGACTCGTCGACCGGCGAGCGGCCTTCGAGCACCACGCCATCGACCGGCACCTTCTCGCCCGGGCGGACGCGCAGACGGTCGCCGACATGGACGTGGGTCAGCGGGATGTCTTCTTCCGTTCCGTCATCGCGCAGCCGACGCGCAGTTTTCGGCGCGAGGCCCAGCAGCGCCTTGATCGCCGCCGATGTGCTCGAGCGCGCCTTGAGTTCGAGCACCTGCCCGAGCAGGGTCAGCGACACGATGATCGCGGCGGCCTCGTAGTACACGCCCACGCGACCGTGCTCGCGAAAGGAAGCCGGAAACAGTTCGGGAGCGAGCGTCGCCACCAGGCTGTAGCCGAACGCCGCCCCGACGCCGGTGCCGATCAGCGTCCACATGTTGGGGCTGCGGTTCGCAATCGACTGCGCCCAGCGCTGGAAGAACGGCCAGCCGGCCCACAGCACCACGGGCGTTGACAGGACCAGTTCCAGCCAGGTCCGCGCCGTTGTCGACAGGGCGGACCACTGATGGCCGAACATGGCCAGCAGCAGGACGATCACCGACAGGGGCACGGTCCACCAGAACCGACGGCGGAAGTCGATCAGCTCCGGGTTCTCGCCGTCGTCGAGGCTCGGCAGCATCGGCTCGAGCGCCATGCCGCAGATCGGGCAGGTCCCAGGCGCATCGCGCACGATTTCCGGATGCATCGGGCAGGTGTACTGGGTGCCCTCCGGCGCGGGCACGGCATCGATCGCCGCAGCCGGCTTCAGGTAGCGTGCGGGATCGGCCAGGAACTTGCCGCGGCACCCCGCCGAGCAGAAGTGGACGTCTTTGCCCTCGTGCTGCGCCACGTGCGGCGAGTCCGGCGCCACGGTCATGCCGCAGACCGGATCGACCAATGAAGCGGTAGAGGACGCTGGCGCAGGCTTGTGAGCGTGGCCGTGGCCGTGGTCATGGGCATGCCGGTGACCGGCGGCACCGTGCCCGTGAGCGTCGTGCCTGGCGCCCGCCGTGTCGTCGGGGAGCGACGGCTTGGATGTGTCGCAGCCGCCGGAGGTGGGATGGTTCGGCGTGGACGTCATGCTGATTCCTCCTGCGAGAGGGCGTTGAGGATGGGGCAGGCCTCGGCGCGTCCGTGACCCGGGCACGCCGCGATCAGGGCCTGCAGGCCGACGCGGATGCGTTCGAGTTCGGCGATCCGCTGCTCGATGTCACCGAGTTTGCGCTTGGCCGCGTGCTTGACCTTGCCGATGTCGCGCTCGTCGCTCAGGGTGAGCAGTTCGCGCACGTCGTCGAGGGAGAATCCCAGCGCCTTGGCGCGGCGAATGAAACGCAGGCGTTTCAGCTCGGTCACGCCATAGCGGCGGTAGCCCGAAGCCAGTCGCCCAGCGGGCGTCAGCAACGCGTTGCGCTCGTAGTAGCGCACCGTATCGATGGCGACGCCGGCCTGCTGCGCAAGCTGGCCGATGCTCATGGTGGACATGACGGTTCTCCGTGGACGCGAGCAGTCTGAAGTATGGACCTGGGTCCAGAGTCAAGCCCTGAATGCGATACCGACATGACCTGCCCCGATCCAGTGCGCCCTGCTTCACGGGCTCGATCCATACGGCGACGATCCGGCGCCGCACAGCGGGTTCCGCGCGCGTCGCAGGGATTCCATCGCCAATTTGATCCATGTCAATGGTTCAGGGCTGCGAACGGCGTAGGGTCGCTCCATGCGCCGCTCTCCGCACCGCCGTTGGCAGTCCCGCATCGCCCTCCTGGCGTTGTTCGGACTGCTGTGGACGCAGGTTGTCATCGCCGGCCATGGACTGTGCGTACACGAATCGGCCAAGTGGGGCAGTCCGTCCGAGGCGAGCGGGCAAGTATTTGACTGCCACGACGACGCCAAACGCCCCGTGCCCGACGAGGACGCGGCGGCCTGCGCCGCACATTGCGATCAGGGCGATCAGCGCTTGGAATCTGCTCGCGCGCCCTTGGTCATGGCACTGCCGCCAGACCCGCTGTTCCCGCGGATGACTGATCTCGGCGCAGAGCCGATCGCTACGCGCTCGCTCCTCGAACCCGTCGCGAGACGACATGGGCCGACGGCCCATCCGACACCGCTGCTGCTGATCTAGCCAGCGTGCCTGTACCGCGGGCGCGCTGTCGCCCGCCTTCCGAACCCTGCGCGTGCGTGATCGCGCAGCGACCAGTTGGATCCGCCGTAGCTCAAGGCAGACAACGCGACGCGCGTTGCATGCGACCTCGACCGTCGCGTGGTTCTGCGGATTGACCTGCGCGCGACACACAGGTTTACGGTGATCGCATGAAACGAATGCGTTCCGGCCTCAAGGCCCCGCCTACGCCCCGACGGCTAGGGGAATCCGGACTGCTGACCTTGAGCCAGCTGGCCGCTGCTGCTGACGAAACCGTGCACGCGGTGCGCTACTACCTGCGCGAGGGCTTGCTGGCACCGAGCCGAATCGCCGCCAACGGCTATCGGCTGTTCGACCAGCGCGCGCAATCCCGATTGCGGTTCGTCCGTCGCGCGCAGCGGCTCGGCTTCTCCCTGAGCGAGATCCGCAGCTTCATCCACGACGCGGATCGCGGCCAGGCACCGTGTCCACGCGTGCGGCAGATCCTCGATGCGCGTCTCCCGCTGATCGGCCAGCAACTGACCGAAATGATGCAGATGTTCGAGCGCATGCGCCGCGCGACGCGCCGATGGCGCCGCCATCCGGACCAGGTCCCGAGTGGTCACGAGGTGTGTCGCCTCATCGAAACCGAGCCGGACGAAGCCAGCCCCGCACCCGCCCGGCGCCGGTCCCGGGCCAACCCGCCAGCCAAGTGATTCCGACGGAGGATTCCATGCACACGCACACCGATCCCGACTCCCGCGCGGCGTCGACGCCTGCCACACCGCCGCAGCCTTCGTCGATGCGCTGGGTATTCTGGAGCTTCATCGCCATCGCTGCGTACTTCCTGTGGACCGAGCATCGGGCACACCTGCTCGCAGGGCTCAGCTGGTTGCCCTACCTGCTCATTCTGGCCTGCCCGTTGCTCCACCTGTTCATGCACCGCGGTCACGGCAGTCACGGCGATCACGGTGCTTCCACCGGCAAGGATGCCACGCACTCCCGACGTGAGGACTGACCCATGAGCACGATTCCCGGTTACGGCCTGTGGACCCTGGCGATCCTCAATGCAGCGTTCTTCATCTTCTTCGCCTGGAGCTTCTACAAGCCGCTCAATGCCCGCGACTGGCGCAGCTTCGGCCTGTTCTCGGCCTTCATCGTCGCTCTGTTCGCCGAGATGTACGGCTTTCCGCTCACGCTGTTCCTGCTCTCGGGGTGGCTCTCGTCGCAGTTTCCCCAGGTCAACCGGCTCACCCATGACGCCGGCCACATGCTTGAAATGATGTTCGGCTGGCGGATGAATCCGCACTTCGGCCCGTTCCACATCGCCAGCTTCGCCCTGATCGGCGGCGGCTTCTGGTTGCTCTCGATGGCATGGCCGGTGCTGTACCGGGCCCAGCGCGAAGGCCGGGTGGCACGCGAGGGGCCGTATGCCCGCATCCGGCATCCGCAGTACGTCGGCTTCTTCCTGATCATGACCGGCTTCCTGCTGCAGTGGCCGACCCTGCTGACACTGGCGATGTATCCGGTGCTGGTGTGGGTCTATGCGCGCCTGGCGGCCGCGGAGGAACGCGACAGCCTGGCGCGCTTTGGCGAGGCCTATCGGCAGTACATGGCGAGCGTGCCGCGATTCGTGCCGAGCCGCCGACCGACGGAACTGGTGCAATGAGCGCAGCCGCCGCGAGCCGGGTGTGGCCGATCGGAGACATGCTCTCCGAAGGCTGTGCGCGCACCCTGGCGGCCACGGTTGCCGGCCTGCCGGGCGTCAGTGCGGCTGAGGCGAACTTCGCAGCCGGCACCCTGCACGTGACGTATGCGCGCGACCACGTGCAACCGGCCGAGATCAGCGCCGCGATCCGCGCTTGCGGCTTTGCCTGCCGCGAACCGCAGCACGCGGTCCGCGACAGACACGCCGGTCACGATCACCACGCCTCCGCGCACGTCGCCGGCAGGCATGATCGACATGCCTTGGCGCGCTCTGCCGCGGGCGTCGGCGTGGACGACCACGACGGCATGCACCACGGTCACGATCTGCATGCTGCCGCCCGCGACATGCGACGGCGGTTCGTGATTGCGCTGGTCTTTGCCGTGCCGCTGTTCATCTGGTCCCCGATGGGCCTGATGAGCCCGCCGCCGACACCGTTCGGCCTGACCCACAACGTCTGGTTGTGGCTGCTCGCCAGCGGCGCGGTGCTGTATCCGGGCTGGCCCTTCTTTGCGGCCGCGATTCGTTCGCTGCGTCGGGGCGTTCTCGACATGGCGGTGCTGGTGCTGCTCAGCGTCGGCACCGGCTATGGCTTCAGCCTCGGCGCGACCTTCCTGTTCGAGGGCCCCAACTTCTACGAAGCCTCCGCGGTGCTGCTGACCTTCATCCTGCTCGGCCACTGGCTGGAGATGCGCGCACGTGCCGGTGCGTCCGATGCGATGAAGGCGCTGCTCCAGCTTTCACCCCCGATGGCCGTGGTCAGGCGTGACAACCACGACGTCGAGATCGCCACCGATGACGTGCAGGTCGGGGACGTGGTGGTCGTGCGGCCGGGCGCCCGGATTCCCGTCGACGGCGAGGTCATCGAGGGCCAGTCCCAGGTCGACGAGTCGATGCTGACCGGCGAGTCGATGCCGGTCAGAAAAGGTCCAGGCGACAAGGTGGTGGGCGCCAGCATCAACCGCAGTGGCGCATTCACCTACCGGGCGACCAAGGTCGGGGCGGATACCGCACTGGCGCAGATCATCAAGCTGGTGCAGGAGGCGCAGAACTCCAAGGCGCCCGCCCAGCTGCTGGCCGATCGCGCATCGCAATGGTTGGTGCTGGCCGCCATCGTGATCGGCCTGCTGACCTTCGCCGTGTGGTTCTGGTGGCTGGGCCAAACCCTGCTGTTCGCACTGACCCTCACCATCACCGTATTCGTCATTGCCTGCCCCGACGCGCTGGGCCTGGCGACCCCGATGGCAATCATGATCGGCACCGGCCTTGGCGCCCGTCACGGCATCCTGTTCAAGCACGCGGCGGCGATCGAACAGACGGCGCGCCTCGACGTGGTGGTCTTCGACAAGACTGGCACCCTGACCGTTGGTCAACCCGACGTGGTGCAGGTGGTGCCCGCCACCGGTTGGACCGAGACCACCCTGATCGACGTGGCGGCAGCCGTGGAAGCGCACTCCGAGCACCCGCTGGCGCAGGCCATCCTCAAGCGCGCAGGCCCGGTTGCCGCGCGAGCCACGGACTACAGCAACATCGATGGCCAGGGTGCGAAAGGGCGTGTTGGCGACCGCTGGGTGCACCTGGGCAATCGGCTGCTGATGACCGCCGAGGGTGTCACGCTGGGCGATCTCGAAGCCCCGGCCGAGCAGCTCAAGGGCGGCGGACGCACCGTGATCTATGTCGCCGTGAATCGCCGGTTGGCTGGCGTCATCGCCATCGCCGATGCGATCCGGCCGACGTCGCGCGCCACCATCGACGAATTGCATCGCCGCGGCGTCAAGGTCGCCATGATCACTGGCGACAACCGCCCCACCGCCGAGCGCGTTGCCGCGGACCTCGGCATCGACATCGTGCTCGCCGATGTGTTGCCCGGCGACAAGGCGGCCGAGGTGAGAAAGCTGCAGGCGCAAGGCCTCAAGGTCGGCATGGTCGGCGATGGCGTCAACGACGCACCCGCCTTGACCCAGGCGGAGGTCGGCTTCGCCATCGGCGCGGGCACCGACGTCGCCATTGAGAGCGCCGACACGGTGCTGATGCGCAGCGACCCCTACGACGTGGTGCGTGCCATCACGATCGCACGCGGAACGCTGCGCAAGATGCGTCAGAACCTGACATGGGCGGTGGGCTACAACGTCCTCGCGTTTCCGCTCGCCGCGGGCGTTCTCTATCCCTTCGTGCTGTCGCCCGAGATCGCAGCGCTGTCGATGTCCGGCAGCTCGGTGATCGTCGCCATCAATGCGCTGCTGCTCAAGCGCTTGCCCCTGGAGGTGGCTGCGACCACTGCCCAGGTTTCTCCCCCCGTGTCCCACCAGGAGTCTCACTCATGAACACCGTCCCCTCTTTGCAATCCCGTGCGGCCCCGAATCTGCGCGGACGCGTCCGCCTGCGGCTCACCCCGCTCGTCATGCTGCTGGCGCTTGCGGGCAGCGCGCACGCTGCCGAAAGCGGCTTCAAGCACGAAGTCCTGATGCGTGGGCAGATCCTGGAAGCCGATGCCAACAGCCTGGTGGTCTGCGTTGGCACCCGCGATGGCGCCGAGGTTGGACAGGTGCTCGACGTGATCCGCCACACGCGTGTCCTCCACCAGCACAAGAGCCCCGGATCGCGATTCAAGCGCGAAACGGTCGGCAGCGTGCGCATCGCCTCTCTGTTCGACGAGCACTACGCCACCGCCGAGGTGGTCGATGGCGAAGCCAAGGTCAACGACACCGTCGAGTTGGTGAAGCGTTGATGGACAGGCGCTCGCGGTATCCCGTTGCCGCACCGGACGCGATGGTTCGGCACGACACCGCGAGCGCCCTGTCGTCCGAGCAATCGTCGCGGTCGCGACGCACCCTGTCCAGGAACCTCCGCATGTCCGCACCTTCACCGCCTTCGCTCCAGTTTCTCGGCGCCGCAGGCACCGTCACCGGCTCGCGCTACCTGCTGCAGGCCGGCGGACGACGCATCCTCGTTGATTGCGGCCTGTTCCAGGGATTCAAGCAGCTGCGTGAGCGCAACTGGGCCCCGTTCCCGGTGGCGCCTGCCTCGATCGACACCGTTTTGCTCACCCACGCGCACCTCGATCACGCCGGCTACCTTCCCGCGCTGGTCCGACAGGGCTTCCGTGGTCGGATCCTGTGCACCGAGGCCACGCGCGACTTGAGCCGGCTGCTGCTGCCCGACAGCGGCCACCTGCTGGAAGAAGAAGCGCGGTACGCGAAGAAGCGCGGCTACTCCAAACACGCCGATCCCCTGCCACTGTATACCGAGGAGGACGCAGAGGCCTGCCTGAAGCATTTCGACGGGCGGCCCTTCCTCGAGCCGCAACCGATCGCCGAAGGGGTCAGTGCGCGCTTCATCCCGGCTGGCCACATCCTCGGGGCGGCGCAGATCGCGGTCACCCTCGATGGCAAGCGCCTGCATTTCACCGGCGATCTGGGGCGCGCCGCAGATCCGCTCATGAAGCCGCCTGCGCCCTTCGAGGGCGCCGATGTGCTGGTGTGCGAATCGACCTATGGCAATCGGCGGCACGCGACCGCGGACGCCGAGGCTGAACTGGCACCCGTGATCAAGCGGGTCGCAGCACGCGGTGGCGTGATCGTCATTCCCGCGTTCGCGATCGGTCGCGCCCAAGGCCTGATGCTGCACATCGCCCGACTGCGCGATCGCGGTGAGATCCCGCGCATCCCGGTGTATCTCAACAGCCCGATGGCGATCGACGCCACCGATCTCTACCACCGTCATCACGACGAGCACCATGTCACCCACGCCGAGTGCCGTGCGATGTACGAGCTGGCGACGATGGTGCGCAGTGCCGAGGAATCCAAGGCCCTCAATCGGCAGCGCGGCCCCATGATCATCATCTCTGCCAGTGGCATGTTGTCGGGCGGTCGCGTTCTGCACCATCTGCAGGCCTTCGGACAGGATTCGCGGAACGCGATCCTGCTGGCCGGCTACCAGGCCGGAGGTACGCGCGGTGCTGCGCTGATCCGCGGCGAACGGACCCTGCGCCTGTTCGGCCAGACCGTGCCGATCAAGGCGGAGGTGGTCGCCATGGAGAGCTTCTCCGGACACGCCGATGGCGAGGAGTTGTTGACCTGGCTGGGCACGGCCCCGCCGCCGGAGATGACCTACATCACCCATGGCGAACCCGATGCGGCCGATGCGCTGCGGAGTCGAATCGCGCATGAGCTGGGCTGGGCCTGCCGGGTGCCCGAACACCTGGAGCGCGTGCCGCTCGAGGCCTCGGTGCAGCCCGGATGACCGTCGAGCACGCGCATACCCGGCTGCGGGTGATCCGCGCCGGGATCGACACCTACCAGCAGCCGGTGGTGTACATGCACCGCGACTGCGCCGTGTGCCGCGCAGAGGGCTTCGCGGCGCTCACCCGCGTGCAGATGACCGTGGGCGAACGGCAGGTGATCGCAACGCTGAACGTCGTCACCGGGGATCATCTGGCGGTCGACGAGGTCGCGCTGTCCGAGGCCGCCTGGCGCGCGGCGTCGCCGCGCGAGCCGGCCTTCGCCACGTTCACGCATGCCGAGCCGCCTGCATCGACCGGAGCCCTGCGCGCCAAGGTTTTCGGCGCGCGTCTGGATGACGCGGCCTGCCTGTCCCTGATGCGCGATGCGGTGGCGAACCGGCTGTCGGACCTCGAACTGGCGGCATTCGTCACCGCCTGTGCCGGCGATCGCCTGGATGGGCACGAAACGTTGTCGCTGACGCGCGCCATGGTGGCGGTCGGCGAAACCCTCGACTGGGGCGAAGGCCCGGTACTTGACAAGCACTGCGTCGGTGGCCTGCCGGGCAACCGCACCACGCCGATCGTGGTTGCAGTCGTCGCCGCACTCGGCCACCGCATGCCCAAGACCTCGTCGCGGGCGATCACGTCGCCAGCCGGCACCGCCGACACGATGGAGGTGATGACGCCGGTGGCGCTCGATCTGGCCGCGATGCGTCGCGTCGTCGAGCGCGAGGGCGGGTGCGTCGTCTGGGGCGGCAACGTGCGCTTGAGCCCGGCCGACGACGTGTTGATACGCGTGGAGCGGCCGCTCGACTTCGACAGCGACGGACAGCTGGTGGCCAGCGTGCTGTCCAAGAAGTTCGCGGCCGGCGCCAGCCACGTGCTGATCGACATGCCGGTGGGAGCGACCGCGAAGGTCCGCTCCGACGTCGCTGCGGCCGCGCTCACAGCGCGCTTGCTGAGCACCGCAGAGGCCCTGGGCCTGCACCTGTCCGTGCTTCGCTCCGACGGAAGCCAGCCGGTGGGCGTGGGCATCGGTCCGGCGCTGGAGGCGCGCGACGTACTCGCCGTGCTGAGGGGCGAAGCCGGCGCGCCGGCGGATCTGCGCGAGCGGGCGCTGGCCGTCGCGGGCGCCCTGCTGGATCTTGCGCCCGGAGCCCATCGCGGAACCGGTCTTGCGCTGGCCCGTGAGGCGCTGAGCTCGGGGCGGGCGCTGACGAAGTTCTACGCGATCTGCGAGGCCCAGGGCGGCTTCACCGAGCCCGGGGTGGCCCGCTACCGCGCCGACGTTGTGGCGCGCCGATCCGGCCGGATTCAGGGCATCGACAACCGGCGGCTGGCCAAGGTCGCAAAACTGGCCGGCGCCCCGATCGGCGCCATGGCCGGACTCGCGATCGGCGTGCGAATCGACGACCCCATCGCAGCCGGCGCCCCGCTGTTCCAGGTGCATGCACAGACGAATGGGGAACTGCGCTATGCGCTGGAGTACGTCGCCGCGCACCCGGACATCGTCGCGATTGCGGAATCGTGAGAGGAGCCGCGAGCAGGTCACGCGCCCGGCAAGGTTCGCTGCACGCATCCAGCCGACGGCTGGTATACCACTGAGGAGATCGTCATGTTGAACGTCAAGTTGATCGCATCTTCCGCTGCACTGTTCCTGGCGCTGAGCTATGTGCTCTGCGTTGCGTTCGGCCTCGTGGCCCCCGCGGGCTTCCACATGCGGGCGCTGCTGGAGACCGTGCTCCCGGGCTTCGCATGGATCAGCCCCGCGGCATTCTTCCTCGGGCTGGTCGAAAGCCTGCTCTGGGGCCTCTATCTCGGCGGTGGATTCGCCTGGACCCACAACTTGCTGTCGCGGCGCTGGGGTGGCAAGCGCCACCCATGAGCCGCGTGCTGCTCGCATTCCCTGACTTGCAGACGCTCGGGACGGAGGTGGCAGCCCAGGTGGGCGCGCGTCAAGGCGCACTGGCCTGGCGTCGTTTCCCCGACGGCGAGTCATTGGTCACGCTGGACACCGAACTGGCGAACGCCGACGTGCTTCTGCTCGCTGCGCTGCGCGACCCCGACCGTGCGGCGCTGGCGTTGCGCTTTGCCGCCGAGACTGCGCGCGAGTTCGGTGCCCGCTCGGTCGGCCTGATCGCACCCTACCTGCCTTACATGCGCCAGGACGCGCGCTTTCATCCGGGCGAGGCAGTCAGCGCCCCGCTGTTCGCCCGCTTTCTGGAGCAAAGCGTAGATTGGTTGGTGACGGTCGACCCCCATCTGCACCGCAATCCCACTCTGGATCGATTGTTCTCGATCTCCACCCGCAACGTGGCCGCGGCACCCGCGATGGCGGAGTGGGTGCGCCAGCACGTTCCCGATGCAGTGCTGATCGGTCCCGACAGCGAAAGCGCCCAATGGGTCGCCGACATCGCGGCCCGTGCCGACCTGCCGTACCAGGTGCTGACGAAGGTCCGCCATGGCGACCGCGACGTCAGCGTCAGCCTGCCGGATGCCGGCGCGGCGCGCGGTCGCCGCCCGGTCGTGGTGGACGACATCGTGTCCTCCGGACGCACGATGATCGAAACCCTGCGGCACCTGTCTGGCCTCGGATTGGCACCGGCGATCTGCCTCGTGACGCACGCGGTGTTCTCCGACGAGGCGCATGGCCAGTTGCTCGCCGCAGGCGCGCAGCGCGTCGTCAGCACCGACACGCTTCCGCATCCAACCAATGCCCTCTCGGTGGCTCCATCCCTGGCTTTGGCCTGCAAAGCACTGCTGGCCGAACTGGCCGCGCGCGAGGCCCGGCAGGATGCGATCGCCGCGTCCGGCTCAGCCGACCCCTCCTGAACCGGAGATCTCCGATGAATGACCTGACCTGTGCCGGCGGCGCCCTGAGCGCGATCGATCACCACCGCATCGAGCAACTCTCGACGCTGTACGCACGCAGCGACCGGGACTTCGCGCGATGGGCCGCCGGTTACGGCGTGATCAGGCACACGCCACTCACCCAACTGCGTGTGCGGGCCATGCTCGACGAACTGGTCGCGACCGGCGTGCTGCCCGACACGGCGACGGGCTACCGCCGACTGCAGGCCGCCGACCGCATCGCGAGCGCTGGCATGTGGCTTGTGGCGCACATGACCTATGCGCGGCGCGTACGGCTGGATGGACGGGCGCTGGATGCCGGGGACTTCAAGCCACAGCCGGAGGGCCATACCGGCGGCGCCCTGAACATGGTCCCGGCCTACGCCAGCTACCTCGCGATGAATGCGCTCGACGGCGTCACCCGTGCCTGGATGATGGGCCAGGGTCATTGCGTCGCGGCGATCGACGCGCTCAACGTGATCGTCGACAACATGACGCCCGCTCACGCCGACCGCTATGGCCTCGATGACGAGCGCCTGTCGCGTTTCGTCAGCGACTTCTATTCCTACGAACTCACCTCCGATGGCCAGCCGGCCTCCCCCCTGGGCTCGCATGTCAACGCCCACACCGCCGGCGGCCTGCTGGAGGGCGGCTACCTGGGCTTCGCCGAACTGCAGTACGTGCACGCTCCGCTGCCCGGTGAGCGACTGGTCGCCTTCCTCAGCGATGGGGCCTTCGAGGAGCAGCGCGGCGGCGACTGGGCCCCGCGCTGGTGGCGGCCGGAGGACTCGGGCCTGGTCGCCCCCATCATGGTGCTCAATGGGCGGCGCATCGAACAGCGCAGCCAGATCGCCCAGCAGGGCGGCGAGGATTGGCTTCACCGCCATTTGCGCTTGAACGGCTTCGAACCCATCCCGCTGGATGGCCGCGATCCCGCCAGTCTGGCCTGGGGCATCCACATCATCGAATCGCGCCTGCGGGCCTGTGCCGACGCCGCCACGGCCAGCCCCGAAGGCGACCATCGGATTCCGCTGCGTTACGGCATCGCCGAAACCATCAAGGGTTTCGGTTTCCCGGGCGCGGGCACCAATGCAGCCCACAACCTGCCGCTGGCCGGCAATCCTGCCCGGGATGCGGCAGCGCGCACCCAGTTCCAAGAAGGTTGCGCCTCGCTGCACGTGCCGTTGCCGGAACTGCGGGCCGCGGTCACCGAACTGGCGACCCACGACGCCCAGCGCAGGCCGCGGGAGCGCGATCACGCCTTGGCCCGCCGTCTCGTGCCCGCACCGGTGCTGCCGGAGCCGGCCTGGCTGACGCCCGGCACGTCCATCTCGCCGATGGTGGCGATCGATCGCCACTTCGTGCGCCTGGTCAAAGCCAACCCCGGCTTGCGCCCGCGCGTGGGCAATCCCGACGAACTGCGCAGCAACAAACTCGATGAGACACTCGATCTGCTGCGGCACCGGGTGCACAGCCCCGAGACGGGCGTGGCCGAGTCGCGTGTCGGCGCAGTCATCACCGCACTGAACGAGGAGGCCGTGGTGTGCGCCGCATTGGCCAACAAGGGTGGCCTGAATCTGGTGGTCACCTACGAGGCCTTCGCGCCCAAGATGCTCGGCGCGATGCGCCAGGAGATCATCTTCACCCGCCACCTGGCCGACGCGGGTCGGGAACCGGGTTGGCTCGGCCTGCCCGTGGTGCTGACCTCGCACACCTGGGAGAACGCCAAGAACGAGCAGTCGCATCAGGATCCGACCTTGGCCGAAGCCTGGCTGGGCGAGATGGCGGATCTTGCGCACGTGTGCTTTCCGGCGGATGCCAACAGTGCCATGGCCGCCCTGTCGCACAGCGTCCAGGACCGCGGATCGATTACGGCGCTGATCGTTCCCAAGCGCGAGGTGCCGAATCGGCTCACGCCGTCCCAAGCCCGATCGCTGGTGGCCGACGGCGTCCTGCGGCTGCACGGCGAGCCGCAGACCGCCGCCGTGATCCTGGCGGCGACCGGCGCCTACCAGCTGGGCGAGGTGCTGCGTGCCGAAACCCGATTGCGTGCGGCCGGCATCGCGGCCAGCGTGGTCTACGTCGGCGAGCCAGGCCGGCTGCGCAGTGGGCGCGATCGACGCGAGGCAGCCTACGTGCTGTCCGATGCCGAACTCAGGAACCATTTCCCGGACACCACGCCGCGCGTATTCCTGACCCACACACGACCGGAAGCCTATCTGGGCTCGCTGCGCCGCATCGATACGGGCCCGGCCACCACCCGGGCGCTGGGATTCATCAATCGGGGTGGTACGCTCGACGTGCCCGGACTGCTGTTCGCCAACCGGTCGACGTGGGCACATGTCATTGCCGCAGCGCTGGCCGTACTGCGCCTGCCCGACGACACGGTGCTGACCCAGGACGAGCGGGCGGCACTGGCGGGCCACGGCGACCCGCGTGTGATCACCCGACCTTTCTGAGGAAGCGCTTGCTGGTGACTCGATCCCGACTTCCGCGCAGCCTGCAGATCGCGACAGCCCTGAGCGGCTTCGGCTGGACGTGGTGGCGACAGCACCAGCGCTCCCCAGACACGCTGCCCGATCAACTGCGGCGCACGCTGGAGGGTCTGGGCACGACCTTCGTGAAGCTTGGCCAGGGACTGAGTCTGCGCCGGGACCTGTTGCCCACGCCGTACCTGCAGGCTCTGGAATCGCTGCACAGCGGCGTGCCACCTTTCGACCCGGCGCAGGCCATTGCGTCGATCGAAGCAGCCTTCGGCCAACCGGTGGATCAACTCTTCGCCGAGTTCGACCGGGAGCCTTTCGCTGCCGCGTCGGTGGCGCAGGTGCACCGGGCGCGCATGGCCGATGGGCGAGTCGTCGCCGTCAAGGTCCGCCGCCCCGGCATCGAGACCCAGGTGACGGCCGACCTGCGCCTGCTGCGACGTTTCGCGGGCATCGCGCAGTGGCTGTTGCCCGGACTTGGCCGATATCGGCCGCTGGAACTGATCGACGAACTGGCCCTGTTTCTGCGCCAGGAGATCGACATGGTGCAGGAGGCGCGCAACATGCGCCGGTTGGCCGGTACGCTCGACCCCTTGCCTTACCTGACCTTGCCGCACGTGATCGAGCCCCTGGCGTCGGCGGCGGTGATCGTGCAGGAGTTCAGCCACGGCGCACCGCTGGCCACGCGCTATCGAACGCCTCGAGGTCGCGAACTGGCGGGACTCGTGCTCGACGCCTACGTGCATCAGTTGATGGGTGCCGGCGTCTTTCACGCCGATCCGCATCCGGGCAACCTGTTCGAGCTGCCGGATGGACGCCTGTGCTTGCACGACTTCGGCTCCATCGGCTTTCTCGATCCGGCGTCCCGCGCGGCGTTGGCGCAGTTGATCGAAGGTCTCGTCGTCAGCGATGCGGCGACGGTGCTCGACGCCGTCGTGGCGATGGGCTTCATCGAGGGGCCCATCGACCGGCATGCCTACCTGCGCGGCATCAGCGAGATCCTGAGCAACATGGCCACGTTGCCGCTGAACGAGTGGTCCATGGCCGATTCGATCTGGCGGGTGGCGTGCATCGGTGCCGGCGAGAACTTCCGCCTGCCACGTCATCTGCTGGTGCTGATCCGCACGTTGTTCCTGGCCGAGAACACCTTGCGGGCGCTGGATCCTGACCTCGATCTGGTGCAAGCGCTGCGGGCGCGCGCCGACCACATGGTGCAGACGCTCAAGCTGCAGTCGCCCGGCCGGCCGATCCACGCCCAGTTGCTGCACAGCGCAGAGCAGCTGCCGGTTCTGGCCAGCCAGATGTTGCGTCAGCTTCGGCTGGAGGATGGCCGACCGTCGCTGAGCCTGCACCATCGCGGGGTGCAATCGCTGGAGACGACCCTCGCCCGCACCGGAAACCGGTTGGCATTGGCCCTGGTCACGCTCGGCCTCTATGTGGCCGGTGCCGTGATGATGCTGCACGGCACGGGGCCGCTGCTGTGGGGGCACCTGCCCGCACTGTCGGCGGTCGCGTTCGCTGCCGCCTTCGTGCTGTCGTGGCGCCTGGTCCGGGCCATATCGCGCTCGGGACATCTGTGAGCGGCGTCGATCAGCGCCTGCTGGCGTTGAATGTGGGATCGGCCACGCTCAAGGCAGCGCTGTTCCTGCGACCGGGCGAGGGTCTGCCCTACGTGCCTGCGGGGGGGGCCGCGTTTGCGGTCGGGGACGCCGACGTGCGGGACGATGAGCACCGGCTCGCGCAGGTCCTGGCACGGCTTCCTGCCGAAGCCAGCAAGCCCGATGTGATCGTCTATCGCGTCGTGCACGGCGGCCGACGGCTGGCTGCCACGGTCCTCGACGATGCCGTGGTGGACGAACTCAAGGCCCTGTCGCCCCTGGCGCCCTTGCATCAAGGCCCTGCGCTGCGGCTCATCGACGCCGCGCGCCTTCGCTGGCCGCAGGTTCGGCAGATCGCAGCATTCGATACCGCCTGGCATGCGCACCTGGCGCCGTGGTCTCGGCGCCTGCCGCTGCCCCAGGACCTGCACGACGCAGGCGTGGTGCGTTACGGTTTCCATGGACTCGCCTTCCGCTCGGTCATGCGCCAGCTGACCCAGCAGTCCCCCCAACTCGCCCGAGGGCGCCTCGTTCTCGCGCACCTCGGCGGTGGCTCGAGCCTGTGTGCCGTGGCCGACGGCACCAGTGTCGATACCACGATGGGCGTCACGCCCTTGGATGGCGTGCCCATGGCTACCCGGTCGGGGGCACTCGATCCGGGGGTGATATTGCATCTGGCCGGCACCTTGAACCTGCCGCTTGCGAGGATCGAACGGATGCTTTGGCGCGATGCCGGATTGCGCGGCATTTCCGGGCTCAGCGGCGACATGCGCGAACTGCTTGCCGATTCCGGCGCAGCGGCCGCACTGGCGCTCGATCAGTACACCGTCCGCATTGCCCAGGCCATCGTGGCGATGGCGACCGCCATCGGTGGGATGGACGGCGTCGTGTTCTCGGGTGGAATCGGCGGGGGCGCTGCTCCCATTCGCAGTCGGGTCGCTGCGCACCTGCAATGGACCGGCCTGCGTCTGGACCCGACGGCCAATCGCGACGGCGGCCCCGCCATTCACGCGAACGACTCGGCGATCGCCGTCTGGGTGCTGGGCGTCGACGAAGAGCACGAACTGGCGATCGCCGCGCGCGAGTGCGAAAGCGCCTGAGCCTCGGCGCATTCCGCCGCCGGTCACGGCGACGGCATGCTCGATCAGCTCACCCGGAGTTCTGTCAACGCGCTGTACCCGCAGCCGTGTCGACCGAGTGATCGAGCGGCGGCGATGCCGGACGGGTAGCGTCAGGCAAGGTGAGCACGGGAGCGAATCCGCCACCTGGCGTGCGGAAGTTGGTGGTCTGGCCCTGATACAGACGCGCGGCGAACAGGATCACCTCGCCGCGGTAGGCATAGCAGCGGATGTCCACCTTGAACGGACCCTCCGCGCCAGCCTGATGGCGTTCGCTGGGGCGCACCAGCGCCTGCGCCACGTACGCTTGCTCGGCCATCTGGCTCCAGGTCTTCCGGGTCAGCTTGTCGCCCCGATAGCTGGCGCGGCTGCCGTAACCGGATGCGGGCTTGAAGAACCAGCGTCGACGATCGGTCCACAGTGCATCGCGGTTGTCGTCGGTCACCTGGACCGTGGTCGGCACGACCTCGGCGATTCGCGCCCGCGCTTCGGCCGACAGTCCGGTCTCGGCAAGAAAGGCCGGATTGCCGAGCAGGCTCAGATTGCGCTTGTCGGCCCAGATCGCATGGGCGCGCGGGTGTGGGCTCACGGCGACCACGTCGTCGAGATAGGCCCGACGCAGGGTGGCGAGATTCGACCCCGAGAAGGAAAAGTCGGTCAACCGGTTGTAGACCAGGCCCACGCGCTGGGCGCCGAGCCGCAGCGCGCCGTCGACCCGCTGCAGGCTCGCGGGATCGCAAATCGACGCGCCGAACCCCTGCGATTCCAGCAGCCGCTTGAACAGCACGAACTCGGGGTAAAGAAATTGAGCTTCGGGTGCCTCGTCCACGATCGCCACGATGTCGCCGGAAACGATCTGCGTCTGGGCACGCCACTCGGCGATCAACGCTGAAATCGCCGACTGCTCTGCGCGCAGGCCGTCCGAAGGAACACTCAGTTCGGGCATGCACGCCTGCTGCGCCCTGGCCAGCAGCGCGTTGAGCAGCAGCCCGCCGGGGTTGGTGTTGATCTCGATCAGGCGGGGCACATCCTCGGAAAGATGGAAATCGAACCCCAGCACGCCACCTGGCGAGCCCGGATCGCGCCGCGCAATCTCAGGCGCCCACGCCATCGCCGCTTCGAGGTAGCGCGGCGTCGCTGCCACCGCCGTCAGGGCCTTCACGGCCTCGATCATGTGTTCGAGGGTGCACTGCGGAACGAAGACCGGCAGCGCGGAAAACAGATTGCCGTGTGCCTCCGCCAGCTCTGCAGCGGGATCCACGGTCTCCATCACTCGCGCGAGCTGGTCGCGCAGCACGTAGGGCTCGACCGCAAGGCAAAAACAGGAGCGATTGAGTTGGTCGGCCGTGATCGGGCTGACGCAGGGTGGAACGCAGCGCTCGAGCAGGCGTTGCAGTGAAGGAGAGAGGTCCGTCATGGCGCAGGTGCCGCTTTTCTCGGGGGGGCAGACGCCCACGAGCGTACCGGACTGAGCCTCGTTGGTGCGTGGCACCCGGGGGACGCGCGGCGTGGCGCTGGGCATCGCTGAGTTGGGAAACCCGCTGCGCAGAGGGCGGTCCCAACGGTTGACCTCGATCAAGAAGCGCTTCCGTCTACCGGACTAGACTGCCAACCAAGATGAAGTCCTTCCGCCACCGCCGTCTGCGCAGCCGCATCTCGCTTCTGGCGATCGGCGCGCTGCTGTGGTCGCAGATGCTGCTGGCCTTGCACGCGGATTGCCTGTCGCCGGCCATGACCGGTGTGCCCAGTGCCGCCGTCGCCGAGCACCACGATTGTGCCGATGCCGACGATGCCGCCAATTCCGCGGTGTGCGCATCCCACTGCAGTCAGGGCGAGGCCAGCCCCGACAGTCCGAGGGCACCGTCGGTGCCGCCGCTCGCCCTCGTCGCGATGATGCCGATGGTGGATGTCGTGGACCTGCTTCCCCCGAGTCCATCGACACGGCCCGGACACGCCGGCTCGGGCTGGCATCGACCCACGCCCCATCCTGCCAAGGTGTTGCTGATCTGAGGTCTTCCTGATCCTCCTCGGCGCGGCTGCGTCGAGGCATGTCAGGCATGGTCGCGCGCTTCGCGTCGCCTGCCGTTCCTTCTGCTCGCGGACGGTGACGTCCGCCACCGGGACAGGCAATCACCATGAGATCCCTTGGGCTCGCCGCGGCGCATTGCGGCACTTTTCTCCGTCGACGTCGGTTGCGTGCCTGGGTCGCTGCCGCCCTAGTGGGCATGGCGTTCCCTGTGTTCGCGGACGAGTCGCTGCCGGGCAACGATGTCGCTTCGATCCGAACCTGGCTGCTGGCGCATAACCCGGAGTTGCGTGCCATGCAGGCTGAGGCGGATGCCGCGCAGGCGCGTGAGCTGCCGGCAGGCGCCCTGCCTGACCCGATGATCGGCTTTCGCCTCGAAGGCATCGACCGCGACAGCCCGAGCCTCCTGCCTGGCAACGTCGACATGGCGACCTACAGCATCCGCCAGACCTTTCCGCTCTGGGGCAAACGCGGGTTGGCGCGCGAGGTGGCGCGCGGGCAAGCCGACGCGGTGCGGCTCGAACGCGACGCCCAGGCACTCGCGCTGCTGGCGGACGCCGAGCAGGCCTACGTGCGCTACTGGCACGCCGACGAGGGACTGCGCGTGATCGATCGGTTGATTGCGCTGCTGGAGCAGGTCGAGGAGGTCGCGCGCGAGCGCTACGCTCTCGGCATCGCGGCCCAGCAGGACGCGATCCGGGCCCAGGTCGCGCGCACCCGCATGCAGGCCGAGCGGATCGAGCGCGTGTCGCTGCGACACGAGGCCGTCGCCCAGCTCAATGCCAGCCTGGGTCGAGCCGCCGACGCGCCGCTCGCGCCACCGCTGTCCGAACCTATTCTGACAGTGCCTGCGGAGACCTTGGCCGAAGGACTGGCCGCCGTCCGTGGCGGGCGTCACCCGGCGATCCGCGCGCGCGAAACCCTGGTCCAGGCCGCCGACCGTGCAGAACAGCTGCAGCGTCGGCAGCGCTTCCCCGACCTCAGCGTCGGCTTCGGCGTGATGCAGCAGGGCAGCCGGCTGGATGGCTACGAGCTGATGCTGGAAGTCGAGATCCCCCTGCAGCGCCGCGCGCTGCGCGAACGCGAGCGCGAGGCGCGCTTGATGGGCGATGCAGCGCGCGCCCGGGTCGACGCCGAGCAGGCGGCGCTGCAGGCGCGGGTGGGCGAAGCCTGGGCGCGCTGGGCCAGTGCGCGGGATCGCCGACAGTTGTTCACGCAGACCTTGCTGCCGCAGACCGAGGCCAACTTCGAATCCGCCCTGTCGAGCTACCGGGTGGGCGAAGTGGATTTCGCCACCCTGCTCGAGGCGCTCGAGGCCTGGCAGGGCGCCGACCTGTCGCGCCTGGATGCCCTGCGCGATGAACTTTCCGGCGCAGCGGCCCTGCGCGCCCTGATCGGGAGCACACCATGAATCGCATCGCTTGGACGGGCGTGAGCCTTGCCGTAGCCCTGGCGCTGGGCGCCGGCCTGTGGCTCGGACGCGCGACGGCGCCAACCGCCATTCGCGACTCCGGCACCACGCCTGTAAGCGCCGAGCGCACGATCCTCTACTACCGCAATCCGATGGGGCTGCCCGACACTTCACCGGTGCCCAAGAAGGACAGCATGGGCATGGACTACATCCCGGTGTACGCCGGCGATGAGCCGCCGTCCGCGTCCGGCACCGTGGTGCTGCCGCCGGAGAAGGTGCAGAAGCTCGGCGTGCGCACGCAGATCGCGACGCGCGATCGGCTCGCGACCCAGGTCCGCGCCAGCGCCTCGGTGCAGGTCGACGAGACCCGGCAGTACGTCGTCGCGCCGCGCTTCGAGGGCTGGATCGAGACGTTGTACGCCAATCAGACCGGCATGCAGGTCCGTCGTGGCCAGCCGCTGATGGCGCTGTACAGCCCCGAACTCGTCGCGGCCACGCAGGAGTACCGCATCGCCGACGAGGCAGCCCAGCGGCTCAGCGAAAGCGATCCGACGAGCGCCGCGGCGATGCGCAGGCTGCGCGATGCCGCGCAGATGCGGCTGCGCAACTGGCATGTCGCCGGCAGGCAGGTCACACGCCAGGGCCAAGCCGCGCGCCTGGTCCTGAGTGCTCCGGCCGATGCCGCGGTGATCGAGAAGCCGGTGGTCGAGGGCGAGCGCTTCGAATCCGGCCAGACCGTTCTGCGCCTCGCCGATCTGTCGACGGTCTGGGTCGTCGCCGAGGTCCCCACCTCAATGATGGCGGACCTCGCGGTGGGCGACACGGCCCACTTCGAGACGCCCAGCCTGCCGGGCCAGCAGTTCGAAGGTACGGTCGATTTCATCCAGCCCGTGGTAAACACGGCCAGCCGAACCCTCGGCGTGCGTGTCGTGCTCGCCAACGAGCGCGGCGTGTTGCGTCCGGGGCTGTTCGGCGATGTGCAGCTGAGTGCGTCGCCGGGCGAGGAGACCGTGGTGATCCCGCGTTCGGCGGTGATCGACAGCGGTCTGCGTCAGGTCGTGCTCGTGCAGGTCGCGCCGGGGCGCTTTGCGCCGCGCGAGGTACGCCTGGGTCGCCGCGCCGGTGAGCGCGTCGCCGTATTGGAGGGCGTGCAAGCAGGAGAAGACGTCGTCGTCTCGGCGAACTTCCTGATCGACGCCGAAAGCAACCTGACCTCGGCCTTGCAGGGGCTCACTGCCGCCGGTGGCGAAGACGACGGGATCGATCTCGACCACGCCAAGGCTCGGCAGGCGACGCCGGACGAGGAGCATGCCGGCCACGCCATGCCCGAGCAGGCACCGCAGGACGATCCGCACGCCGGCCACGGCAAGGAGCACTGAGATGCTCGCCCGTTTGATCGAGTGGTCGGTTCGCAATGTCTTCCTGGTGCTGGTGCTGTCGCTCGCGCTCACCGCGGCGGGCGTCTACGCGGTGCTCCGTACCCCGCTGGACGCGCTGCCTGACCTGTCGGATGTGCAGGTGATCGTGTTCACCGAGGTGCCGGGCCAGGCCCCCCAGGTGGTGGAGGACCAGGTCACCTATCCTTTGACCACTGCGATGCTGGCGGTACCGAAGTCCAAGGTCGTGCGCGGCTTTTCGTTCTTCGGCGCCTCGTTCGTCTACGTGATCTTCGAGGACGGCACCGACCTGTACTGGGCCCGCTCGCGCGTGCTCGAGTACCTCAACTTCGCGTCGCGGCAGATGCCCGAGGGCGTGACGCCGACGCTGGGGCCGGATGCGACCGGGGTCGGCTGGGTCTATCAGTACGTGCTGCAGGGCAGTCAGCGCTCGCTTGACGAGCTGCGCGCGATCCAGGACTGGTACGTGCGCTACCAGCTCACCAAGGCGCCGGGCGTGGCCGAGGTCGCCAGCGTCGGCGGCTTCGTGCGCCAGTACTCGGTCACCGTCGATCCGGGCCGCCTGCGCCAGTACGGCATCGGCCTCGACCGCATCATGCAGGTGATCGAGACCAGCAACCGCGATGTCGGCGGTCGGCTGATCGAGATGTCGGAAACCGAGTACATGGTCCGCGGCCGCGGCTATCTGCGGGGCATCGCCGACATCGAGCAGCTGACGCTGAAATCCGAAGGCGGTACGCCGGTGCGGATCGGCGACGTGGCACGGGTGGAACTGGTGCCGGACGAGCGTCGCGGCGTGGCCGAGCTCGATGGCGAGGGCGAGGTGGTCGGCGGCATCGCGGTCGCGCGCTACGGCGAGAACGCGCTCAGCGTCATCCACGGCCTGAAGCAGAAGATCGCCGAGATCGCTGCGGGCTTGCCGGACGGCGTCGAACTCGAGACCGTCTACGACCGCTCCGAGCTGATCCATCGCGCCATCGCCACCCTGCGCTGGACCCTGATCGAGGAGAGCCTGATCGTGGCGCTGGTGTGCGTGGTCTTCCTGTTCCACGCGCGCAGTGCCCTGGTCGCGATCATCATGCTGCCGGTCGGCGTGCTGATCGCGTTCCTCGCGATGCGGCTGCTGGGGATGAACTCCAACATCATGAGCCTCGGCGGCATCGCGATCGCGATCGGCGCGATGGTCGACGCGGCCATCGTGATGATCGAGAACGCGCACAAGCACATCGAGCGCGACGACGGCAGCAAACCGCGCCTCCAGCTGATCATCGACGCCTGCCGCGAGGTGGGTCCGCCGCTGTTCTTCAGCCTGCTCATCATCACGGTGTCGTTCCTTCCCGTGTTTGCGCTGGAGGCGCAGGAAGGTCGACTGTTCCACCCGCTGGCCTTCACCAAGACCTTCGCCATGGCCGGCGGCGCCCTGCTGTCGGTCACCCTGGTGCCGGTGCTGATGCTGCTGTTCGTACGCGGCAAGATCCTGCCCGAAGCGAAGAACCCGGTGAACCGGCTGTTGATCGCGCTGTACCGTCCGGTGATCGCGGTGGTGCTGCGGCACAAGGCCGCGACGCTGGGGGCCGCGCTGGTCGTGCTGCTGGCCACGGCCTGGCCGGCGAGCCGGCTCGGCAGCGAGTTCATGCCCACGCTCAACGAAGGCACCTTGCTGTACATGCCGGCCTCGCTGCCGGGGATGTCGGTGACCAAGGCCGCCGAGTTGCTGCAGCAGCAGGACCGCATCATCAAGACGTTTCCGGAGGTTGAATCCGTGTTCGGCAAGGCCGGTCGCGCACTGACCGCCACCGATCCGGCGCCGCTGGAAATGTTCGAGACGGTGATCAACCTCAAGCCCGAGGACCAGTGGCGTGACGGGATGACGATCGACGCGCTGATTGCGGAAATGGATCAGGCATTGCAGTTCCCCGGCGTAGCCAACTCCTGGACCATGCCGATCAAGGCGCGCACCGACATGCTGGCGACCGGCATCCGCACGCCGATCGGGATCAAGGTGTTCGGCACCGATCTCGCCGAGATGGAACGGCTGGCCAAGGAGATCGAGACCGCGGTGCGCCAGGTCCCCGGCACGACCAGCGCCTATGCCGAGCGTTTGACCGGCGGCTTCTACCTCGACATCGAACCCGACCTGGGCCGGCTCGGTCGCTACAACCTCAGCGTGGGCGAGGTGCAGGACGTGATTGCCGCCGCGCTCGGCGGCGACATGGTGACCACGACCGTCGAGGGCCGCGAGCGCTTCGGCGTGATCGTGCGCTACCCCCGGGAACTGCGCGACAGTCCGCAGGCCATCGCCCAGCAGGTGCTGGTCACCACCATGGACGGTGCGCAGATTCCGCTGGGTGAACTGGCGCAGATCCAGATTCGCAAGGGTGCGCCCTCGATCCGCACCGAGAACGCGCTGCTGTCCGCGTACATCTACGTCGACACTCGCGAGGCTGACCTCGGGGCCTACGTGCGCGCGGCGCAGGAAGCGGTCGCCCGCGACGTGCGCTTCCCGCCGGGCTACTACGCCACCTGGAGCGGCCAATACGAATACATGCAGCGCGCGATCGCCAAGATGAAGATCGTGGTGCCGCTGACCCTGGCGATCATCTTCCTGCTGCTTTACCTGAACTTCCGCCGGGTCACCGAATCGCTGATCGTGATGCTATCGGTACCCTTCGCGCTGGTCGGCGGCGTGTGGCTGATGTGGGCGCTGGACTACAACCTCAGCGTGGCGGTGGCGGTCGGCTTCATCGCGCTGGCCGGTGTCGCCGCCGAGACCGGCGTGGTGATGCTGATCTACCTCGACCATGCGCTCGAGGCGCGCGCCGCGCAACGGCGCGCGCGTGGCGAAGTCCTGACGCTGTCCGACCTGTCGGAGGCGATCGTGGAAGGGGCCGTGGAGCGCGTGCGACCGAAGATGATGACCGTGGTGGCCATCATGGCCGGCCTGCTGCCGATCATGTGGAGCACCGGCACCGGATCGGAAGTGATGCGGCGCATCGCCGCGCCGATGGTCGGCGGCATGGTGTCCTCGACCGTGCTGACCCTCGCCGTCATTCCCGCGATCTATGCGCTGATCAAGCGGCGGGAACTGCGGAGACGATCGGACGCGACGTGAGCGAACTTTCGCTGACAACGTACTGACCTGCCGGGTGTCCCGCGGATGGACAGGCGGTGCGTGCACGGAACCCCGCGCACGCACCGTGCCCGGTGCCGCAGTGTCAGGGCGATGCGGTCGCCGGTTTCGGCACGCGCGATGAGCTGTGCATGGAGCGAATCTTCCACGTCCCATCGAGCCGCTGCAGCACCGTAGTGCTCACGCCCTGGCGCTCGATCGGCTCGGCCCGATCCGGCAGTTCGATCACGTAGCGATAGGTTTCCGTCGCCCACGCCACGTCGCCGACGCCCTGCACGCGCACCCCGTAATCGGAGAACGCGAAGCGGGTGATGTGGGCCAGTTCGGGACCGATGTGGTGCTCGACATAGTCGCGGTAGCTGCCCTCCAGCTTGCCGGACTCCGCCACCACGTTTTCTTCGGCGAACAGCGCCTCGACGCCGGCCAGGTCGCGGCGTTGCAACGCATCCTTGTAGCCGGTCAGCACGGTTTTCACCGCCGCCTCGTCGGCACTGCCGAACGTGGATTCGGCGTGCAGCCCGGGGCTGACGCCCACAGACAACACCAGCGCTGCGAGCATTGCGTACTTCATGTTCCTGCTCCTGATTGGGGAACGAAACGCGGGTGTGACGGCCCGTACATCGGCACAAGGCCTCGGCACGATCCCGCTGGATCGCGTCCAGACGGCAGGTGCGGCCGCAAGGCTGGCGGCCGCACCCGTGGGGTCAAGGCTTGCTCGATGGTCCGTGTTGACTGAAGGGCGTGACGCTGCCGTCCTTTGCCACCAGTTCCACCGTGTAGGCCTGCACACGACCGTCCGGCATCTCCATGCCCGGCGAGCCGAGCGGCATGCCTGGCAGGACGAGACCACGCGCCTTGGGACGCTCGGCCAACAGGCGCAGGACGTCCTCGGCCGGAACATGACCCTCGATCACGTAGCCACCAACTTCGGCCGTGTGGCAGGAGCCCTTGCCGAACGGGACGCCCAGGCGTTGCTTGACCGGGCCGAGATCGTCGGTGTCGATGACCTCCACGTGGAAGCCGGCCTGCTGCATGTGCTCCACCCACAGGCCACAGCAACCGCAGGAGGGCGACTTGTGCACCACCATGTGAGCGGCGTCGACGGACGCCGTCGTCGCGGTGCTGACCGGCTGTGCGATGGGTCCGGTATTGGCGTTATCGGGCTCGCGCGCGCAGGCCGTCGCCAGCACCATCGCGCTGATGCCCAGAATGCTCCACACGGCAGTGAGAGTCTTCGCGCGGCTCATCGCTGCGCCCTCGACGACCAGTGAAGGTGGACGATCTTCCAGCCCTGCGCGGTCTTGCGCAGCACTGCGGTTTCGGTCGACGAGATCATCAGCATCTTGTCGTCCTTGCTGGCGTGGATCTCGCTTTCGCTGCCCACCCAGACCAGGTCGCCGGACGCCTGCGCGGTGCGCCGTTTCAGGGTGATGTGTGCGGCCTTGAGAAACGCGGCGTCGTGTTTGGCATGGCCGCCGAGGTATTCGTCACGGGTGCGCTCGGCGCCGCCGCTCTCGAGAATCAGCACCGAGGGGTCGAGGTCGGCGCCGACGCGGTCGAGGTCGCCGGCACTCAAGGCGGTGGAGAAGCGTTCCAGCACCGCGACCGCGTCAGCGGCCTCGGGCGGGACCGTCTGCTCGGCGCCAGCGGTCTCGCGTCCGGCCTCGATCTGCTTGGTCGGGTGATTCTCGTTGCCGTGCGCCCAGGCGGCCGGGGTGGCAAGTGCCAGCACGAGAGCCAGGGATGTCATGCGAAGGATCATGGTGTTCTCCAGGAGGTGATGAGGCAATGCGCCTCGGTGGGGCAACTCAGTGGTGGTGGTCGTCATCGGCGGCGGCGTCATCGGTGCCGTCCCCGTCGGTGGGCATCGCCATCGGGTCATCGATGGGCTCGAAGGACGAGCGCGGTGCTGCGGGGTTGTCGTGACCGGCGTGCGGGTCGCCGCCCCCGACATTGGTCTCGCCACCGCCGTGGCTGTGCCCGTCGCTGGCCGCCACCTGCGCGCGGTACTGGGCCGCGGTCATCGTCGGGAACTGCTGCATGAACGCGACCATGCCCCGCAGGTACTTGTCGTCCATGCTCTTGCCCCAAGCGGGCATGCCCGACGCCTTGATGCCGTGCTTGAGTACCCAGAAGGCTGCGCGCGGTTCGGTCCGGCCCAATGCGTCCCAGCGTGGCGGACGCGGATAGAGGCCGACGCTGAGCTCGGTCTCCTGCGAATCCGGACTGAGATGGCACAGCACGCACATTGCGTCGTAGTTGCCCGCGCCATTGCGGATCAACTCCGGATCGGACAGATCAGGCACATCGATGTCGGCGGCGTGCCTTTCCACCGATCGGGTGCGTGCCAGTTCCAGCACCTGGTAGGTGGCCGCCCAGTGCGGATCGTCGGCACCGACGTTGTAGAGACCGCTCCAGATCACCGCGCTCGCGCTCACCGTACCGATCACCAGCAGTACCGCCAGGGTCTTCAAGAATTTCATCGGAGGCTCCTCAGCCGTGCTTCATGCCGGAGTGGTCGGCGGGTTTGGCCTTGAGATGGGCCGGTGGACCGGGGGGCGGGCCGCGCCGCGCCGGCGTGCCGAAGTCAGGATCGCTGCTGACCCGGCTCGACACCGTGCCGGGTGGGTTGTGATACCAGCCGGGATCCCGGAAGTCGCCCGGCGCCAGGTCATCACGCACCTTGATGACGGTGAACATGCCGCCCATTTCCAGGTTCCCGAACGGCCCCTTGCCCATCATCATCGGCAGGGTGTTCTCTGGCCCGGTCATGTGGCCGGAATCGGTGTGCTCCTGGTGCTCGGCCATGCCGCCCTGGCCCATCGCCATGTAGCCCGGCAGCAGCTTGCGGATCTCGGCTTCAACACCCGACTGATCGACGCCGAGCGTGTTCGGGATCTCGTGCCCCATGGCGTTCATCGTGTGGTGCGACATGTGGCAGTGGAACGCCCAGTCGCCGGGCACGGCGACGAACTCGAAGTCGCGGGTCTGCCCGACGCCGACGATCTCGGTGACTTCGGATCGCCACTGGGATTTCGGCCAGCGTCCGCCGTCACCGCCGGTGACGAAGAACTTGGGCCCGTGCATGTGGATCGGGTGGTTCCACATCGACAGGTTGCCGACCCGAATGCGCACCCGCTCGCCACTGCGCGCAACCAGCGGCTCGATGGCCGGGAACACCTTGCTGTTCATCGTCCACAGATCGAAGTCCTGCATCACCGACGGATCGGGTCGATACGTGCCCGGATGCAGCGCCCAGTTGTGCAGCAGGATCGCGTAGTCGCGGTCGATGCGCTCAGGCTCGCCGCCCTTCGGGTGGATGATGAACATGCCCATCATGCCGACCGCCAGCTGCACCATCTCGTCGGCGTGCGGGTGATACATGTGGGTGCCGTGCTGCTGCAGGGTGAACTCGTAGACGTAGGTTTCGCCCGGCTGGATATGCGGCTGCGACAGCCCGCCGACGCCGTCCATGCCGCTCGGCAGCAGGATGCCGTGCCAGTGAATCGTGGTGTGCTCGGTGAGACGGTTGGTGACATAGATGCGCACCCGATCGCCCTCCACCACTTCGATGGTGGGTCCCGGCGTGGTGCCGTTGTAGCCCCAGCACTTCGCGCGGCTGCCGGGCGCGAACTCGTGCTCGATCTCCTCGGCGACCAGGTGGAACTCCTTCACGCCATCGACCATGCGATGCGGCAGGGTCCAGCCGTTCAACGTTCGCACCGGCGTGTAGCGGCCGTCAGGAGGGGTCCGCCCAGGCGCAGAAGCGACCTCCGGAGCCGATGTATCTGGCCCGGTGGCCGGCGGCATGACGTGGCCGGCGTGATCCTGCGCTAGGGCGCGGCGCACGCCGAGACCCAGCGGTGCCAGCGCGCCCAATCCGGCCAGGCGAAACCAGAAGCGTCGGGAAAGATTCATGGCGTGTCTCCGTGATCATGGTGGTCGTGCGAGTCGTGCTGCAGCGGCGCTTCCGGGCGTTCGTCCTTGCGAGGCGCGGTCGTCGCCGGCCTGGGCATCTCACCTTGCCGGTGTGCGGCATGCGGATCGGGCACCGCGGGGGCGTCGGGCGCACCATGACCCGAACGCGCGTCGGACGCGGCAGGCGCTTCGGTGGACTCGCTTCGCCTTGACGAGGCGGGCTCCGGCGGAAGCGCACCCGACCTGCGATGCGCCGCATGCGGATCGGTGGAATCGTCCTGCGGCATGTGGTGCCCGGCGTGGGGGTCATCCGCATCGCTGCCGTGCGCACCGTGATCCATCGCGGGCGCAGGCCCGGATGCCGGCAGGATCGCCTCCACACCAATGGTCGGCTCGGAGTCGGCGCCGTCATCGGGAAGTTGGCCGCCGACTGCACCGCGCAGCTCAGCACGTGCCACCCAGTAGTCGCGGACCGCCTCGAGGTAGGCCTGGTACGCGTCGTACTCCTGCTGTTTGGCCAGCAGCAGCTCGAACACACCCACCAGCATGAAATTCACACGCTCCTGGGTTCGCGCCACGATCGCTTCGCGTCGTGGGACGAGTTCGGTTCGATAGCGCTCGGCTATGGTTGCCGCCACCGAGAGCCTGTCGATGCCGAGGCGCGCAGCGTTATGCACGGCAAGTACCTGCGCGTCCAACTCGGCCCGGGCCTGCAGCAATTCGGCTTTTGCCCGGGCAAGCGCTCCCTGGCCCTGATTGAACAGCGGCAGGACCAGTTCCAGGGACGGACCGCGCGTGAGGCCGCCATCGAACTCGCGTTCGCGCTCGTAGCCGACATCAAGGGCGCCAAACCAGCGCCAGCGCCGGGTCACCCCCAGCGCGTCTTCGCGCAGGGCGACGGCCTGCCGCGCCGCCGCGAGATCCAGGCGGGCATCCAGGGCCAACGGAATCAGCGTGTCGGCCGAAAACGCGACCGGCCGGGGTGCCGGCAGCTGCGTCTGCAAACGCCAGTCGGCGTCGGTCGGCAGGCCGATCAATGCCGCGAGCGCACCGCGCGCACGCAGGGCGTCGGCACCGGCATTGAGGGCTTCGATGCGGGCTTGCGTAGCGGCGGCGTACTCCTGCTCGATCTGCAGCCGATTGATGTTGCCGGCGTCGAAGAAGCGCTGGGCCAGCTCGGCAGAGCGCTCGGCCGCCTGCGCCACGAGGTCGCGCATCGCCGCGATCTGCGCGGCACTGACCGCCTCGAACCACGCCACCTCGACCTCGGTGGCCAGTGCCAGCACCTCGCCCGCGACGGCCTTCTGAAGTCGCTCCAGTTCGCCTTCTGCCAGCCGCTTGCGTGCAGGCAGCAGCAACAGGTCGGTGAGACCGAAGGACAGGCTCCGCGTGATCTGTGACCCGTCCTCGCCGGGGGCTGTCAGGCGGGCGAACCCGAAGCTCGGGTTGGCGAGACGCCGCGCTTCCTCGAGTTCGGCGCGACCGATGCCGAGACGTGCGTAGATTTCGCGGATGCGCGGGTTGTGGAACAGGGCCATCCGCACGGCGTCGTCGACAGCCATGGGATGGGACGGGATGTCGGGACGCGCAGTCTGGTCCAGTGGCGACCACTCGGTCGGCAGCGGCCTTTGCGCCTCGATGAGTTGCCGGGTCTCGGCGTAACCGCGCTCCCCGGGCAGGCTGGCGCAGCCCGCCAAGGCGAGCGCCGCCGCGGCGGCCGCGACGGAACGGAACGGGAATGGCATGAATACGTCCTCTGGGACGGCCGCCGGCAAGGTGCGCACCGCGGCCGCGACAACGGGCACGCGGACGCCATGCGGCATCCGCGTGAGCGATCGTCAGATCGTCAGACTGCCGGGGGTCGGAGAGGCGGCGAAGTTCTGCGCAGCACGGGGTGGGACTCGGCCGCGACAAACGCCGGCATGCCGATCGACACCGGCAGCACACCCATCACGCGCAGCGCCAGCACGGGGGGCAAGACGCAACCGCACTGGCACGAAGAGCCATCGCAGCAGCTCCCGTCAGCGAGCGGATCCGGCGACGGATCGCCGTCGGCCGGCGCCCCCATGTCGAGGAGATCGTGATGCCCGTGGTGCGCCATGGGATCGGCTTGCGCCGCTTGCGCCGCATCATGGTGAGCGGCGTGTGCGTCGTGATTTCCGTGGTCCATCCGCGCCATCGCCCACGGCACCGAGATCCCGTTGAGGATCAGCGACAGAACGAGCGCAAGGTGGAGCAAAAGGCGGGGCATGACCGGAACAGACTGCGCGCGTGGGGCGAAAGTTTCAACTCGTCGGCAACGTGGCCGGCAGCCGCCTTCAGTCGGTCGAAGGCGCTGCGTTCCGGTGGGCGCGAGCCCGCTCGGCGCCAAAGGCGCTGTGGTATACCGTTTCGAATGTGAGGGACCGGACTTCCATGACGACTTTGGAACGCTACCTGGCCGCGGCCACGCGCAAGAACACCCAGCAAAGTTATGCGCAGGCCACGCGCCACTTCGAAGAGGACTTCGGCGGCTTCCTGCCAGCGACCGGGGAGGCCGTGGCGCGGTATCTGGTCGCGTACGCTGGGGTGCTGTCCAACAATACCTTGCGGCAGCGGCTGTCTGCCTTGGCTAGCTGGCATCGTCGGCAGGGCTTTCCCGACCCCACGCGAGACGAAGTCGTGCGCCAGGCCTTCAAGGGCATTCGCGCGGTCCATGCCAACATCGAGAAGCAGGCTGCGCCGCTGCAGATCACGGATCTCGAACGCGTCGACGCCTATTGCCGGGAGGTCGCCATCCAGGCGCGCCAGGAAGGGGATCACGCCGGCGAGATGCAGGCGCTGCGTGATCGGGCGTTGCTGTTGCTGGGCTTCTGGCGCGCCTTCCGTAGCGACGATCTGGTACGGCTGCACATCGAACACCTGGTCCTGCGCCCGGGCGAAAGCCTGACGCTGTGGCTGCCGGCCTCCAAGGGCGATCGCGAGAATCAGGGGCAGAAGTGGGTGGTGCCCGCTTTGACCCGGCTTTGTCCCGTCGAGGCGGTAGGCGCATGGCTGACGGCGACGGCGCTCAGCGAAGGTCCGCTGTTTCGGCGCGTCAACCGTTGGGGGGCGCCCGGCCAGCGGCCGATGAACCCCAAGAGCATCATCCCGTGGTTGCGGCGGCTGCTCGCGCAAGCGGGGATCGACGATGCGCGCAGCTACTCGAGTCATTCTTTGCGGCGGGGCTTCGCCGGCTGGGCCACCCATCAGGGCTGGGACCTGAAGGCTCTGATGCAGTACGTGGGCTGGCGAGACATCCAGTCTGCGGCGCGCTACGTCGATCCGCTGTTGGGCGACCGGGACCGACTGGAATTGGGTCTCCAACGTTCGGTACCCGCAGCGACGCCGGCAACGCCGAGTTCAGCGGGCGAGGCGATTCGGCTGGAGGTATCCATCGCGCTGCGCACCTTTGTCGGCAAGACGCGTGGCCTAGCGGCCTCGCGCCGACACATCGAAGAGGTTTGCCTCGCGCGGCTCGGTGGGCAGAAGTTCGGGCGCAAGGGGGATCGGTATCACATCCATCTGCCGACCAGCACGGACGAGGGTACTCTGACCGAACGCGTGAGCGATCTGCTCGATGAACTGCACCAGGTCGCGACCAACAACGATTGCTTCCTCGAAGCCAGGGTCCGAGACCTCGCCACGGGTCGCGTCTGGGACTGAAGAGCGCATCGCTAACGAATGACGACCGAGTACGAAACCGCCTATCGGCGACTCAACGCCGACATCAGCGAGCGCGACCTCGGTCGGCTGTTCACGCCGAGCAAGAAGGACCTGGAACTCGTCAACGGGATTGCCAAGAAGCCCTATGCACGGCTCGGGCTCACGATCCACTTGAAGACCTTTCAGTACCTGGGGTACTTCGTGCTTCTCAAGCATGTGCCCGAGCGCATCAAGGCGCAGATCGCCCTGACGCTGGGCTACAAGCGTTTGCCACCGACGCATCGTCTCGAAGCCTACGACGACACCAAGAGCAAACGCGACCACGTGGCCGCGCTGCGCCGCACCCTGCACGTCGAGCCATTCGACCTTCGTGCGCACCGCAATTGGGTGGAGGTCGTCGCTCGGCAAGCCGCGCAGACAAAGCACAACGTCCCGGACATCATCAATCAGCTGATCGATGAACTGATTCGTCGCCGCTTCGAGCTACCGGTGTTTTCGGTACTCGAAGGCATCGCGCGCGAGGCGCGCACGGCGATCCATGATCAGTATCTGTCGCGATTGTCCGACGCACTCGGGCCGGCGGGTCGCGCCATGATCGACGGGCTGCTCAAGCGCGGCAACGACCCGTTGACCGGCTGGAACGCCCTCAAGCGCGAACCCAAACGCCCCACCAACCGGGAAGTGCGGTACTGGCTGCAGCATCTGGACAACCTCAAGCGGTTGGCCGACCAGATGCCGCCGCTCGAAATACCGCCCTCCAAACTCAGGTTCTTTCGCGACTGGGCGCGTGCCTATGATGCCGCCCAGATGGCTCGGTTGAAGGGCCCGACGCGCTATGGTCTCGCAGCGATCTTCATTCACGCCCAGCGCGGTCAGGCAGTCGATGACGTCGTCGAGATCTACCTGCGGTTCGTGCAGCGACTGGAAAACATCGCCGTCCGAAAGCTGCAGGAGCATCGGCTGGCCACCGGGTCGGATGCCGACACGCTGATCGAACGCTTCCTTGCCACGCTGCAAGCCGACGACACCCGGGGCACTGCAGCCAAGCAGCTGGCATCGCTGCGTGACACCTTTCAGGACAAAGACGCGCTGATTGCCGCCTGCCAGGAGCATCTCGCTGTGCGGCACAAGGACTACTTGCCGTTCCTGTTAGAACCCTACGAAGGGATGCGCACGCTGCTGCTCAACTGTCTGGACATCGCAGATCTGCATTGTCTGGACGAGAAGTCCGATAGCCGGGCGCTGCTCGCCGTGCTGCAACGCCTTCGGAAGTTGCGCCGCAAGCGCGAGATCAGCCATGACGAGGCCGAACTTACAGCCGAGGGCCTGCGTTGGCTCAAGGAGCCCTGGCCACGCCACGTCTTGGTCGAGACCCCTGAGGGTCCGACGTTGGACCGCGTATTCCTCGAACTCGCAATCCATTTCCGGCTGCGCAACGAGCTGAAGTCGGGCGAGTTGTTCGTGCCCAAGGGTAATCGATTCGACGACTATCGCGAGCACCTGCTCGACGACGAGCGTTTTTCCAATGAACTCGCGGCCTATGGGGAGACGACCCGGATCGAGATCGAACCGGGCAAGCATGTGGCGAAGCTACGGCGCGAGCTGGGGGCGAAGACCAGTCAGGTGGACGCTCGCTTTCCGAACAACCCGTTCGCCGAGATCGTCCACAACAAGCTGAAGCTGTCGCGGATTCGGCGCAATGAACTGAGCCCCGAAGCCCAGCGACTCGAAGCAGAGATCACGGCAAGAATGACCGAGGTCAACGTCGCCGATGTGCTGGTCGACGCCTGTCGCTGGGCCAACGTGGCGCCAGAGTTCCGCACAGTGGCCGGTGAGAAGGGACGCCTCAAGGACCTGTCACTGCGCATCGTCGTGTCGCTGATCTGCTATGGACTGAATCTCGGCGCCTCCCAGACCGAGCGCTCCGTTCGCCTGGTATCGCGCAAACAGGTCGCCTGGCTGAACCAACAGTACGTGACCGAGGAGACGCTGGATCGGGCGATCGTCAAGGTCATCAACTGCTTCAACCAGTTTCAGCTCCCCAGGTACTGGGGCAGCGGGATGAGTGCGTCGGCCGATGGCAAGAAATGGAACATCTACGAGCAGAACCTCATCTCCGAGCGCCACATCCGCTACGGCGGGTACGGTGGGCTGGGCTACTACCATGTGTCCGATCGCTTCATCGCGCTGATGGCGCACTTCACCACGTGCGGCACCTACGAAGCGATCCACATTCTGGATGGCTTGCTGAAGAACGCTTCCGAGATTCAGCCCAACACGTTGCATGGCGATACCCAATCCCAAAGCTATCCGGTCTTCGCGCTGGCGTACCTGCTCGGCATCAAGCTGATGCCAAGAATTCGCGATCTCGGAGATTGTTCGTTCAGCCGGGCGGAACCGAAGCAGCGATACGCTCACATCAACGCGCTGATGGATGAAGCAATCAAGTGGGACCTGATCGAGGAGCATTTGCCGGAGATGATGCGCATCGCGGTATCCATCAAGGCAGGACTGCTGACCTCATCTTCGATACTTCGCCGCTTGGGCACCCAGAATCGAAAGAACCCGATTTACTTCGCCTTCGTGGAGCTGGGGCGGGTGATTCGGACGATGTTCCTGCTCGACTACGTGGATGATGTCGAGCTGCGCAAGACGATTCACCGCGCCACCAACAAAAGCGAACAGTTCAATGGCTTCATGCGGCTGGTGTTCTTCGGTGGGGAAGGCGTTGTGGCCGAGAACATGCGCCATGAACAGCAGAAATTGGTGAAGTGGGCGCACCTCGCCGCGAACCTCATCATCCTGCACAACGTCAACGAAATGACGCGGATCCTCAGAGAGCTCGAAGCCGAGGGCTTCGAACTCTCTGAGGAAGCAATGGCAGGTACGTCGCCATTCCGTATGGGACACCTCAACCGGTTCGGGTTGATGCTGGTGGATAACAATCGGGACTCCGATCCGACCCAAGCGGATTGGCAGCCGAAGACCCTCGGCGCCGACCAAGAAAGACCTGCGATTCAATGACCTACAATGGATTGTCGGAATTTCTCCGAGTTAACGGCCAACCCTCGTACTCACCGGCCTGAGCCGCACGGGCGTCTTCAACATCTGCAAGCGCCATGAAGCGCTCGGCGCCAAGGCCCTGCACGACACCATCGGAGGCCGCAAGGTGGGGCAGAACCGCTTGCTCGATGCCGCGCAGGAGGGGCAGGTTCGCAAGCTCATTGCCGACAAGACACCCGATCAGCTGAAGATGCCCTACGCGCTGTGGAGCCGCGCTGCAGTGGCCCAACTCATCGAGCAGCGGTTTGGCATTCGATTGCAGGTGCGCACCATGGGCAAGTACCTGGCGCGCTGGGGCTTCACACCGCAAAAGCCGATGAAGAAGGCCTACGAGCAGTCACCGGCGGCAGTCAAGAAGTGGCTCGATGAGGACTACCCGGCCATCGCCGCGCGCGCCAAGGCCGAAGGGGCGGAGATTCATTGGGGCGACGAGAGCGGGCTGCGCAGCGACGACGTGCGCGGCCGAGGTTTCGCGCCCAAGGGCCAGACGCCGGTGGTGCGGGTCAACAACAAGCGCCACGGCCTGTCTGTCATCTCTACCGTCACCAACAAGGGGCAGATGCGCTGGCGCATTTTTGACGGCGCGCTCAACACCACGATCCTGATCGACTTTCTGCGCCGCCTGATCAAGGGACAGACCAGAAAGCTATTCCTGATCCTGGACAACCTGCGGGTGCATCACGCCAGGCAGGTCAAGACCTGGCTAGCAGAGCATGCCGATGCCATCGAGGTGTTCTACCTACCGAGCTACAGCCCGGAGTTGAACCCGGATGAGATGGCCAATGCAGACATCAAGCAGGCGGTAACCAAGCAGGCGCCGGCGCGCACGAAGCTGCAATTGGTGAAGGCCGCCGCAAAGCACTTACGCAGCGTGCAACGCCAGCCCGAACGAATTCGCAAGTATTTCGAGCACGGCCCTGTTCGCTATGCAGCTTGATACAAGTTCACAGGGGCCGGATCAATAAAACGTGTCAGTTCGTCAGACGGATCGCCGTCGAGACGGAGCAAGTAGGTCGTCAGTGGCGGCACTCGCGACGCCAGCGGCCGAGCTACGACGCCCGGTTCACGGCTGGCGGCAATGTGTG
>WBZO01001084.1_pt1 | contig 47077 bp, 42 predicted proteins | sample 5204261 | NCBI WGS metagenome assembly WBZO01 (sample SAMN12412400, study PRJNA552823) | activated sludge metagenome | isolation source: activated sludge from anammox sidestream of wastewater treatment plant... | place: USA: North Carolina | collected 2017-09
CCTCGCATCACTTGGCCGTCGTTGCCGGTTCGAGGTTGCCGCTGGCGGACGCCGATCCGCTGCGCGTCGAGCAGATCATCTCCAACCTTGTCGATAATGCGATCAAGTACAGCCCGGATGGCGGTGCGGTGACGGTGCTGATCGGCGGCGAGGCTGAGGTGGAAGTGTCGGTGAGGGATGAGGGGATCGGCATCGCGGCCGAGCATCTGTCACAGCTCTTCGAGCGGTTCTATCGCGTCGATAGTGCGCTCTCCCGCACCACCAAAGGCGCCGGCCTCGGGCTCTATATCTGCCGCAGCCTCGTGGAGACGCACGGTGGCCGTATCTGGGTCGAGAGCACCCCGGGCAGGGGCAGCGTGTTTCGGTTTACCTTGCCGGCGCTGACCGGCGAACGCAGCGAGGCTGGCGGCGGCATTGTGCGGCCACCGGTCGCAGTCAGCAACTAGGATGTCCGATGCGGAACGAACGGATCGCGGTGGTGGATGATGACCCGTTGATTGTGCGGCTAGTGCGCATGCATCTGGAGAAGGCTGGGTTCCGTGTTCTCACCGCCGCCGATGGCCAGCAGGGACTGGAGCTGATAGCGGCGGAGATGCCCGACCTCGTCATCCTGGACCTGATGCTACCTAAGCTCGATGGCTATGAGGTCTGCCGGCGGGTGCGCGAGTTCTCGCTGGTGCCCGTGATCATGCTCACGGCCAAAGGTGAGCAGGTGGACAAGCTGCGCGGTTTCGAGATGGGGGCTGACGATTACCTCACCAAACCGTTCTCGCCGGCGGAGCTGATGATGCGTGTGCAGGCCGTGCTGCGCCGGACGCAGCTCGGTGGCGCTGCTGGTTCGGCCGGCGTGGTCACGTGCGGCGACGTCACCGTCGATCTCGTGCGCCGCAAGGTGACAGCGCGCGGTGAGCCGGTGCGGCTTACCCCCACTGAGTACAAGCTGCTCCACCAGTTGATCACCAACGCCGGCAAAGTGCTGTCACATGCCGACCTGCTGACCAGTGTTTGGGGGCCGGAGTACCGCGACGACCGCGACTATCTGTGGGCATACATGCGCCACCTGCGCAAGAAACTAGAGCCGGACCCGGACCGTCCAACCCATATTCACAGCGAGGCAGGGGTGGGCTATATCATGGAATTCCCTCGGGCGTAGTGTGGTGGGCCGGCAATGCCCTCCGGCCCGGGCTTCCGCCACGGTGCGAAAGCTGATAGCTGATAGCAGACGGCCGCGAGCCGTTGCGGAGGGCGTCATGACGTTCGGGATCATTCGGTACGAGGGTGAGGAAGGGCCGCGTCTTGGCGTTCAGGCCGATGGGGTCGTGGCGGACGCGGTGGGAGCGCTTGCCCCGCTGCTGGGCGGCACCCCCTCGATGCAAGCGGTGCTTGACTGGTGGGATGAGGCACTGCCGCTTCTGGAGCGGCTGGCAGACGATGTGCTGAGCGGGCGTGTGCACGGCGAGCCGGTGACCAGCGTGCGGCTGCTTTCGCCGCTGCCGCGACCGGTGAATCTGTTCTGCGCTTTCGCGAACTACACGGACCACATGCGTGAGATGGGTGGTGAGCCGGCAGATAAGTCCGTCGAAGATCCGTTTCTGTTCATGGTGCCGGTGACCGCCGTGACCGATCCCGGTGCGCCGATCATCCTCCCGCCTGGTATGGATCGCACTGACTGGGAGGGCGAATTGGCGGCGGTGATCGGCCGGGACGGGCGAGATCTCGGGCCAGACCAGGCGCTGTCCTGTGTGGCGGGCTACACCATCGTCCACGACGTAAGCATTCGGGGGGGAGCGCGGCGCGGCGCCAACGGCGGGCGGCCGGACTTCGTTGCCAGCAAGGGCCGCTCCGGCTTCAAGCCGATGGGGCCCGCGATCGTCCCCGCGCGCTTTATCCCCGATCCTCAGGCGCTGGCGATCCGCACCTGGGTCAATGGCGTTCTCAAGCAGGATTCGTCCACCGCCCGCATGATCTTCACCGCCGCCGAGCAAGTCAGCTTCCTGTCACGAATCATTGGCCTCACCCCCGGGGACGTGATCGCCACTGGTACACCGGCCGGTGTTGGCATGCCCAGAGGGGAGTTCCTTAAGGCGGGAGATACCGTAGAGATCGAGATTGAAGGTATTGGCCGCCTGCGTAATCCGGTCGTCCAGCAAGTTGCCGTGCCGACATAGCGCCCGCCAGACGCCGCAGGATCACGGGGCAAGGGGTGTGGCATCCGCGCGATTATCTTCGACTTTGATGGCACGTTGATCGACACCGAGGGCCCTGACGTTCTGTCCTGGGAAGAGGTGTTCCGCGCGCACGGCTGCGCACTACCACGCGAGCGTTGGAGAGACGGCATCGGCTCCGCTTCCGGCGCCTTTGACCCGTATGCAGAGCTGCAGCATCAGGCCGGACGGCCCGTGGATATCTCCGTCGTGCGGGCACTTCGCCACCGCCGGCTGCGCGAGCTGGTTGATGCCGAGCCACTGCGGCCTGGGATCGCCGAATACTTGCAGGCTGCCACCGAAGCCGGAGTCCGGCTGGGTATCGCCTCCAACGCTTCCCGCGGTTGGGTGGAGCAGCACCTTGCTCAGCGTGGCCTGCGCGGCCTCTTTGGCGTGGTGCTGGGCGTTGATGACGCCGATCAACCCAAGCCGGCGCCCGATCTGTATCTCCGAGCGGCACGACGGCTCAGCGTCCGGCCGGCCGATGCCGTGGCGGTGGAGGATTCGCCGCATGGCGTGCGGGCGGCGAAGCGGGCGGGGATGTTCTGCGTGGCGACCCCGCACGGACTAACCGCCGGCCTGCCGATGGATGGCGCCGATGTGGTCGTGGAGTCGCTCGCGGTCCTTGCGTTCGGTGAGCTACGCGCGCGGTGGGCGGCCCGTCCGCGTCGGTCAGGTGCCGGGCATGGGCGAGTACCGCATCGTTGACTCAGCCTCCGGCAGCGCGTCCGGCGGCGCGCCACCGGCCAGATAGCTGGTGATGGCGCGCATCTCCACCAGCATCGATTGAGCGGCAGGCGTGGGCGCGCCGCCGGACGAGTGGAGTCGCGCGCGGATCTCCAGCGCCCGGGACAGCTCCGGAAAGACCCGTGCGCTGCGGGCGAGATCAACGACACGTACCAGCTCGGCGTCGGCCTCAGCGCCTTGTCCTGCGGCGGCTAGTGCCGCCCCGAGGATGCGCCGTGCCCGCCAGGCGAGCAGGGCCGGCCCGGACTGCTCCGCGGCAGCCAGTGCAATCTGCGCCGCCACCAGTGCGGCATCCGGCCGGGCGTCCTCCAGGGCCAGCTCGGCCAGCTCGACCCGGGCGGCGCTGGCCGCCTCGCCGCTGCTGCCTATCGGCGATGTGAGCACGGCGCGCAGCAGTGCCCGCGCTTCGTCGCGGCGACCCAGCCGGCGCGTGACCATCGCCAGAGACAGCCGGGCGTAGGCCGCCGTCTCCGGGTCACCGTGCGACTCGGCGCCGGCGATGGCGGCGCGCAGTTCACCTTCCGGCGCCTCGCGCCGGGCAACGGCCAGCAGTGCCAGTTCGAGCGCCACGCGGCCGGCGATCTCCGGGTCATCGGCACCCGCCCGTTCCAAGGCGGCCCGTGCGGCCCGCCAATCTCCCCGGGCGCGCAACAGACGGCCCAGGTGCAGCGCTGCGCGCGCTGCGGTCACCGGCTCATCGCACTCGGACGCGGAGACAATTGCCTCGCGCAGGTGTGCCTCTGCCGCGTCCAACGCGCCGTGGTGTGCCTCAATCAAGGCAATCTCGACAAGCACCACCCCGCAACCGGATTCGTCGCCGAGCCGGCGCCGCAGTGACAGACACGCATGGAGCGAGGCCGTCGCCTCGGCGTAGCGTCCCCGACGGCGGTCCGCGCGGGCCAGCATCTCTAAGACGGATGCCTCACGCAGCAGGTCACCGGCAGTTCGCGCCAGCGTGAGCGCTTCTTGAAAGCGGGCGGCCGCCTCTTCGAACTGACCGCGGCGAAAAAGGCTGGCGCCGAGCAGCGTGGTCGCGTCAGCGCGGTCGCCGGCAGGGAGGTCAGCCCGCAGCGCCGCTTCGGCGGTGGCGCGGGCGGCGGCTTCGTCGCCTTTGTTAAGGTGCGCATACGCCCGCGCCACGCGCAGCCGGCCACGTTCTGCGCTGCGTTCCGCCGGCTCGCCGCCCTGTTCATCACCGAGGATTGCAGCCGCACGCGAGAAGGCCTTTAGCGCTGGGTCTTGGAGACCGAGCCGGTCATACATCTGGCCCATGCGCCGTTCCAGCGTTGCCCGCTGCAGGGGGTCACGGACAATATCCAGGGCAGACATAAACTGCTCTAGCGCCTTCTCTGCCTCGCCTTCCGCGACGTAAATCTCGCCTAGCCCAAGCAGCGCGCCTGCCCGCACATCGGGATCGCGCAGCACCTCAAGCAGCTGCAGGACGCGGGTGTACCGGTCGCGGGCCTCCGCCAGCGCAAACGAGCGGCGGGCATCGTCGGCGGCGCGCAGCGTCCAGATGGCGGCCTTCTGTGTGGCACCGGCGCGGTCGAAGTGGTGCGCCAGCACGGCGGCCAGCCCCGGTGGCGACTCCACCATGGCATATGCCTGCTCATACCAGTCGGCCACTCGCCGATGATAGGCCTGCCGGTGCTTGTGAAGCAGCGATGCGTACGCCGCTTCCTGAATCAGGGCGTGCCGAAAGCGGAAGTCAGCGGCCAGTACGGAGTTCTCGGCCGGCGTCCGCTCGATGATGCCCGCGTGCTCCAGTTGCGCCAGAAGAGGGGTAGGCTCCGAACGCAGGCCAAGAATGTCACCCAACAGATCAGATGGGAAGCTGCGGCCGATGACGGCGGCGATTTGCACTACTCGCTTGGTCGATTCGTTGAGGCGGTCGATGCGGTCCAGCAGCAAACCCTGCAGCGTCTCTGGGACGACAACGGCGCCGGCCTTCCCGGTCAGCCGCCATGCGCCGTCGCGGCGTTCGGCCGCGCGCTGATCCGCTAGCGTCAGTAGCACTTCCTCCATGAAGAGGGGATTGCCGTCGCTGGCGTTGACGAGTAGGTCCACCAACTCCAACTCGGGCTCATCACCCACCATCGCTTCGGCCAGCGCATGAGCATGGTCGCGCGGGAGCGCGTGCAGGTCGATATCGATGCGGAATGGGGGAACCGAGCGGGCGACGGCATCATCGAGGGGAGCGCGCACGGTCTCTGCGTCGCTGCGGAATGCGGCCATCACCAGCAGCGGCGCCCGGTTGGTGCTTTCGAGCACACGCGACAGCAACTGCATCGAGGCGCTGTCTGCCCAATGCAGGTCGTCCAGTACGATCACCAGTGGCTGCTTCGATGCCTCCGCTTCGACCAGGTCGCGGACACCGAGAAACAGCCGGCTGCGGACCGCTTCTTCGTCGACGCCGCCCGTCCGGCGCAGGTCGTGGACGTTGAGGTCGATATGCAGCAGCCTGGCCAGCGTGGCGCTGGCGTCGCGCAGCTCGGTCAACGAGATAACACGAGTGCCGCCACCAGTGCGGAGCGCGCCGGTCCGGCGGACCGAGCCCGATCCGCGCACGCCGCCGTCCTCGATTCCCTGCAATCGGGTGACCAGATCTACCCACACACCGAGGGTGCCACCCATGCCGAGGCTTGGGCATGAGGCCTGAACCCAGCGCATACCGCGGCCGGTCGCCAATGCGCGAACTTCAGCTATCAGCCGGCTCTTGCCCACACCGGCCGCGCCGGACACGGCAACCACACCGCCGGTGCCGCCCGCCAGCCGCCCCAGCGTCCCTTCCAGCCGTGCCATCTCCGCCTGGCGGCCCACCAGCGGGGTTTCGAGCCCGCGCTCACGCGGCTCGCGCCGGCGGGCACGGCGGCCGAGCACCTCCCAAACCTTGACCGGCTCGGTCTTGCCCTTAACGCGCACGGCCGGTAGTTCGCGGAAGGCAAAGGCATGCTCGGTCTTCTGCCAGGTGGACTCTGAGACCAGGATCTGACCGTCCTCGGACTCGCTCTCCAACCGGGCAGCGACGTTGACGGCATCGCCCAGCACCGTGTACTCGGAGCGGTTGGCCGCTCCCACCCGCCCGGCGACGACCTCGCCGGTGTTGATGCCGATATGAATGCCGAACGGGGAGGGTAGCACCGCCGCCAGCCGGGTGTTTACCGCGCCGAGGCCCTCGCGCATCTCCAGCGCGGTGGCAACAGCCCGCTCCGGATCGTCCTCATGGGCGCGCGGCGCCCCAAAGTTTGCCATGATGCCGTCGCCAAGGAACTTGTCCACGGTGCCGCCGTAGCGATGCACACACGCTGCCAGCTCTTGGTAGAACTCGCTCATGATTTCCGTGATGCGCTCGGGATCGGCGAGCCGTTCCGCCAGCGCCGTCGAACCGGACATGTCAGCGAACAGCACCGTGACGACGCGCCGCTCGGACTCGCCTGACGGCAGTCCAGACAGTGGCGCGCCGCAATCCCGACAGAAGCGGTTGGCCGAGGGATTGAGTGTGGCGCAGACGGGGCAGTTCATTGGCCATCACCGATCGCCACGCCGGTGGCGCCGCTCGCCCGCTACTCGAAATCCTGTGCGGTGATCAGCCAGCGCCCGTCCCGGCGTTCCATCAGGTAGGTCCACCGATAGGTGGTGTCAATGTGAACGTTCGGATCCGGCACCGGGCGATCTGTGCCCGCAGAGAACTCATCATACCGCTGCCGTTCACGCGTCACGACTTTGGCTTTGGCCGTCTCGGGGAACGACAGCTCCACGAGCTCGATGCTGACCAGGTCGGAGATGCCGTACCGGCCAAGCCGTTGCAGCCCGGAGAGGTTCCGCTCAACGTCTTCCAAGGCTGCGCCGGCAAAGTGTGCAGACAGGGGCGCGCGGTTGACCTCGCGGTAGGCGATGACCTGCGCCCGGTTGGCGGCGTTCAGCGCTGCCAGCACGGCCCGTCCGTTGTCCGAGCTGGCGCGGTCCAGTGGGATTTCGGCCACCACCACCGGCCGCGCTGGGCCGAACGGCGTGGGCGAGGCGGTGGGTGATGGTGGCGGCGAAGCGGTGGGTGCGGGTGTGGTGGGAGGCGTTGTGCTAGCCTGGGTCACCGTGGCGGCCGGCGTCACCGTGGGCGCTGCGGTGATGGCGGCGGTGGCAGAGCCACGGCCCTGGTCCTGAGCGCCGGCCGACCCGTTCGAGTCTCCGCGCAGGACGAAGAACAGCACCCCGATCGCCGCGGCGGCTCCACCGACCCCAGCCAGCGTCACCGGTAGCCGCCGTGACCGCGATGGCTTTGCGTCACTGGGGGAAGGCGAGGTGACCACCGGCGGCGGTGCGGTCGTCGCACCGGCCTGCACGGATACTTCCTGCTCGTCCGAGCGGATGGCCGGTTCCGGCGGTGCTGGGGCCACCGGCCCCGAGTCGCGGGATTGCGGGCCGGTCATCCGCACTGTCCCCGGCAGGGTCCCGGAGGGCTCGCCGCCGGCTGGTGCCGGCGTGCGGCGGCGGCCGGTCGTGCGGCGGACCTGGCTGGTGTCGCTGCCCTCCTCACGCGGGTAGGGGGTGGTGGAGCTGAGGTGAAAGAGCGCGTCCGGGTCATCGCTGAGCGCGCCACCGGCGGGCGCTACCCCACGCAACACCTCGACCAGGGCGGTCACCAGTTCGCGCGGTGTTTGATATCGCTCAGCTGGGGGCTTGGCCAGGCAGATCTCCACGACCTCAGCAACCTCGTCGGGCACTTCGGCCGGCAGCGGCGGCGGCGGCTCTAGCTCGTGTTTACGCAGCAGTGCCAGCGTGTTTGTCGAGGAGAACGGCAGGTGCCCCACCAGCATTTCGTACAGCATGACGCCCAAAGCGTAGATGTCGGCGCGGATGTCCCCCTCGCCTTCAGCGCGTTCCGGGGCGCAGTACTCCGGTGTGCCCAGCATCGCGGTCTGGGCGCTCATCACGGACAGGCCTTCCGCGCGGGCAATGCCAAAGTCCAGGACCTTGACTTCGCCTTCGACGATCTTGATGTTGGCGGGCTTGAGGTCGCGGTGCGTGATGCCCCGCTGATGCGCCGCGTCCAGTGCCCGGGCAACCTCCAGCGCCACGATCACGGCGTCGGTGACCGATAGCGCGCCACGTTCGCGCATCTCATCGGCCAGCGTCCGGCCCGGCACGTACTCCATCACCAGGAAGGGTGTGCCCTCATCCGTGTCCAGGTCGATGACACGCACCACGCGCGGGGAGTACAGGGACGCCGCGATCTGGGCCTCGCGCTGCAGACGCTTCTGGTACGCCGGGTCCTTGGCGAGAAAAGGGTGTGGAATCTTGACCGCCACGGCGCCGCCGGTGCGCAGATCCGTGGCCCGGTAGACGCTACCCATCCCGCCCACGCCGATTTCATCGGCCAGCAGGTAGCGCTTGGAGAGGATCCTGCCCTGCATGGCGGCTCCCGCGCCGGGGGCGGGCGTGCGCGCCGGGCCGGCGGCCTGTGGCGGTTGGGCTGAGTATATCGCCCATCGAATCGTGCCCGCCAGCGCGTTGAAGTCCGTGTGGCCGTGGGCGGCCGCCTGTGGCGGGGTGAAAGTGTGGTATGCTCGCCTGCACGATGGCACGATGAGCCGGGGCGGGAGACGAGTGGATGCGGTGCTGGTCGTGTGAGCGGGAGAACCGTCCCAATGCACGGTTCTGCGCCGCGTGCGGGGCCGGGCTCGGCTGCCCCGATTGTGGCGCGCCGCTCAGCCCCGGCCAGCGGTTCTGTACCACGTGCGGCCGCCGGGCGCCGATCCGTGGCGCGCAGACGGTCATTCGCCGCATCGACCGGCGCGCACAGGAAACACCCCACTTCCGGATCCGGTACACCGGTGACTCATTCGCCGAGCAGCAGATCGGGATGATTGTCGGCCGGTTGGAAAGCGCCTTCGGTGCGATCACGTCCATCCTGCATTACGATCCTGGGCCGCGCGGCAAGATCGATGTGCATCTGGCGGAGTTGTTGGAGGACCCGGACCATCCGGGAATGCCACTCAACAGCGGTTACGCCATCCCATCGCGGATGGAGATTCGCGAGCCATACCGGGCAGATGCACCGGGTAGCGGGCTGGAACGCCACCTGATCCAGGTGTTGCTGGCCGGCGCGGTGGGCGACGAGATGATGCGCCCGCCGCTGATCATGGACGGCCTGCATGCGCTGGTGATGCAGCGGATGAACGCCTTTCCCCCCGACGATCAGATCATCCCGATGCTGGGCGCCGCGCGGCTGCGCAATGAGCTGCCGGCGATGTCCACGCTCGCGTCCGGTCCTTCACAAGCCACGGCGATGATCTATCTGCCGGCCGTGGCGGTCTTCTCCTCGCACCTCCTTGCCACCTACGGCGCTGGCAAGTACCGCGACTTCGCCCGCCGGTTGGTGTCCGCCCAGCCAGATGAAGCCGCGCGCGGCGCCTTCGGTGCAACGCTGGCGCACATCGACAAGCAATGGCGCAAAGGCCTCAAGGTCGCGCAGCCGAGCGGCATTCTGCGTTTCGTCCGCACCTCGTGGGGTTATCTAAGACCGCACCGGCTCAAGGTCTTCGAGATCGTGATTTACCTGGCGATGTCGGTGGGCTTCGGCATTGCCCTGCAGAAGATGCAGCAGTTGCTGGTGGATCAGGCGCTGCCCGGCTTCAGCCCGGCCGGCGAGCCGCGCGAAGGAAGCATGGAGAAGCTGGCGACGCTGATGGGCATCGTCGTCGCCGCCTTCGTGATCGTCTCGCTGACGTCGCTGCGCGAGAGCTACCTGATGGCGTGGGTGTCCGAGAAGGTGCTGATGGACATGCGGCTGCGCATCTTCAGCCGTCTCCAGCACATGCACCCGGGCTTCTTTCAGCGCATGCAGACCGGAGACATTATCTCGCGCATGACCAGCGACATCGGCGCGGTAGAGTACGCGCTGACCGGCGCGCTGGCCGGCGGCCTGCGGATCGTCCTGACGCTGATCGCGGCCGTCGCCACTGTCCTGTGGCTAGATTGGAAGCTGGCGATCATCGCACTGGTGGGCACTCCGCTGCTGTTCCTCGCCGGCCGCTGGCTGGGGCCGGCGGCGGCGAAGGCCAGCTACGAACGCCAGGAGAACCTGGCGGTAGCGACCAGCACCCTCCAGGAGAACCTTGCTGCACAGCCGGTGATCAAAGCGTTTGGCCTCCAGGGCCACGTGACACAGGGCTATGTGCAAAACCTCAATACCCTGTTTCGCTCGGCGATCAGGCTCACGTTCCTGTCCAGCATCTTTGGGCTCTCGGCCAACTCCATCGCCTCGGCGATTCAACTGCTGGTGCTCGGTGTCGGCGGCTACCTCGTGATCGAGGGTGAGCTGACGATCGGCACACTGTTCGCGTTCTTGGGCCTGATGGGCCAGATCATCGGTCCGATGCAGAGCATCTCCGGCATCCTGCAGGCGCTGCAGCAGGCCTCGGGCGCCATGGACCGGGTGGAAGAGCTGCTCAGGGCCGAGCCGGAGATTGGCGACGCGCCCAATGCCCGCCCGGTGGGGGCCATGCGCCGCGGCATCGTCTTTGAGAACGTTTCGTTCTTCTATACACCGGAACAGCCGACGCTGGGCAACCTGAGCCTGACGATTCCGGCTGGGGCAAACGTGGCACTGGTCGGCCCCAGCGGCTGTGGCAAATCGACGATTCTCAACCTGATCATGCGCTTTTACGAGCCGCAGCAGGGACGGGTGACATACGACGGGATTGACCTGCGCGATGCACAGCTGGCCGCCATGCGGGCACAGATGGGAGTGGTCTTCCAGGAGAACTTCCTGTTCAACATTTCTGTGCGTGAGAACATCCGCCTGGGTAACCTGGCCGCTACCGATGCCGACATCGAGCAGGCGGCGCGCGGCGCCGAGATTCACGAACTGATCATGTCGATGCCGCAGGGCTACGACACCGTGGTTGGTGAGCGCGGCGGGCGGCTGTCCGGCGGCCAGCGCCAGCGGGTGGCGATTGCCCGTGCGATGCTGAGAAATCCATCGATACTGCTGCTCGATGAGGCTACGTCGGCGCTGGACCCGCGCACCGAGTCCGCGATTAACGCCACCCTCGACAAGCTGGCGAAGGGCCGGACCACCATCGCTGTCACGCATCGGTTGTCCAGTGTCGTCAACGCGGATCAGATCTACGTGCTGGACCGCGGACAGCTGGTTGAGCAGGGCACGCATGACGAACTGTTGCGCAAGGGCGGCCTCTACGCCAACCTGTGGCAGGAACAGGGCGGCTACATGGTTGGCGCCGGGGTGCAGTACGTCGGCGTCGAGGCGGCGCGCCTGCGGGCAGTTCCGCTGTTCGCCGGCCTCGACAATGATCTGCTCACCGCCCTGGCGCAGCGTCTGTCTGTGGAGCGCTACCCCGCCGGCGACGTGATTTTGAACGAGGGCGACCGTGGAGACCGGCTGTTTGTGGTTCACAAAGGCCAAGCCGAGGTGCTGGCCTACGACCGCTCCGGCGGGCAGCGGCGGCTGGCGGTGCTGCGCGACGGTGATTACTTCGGCGAGATCGCGCTGATGTATGACGTGCCGCGTACCGCCACGATCCGTGCGCTGACGCCGACGCAGCTCTACAGCCTGCGGCAGGATGACTTCAGCGCGCTGCTGAGCGCCGTTCCCGGCATGCGTGAGCAGCTGGAGATGACTATCGGCCGGCGCGAACAGGCGGCCCAACGCTGAGCATGCCGCCGCCCGGCCGCATGGGCACTGGGACTGTGATCGGTACACATAGCGACACACCGGCCCGCCGTGTCAACATGAGGGCGGTCCCGCGGAATCCGCAGACGGAGAAGGGACGGTGGGCGACTCGGACACGGTTGGACACGCGAGCATCGCCACGGCCGAGCGGCTGCTGCGCCGGGTCGGGCTGTTCTCTGACCTTGACAGCGAGGAACTCACCGCGATTGCCCGAATCCTACGCGTGCGCAAGGTGCCCCGCGGCCAGCTCATCCTCACCCAGGACGAACCGGGCAGCGTCGCCTTCGTTATTGCCGATGGCACAGTGGATGTCCTGCTTGAGTCCGATGATGGCCGGCAGTTCATCGTCGCCCAGCTTGGACCCGGCGATCACTTCGGCGAGATGGCGCTACTCGATGCCGAGCCTCGATCCGCGTCGGTGCAGGCGACGTCAGACGCCGAGCTGTTCGTGATCCGCCGCGATGAGTTTTTGGCAGAACTGCTGCATTATCCGCAGATCATGCTGCGGATGCTGGTGGCGCTGTCTCGCCGGCTCCGGCGAGCCGACGCGCAGGTGGCAAGCCTCGCCTTTGGCGATACCGCCGACCGGCTGGCGCGGCTGCTGGTGGCGAATGCTCGCCCTGGCCCGCGTGGGCTGACGGTTGAGGTGGCTCAGGAAGACCTGGCTGCGATGGTGGGCGCTACCCGGCAAACAGTCGGTAGAATCTTCGGGGCGTGGCGGCGGCAGGGCTACATCGCTACCGGCCGGCGGCGCACCGTCATTCTCAACGCAGTAGCCCTCGGCGCGGTCGGGAGAAACTAGCGAGCGCGCGCGGCGCGCCGGAACGGAGTGCGGCATGGCAGACGCCCAGGATGCAGCAGCGCAGATCGCGGCGCTCGAGGCAGAGAATGCCCGGCTGCGCGACGAGTCAGCGCTGGCCGCTGAGCTGCGGCTACGCCTCGCTGAGGCCGCGGCTGCCGGTCTGCTCAGCGTTCCTACCGAGCACAAGGCGCTGCTGGATCAGATCGTGCAGGCGGCGATGCATGTGTTGCGAGCGCGGGCCGGCTCGTTGTACCTCATCGATGACGAGGCTGGTGCCCTGGTGTGGGAGGTGGCGCTCGGTGAGCGCGCAGCCGCGCTCATCGGCCAGCGCATCCCGTTGGGCCAGGGCGTGGCCGGCTGGGTCGCAGCCACCGGGCAGGCCATTGCCGTGGCCGATGTCCAGCAGGACCCGCGCTGGGCCCAGGATGTCGCGCGCGCCGTCGGCTACGCGCCGAAGACGATGCTGGCCATGCCGCTACTGCTGGGAGATCGCGTTATCGGTGTGCTGCAACTGCTCGATAAGGACGGCGGACGACCATTCGACGCCGGCGACATGGCTACCCTGGGGTTGTTCGCCAACCAGGCGGCGGTCGCGATCGATCAATCGCGGGTGATGCGCAGTCTTAGCCGGTTGGTGCGCATGTCACTGGCCGGCGCCGGCGACGACCTGGCAGCCCGGACGGCGGCGCTGGCAGCCACCACCGAGGATTCCCCGGAGTTCCGCGCCACCGCCCGGCTGGCGACGCTGTTTGGAGAGATCTCGCGTGGCGGTGACGCCGCGGGAACACTGGCCCTGGACATTGCTGAGGCGCTGGCGCGTTACGTTCGAGTCCAGCGCCGGTACTAGAGTCGCGGGGCATCCTGCCCGCGAGGAGCCCTGCACCCATGAATCAGAACCGCCCGGCCTGGAGCTGGCAGTTCGCTCCCGAGAGCATCGTGCGTGCGCCGCACGTTCGCGGTCTGGAAGACATCACCGCCGACTGGGCGTGGGGTGGCAGCACCGGCGCCGGCATTAAGGTCGCGGTGATTGATTCCGGCATCGACAATGACCATCCCGCCATCGCCGGCCGGGTGAAGGGCTATATCGCCTTTCACGAAGACCGCGACGGCAACATGAACGTCGATGAGTCGCCGCACACGGATGCGTTCGGCCATGGCACGGCCTGTGCGGACATCATCCGGAGGCTGGCGCCCGACTGCGACCTCTACAGTGTCAAGGTGCTTGGGCCGATGCTCACCGGGAAAGGCACGGCGTTTGCGGCCGGCCTGAGGTGGGCCATCGAGCAGGGCATGCACGTGGTTAACCTGTCACTTGGCTCCACCAAGCGCGACTATTACGGGATGTTCCATGAGCTGGCGGACGAGGCGTACTTCAAGAATACGGTGCTGGTGACCGCGGCTAACAACATGCCGGTGGCAAGCTATCCCTCGTTGTTCGCCGCTGTTACCTCGGTCGCCTGTCATGAAGGACAGGACCCGCTGGAGTTCTATTATAATCCGTTACCGCCAGTGGAGTTCGGGGCGCCTGGCATCAATGTCACGGTCGCCTGGTTGGGCGGTGGCCAGATGACCGTCACTGGCAACAGTTTCTCTGCGCCGCACATCGCCGGGCTGGTGGCGCGCATTCTCAGTAAACACCCAGGCTTGACACCTTTCCAGGTGAAGACGATTCTGCGCGCGACGGCACGCAATGTCGGCGGGGAGACGTGACCCGACGTCCTTACCGCAGCCAGACAAAGCGTGTCAGAATGATGTAATACGGCTCGGTCTCAGCGGCGCCGGGCGCCGCGTGCAACCTGTGGCGGTGGCGAGATGGAATGTCCAACCTGTCGGGCGCCCTTCCAGCCCGGAGATAAGTTCTGTGGCAGCTGTGGCGAGCGGCTCGGTGAGGCAGCCGCGCCCGCGCGCCCCGCGGCCGGCTCGCCGGCTGGCGTGGCTGGCCCGTATGGGTCGCCGCCCGGGCAGCCGCCCTCCGGGTTCGATGCGGGAGCCGCGACCTTGGCGGTTCCGCCTCCCTTCGGTGGCGGCGGTGGTCGCGGTGAGCCGCCTGCGCCCCCGTTTGGCGGTGGCCAGCGTGCAGAGCCGCCGGCGGCGCCGCCGTTCGGTGGCCCGCGTGGGGAGATGGCTGCGCCGCCGCCTGCGCGTGAACCCTTTGGCGGCGGAGCGCCGCCGGCGCCGCGGTGGGGAGGCGAGGCGAGCGCTCCTCCGGCTCGTGGCGCTCCTGCCGGTGGCGCTGCCACGGGAGGTGGAGGAAGTTGCCCCACCTGCAACGCCCCGGTTGAGCCCGGAGACAACAACTGCCTGGTCTGTGGTACGCAGCTGTCACCAGGGGCCCGACCGGCCGCGGGCAGGCCGGCGCCGGCACTGCCATCAGCCACCGACACGCCGCGACCTCCCGCCGGCGATGCCGCCATGCGGCCGCACACCGGCCCCGTTTGCCCCGTGCACGGCGAGATGGACCCTACCTGGACCCGCTGCCCGCAGTGCATCCGCGAGGGACGCGACGGCCGGCTGGTGCTCCCGGGAGCGGCGGGAGCGGTGAGCGCCGCGGAACCGGTCGCTCGCCCGCAGAGCCAGGCGGCGCCGGCCGCACCCGGCTGGCCGCCCGCGCCGGCGCCCCCGCCCGTTGAGCAGCCACGTTCACCCGCGCCGCCGCCGGCGCCGCCGCCCAGCTATGCCGCCCAGGGACAGCCGCCAATGCCACCGGCCCCGCCGGCGCCGGCCATCCGTGAGACGATGCCCCCACCCGAGCCGCCGCCTGCTCCGCTGGTGCGCGCTACCGTCCCGCCCCAGCCTGCGGCCCCCGCCGGACCAGACCGGCCGGTGTCGTCGGTTGGTGGCACCGTCGTAATTCGCAGACGTCCACGCGCACTCGCCTACTTGATCGAAAAGGAAGGTGAGCAGGTCGGCCGCGTCTTCCAGCTCGAGCAGGATGTCACGGATATCGGCCGCGATCCACGCAACCATGTCGTGGTGACGGATGTGCTGGTCAGTGGCTGGCATGCACGCGTCGAGCGGGCCCCGGACGGCGGGTACGTGATTAGTGACCGGGGGAGCACGAACGGCAGCCGCCTGAACGGAGAACCGCTGGCCGATCTGCGGCCGCTGCGCGAGAACGACGAGTTCGGGTTGGGCAACACCACGCTGGTGCTCAAGGTGGTGCAGTAGCTGGACCGCCCAGCCATCAGCGCCTGCCGGTGCGCTATGCCGTCCCTGGCCGCGCTGATATGATCGTGTCAATGAGCGGCGGCGAGGTGGCTGTGGCAAAGCAGCGCGGAGACGTACCGGATACCGAGATCCTGGCTGCCCTCCAGGAGCGCATCGAGCGGGTGGCCCGCGGAGGGGCGCCGAATGCCGGTCGCTTCTGCGGCTACTGCTTCGCGCGCCTGGGCGCCACGGATCATGCCTGCAAGGTGTGCCGCCGCCGGATTCGGGAGTACCCGGCGGTAGACAGCATTCCGGCCGAGGTCCTACTTGCCTACCTTGCCCATCGCAAGAAGATGGTGCTGTGGGTCAACGTCTTTGCCTTTGTAGGTATCTTCATTTCCATCCTGATCGCAGGATGCGTGGTGCTGCTGGCTCCGGGCGCGTTCAAGCTGCTGGCCGTGCCGGTGCTGCTGGGCGGCTCCTGGTACTTCGCCAATTTGCTGGGCGGCGGCCTCGGTGGTTATATCGGCGGGCGTTCCGGCGCGGCTGCGCGCCTGCGCCGCTGGCAGAAGTATCTCCGCTCGCGTGACCCCTCGCGCGAGCACATCCAGGATCCAGACGGCTCGCTGCTGCGCCTATCGTGACGTAACCGTTACTGCGAACTACTACCCACGGGGTACCCGGCCGTCGACAATCTCCGCATAGCGTGGATGTGATCCGCCTGCGAGGGGTTGTTGGATGGCGACACGACGCATTCCGCGAATGAGCTCGGTGGTTGAGGATGGGGGCTACGCGCTCGGCGGCGGGCGGGCATTGCTCGTTGGCCTAGCCGCAAGCCTGCCGCTGTGGCTGGTGCTGGTGGCCGGCGCGCAGTACCTGCTGGAGCGGATGGGCTAATTGACGCCCTTTCGCACCCGCACCGTTTGTGTAACCTCTTGGCTCTAGTGGTTGTCTCCGGCACAATGTTTCGGTGCGGCAGAAGACGAAGCGAGCGCGTGTATGGCTCCGGCCCGCCCCGGTGCGATGGGGCGCCACGCTCACCGTCACCGCTGCTTTGCCGCTTATGGCAACCTGTGTCCGGCCCGTGCTCAGCCGTGGGATCACGGACCTCAACGCAACGAGCAGCGCCAGCGCCCTTGTGGCGGCCGCACCCCTGGTCGCCGGTGGCGTCATCGGACCAGTCGAGAGCGTGGCCGTGCCACCGCCGGTCAGCCCCGCGTTACCCGGCCCGTACGTCCCCGGCGTGCTATCCACCACCATTCAGCGGCCATCGGTCACCTCTGGTGAGGTGCGGACCCACGAATTAGTGATCTGGTATCCGGCGCGGGGAGAGGCAGCCGCTACTACTGCGGTTGACGCATCGCTCCGTGCGGCGCCTGGTATCCCGCCGGCCTCCGGGCGGTTTCCGGTGGTGGTGTTCTCCCATGCTGCCGCCTCATCGCCGTTGCAGTCCACCTTTCTCACGACCCACCTGGCAAGTCATGGCTATGTCGTCGCGGCGCTGTCGCATCCCGGCAGCACCTTTGATGATTGCCTGGGCTGTGGTGATCAAGCGCGGATGGACGCCCTCCTTCGTGAGTCGGCGCTGAACCGCCCGCACGAGGCGGCAGCGGTGCTGGACGTGCTGGGAACGCTGGATCGCGATGCGGCATCGCTGCTGCTGGGAAGAGTCGACACGAGCCGCGCCGCCGTGCTGGGCCACTCCTGGGGCGGCTACACCGCCGTCATGGCCGCCGCGATCGAGCCCCGATTTCGCGCCGCCATCGCTATGGCCCCAGTGGTCAATGCCAGTGTCAGCACCGCCTGGCAGCAGTTGCGTGTGCCGGTGATGGTCATGGGCAGCCGCTTAGACGACATCACCCCGTTTACGCCGCAGGAGCAGTTGTTCGGCATTGGCTCGGCCGCATCACCGCGATTCCTAGTCGCATTTCCGCGGGGCGGGCACACCGCTTACTCCGAGGTCTGCCCGGACGGTACCCCTGGCTGCCGCCCCGGGGAACTGGGCGAGGCGCGGGCCCATGAGCTGGTGCGCGCCTACGTTACTGGCTTTCTCCGCCGCTACCTTGAGGATGACACCCGTTACGGTCCGGTCCTGACTCCGGCCGCCGCGCCGGAGGAGGTCGAGATCTCCATACGCGGCTAAGCGGGCCGGCACTGCTTACACGGCCGGTATCCGTCACGCTCCGCCACCGCCAGCGACGCGAAGGGCACAGCGTTTTGGGGCCGAATCCTGGCCGCGGCGTGGCAGGTGGGATAGCAGACGATGTGGGTCGTGCGGCTTCCTCGCAGCCGTTCTCCGCGCCCTTGCGCCGCGAGTAGCTGCGACACCGGCAGCCCCTCTGCCTCGAGGATGCGCTGCTTCACTGCCGGTCCTCCACCCGAATATTCGCCCAACGTCCCATCAGTCCGCACCACACGGTGACACGGAATCAGCACAGGAATGGGATTGTGTCCCAGAGCCGTACCCACCGCCCGAGTCGCCCCGGGAGCGCCGATCTCGCGCGCGATCCAGCCATACGGCCGCACCTCGCCGCGCGGGATCTCTGCCGTCTTCTCCAGCACCCGGCGTTGAAACGGGGTGAGCGACGACAGGTCTGCCAGGGCGAACCGTCGCCGGCCGGCGATGTGGTCGCGGACGGCGCGGGCGATGGCGGCGGGAGGCTGCGCATCGATGGTCGGTGTGCTGCTGGTCAGGGCGGCCACCTCCTGTACAAACCGCGCCGGTGCGCTGCCGGCTACCTCATCGATGATGCTGCACCGCAGCACCCGGCCTGTCCGGTAAGCCACCAGCAGCCGGCCCAGCGCGGTATCGATCTCGCCGATGTGCGGGGCCTCTGCCGCCGTGGCCCGTCGGGATCTGCCGGCCCGCCCGCGCAGAGCGGCGCGTAGCTGGGACACAAATAGCGGGTCAGGCGACTCGGGGCTACCCGCCGCGGCGAGCAGCCGCGCAATCTTCAGTTCGGCCGCGATTGGGTCCTCCAGCGAGGTTAGTCCGAGCCGGCCGGCAAGCAACTCGTCGGTGGCGGCAGCGAACCGCTGCCAGGATGCTGGTGCTCCGCTCATGCTGTCACCCCCAGCCGGGCGCGCAAGGTGCACATCGCCCGGTACATCAGCTGTTTGGTGGCGGATTCGCTGCGCCCGATCACCGCTCCCACTTCGGCGTGCGACATCCCGCGGGCGAAGCGCAGCGTGACCGCACGTCGCTGCATCGGCGGCAGGAGGCGCACCGCATCCCACACACTGGCCGCCTCCTCCAGGGCCAGCACGTGGGCTTCGGGTGCGGGTGCTGTCGTCGCGAGCGCGTCGAGGTCGTGCGCCGTACCGTTGAGGGGGGCAGTGCGCGCCTTCGCCCGGTAGTGATCGCTGATGGCGTTGGAGGAGATTCGGAACAGCCACGCAGCAAACGGCACACCGCGCCACTCGTATTCGCCAATCGCCTCCAGAGCCCGATGGAACGTCTGTGCGGTGATGTCCTCTGCCTCCGCGTGGCTGCCCAGCCGGCGAAAGGCATGGCGATAGATCCGCTCGACGTAACGGTCATACAGCGGGGCAAATGCGGCAGGATCGCCCCGTGCGCGCTCGACCAAGGCGGCCTCGGCGCCATCGCCGTCCGGTGGAGCCTGCGTTGCCCGCATCATCCGGTCCTCCTGTTGCTGACGGTTACAACGGCGGCGGACCGATGAGGTAACGCACTAGCCGGGGCCGCCCGTGCTGTCGTCCGGCTTCCCGCGGCGTCGGGAGCCGCGCCGGTTCCTCCGCTTACGGCCGGCGTCCTCTCCGGCCGGTGGTGGCTCAGTGGCGTCGGGCTTGGCCGGGTGCGCGGGTGGTGCTCCCCGATCGCCGGCGCCAGACGGACGGCGGCGGCGGGGCTCGAATGCTGGTCCCGGTCGCGAAGGTGGCACACCGGCGGACGTACCTGGTCCCCCCTCCTCGCGGCCTCCTTCCCGCCGGCGGCTGGCCGGTGGTGACTGGCGCTCGGGCTCGGGCGGAGACGGCGCCGGCTCGGGTGGCGCCGGGGCAAGCAGCCGCACGACGCCACGGTCCAGCGCCAGTGCCGCGGCGGGCAGCTCGACCACCTCCATGGTCGTCATCTGAAGGGTAACGGTCTGGCGTAGCGCGTTGACGGCCAGCACACGGGCATCGCCGCTGGGTGTGCTGACCGGCGTGCCCGGGCGTGGCAGCTCGGACTTGAGCTGGCGATAGGTGTCGTTCTCGTATGCGAGGCAGCACAACAGCCGGCCGCACTGGCCGCTGATCTTTGACGGGTTAAGGGGCTTGTTCTGCTCCTTCGCCATCTTGATAGAAATGGCAGGGAAGCTGATCAGCCAGGATGAGCAGCACAACCGCCGCCCGCAGACGCCATAGCCGTCGACGGCCTTTGCCTGGTCGCGCGGGCCCACCTGCCGCAGTTGAACCGGCACTCCTAGCGCCTGGCCCAGCTCGCGCAACAGATCGCGGAAGTCAACGCGGCTCTCCGAGGTGAAGAACACCGACAGGCGGGAGCCATCCAGGTTATACGAGGCGTTGACCACTTTCATGGGCAAGTCACGGGCCCGCGCGATGCGACGCACGACGCCGAGGTCGTGGCGGGCGCGTTCTTTCAGCTTGGCCACCTGGTCGAGGTCTTCGCTGTAGGCCATGCGGGCGATGGGCTTGAGCGGCTCGGTCAGCTCGGCCGTGACGACGTTTCCGGCGGGGATCACCACCCGAGCCAGTTCCGGCCCGCGGCTGGTATCGACCACAACGTATTCACCGGAGGTGAGATGCTCGAAGCCCTCAGGCGAGAAGTAGTACAGCTTCGACGCTTCCTGGAAGCGGACGCCGATCACTCTGTGCATAGCGGTGTGGGCGCAGACGCCTGGCCATTCCTGGCACGTGGCGCGGCTCACGTGACTCCTCTCGGTAAAAGCGGCAGGCCAAGCATCAGTGCGTCGAGTGCCAGGCGGGGACTCACGTTGGACTCCAGGTCTTGCCGAGCCTGTCGCAGGGCCACGAGTGCCCGCCACGCCCCGGCGGCCCTGCTCGCTCCGGCCGCGGCTTCAATCTCGTCCTGCCTGTCGGTATTCACCATACCTGCCGGAACCCCGGCGGCCATCAGCAGCACATCACGCCACCAGTCTACCCAGGTTGAGAGCGTCGCGGAGACTTCGTCACGGTTACGGGTAAACACTGCCGCCAGCCGTTCGGCTGCTGCCAGGCGCTCTACCCGGCCGGCCCGCGCCAGCGTCACCGCCTCATCAAGCCTCCGAGCGCGCTGCGTGAGGAAGTCGGGTGCGCGGGCGGCAGTCAGCGCCCACCCTGCTCCGCCTCCGGCCAGACGTGCCAGCACCGCGGCGCGATCCGCGTCGATCTCGCCTGTGGCGATCAGCACCTGCCGGATTGCCTCTTCGGAAACCCGTGAAAGTGTCAGCGCACGACAGCGCGATCGGATCGTATCGCTCAACAGGCCCGGCTCCGCCGTCACGAGCATCATCAGCGAGCGTGGTGGGGGCTCTTCGAGCGTCTTCAGGAACGCATCCGCCGATTGGCTGTTGAGCGCATCCGCCGGGTCGAAGATCAGCACCCGACACCGGCCCTCATATGGCGAGAGGCTCAGCAGGCGCTCAACGCGGCGCACTTGGCAGATCCGGATGTCGCGCGAGCGATCGGTGCTGTGGTCGTGGTCGCTACTGTCACACACGCCCCCGGGGCGGAGGGTCTCGACATCGGGGTGGACGCCCTGCGCGACACGGTGGCATGCCGAGCACCGGCCGCAGGGCGCAGCGTCATCGAGGCAAACGGCAGCCGCTGCCAGCAGCCGTGCTAGCGTGCTCTTGCCGGTGTGTGCCGGGCCGGAGACCAGATACGCGTGCGCCGCGCGGCCGGTTCGCACGGCAAGCATGGTGGGCACTGCCACCGCATCGTGTCCTACCAGTGTCAGCGGCGTGCCTTCGAGCACATCCCCTCCTCGGCTGGCGGTGATCGCTTCCCCCATATCCTACCCGCGGGGCGCAGTGCTCGTCGCTGGTCAACGTGGAGCGGGCGTTCACCCTCCTTGGCTGGGAGACGTAACACTGACCAGATAGTGCGAAACCTAAAAGTCACCTAACCGATCTATCGTGAGCGCTGATGCGACCGTAGGATGATGCCGATGAACAGAGCATTCGTGTGGAGACGCGGAACGCGTAGCCGGGAGATGCCGTATCCGAGCGTTCTGGGTGAGAGCAGGAGTGTGTGGCCGCGGGTCATGCCGCGCTTGACGGTGCGCAGTGGTTCGGCGTATGAACAACCCAGAGTGCGCAGTGCTGCGGTCCATCTCCCCGGAAACCGCACACCTACCGCCCTGGGCCCGGCCCGGCGGCCCCGACGGGGGCGCACTCGCACACGGCGGTTCTCCCCCAGCCCGCCTCACTGCACGATACCGGCAACGTTGCATCGCCTCCGGCAACATCAGCGGCCGGAGCTACTTCTGAACGAGGCTGATCATCATGCGTAAGCTGCTATCGATGACGCTGATCGCCCTCCTGGCCGCACTTGTGGCCGGCCTGCAGTCGCCGGCGGCGGCCCGGGCGGACGTCGTCTGGTGTGAGGACGACCCTATCGTCGAAATCAATGGGAGCGTCGTCAACATCCTCATCGGGGTGCAGGACGATCCAATCCTCGTGACCAAGCATGTCAAAGAGGCGGTCACGACTATCTACGTGCCGAAAGGTGTCAAGGTAAAGAAGCTAGGGATGACCAACAAGTACTTCAAAGAGAAGGTACGATTCGAGGCAGTCGACGTACCATGGCGGCAGGGCCAGCCGGTGCAGGCGCTGGCTGTGGTCACCTTTGAATCCGAAAAACACCTGCCAGCGCGCGTCACCGTCAGCCAGCTGGGTCAGCAGCCGGTAATCGCCACAGGCGATACCGAGCGCCCCATTACCATTCGGTTCCGTGTACCGTAACGCATCAGCAAGCAGCCGGAACGGCGGCGAGGATCAGCGGCCCATGCGAAACCCGCCACTGCGACTTTCGATAATGGTCCTCGGCCTGGCTGGGGCGGCATTGCTGTGTTTTGTGATGTCCGTCGCGGTCACTCCCCTGGCGCTGACAGCCGGACAGGCAATGCTGGCCGCGCTGCTTGGCGCGCTGGTCGTCGCAGCGCGGCTGTATCCCGTTCATCTCGCACCGAAGATCAAGATTGGCGTCGCTACGGCGCCAATGTTCGCGGTGACGCTGTTGTTGCCCGCCCCAACGGCCATGGCGTGCGCGGCGATCGCCGTGGCCGTTGCCGCCATGCTGCGACCTGGGACATGGCGTCAGACCACCTTCGCGGTGGCCGAGAGCGTCCTGCGCGTGGGGGCGGGAGCGGCCATCTTTCGGCTGTCCACCGGTACGCAGTTCCTTGACAGCCTGCGCCCCGGAGCCTGGCTATGGGGCGCGCCGCTGACCGCACTGGCGATGTACGCGGTCAACGAGCTGTTGGTCGACCTGGTCGTCGGCGTCCAGCTCAAGCGCTCACCGCTGCCGAACTTCTGGGAACGGCGCCGGTTCGACATGCCACAGGAGGGAGCGCTGTTCCTGCTGGGCTTGCTCGTGGCCGGGATCAGTATGGACTACCCCTGGGCGGCCGGCCTGCTGGCGGTGCCATCGTTCGTGGTCTATCGGTCGCTACGTGACGGTGTGGCGCTGCGGGCACAGACCAAGGAGGCGCTGGAGGAGCTCGCCGATATCGTCGATATGCGGGATCACTACACCTTTGAGCACTCACGACGGGTAGCCGTGCTCTCCCGGGCAACAGCCGAAGCGTTGGGACTACCGCCTGACCTCGTCGAGACGATCGCGCTGGCGGCGCGGGTGCACGACGTCGGCAAAATCGGCATCAAGTCCACGGTGCTGCTCAGCCCCACGTCACTGAGCGATCCACAGTGGGCGGAGATGCGCCGGCACCCGGAGATCGGCGCCCAGCTGGTGGCGAAGTTCCCGCAGTTCGCCCGTGGCCGCGACCTGGTACTCGCCCATCACGAGCGCTGGGATGGACAGGGTTATCCGCGCGGCCTCGCCGGCACACAGATTCCCGAGGGAGCACGCGTGCTGGCTGTGTGCGACTCTTGGGATGCGATGACCTCGCACCGATCGTATCGCAAGCCCATGGATGTCGACGCTGTCTATCAGGAGATGGAGCGGGGCCGGGGAACGCAGTTCGACCCCGACGTGCTGGACGCTTTCTTCAAGGTGCTGTCTTCTCGTCCCGAACTCGCGGCGCCGAACCCGCACCCGGCCCAAGACATCGACGGCCCGATGCCGCGGGTATCCATGGCATGAGCCAGGCAGCAGCGGCCGCGCGGCAGCATGATTGCTGGGTGTCCCGGTGGCTGCCCGACGTCGTATCCTGCTCGCGATAGCGAGGGGGTGCGCCATGGCGGCTGGGCGGCTAGGCATTGGCTTTGCCGGCGCGGGGTTCGTCGCACGATTCCATATCCAGAGTATGCTGGGTGTCCGCGACGCCGACGTGACAGCGATTGCCAGCCCCACACGTGCCCACGCCGATGAGGCAGCGGCACTGGCCGCCGGCCTGGGTGTGGGCCGGCCGAAGGTGCACTCCTCCATCCGTGAACTGGCCATGGACCCTGATGTGGATGCCGTCTGGATCTGCGTGCCGAACGATGCGCGGCTGGCCGTGGTGGAGGACCTGGTTGACGCGGTGCGCGGCGGTGCACGGCTGGTGGGTGTCGCCTGCGAGAAGCCGCTCGCCCGAACGGTGGCAGAAGCGCGCCGGATGCTGGATCTGGTCCGCTCGGCTGGGCTCAACCATGGGTACCTGGAAAACCAGGTGTTCGCGCCCAGCGTGGTGCGTGGCCGCGAGATTATCTGGCGGCGCGGCGTGCCGGCCGCCGGGCGGCCGTACCTCGCCCGCGCCGCGGAGGAACACAGCGGGCCGCATATGCCGTGGTTCTGGTCGGGCATCCGTCAGGGCGGTGGCGTACTGAACGATATGCTGTGCCACTCCTATGAAGCGGCACGGTCGCTGCTGACCGCACCGGACGAGTTGCGCGGCGCACTGGCGGTGCGGGAGGTCAGCGCCCAGATCGCCTCGCTCAAGTGGAGCCGTCCTCGGTACGCCTCGGAGCTTGCCGGCGCCATGGGCGGCGATATCGACTATCGTGCGGCCCCGGCCGAGGACTTCGCCCGCGCGATGGTGACGCTGGCAACCACGGATGGGCAGCCGGTCGTGATCGAGGCGACGACCTCCTGGGGGTTCGTCGGGCCGGGGCTACGTTTGCGGATGGAGTTGTTGGGGCCGGAGTACTCGATGCAGGTGGACACGTTGCACAGTGACCTGTCGGTGTTCCTCTCACGCCGGGTGCGCGGCTCCGGCGGAGAGGACCTGGTCGAGAAGCAGAACGCCGAGCAAGGCCTGATGCCGGTGGTGGCGGATGAGCCAACGACCTACGGCTATACCGGCGAGAACCGGCATATGGTGCAAGCGTTCCTTGCCGGTGAGCCCCCCGCCGAAACCTGGGAGGACGGCCTGGCGGTCACTGAGGTGTTGATGGCCTGCTACCTGTCAGCGGAGCGAGGCACAACCGTGCGCTTCCCCGAGCCGGAGCTCGAGCGGTTCGTGCCCGCCGTGGCGCGTGGCGCCTGGCCGGGGACGCGAGTCTAGGGGCCGGTGCCGTGGCCGCCGCTGCCAGTCTGCGGGGGCGCTCACAGCTCTGATGCACGTCCGGCTGCGCTACGGCTCGATGGTCACCTCGCGCCCCAGGGCGGCGCTGGCATAGGCGGCATTGAGGATGCGCTGGACGTTCATCGTCTCCTCTTTACGCACCAACGGCGCGATCTCGCCGCGAGCAACAGCCAGGAAGTGGGCGATCTCCAGTTCGTACGAACGGTTTTGGTGCAGGTTGGTAAACCGCTCCTCCGTGGGCTGGCCGTCACGCAGGCGATAGATGGCCGGTGGCTCGGTTGTGGCGCCGGCCTCTGTCCCGACCAGCCGGGTGCACATCAACTGCGTCATCTCCAGGTGGGCGGCCCATGACGCGCGCAGGACGATGCTGCGGCCGCCCGCCAGCCGGATAAATGCGGCAGCGAAGTCCTCCACGTCGAACGCTGCTGGGTCCCACGCGCCACCACGCACCGCCGCGATGTCGGGCCGGTCGCCAAAGCGGCGTTCCGTGACAGCCGATACCGTGACGGCTGCCGGGTTGCCCATCATCCACAGCGTCTGATCCAGCATATGCACGCCGATGTCAAACAGCGGCCCGCCGGCGGAGTAGCGTTGCTGGTGGAAGTCTCCCCACGTGGGGATGCCCAGACGGCGAAGCGCAGTTGCCTCGGCGTAGTAGATATCGCCGAGTTCACCCCGGTCGACTGCAGCCTTAATCGCCATGGTGGCCGGGCTCCAGCGGAAGTTCTGGGCCGCCATCAGCACCCGGCCGGCTCGCTGTGCCGCGGCGAACATCCGCTCGGCCGCCGCGACCGACGGCGCGACCGGCTTCTCGCATAAGACGTGCGCGCCCCCCTCCAGCGCCGTGATGGCCGCTTCCTCGTGCAACTGATTGTGCAAGCACACGGAGACGAGCGCGGGCCGCTCGTGTTCCAGCATTTGCCGCCAGTCGCTGTATACCTTGGTCACGCATGCGTATTGTGCCGCCAGCGCCTCGGCGCGTTCGGGCCGCATATCGCAAAGCACGACATCGACACCGCCGGCTGCCGCGTAGCCGGGTAGGTGACCGATGCGCGTGATGAACCCGGCGCCGATGATTGCGACTTTGAGATTCGTCACGAACAGGTCCTCCCCGGCCTACACGCGCTCCAGCAACGCCTTTGCCCGGCGGATCCCTTCAATCTCCGGCAGGCGTGTGCCCTCATACTCGACCCCCACATGTCCGCGGTAGCCGGCCGCGCGCACGATGCGCATCATGCGGGCGAAGTCGATCCGGGTCTCCTCCCCTACCTCGTCAAAGTCATAGCACTTGGCGCTGACAGCGGGTGCCAGCGGCATCAGCCGCTCGACCGCCTGGTAGCGGTCGACGTCCGCTGGGAAGTTGCCAAAATCCGGGAGCGTGCCCAGGTGCGGGTCATTGACGTAACGAATCAGGGACAGCAACCACTCGGGATCAGAGGAGGGACCGCCGTGGTTCTCCAGCACGACACGCACCTCACCGGCCGCATAGGCCAGCAGTGCGGACAGTGATTCGGCCGCGCGCTCGCGCATCGCCGCTCGATCCTGCTCGTCGCCTCGGACGTTCACGCGGATAGCGTGGCAGCCGAGCACCGCCGCGATATCGACCCAGCGGCGGTGGTTGCGGGCGGCCTGCATCCGCTCGGCACGGTCGGCGGCTGCCATGTCGCCCTCGGCGTCGCACATGATCAACAGCAGCCGGACGCCCAGGCCATCAGCCTCCGCGCGCAGCTTCTGGAGATAGCGGTACTGGGGAGACGGGAAGAAAGTATTGACCAGCTCGAAGCCGGTGAAACCCAGCTCGGCCGTGGTGCGCAGCATCCCCAGTTGGTCGGTCTCACCAGTGAAGAAGGCCCGGTGCAGTGACCAGGCGGCCAGGGACAGCGGGTTGCTCATCGTGGGTTGACCTCACTCAGGCAGGTGGCTACTCGCCCCGGAAGTGCGGTGCACGCCGCTCCAGCGTCGCCTGCACACCCTCGCGGGAGTCGGCGCTGCGTCGGGCCTGGTTGACGAGGGTGTCGATGTCGTCATGGGCGATGCCCTCGCGGGCGGCGATGGCGCGGTGAACCGCCAGCTTCATGCCGCTGAGCGAGAGGGGGGCGTTGGCGGCGACCGTGGCAGCCAGATTCGCGACCGCTTCTTCAAACTCCGGCGGCGTCAGCAGCTCATGCACCATGCCGGTTTCGTATGCCCGTCGCGCGCTGATCGGCCTGGCGGTGAGAAGCAGGTGCTTGGTGTGCGCCGGGCCGATGACTTCCACCAGCTTCTGGCCGAGGGCGAACGGCACCACCAGGCCAAGCCTGGCCAGCGGCATCCCGAAACGGGCTGCCTCTGAGGCGACGCGCAGGTCGCAGTGCAGCGCCAGCTCGCACCCACCGGCCAGCGCATCGCCATGGACCGCCGCGATCGTCGGGTGGCGGCTGCGCTCAATGCGCTGGAACACTTCGACGACACGCGTGTCTGGATCACCGCCTCCGTCTTGGCGTGATCGCATCTCGCGCAGGTCGAGCCCGGAACAAAACGCCGGCCCTGCGCCACGAACGACGATGACGCGCGCGTCGCGGTCGTGCTCTAACTCCTCAAACGTGTCTGCCAGCGCGTCAAGCAGCGTGCTGCTGAGGGCATTGCGTTTCTCTGGCCGGTTGAGGGTGAGGGTGACAATGCCACCCGCACGCGATTGCAGGAGTTCTTCGGTCATGAGGCAGCTCCTTGGGGTAACCCGGGTAACGGCCGGATACTGACTTCACGAAACTGCACGCGGCTGGGGCCGTCGTGGTTCTGCAGGCCGACGTAACCATGCGCCGGTCTGCGGCCCCGTTCCGGCTCGTAATCCTTGACGCGCTCGGGTACCGGCTGGCCGGTGGTGTAGACCGTTACCAGCACGCCGTTGATTTGTACGGCAATTCGTTCGCCGTCGAGCCAGATATCCATGGTGTTCCACTGCCCCGGTGGGTGCTCCGGCCGGGCTTGTACCGCGGTCATCGAGTACACGCAGCCGGTGGCGTGCCAGTCGTCGCCGTTGTTGAGAATCTGAATCTCGTGGCCGTGATGGACGGCGTGCCAGGGGTCAGCGGGCGGGCCGTCGATGCGGACGAACACCCCCGAGTTGTCGTCTGAGCGGCCGCAGCGATACACCACGCGCACGAGAGCGTCTCCGACTGTGCGCTGGGTGTACCACAGCAGGCCCATGCCGCCGTGTGTGGTCAGCAGGCCATCTTCGACGGTGAACCCTCCCGGGCCGGTGTGTTGCCAGCCGTTGAGGTCCACACCGTTGTAGAGCTGGACGGCCTGTTCATCTCCCGCCATATGACACACCTCTGTAGGCGGTGGTAGTGGCGCGTAGGATATCGCATCACTGTGCCAGGTGCGTGGCTTGACAGCAGCGCCGATCACGCGCTGAACTGCGCTACAGCATGGCCCGCCGCGGGAGGCAGCATCATGGATAGTCACAGCGAGGATGTGCACGGGCATGTCGCTTCAACTCTGCCGCGCGAGATCGAAGTCGGTGGCGAGCCGATGCTGCTGCGGCGCATGACTCCTACCGACGCCGATACGCTGCATGCCTTCTTCCTCTCGCTGCCCGCCTCGGATCTGCTGTTCTTGCGCCGTGACCCGACCAGTGGCCGGGAGATCGCTGCCTGGATGAGCGAGGTCGAGCGTGGCGAGACGGTGACGCTGATCGCGGTTGCCAACGGCGCAGTCATGGGCGAGGCCACCCTGCACTTGTCGGATGTGCCCTGGACACGCCATGTCGGTGTGGTGCGGGTGGTGACCGCGCACGCCCAGCGCGGCCGGGGGATGGGCCGGCTGCTGCTGGAGGAGGTGCTGCACCTCGCTCCCAGTCTTGGTATCGAGAAGATCGTTGCCGAAGCGACGGTTGAGCAGGCGGTTGCCCAGCGGTTGCTGCGCGACCTGGACTTCACCGAGGTGGCCCGGCTGCCTGCTTTTGTTCGCGACCGTGCCGGCACCCGTCATGATCTGGTGATGTTCGTGCGCGATGTTGCCGATCCGGACCTGACGCCGCTCGACCAGCTCCACGGCCAGCCAGCGGCCTGGAGTTGCTCCATCTGCGGTGTGCTCACCCGTGTGCCGGATGCCCCCAATCAGTGTCCCGATTGCGGTGCCGGTCCGGGCTTCCTGATGCGGGTTGAGGATCGCTGAACCATCCCCTACCGCTGGCCGTTCCGGCCGCCGCTGCGGCCATCAGCGCGCCATACCATCGGCCGGGTGGTTCGGTGCGCCAACGGACCGCTCTGATTCCGTGCAGACGGCCGGTGGCCGGCCATGCCCGCGCCCGCACACTGGGGACAGCCGGAGTGCCGCAGGCATCGGAGGTCCGCCATGAACGAACTCGCCAGCTTCATCGCCTTTCAATTGGAGCACGAGCAGCGTGTCCGGCGCGCAGAGCAGCGCGCGCGCCAAGCGAGCGACCGAGGACCGGCGGCGCGGTCCAACACCAAACGTAGCCAGCGGCGTGGACTGTTCTTCCTGACAGGGCTACGCCGCCCGCGCCCAGCCTAGCCGGGTTGCCGGTTGCCGCCGGCTTAGAGGTGGGGGAGTGAAGGATGCACCAGCTAAGATTGATGTTGCCGGAGGCCGGACAGCTTGATCATGTTGAGCGGATGCGGCGCTCGCACCGCGCCGAGGAGCGCCATCGAGCTGCGCAGGCGGTGCGGCAGCCGGTGCGGGTGGCGCGCCCATCGCGGGCAAGACGGCGCTTGGGCGCGCTCCTGTTTGGGCGCGTTGTCTAGCTTCCCCGAGATGTTGCTGAGCGCCCGAGGCTTCCGCAGGCGGAGAACTTCATCACCGCCTGCGGAAGCCTCGGGCGCGCTTGCACGTTGTCATTCGGAGTGCCGGCTAGCCGCCCGCCGAGCAGGCAGCGTGGCTCAGCTTCAGTCAAGCCGTGACGAATACGAGCCGAACGCCTGGGTACGGGCCTTGGCGTAGGGGTCGGTGACAACGTTCACCACCGCCGGCTTGCCCGAGGCGAAGGCGCGCTCCAACGCCGGCCGGATCTGGTCTGGGTCCTCTACGTATTCACCGTGACAGCCGAACGCCCTGGCCACTTCGTCGTAGCGGGTCATGAGCAGGTCGCGGCCCGGAACCTTGCGATCACGGATCGCGCCGGTCCAGCCGCCGTTGTGCGATATGACGGCCACGAATGGCAGATTGTGACGAACAGCGGTATCAAGCTCCTGGATATTCATCCCAAACGATCCATCACCGCAGAGCACGACCACCTGCCGCCCCGGGTTGGCCGCCTGCGCGCCCACGCCGAAGGGCAGGCTGACACCCATGCAGCCGTTGGGGCCAGCGTTGAGCCGCGCCCGCGGCGCGTACGATGGGATGCTCTGGCGGGCCATGTTCAGGATCTCGTGCCCGTCCTCAATCAGCACGGCGTCACGGTCCACGAAGTCTCGCACCTCCTTGCACAGCCGCAGCGGGTGAATGGGTGCCTGTGAGGTCGCCATCTCGGCCTCGGCCCGGTCCTTGCGAGCAGCATCGGTCTGACGCAGCTGCTCCACCCACGGCGACGTCTTGAAGCTCGGGAAGCCCTGGAGTTGGCCGAGGAACTGGCCAAGAATCAACCTGGCGTCTCCCAAAACCCCTACGTCTACCGGGCGGTTGTGGCCGAACTCGGTAGCGTCGGAGTTGACCATGATGAACCGCGCATCGGCCGCGAACCGCGGCGACAGCCCGTGACCAATGATGAAGCTGGTGCGTGTGCCGAGCAGCAATACGGTGTCCGCCTGCTGAAAGGCCTGCGTCCGCGCGCCTAGAAACGACAGGTCGTGGTCCTCGGGGATCACGCCGCGTGACTGCGGCGTGGTGTAGAACGGAATACCGGTGGCCGCCACTAACGCGGCGAACTCCCGTTCTGCCCCGCTCCAGGCGATGCCGCTGCCGGAGACGATCAGCGGTCGCTTGGCAGAGCGCAACAGCTCGACCGCCCGCTCGATCTCAGCCGGGTTGCCGGCGGCGCGCGGTGGTTCGTACGGGCGGGGGAACGGGATACGGTCATGCTCCACCTTGCCGTAGAGCACATCGCCGGGTAGATCCAGATATGCCGGACCAGGCTTGGCGCCAAGCGCGTGACGGAAGGCGGTGTTGACGAACTCAGGCAGCCGGCCGGTATGCAGCACGCGCTCAGCCCAGCGGGTCACCGGCCGGAAACAGCCAACCTGGTCAAACTCCTGGAACGCGTCCATTCCGAACTGATTGGCGGCCGATGCTCCACCAAGTGCGATCACCGGGGCGGCATCGACATAGGCATTGGCGACGCCGGTCAGCAGGTTGGTAGCGGCCGGCCCGGAGGCCGCCAGACACACCCCAGGGCGGCCGGTGGCACGGGCGTAGGCATGGGCCGCCATGGCGGCCGCTTGCTCGTGCCGCACGTCGATAGTCCGGATGCCCTCGGCCTGGCAGGCGCCCGCCAGGTCGATGATCGGCCCTCCCATGATGTAGAAGAGTGTGTCCACACCCTCGCGCCGCAGTTGCTCGGCGACGAGCTCTGATCCGGTGACGAGTGCCATCCTCTTTCCTCCGCGCCCATCCGGACGTACGCCCGTTATACCCCGCCCGCCACACAAGCAGAAGTGTGCTGAGGGACACAGCGCCGTGGTCTGCGGGACGGCGGTAGCCGATGACCACCTGAGAGATGATGCTTCGGTGCCGGCGTGTACGAGCGCCGGCCGGCGAGGGAGGCAGTGGCGATGACCACGGACACGGTATGCCGTGTGCTGCTGGCGGTGGCGCTGGCAGCAGGTTTGATGGCCGCCTGTGGCGGCGGCGACGGCGGGTCGTTGCCTGGCGCGGCGTCAGGGCGCGCTCCCGGTGGTAGTGGCGCCGCGCCGTCGGTGTCCATTGGCGGCAACGCATTGGGGCGCTGTGATGTGCGCGTCACCGGCGACCTCTCCCTGACGCTGGGCAGCGTCGGGGATGGCATGGTCTTCTCCCGCCACTGGCAAACTGAGAGCGAACGCAAGCTGCTGAACATCGATCGGGCGCTGCAGGTTGCCTGCAGCGTGGAGACCTCCGGTGGCAGCTTCAATGCCATCTTCCAGTCAGCCAACGCCGCGCAAGACAAGGATGTGCCGTACGGACCTAAGGAGTACGCGCTGACCGGCCAGAACCCGGCGGTGGACCAGTTCCAAGCTATCGTACTGATCAACGATGTTCCGTATCTGCTGTCCGAGCCCGGCCGGCTCAGGGTCAGCCGGTTTGACAGTCGCGCGATTGCCGGTTCGTTTCAGATGCGGCTGCAAGAGATGCCGGGCGCAAGCACCCAGCGCAGGAGCGTGACCGTGGAGGGCACGTTCGATTACCCCTGCGACGCATCCGCGGCCTGCAAGCGCTAAGGCGAGATAACCAGGCTTTGGCAGTGAGGTTACCTGCCGTTCACATCCTCGGCTCCGCCGTTGCGTGCTACGGGTAGGCCCCATCGTGCGGGCCAGCGCAACCGAGGAGGAACGATGATGATGCGTGCAAGGCAGCTGTTGGTTGGGATCGGGGTCATGGCGGCGGTGATCGGCGGTGCTGGCCTCACCGGCACAACCGCGGAGGCGGCGCCACCGTCGCCGCAGCCCGACCTGACCGTGAATGTGGTGGCGCCCGGCCACGCCAACCCGGGCGAACCGGTGGTGATCGAGCTGCGGGTGCGGAATACTGGCACGGCGCCGGCGCTCGGTGTCCAGGTGCACAGCCATGTGGACGGCGAGCTGAACATCGACGCCGTGACCGGCAGCGATGGCTTCGGCTGTGCCGTCATCGGACAGAGTGTTCTGTGTGGTGGCGCTGACCTGGGGCCGGGAGATGTGGCGACGATCGTGATCCGCACGCATGCCCGGTTGAGCGCCGGCGGATCCGTCGCCCGGCTCCGCGCAGAGGTGGATCCAGCCGGTCATATCGAAGAGCGGCACGAGAGCAACAACAGCGATTGGGGAGCGACGTTGATCGGATAGCGGAACGCAGCACGGCGCCCGAGTGACTTCGCAGCCTCTCGGGCGCCGCCGGCGGGAGCAAGACGGAACCTGTGCCCGAGCCCTCGCGGGCCCATACGGCCTTGCGGCCAGAGCAGGCGCGGCGTCTGGGAGGATTCCGGGCTCTCGACCGGCTTCGCTCGCGGGCGCTCCCACCGCTGCGGAGCGTACACCCGAGCCCAGCACCAGGCAAGGGGAATGAGTCAAGTCACGCGGGCTGGCCGCCCTCGCCGATGACGCGGGATGCCTCTGCGGTGACACGCTCGATCACCTCCATCAGCGGCCGGCCGGAAGCAAGCGCCAGCGCGCGGCAGTCATCAAACTCCGGCGCCACGCGTGGCGGGCTGCCAGGCAGATGCCTCACCTTGACCCGGACGTCGCCCAGGGACGTGTTGACGGTCAACTGTTCGCGCCCGGCCTCATACCGGCGGACTTCCTGCACCCGCACGCCAAGGGTCGAGGTCTCGCGCAGCAACACCGCCACGATGGCGGCTTCCAGCTCCGGCCGGCAGAGCACGGAGAGCGTCACCGCCGGGCGGTTCTTCTTCATCTGGATGGCACTGAACCAGACGTCCGCCGCCCCGGCGGCAAGCAGCCGCTCCATCGCGTAGCCGAACGCCTCACCGGTCATGTCATCGATGTTGGTCTCGGCCAGCACCATCGTGCGCGATGCCACGGTCTCGTCGATGTCGCCAAGCAGCACCCGCAGCATGTTGGGCCGGTCGGGCAGGTCACGGCCGCCCGCGCCGTTGCCCCACGCCTGCAGCCGCATGGACGGCCGGCCAAAGCGGCCGGTGGTCGTAAGGATTGCAGCGCCGGTGGGCGTGACAAGCTCCATCTGTGGCTCACCGGCGCCGTCACGTAGCGGCGCGCCGACTGCGCCCAGCAGCGCCAGGGTGGCGGGGGCAGGTACGGGTATCCGGCCATGCGCCGCCCGCGCTGTGCCACCGCCGAGTGGCAGCGCCGAGACGAACACCTGCTCCACGCCCAGCAGCCGTAGCCCCACGACTGCCCCCACGACATCGACGATCGCGTCCACGGCGCCGACCTCGTGGAAGTGAACCTGCTCCACGGGTACGCCGTGTACCAGCGCTTCGGCCTCCGCAAGTGCCCGGAAGATGCGGGCCGCGGCGTCCCGGTCCGCTGCCGGTAGCGATGAGCGGCCAAGGATGTCCAGCAGATCGGCAAGGGCGCGGTGCGGCTGAGCAGCCGCATTGAGGGTGACATCGACCTTGGTCCCGCTGATGCCGGCACGGCTGACCCGCCGCTGGCTGAGCTGGTAACCATCGACGGGTAGCGCCGCCAGCTCGCGTACCAGGCCAGCAAGCGGCAGACCAGCATCGACCAGCGCGCCCAAGATCATATCCCCGCTGGCCCCGGAGAAGCAGTCGAAGTAGGCGATTCTCATCGATTGCAGTTGCGCACCCGGGCGGCGGAGGTGCAGTCTCCCGTCAGGATGTGGCCAAGCTGGACTGCTCCGGAGCAGGGGCAACGGCCGCGGCTGCGCCCTGGTTGATCATCGCCGCCAGGTATCCACCGCCGAAGCCGTTATCGATGTTGACGACGGCTACGCCGGCGGCGCAGCTATTCAGCATTCCCAGCAGCGCTGCCAGCCCGCCGAAGCTGGCGCCATAGCCGATGGACGTCGGCACGGCGATCACCGGCGTCGCGACCAGACCGGCAACCACGCTGGGGAGCGCGCCCTCCATGCCGGCCACCACCACCAGCGCCCGCGCGGCCCGCAGCCGGCCCACTCGGTCCAGCAGCCGGTGAATGCCCGCTACGCCCACATCGTAGTGTCGCTCCACCTCGCTACCCACCATCTCTGCCGTAATCGCGGCTTCCTCCGCCACAGGCAGGTCTGCGGTGCCGGCACATAACACACAAACGCCGGGTAACCGCCGTCGGCCGGGGTGGTCTAAGGTGATCACCCGGGCAGCGGCGTGATAGGCGGCGTCGGGAATGTGCGCGCGGACGGCGGCGTACTGCTCCGGCGTGGCCCGCGTCACCAGCAGCCGGCCGGTGCGCTCGGCAATGCGTTGAGCGATCAGACCGACGTGCTCGGGCGGCTTGCCGGTGCCCAGCACGACCTCAGGGATGCCCTCGCGCAGCTCGCGGTGATGGTCGAGCTTGGCAAAGCCCATATCCTCGTACGGCAGGTCGCGCAGCGCGGTGAGCGCATCATCGACCGTGCGCCGGCCGGACTGGACGGCGTGGAGCAACTCGCGTAGCCAGGGCGTCTCGATAATAATGCTCCCCATCGTTCGTGCTCTGGTTATGGAAGCACACCGGTGAACGCGACCGCTAGCCATCGACCGGGCTATCCGTGCGCATCACCCGCAGCGTACTGCCTGCCTACACCTGGCGGATGATGCCGGGCGCACGGGCGCGGCCATAGTCTCGGAAGTGCGGAGCGGCGCGCGTCGCTGACCGGCGGGGGATGGTCCCGGCGGGGAGCCGGGCAAGGTGAAAGGGAGAGTCCTGTGGGAATTCTGGCGTGGATCGTACTTGGCCTGATCGCCGGAGCGCTGGCGAAGGCAATCATGCCGGGGGATGACCCGGGTGGAATCATCGTCACCATGCTACTGGGTATCGTTGGCGCCATCGTTGGCGGCTTTGTCTGGAACCTGATCACCGGCGACGGAGGCGTCAGCGGCATCAACATCGGGAGCATTCTGATCGCCATCCTGGGCAGCATCATTCTGCTTGCCGTATACCGCATGTTCGTTGGGCGTCGCAGCTACAACGCCTGAGTGCCGGTGATGCGCGCGGCTATTGTACGGAGGATCCCAGCGTTGGGGTCCTCCGTACGGCCGCTTAATTCGGCGGCGGAACTTGCGGCCCCGGCGGCGGCCGGCGTACCTTCGACGTCACTGGCCCGTGTGCGGGCCGCGGTGGAGGACAGCCGATGACGACCCCGCGTTCGGACGCGTCTCCTGAAAGCCCGGGACCCTCAGCCCGCACGATCCTCCGGCTGGTGGGTGGTGGTGTGGCAGTACTGTTGCTTGTGCTGTTCGTGGTCCAGAACGACGCGCGCGTTCGCCTCCAGTTTCTCGCCTGGGACACAACGACCCGGCTAGCCTGGGCCCTGCTCCTGGCTGCCGCACTCGGCTTCTTGATCGGTCTGGTCGCTCCTCGGTTGTGGCGGCTGCTTCGCGGCCGTCGGGACCGGGAACGTGCATGATGTAGGGCGGCGATGTTCATCCATCAAACGCTGGCCCGAGCGGTGCGATTGTTTGGCACCCGTCAGGCTGTGGTCTGCGGAGAGATGCGGCTAACCTACCGGGAACTGGAGCAGCGGATCGCCCGGTTCACCGCCGCACTGGTCGCCGCGGGCGTGCAGCCCGGCGACCGGATCGCGACCCTCATGCTCAATTGCCACCGGTATCTCGAATGCTACTTCGCGGCCGAGCGCGCCGGCGCCGTGCTGCAGCCACTCAATCACCGGCTGGCCCCGGCGGAAGTCGCGTATGCCCTCAACGATGCGCGTGCGGTTCTGCTCGTCGCCGGCCCCGAACTCTGGCCCGTGGTGGAGGTGTGCCGGGCACAGCTGACGACAGTCCGGCAGGTGATCGTGGCGACCGACACCGGCGAGGACAGCTATGAGGCCCGGTTGGCGCGTTCGACGCCGGTGGATGCGCCGGTGCGGACATGGGCTGAAGAAGACCTAGTGCACCTGTACTACACCAGTGGCACCACCGGGCGGGCGAAGGGCGTGATGCTGTCGCAGCGCAACGTGATGAGCAATGCCCACCACGCGCTGTTCGCCCACCGGTTCACCGAGCAGGATGTTTGGCTCCACGCCGCGCCGATGTTCCACCTGGCAGATGCCTGGGCTTGCTGGGCGGTGACATGGATTGGCGGGCGGCATGTGTTCCTGCGCGAGTTCCAGCCGTCCGCCTTCCTCTCTCTGGTCGAACGTGAACAGGTCAGTGTGACGCTGGTTGTCCCCACCATGATCAACGCCATCGTCAATCTGCCCGAGGCTGACACGTTCGATGTCTCGTCCCTGCGGCTGATAACGTTTGGCGCCTCACCCATGCCGGTGGACCGGCTGACAGCGGCGATGCAGGCGCTGCCCTGCCAGTTCTCGCAGCTGTACGGCATGACCGAGACGTCACCGTTCGCCACCCAGCTGCTGGCAGAGGACATAATGACCGCCACGGGCGTCGCGCCGGCCGAGCGTCTGGCGTCCTGTGGCCGTGAGATCCCCGGTGTTGAGGTGCGGGTTCAGGATGCACACGGCCAGGACGTTCGCCCTGGAGTGGCCGGCGAGATCGTGATGCGCGGGCCAAACGTCATGCTCGGCTATTGGGAGCGGCCGGACGAGACGGCGCATGCCTTGCGGAATGGCTGGATGCACAGCGGCGATCTCGCCACGGTAGATGCCAGTGGCTATATCACCATCGTCGATCGGGCGAAGGACATGATTATCACCGGCGGGGAGAACGTCTACTCCACCGAGGTGGAGGATGCGCTGTACCGTCATGCCGCCGTGCTGGAGGCGGCAGTGATCGGGGTGCCCGACGATCAGTGGGGGGAGCGGGTGCATGCCGTGATTGTGCTGCGACCGGGTGCGAGAACAACCGCGGAGGATCTGGCAGACTCCTGCCGCCGGTTCATTGCCGGATTCAAGATCCCGCGCTCGGTGGAGTTTGTGGAGTCATTGCCTAAGACCGGCTCCGGTAAGATCCAGAAGTCCGAGTTGCGGGCGCGCCACTGGCGCGGACGCGGGCGGCGCGTGAACTAAGACTCTTCATCGCCAGAGCGGATGCTGTCCAACCGGCTGCGGACTTCTTCCATGAACACGGTCCGGACGATTAAGTCGCGATCTGCCGCGGGAACGTTAAAGAACTCGGCGCCGATCTGCCACTCCTTCCCGGCCGGACGCACCCACTGAACGTGAGCCCGAAGATCGCGCGGCTGGCTGCCACCGATGAGCGGCAGGGTGATTACCAGAACGTAGCCAACCTCGAGCGGCTGCGGGCAGGTAAAGCGCACGCCGCTGCCGCTCATGTCGATGAGACGAATGTGCAGCCGGGCGGCACGGTTGCCGGCGAGCACCGTCAGTTGCGTCTCGGCCCGCCGCATGGACACCCGGAAGTATGTGCGGCGGTTCGCCTCGTCCTGCGTGGGCGGCTCGGCGACGCGCACCCGCAACAGCCGGGGATCGGGTTCGCCCTGGGAGGGAAGGATCTCGACGTGTTGCTCGCGCCCCGTTTCTCGGATCAGCCGGACCAGCACGCCGGGCTGCAGCGCTTCTGGCCGGAATGGACGAATATCCAGGCGCACGAACAGGCAATCGGCGACGATCTCCTCGATGTGGCCCGCCAGTTCCAAACGCTTGTCGTCGCGGCCCGCCACCACTTGGACACGGGCTTGGTCGTCGTTTACCATGGCACGCCTCAGCAGCGTTGATGATGCCAGGCTTGGTCGTAACCCGCCAGCCAGCGTCGTACGTGACGGGCTAGCGCGACGCCACCGGCTGCCTTTCGACGGTCGCATCCGGCGGACAGGCTGCCATGCCGTTGCGCGGTAGGTACTCGTTGAGCGTGAAGGCTGCGCCGGTCATCTGTTGTGCGACCTCCAGGCCGACGTAGCGAACGTGCCATGGCTCGTAGATGTAGCCCGTGATGGCCTCTTTGCCCTGGGGATAGCTGATCACAAAGCCAAACTCGGGCGCATGGAGCGCCACCCAGCGGCCCTCTGGCGTGTCACCGAACGCTTCCTCTAGGTCAAACGGGCGGCGCGCGGGAGCAATGTCGAGGGCGACACCCAATTGGTGCTCGCTGTGTCCAGGCTCGGCGACCTGCTTGCGTGCCCGCTCTTCGCCGTAGGTACGGATCTCCTGGCGCAGCACCTCGGCTTGGTACTCGTACGAGCGATAGCCGGAGACGGCCACGAGCACCTGTCCATCTTCCCGCGCCGCCGCGATCAGTCTGGACACAGCATCGGCAGCATCCTGTCGCAACTGCACGCTCGAATCCGGCGCGGTAATCGCCTTTGGCAGCGTCACCAGGTTGGGAGGAACATACGTTGCGGCGACGCCGGACTGGCGGGTGAGCAGGCAGAGCTTCGGCGGCGCCGGCGTTGGCGGCGGGCTCGGTGTACGCGGCGCCGGTGTGACATAGACGATGGAGACCGTGGCTTCCGGCTGGCGGGCCTGGGGGGCTCCTGCATCCTTGGGGCGGTCGCCGCCGCAAGCAAGCAGCGCCAGCGAGCAGAGGGCAGGGATCAGTGCGCGTCTCATTACAGGGTATGGTAGCGGCTGGGCAGCGCCTTCGTCTTTACCTGCATATGCCCCGGCGCACCGGCGCATCCTCAGATCGCGGCCTGCTGCTCCCGCGCCTGGATGGCCGTCGCCAGGTCCAGAATGCGACGGGCGCGGCGGGCGCGCGGGGCGTCGATGATCCGGCCGTCGATGTGGCTGTACTCGGCACCCTGGGCCTTCGCCTCCGCGTGCGCCTCCTCTAACCGGCGGGCGTACGCGATCTCGGCGGCGGTGGGGCGGAATACCGCGTTGACGATCGTGGCCTGGTCGGCCGTGATCACGAACTTACCGTGCATTCCCACCGCACGCGCCTGGCTTACCGATGCGAGCAGACCCTGTATCTCACGTGTGAAGGGATACGCCGTGTCAATCGCGCTCAGCCCGGCAGCCCGTGCACATACTGCGATGTGGCTGCGCGCGTACTGAAGCTCATGCCCTTCGCGCGTCATCTCGACACCCATGTCCGCACAGTAGCCGTCGCCGTCGAGCGCCAGAGCCGTCAGCCGGCCCGACGCCCGGGCGATTTCTCGGGCGTTAAGCAGGCCCTCGGCCGACTCAATCACAGCGATCAGCGAAGCACTTCCCTCCTTGGCGCCCGCCAGAGCTTCCGCGTCTCGGAGCAGGGCATCGGCATAGCGCAGGTGGGCTGCGCTCTGGGCGTGCGGCAGGATGAAGCCGGCCGGTTGTGCGGCAATGGTCGCTCGGATGTCGTCGCGCGCCTGGAGCGTACCGGTGGGATGCACGCGCACCCAAACCGCACGGTGCGGTCCGGCCAGCGCGTTGATGGCGGCGGCGGCCGCGGAGCGCGCTTCATCTCGCTGGGTCGCCCGCACACCCTCCGCCAGGTCAACGACGAGCGCGTCTGTAAGGGAGCTACGTGCGCTGTCATGCGCGGTGCGATCCAGCGCCGGAATCAACTGCAGCGAGCGAAGAAGGTGCATGGCAATCCTCCGGGGACATCGACCACATCAGCGTAGCGGTTCCGGCTGCTACAGGCAGGCGGACGGTGCGCCACATACAATGAAGGGAGCGGGCCGCACGGGCGGCGCGCGGCGCAGCGGATGGGTGATGCCAGTGGCCGGACGGCGGGTGTTGGGTGTGATGATGGGTGGCGCAGCGGCAGCGCTGGGAGTTGGTCTGGCGTTTTGCGCGGGGGTTGACGGCAGCCGCCCCCCAGTTGAGGATGCCGGCTTGCCGGTGCCCTCGGAGGGGCCGTCAGATGAAGACCGCAGCGGATCGGAGCAGCTCGCGGAGTCGTTTGGTCGATTGATCGGCCGGTTATCACGACGCGTCGAGAAGCAGAGCACGGCGATGCGTGAGCGCGTGGAGGGACTGCTCGGGATCTACCGGCTGTTGAAGGCGATGGGGCTAACCGATCAGCAGATTGCGACGCTCGTAGCCGATCAGGCGCGCGGGATGTTGGGCCGCGAGGTGGAGCAGCGGCAGCTTACCGCCGAGGAGATGCGCCGCGTCGCCGACCGCCTTCAGGACTCGGTGATCCGGGCGGCGCAGGAAGTCGACGACCGGTTGGGACTTTCCGGCGGTCTCGCGCGGCCGGTGCGCGAGGCCGTGGTTGCCACCAAGGCGGGCCGTGAAGACGTGCTGCCGGTGATCGAGCGCACAGCCGGCCAGGGACGGGAGGCTCTGCTCAAGCTGCTCACGAAGCGCACGCCGAGCCGCGAGGAGTGACCTCGCTGCGTGCCGGCACCGGCTACGATATCCATCGCGTGGACCCAACCCGACCATTGATCCTGGGCGGAGTAGCCATCCCAGGTGCGCCCGGCCTGTCCGGCCATTCCGACGCCGACGCCGTGCTGCATGCAGTGATCGACGCGCTGCTCGGCGCGGCCGGGTTGGGCGACATTGGCGGTCGTTTCCCGCCGGGCGACGAGCGCTACCGCGATGCCGATTCATCATTGTTGTTGCGCACCGTAGTGGCGGAACTGGCGGCGGCCGGCTGGGCTGCTGTCAATATCGATATCACGGTCGTCTGCGAACGACCGAGGATCCGCCCGCACGCCGTCAAGATGCAGCAGGCAATTGCTCGACTGCTGGGCCTCGATCCGGCGGCGGTCAACGTCAAAGGCAAGACCAACGAGGGACTCGACGCCGTTGGCCGTGGCGAGGCCATCGCCGTCCATGCCGTGGCGTTGGTCGCCGCCCGGGTGAGCTGAACGGCCTCACCGTCGCTTGGGCGCGTTGCTGGTATACTGGCGGCGCACCCGCGCGGCAGGGGACACACCGGCCAATGATCACGGACATGGTGCCGCCTCCGCCGGTCGCCGGGGGCGCCGGTGTCGACTGGGGCGGTCCTGGCTCATGAGCCGGCCAGAATGCGTCCCCACGCCGGCATCCGGTCCCGGTTGGGGAGGATCTCGCAGTGTCCCTGATTTCCAGCATCCGGCGCGACATCAGCGCAGCGCTCACGCGTGACCCGGCGGCCACCAGTCCCGTTGAGGTGATGCTGACGTACCCCGGCTTTCATGCCCGCCAGATTCACCGCCTGGCCCACGCGCTCCACCGTCGCAACCTGCCGCTGGTGCCGCGGGCGGTGTCCCATCTTGGCCGCATGCTCACCGGTATTGAGATCCATCCGGGCGCGCAACTGGGTGAGGGCATCTTCATTGATCACGGGATGGGCGTCGTGATCGGCGAGACAGCCGTTGTCGGCGATGACTGTCACTTGCTGCAGGGCGTGACCTTGGGGGGAACGAGTACCCGCCGGGTCAAGCGCCATCCCACGCTGGGGCGCGGTGTGACGGTGGGCGCCGGCGCGCACCTGATCGGCGCCGTGACGGTTGGCGACAATGCCCGCATCGGTGCTGGGTCGGTGGTGGTGGCGAATGTGCCGGCCAATGCCACGGTGGTGGGTGTGCCGGGACATGTCATCGCCTATCATGACCCGGGCAATGATGCCGTGGTGCGCCTGCCGGACCCCGAGTGGGATCGCATCGAGGCGCTGGAGGGCCGCATCCGCGAGCTGGAAGTGCAGCTTGCGCGCGTGCGCCACTGCCATGCCGGTGACGGCGCCCACCCGCCACCGCTGTCACCCGAGATGCCGGTCTAACGATCTCGGCCACACCCTACCCGGTTACGAGGCAGATGCATGAAGCTGTACAACACGCTCTCACAGGAGACGTCAGAGTTTGTCCCGCAGGGGGATGAAGTGCTGATGTACGTGTGCGGTGTGACGCCATATGACGAAGCGCACATCGGCCACGCGATGAGCGCGATCGTATTCGATGTCCTGCGGCGCTACCTGGAATACAAGGGGATGCGCGTACGCCACGTGCGCAACTTCACCGATATTGACGACAAGATCATCGACCGCGCGCGGGAGCGGGGCGAGGATGCGCTGACACTGGCCCATCGCTACGCCGCCCGCTATGACGAAGACATGGCCGCGCTAAACGTCATGCCGCCCACCGTTGCCCCCTACGCAACCCAGGAAGTGCCCGCCATCATCGAGATGGTACGGGGGTTAATCGACCGCGGTTTCGCCTACCCCGCCGGCGGTGATGTCTACTATCGCGTTACGAAAAAGCCTGACTACGGCAAGTTGTCGCACCAGAACGTGGAGACGATCATCCAGGGCCAGCGCATCGAGGCCGAGGAGGGAAAAGAGCATCCAGCGGACTTCGCCCTGTGGAAGGGTGCGAAGGAAGGGGAGCCAGCGTGGGACAGCCCGTGGGGTCCGGGGCGGCCGGGCTGGCACATCGAGTGCTCCGCGATGTCCACCCGTTACCTGGGGCCGACCATCGACATCCACGGTGGCGGTACCGACCTGATCTTCCCGCACCACGAAAACGAGATCGCTCAGACCGAGGCATATACCGGCGCGCAGCCGTTTGTGCGTTATTGGCTCCACAACGGCATGATGCGGATGCACGGTGAGAAGATGAGCAAGTCGCTGGGCAACTTCATCACCGTGCGGGAAGCGGTCGAGCAGTTCGGGGGTGACGCCCTCCGGCTATTCGTGCTCTCCGGCACCTATTCCAAGCCGCTTAACTTTACCGAAGACGGCGTGCGTGGTAACCGGACCGGCGCCGAACGGTTGCGCACCGCCGCGCGGCGGCCCGGGGATCCAGCGAACGATGACGCCGTCGACGCAACGCCGTTCCGTGCCCAGTTCGAGGCGGCGATGGACGAGGACTTGAATACCTCCGGCGCCATTGCCGCCCTGTTTGACCTGGCTGCTGCCATCAACCGGGGCCGTGACGCCGGACAGCGCATTGATGCGGCGCAAGGCACACTGCTGGAACTGGCCGGGGTACTGGGGCTGCGCCTGGAGGAGACCGAGGGAGAGATACTGGCGGCCAAGCCGTTCATCGATCTGCTGGTTGAAGTGCGGACGGAACTCCGCAAGGCCAAGCAGTTCCAACCTGCCGACATGATCCGCCGGCGGCTGGCGGAGCTGGGCGTGACGCTGGAGGACAGCGCCGCCGGCACCTCCTGGCGGGTGTAGACGCCGCGTTGCGGGTTCGGGTCCCTGGCGCATCTTGACAGGGCGGGTATTATGGTTGCGGTAATTGACTGCTAAGGAGTCGCGGTCGGCCGGTTGTGTCCCGTACCGCCCACCCCTCGGCATTGCCATCTCTTGCCTTGACGGACATCACCTAGCCCGATATACTCCTCTAGGCTAGGTATGACCCCTATTGTCTCTACTTCCCCGAGCCCACCGTCCTTCCCAGCCTTTCCGTTCCGCAGGGGGATAGCATCGCATCCACACTGACGGAAACGGGCATTCTGTTGCTGTCCGCGCCCGTGCGGGCAGAGCAGTCTGAGTGCAAGTAGGAGCGCACCCACATGACCACCGACCGGGACATCGCGCGCGTGCAGGACGCTGAGTTGCCGGCCAGCCCGGAGCAGGCGCCCGTCACCGTCAGCACCGGCCTGGGCCTGGACCGCCGGCAAAAGCGCGTTCCGGATGCGCGGCGCGTGTACTCGCGCATCGCTGATGTGCTCGCCATCCCCAAGTTGATTCAGGTCCAGATTGACTCCTTCGAGTGGTTCAAGCGCGAAGGGCTGCGCGAGTTGCTGGACGAGATCTCCCCCATCTCCGACTTCACCGGTACGCGCATGGAGCTGCGCTTCGGTGACTACTCCTTTGGTGAGCCCAAGTACTCGGAGATGGAGTGCCGCGAGCGGGACATGACCTTCTCCGCGCCGTTGCGGGTGTGGGTCGAGCTGGTGATCAAAGAGACCGGCGAGGTCAAGGAGCAGGAGCTGTTCATGGGCGATTTTCCGCTCATGACCGACTTCGGCACGTTCGTGATCAACGGCGCCGAACGCGTCGTCGTCTCGCAGCTGGTACGTTCACCCGGCGCCTACTTCACGGTGGAGACGGACCCGGCCTCTGGCCGCGGGCTCTGCTACGCCAAGCTGATTCCCAACCGCGGCGCCTGGCTGGAGTTCGAGACCTCCAACAAGGACATCATCTCGGTCAAGGTGGACCGCAAGCGCAAGATCCCCGTCACCACACTGCTGCGCGCCATCTACAGCGACCCCGACATCGACGACGAGATGGCGCTGGGCACTGACCAGCAAATCCTGGCCCTGTTTGAAGGTATCGACGACGGCGACCGCCGCTACATCCAGAAGACGCTGGAAAAGGACGGCTTGCCTGAGGGGCAGCGGCACAAGCGCGGCGCCATCACTGAGTTCTACAAGCGCCTGCGCCCTGGTGACCCGCCTACCCTGGAGAACGCCCGCCAGCTGATCTCTGGTACGTTCTTCAATCCCCGCCGCTACGACCTTGGTCGTGTCGGCCGCTATAAGCTCAACAAGCGGCTGGGGATGGACGAGGGCATCAAGCTGCATATCCTCCGTCCCGAGGACCTGGTTCGCATCGTGGCGCAGATGGTGCACATCAACAACGGCCGCGGCCGGGGCGACGATATCGACCACCTGGGCAACCGCCGTGTGCGCGCCGTGGGCGAGCTGATCCAGAACCAGTTCCGCATCGGCCTGCTGCGTATGGAGCGCGTGGTGCGCGAGCGCATGACCATCACCGACCCCGATCAGGCCACCCCGTCTGCGCTGATCAACATCCGGCCGGTGGTGGCGTCGATGAAGGAGTTCTTCGGCGGCTCCCAGCTCTCGCAGTTCATGGACCAGACCAACCCGCTGGCCGAGCTGACGCATAAGCGTCGCCTGTCCGCGCTCGGCCCTGGCGGCCTCTCCCGCGACCGCGCCGGCTTCGATGTCCGCGACGTGCACAACAGCCACTACGGCCGCATCTGCCCGATTGAGACGCCGGAAGGGCCGAACATCGGCCTGATCGGTTCGCTGGCTTCCTATGGCAAGGTCAACCCCTACGGCTTCATTGAGACGCCGTACCGGCGTGTGATCCGTGAGCTACCCAAGGACTCGCCACGGCTGGTGGGCCAGCAACTGGGCGAGGACATTGACGAGGTCGGCGTGCGGGGCGATGAGATCACGCCGGAGATGGCTGGGCTGTTGGGCGCCGCCGCGGCTGCCACAGTGCCGCTGCGGCCGTTCGTCTCTAACGTTGACGACGACATCGTTTATATGTCCGCTGATGTGGAGGAGCGCTACGTCATTGCCCAGGCGAACGCCAAGCTTGACGCGCAGGGCCACTTCACCGAGGAGCGCGTTGAGGTACGCCGGGAAAGCGAATTCCTTGAGTTGCCCCCGGACCAGGTGGACTACGTTGACGTCTCGCCCAAGCAGATTGTGTCGGTGGCGGCGGCGCTGATCCCCTTCCTGGAGCATGATGACGCCAACCGCGCGCTGATGGGCTCGAACATGCAGCGCCAGGCCGTGCCGCTGGTGCGGCCCGAGGTACCGCTGGTGGGAACCGGCATGGAGCGGCAGACCGCCGTGGACTCCGGCCAGGTGGTCGTCGCCGACCGCGACGGTGAGGTCGTCTCCTCAACCGCGCGCTGGATCAGGGTGCGCTACGCGGATGGACAGGAGGTCACGTACCCCCTGCTGAAGTTCGTGCGTTCCAATCAGGGCACCTGCATCAACCAGCGGCCGATCGTGCGCAAAGGCGACCAGGTGAAGGCGGGCGACCCGCTGGCCGACTCCTCCTCCACCTACCAGGGTGACCTGGCGCTGGGCCAGAGCGTGTTGTGTGCCTTCATGTCCTGGGAGGGCAACAACTTCGAAGATGCGATCATCATCTCGGAGCGGGTGGCGAAGGAAGACATCTTCACCTCCATCCACATCGAGAAGCATGAGACAGAGGCGCGCGACACGAAGCTTGGCCCAGAGGAAATCACCCGCGACATCCCCAATGTCGGTGAGGACGCCCTGCGCGACCTGGATGAGAACGGCATCATTCGCATCGGCGCCGAGGTTGGCCCGGGCGACATCCTCGTTGGCAAGATCACGCCCAAGGGCGAGACCGAACTGACCGCCGAGGAGAAGCTGCTGCGCGCCATTTTCGGCGAAAAGGCACGCGAGGTGAAGGATACCTCGCTGCGGGTGCCCCACGGCGAGCGCGGCAAGGTCATCGACGTCAAGGTCTTCGACCGCGACGACCACGATGAGCTGCCGGCGGGCGTGAACAAGCTGGTGCGCGTCTCCATTGCGCAGAAGCGCAAGATCATGGAAGGCGACAA